>ENA-ORXT01003763-ORXT01003763.1-marine-metagenome-genome-assembly--contig:-NODE-3763-length-16322-cov-55.507171_pt1 | contig 16322 bp, 13 predicted proteins | sample MGYA00237868_ERZ511482 | MGnify/ENA metagenome assembly ERZ511482 | reverse complement strand
CACGAGGCTTTTTAACGAGACTAGCGGCAAAAAGATCAAGCCAAAAACGTAAATTTATTATTAACTCATTCCTTATCCCTAAATGCACAAAAAATGATGGAATCAGATATTCATATTAACTGCGATCCTGAAACTGGTTTATGCGAAATACCGAATTTTACGGCCGAGAAAACCAAGGCGATTCCTTTTGATGGAGAAACAGAAATTATTTACGTAGGCGATCCAATGTGTAGCTGGTGTTGGGGGATTTCTCCACAACTCAATGCCTTTAAAAGATATGGTGAATCTACTGGTGTCCCTTTTCGCCTCGTCATGGGTGGACTACGACCGGGTGGGGGAGAAGTATGGAATCAGGAATTTAAAGATTTTCTCAAACATCACTGGGAAGAGGTTAATAAAAAGAGTGGTCAACCATTTAGTATGACCTTATTTGATCAAGAAAATTTTAATTACGATACGGAGCCTGCCTGCCGAGCGGTTGTCACGATCCGAGAACTGAGCCCCGAAAAAACCTTGTCTTTCTATGAATTGGTGCAGCACCAGTTTTATGTTAAAAATAATGATCCTAATTTAGTAGAATTTTACCAGCCAATTTGTAAAGAACTGGATATTGATTTTGCTGATTTTAAAACCTTTTTTAATTCAACGGAAGCTAAAGAATTAACCCAAAAAGATTTCGTGATCAATCGGGAATGGGGCATTCGTGGTTTTCCATCGGTAGTGGTGCGAAAAGGAAAAAAATTGCATGTGATTGCAAGTTGATATGCGAGTTTTGATGATTTGAAGAAGCAACTGGAAGAGGTACGGTAGATGACAATCGTATTTACTGAATAAAACATCCCACCGCCTGCGTAAATTCAACCCCAATCATTTCTCCATTCACATGGCTTTCTAAAACCGTCGCCAACTCCGAAGAAGTCGTAACACTCCGTTTTCTACCAAGTTTATAATAAGTGTTATCAATTCTACCCTGATATAGTATGGTCTCTTTGGTTTCATTATAAACCACTACTTCCGGCGTCACCGTTGCTTTAAATTTTTTAGTCAGTCTCTTCGAATAATCCGTCTTTGTTCCAAAAGGTAATCCGAATTTTTTACAATAGCGCTCAATCTCCGATGGCTTATCCATAAAATTAGGAAAGACCGCGACAAAACTAATATTGTCTTCCTTATACTGCTCGTATAATTGCTCCAAATCTTTAGTATAATATTCGCATATTTTACAATCAATTCTAAAGAAAAGATAAACCGTCACACTGTCCGGCTTAGGAATTGAGACTTCAGAAGTTTCTAAATTATTTAAAACAAGATTACTGCTCATTCCAAAATAAAAACTCCCAACGATCAAAGTCGTCAGGAGAATTAGTTTCTTATATAAAAGCTGTTTTTTCAAAAGCATATCATTTTTTCTAAATAAAATATAGCTGGACGAAAAATTATGAAGTCCCACGTTAAAGAGAAGTCAACTGACTAACCAGCCAGTTCTACATCTCCACCACCATCTTCACCGCCTTAGCTGGTTGAATAAACGGACCAGTTTCCTTCGTATTTCCAGTTTTAGCACCGGTCTTTTTCAAAATGTCGTGTGCCTGTTTGGTAGTCAATTCAGGACGAATACTCTTCATCAATCCTACCAGGCCAGCAACGTAAGGTGTCGCCATCGAGGTACCATTAAACGAAGCGTATTTATTACCAGGAATCGACGAATAAATATTTACACCCGGAGCCGAAATTCCGTAATCTACTTCCTGAATATAATTAGAAAAAACCGCGCGATTCAAATCCGGATCCAGGGCACTGACTGTAATGGCACCCGGCGCATTTGCCGGAGAATAAAACTTGGCGTTGTCGTTACTATTTCCAGCCGCCGCAATTACAATCGCTCCTTTTTTGTTTGCATACTCGATCGCTTGCTGATAAGCTTTTTGACCTTTATCACCCGTACGACCACCAAGCGACATCGAAATAACCTCGGCTCCGTTATCTGCGGCTTTGATAATACCCTTTAAAATTCCTTGTTGTGTACCACCTCCGTGGGAACCCAAAACTTTAATACTGGTTACAGTTACAAACTCATTGTTTTGTGAAAAAGAAGCTACTCCGATTTTATTATTGGAAACGGCAGCGGCAATTCCGGCGCAGTGGGTACCGTGACCCATCGGATCTTTATCATCCCGCTTGTTTAGCGATTTATAATTGTCTTTAATATCCTCGTGTCGGGCGTCTACCCCTGTATCCAGAATAAAAATATTGGCTTTTTCCTTAGGTGTTATTTTATGTTTTTTTAAATAAGCATACAACGCATCTACGTGCATTTCCTGAAAGCCCCAAAGGTCTTTTAAGTTAGGATCATTAAGTCCAAATTTTTTCAAATCTCCTGGTGTCCGCTTTTGCGGAATGGTTTCCATGACGTCGAGTTGATAGACATCGTTGCGTTCTACCCATTCTACGGCAGAATTTTTTTCCAATAAAGCGATGATATTTTCGGCAGGAATTACTTCGCTGTTTAGGATGTCAACGGTTATGTAATCATCCAGATCTGTTATCGCTCCGTCGGCAGGAGAGAAAGCAGGCTCTAAAACCAGTCCATAATCCTCCGCAAGTTCGTTTAGGGAAGAAATATCAGAATTGGGGTTTAATTCTACTAATAATTCGATGCTACCATCATCATTTCCGAATGAAACCGGGAAATCGCAGGTAATCTTATTGACGAATGTACTTTCCAGTACCTCCGTAAACTTATACTGAATCGCACCGTATAATAACGCTAGAAAAGCAAAGAAAACCAGTTTGTTCTTCGCAATCATACCGAAGAAATAACCTACACCACCAATAATCGCTAAATCACGCGCAATGATCATTAGCTTATAATTGATTTCTGCATCTGCCAGGTAAATACTCAGCAAATAAGTAGCCAGGCCGCCAAAGAAGGCTATACCGCATATTTTGCTCAGCGTAGCATTATTTTTAAAATAAAACCATGCGATAAGGCCTATAAGGCAGACCATAAAACTGATAGGATAAATGGTTAACAACATTTTTAAATTTGATTTTGTTAGACTATAAATATACAAAGATCGTAGAGGAAAAACAAAGTTCCACCGGGATCGGTTCGATGATTTTAATTACTTAACGAAATAATCGCTCCGGTAATTATGTGAATTCCCTTGGTTCTGCTTACTTTTGCGCTCTAATTCAATAACTTCTTAATATCTTAATAGAAATGGCTGAACACGTAAATTGTCTCATCATTGGATCCGGGCCAGCTGGATATACTGCAGCAATCTATGCTGCACGCGCAAATATGAAACCGCTATTATTCACTGGGATGGAACCAGGTGGACAACTGATGATTACGACCGACGTAGAAAATTATCCAGGCTACCCTGAAGGGGTGATGGGACCCAAAATGATGGACGAATTTCGCGCTCAGGCGGAACGTTTCAAAACCGATATCCGCTACGAATTAATCTCTAAAGTGGATTTTAACGGACCGGTACATAAGGTATGGACAGAAAAAGGCCAGGAAGTGCACGCGGATTCTATTATTATTTCTACGGGAGCCAGTGCTAAATGGCTGGGTTTGCCTTCCGAACAGAAATTGATGAATAAAGGGGTTTCGGCTTGTGCCGTCTGTGATGGATTTTTCTATAAAGGATTGGAGGTAGCCGTTGTCGGTGGTGGAGATACTGCCGCAGAAGAAGCTTCTTACCTTTCCAAATTATGCCCAAAAGTACACTTGATCGTCCGAAGAGACGAGATGCGTGCTTCCAAGATCATGCAGGATCGAGTGAGAAAAGCAGAGAATATTGAAATTCACTGGAATACGGAAACGGTTGAAATTCTTGGAGAAGAGGAGGTGACTGGTGTAAAGGTTATTAATAATAAAACACAGGAGACTTCGGAAATTCCGGTCAAAGGCTTTTTCGTAGCGATCGGTCACAAGCCAAACACGGATATATTTAAAAACTGGCTGGATATGGACCAAACGGGTTACCTCACCGTAGTACCGGGTACTTCTCATACCAACATCGAAGGAGTATTTGCCAGTGGTGATGCTGCGGATAAAGTATATCGACAGGCAGTTACGGCCGCTGGAACGGGTTGTATGGCCGCGCTTGACGCAGAACGATATTTAACCGAAAAAGAAATTATTTAATAGGCCAATAGCTAATAGGCAATAGCTAATAGCTTTTTTCAAAACACACTAATTCATAAATTATGTCAACAGCTACCCAATTTCGATCCGGTGTCCTATATGGAGACGAAGCTACGGAACTCCTCAATTACGCGAATGAAAAAAACTTCGCTATTCCTGCCGTTAACGTGGTGGGTACAAATTCTGTCAATGCAGTACTGGAAACTGCTCGTGATTTGAATTCTCCCGTTATTATCCAGTTCTCTAACGGTGGTGCACAATTTTTTGCGGGTAAAGGTTTATCTAATGAAAATCAGCAAGGTGCGATCCTCGGAGGTATTTCCGGTGCAATGCACGTACACACGATGGCCAAGGCTTACGGTGTTCCCGTTATTTTACACACGGATCACTGCGCGAAAAAATTATTACCCTGGATTGATGGGTTAATGGATGCGGGGGAGAAATTTTATGCAACTAGAGGATATCCTTTATATAGCTCTCACATGCTTGATTTGTCAGAAGAGCCTCTCGAAGAAAATATTGAGATTTGTGTCAAATATTTGAAGCGAATGGACAAGATCGGCATGACGCTAGAGATTGAATTAGGGGTAACTGGTGGAGAGGAAGATGGTGTCGATAATTCGGATGTAGATAGTTCAAAGTTGTACACGCAGCCGGAAGAGGTAGCGTACGCATACGAAGAACTGAAAAAAGTGAGCGAGCGTTTTACAATTGCCGCAGCTTTCGGAAATGTTCACGGGGTTTACAAGCCTGGTAACGTAGAATTACGTCCGGTGATTTTGAAAAATTCTCAGGATTTTGTTATGGAGAAATTTAAAACAGAGCCGCAGCCAATCAACTTTGTATTCCACGGAGGTAGTGGTTCCAGTCGAGAAGATATTCGGGAAGCCATCGAATATGGTGCTGTAAAGATGAATATAGATACAGATTTGCAATGGGCTTTCTGGGACGGTATCCGAGTGTACGAAGCGGGTAAGAGAGATTATCTGCAGACACAGATTGGTAACCCGGACGGTGACGATGTACCCAACAAGAAAAATTATGATCCACGAAAATGGTTGCGGGCAGCGGAAGAGTCTTTCGTCACTCGTTTAAAGACTGCTTTTGAGGATTTGAATTGTGTAAATGTATTAGGGTAGATTTTTTTTATTTAAAAAAATATAAAGCCGCGTATCTTAATTGGTACGTGGCTTTTTGGTAGGGGCTGAAGGAGATGATCGGGAATTTAAAGCGAAAGCGCTATGCATAAATTCAATATAAATTGTGGGGATGATCCCAGAGGGATCCAAGTATGTTAGCGTTAGCCGAGCCGAGATTCGAGGCCCGCGTTTGATCGATCCCAGAGGGATCGTAGTATATTTTAAAGTATAGATTAATTAATGTTATCTGAAAAAATTACAAAATAATGAGCCTTGAAATTAAACAGGTTTTTTCTAATTGAATACCCAGCAAGAAGCATTCATCTTTGACTTCAAAAATTTGTAAACCATTAAAACATAAACATATGATTACTGTAGAAGAAGCGCGTGCTTTGGTTTTTGGAACGACCCGTGATTTTGGAATAGAGTCGATCAGTTTAATGGATGCCGTGGGACGTACGTTGCGGGAACCGCTGATTGCTGATCGGGATTTTCCTCCTTATGATCGTGTAACGATGGACGGGATTGCGATTCGTTTTGCGGATTTTACGGCGGGCAATCGAACGTTTAAAATCGCCGGGGTTGGTGCCGCTGGACAACCTCAAATGAGTTTGTCAAAAACAAATACCTGTTTGGAAATAATGACGGGAGCAATTTTGCCAACTGGTGCAGATGCGATTATTCGCTACGAAGATTTACAGATTCAAACTGGCGATGCAACCATAACAGCAGCAACAATTCGGGATGGACAGAATATTCACCGAAAGGGTAGTGACCGTCTACGGGGAAGTGTGCTCCTCCAACCCGGCTACCAACTCAACGCGGCGGCTATCGGCATCGCTGCAACCATCGGAAAGGATCAGTTGAGAGTTAGCAAACTGCCAAAAGTACTCATCATTTCTACTGGTGATGAATTGGTAAATATAAATGAAAAACCACTTCCACACCAAATTCGTAAGTCTAATGTTTATCAGTTGCAGGCTGGCTTGAAACATTTTGGAATATTTGCCGATCATCGCCATCTGAATGATAATCTGAAAAAGATTACTGAAAATTTAAGACACTTTTTAATCGAGTACGATGCGGTCTTGCTGAGTGGTGGTGTCTCTAAAGGGAAGTTTGATTTTCTGCCGGAAGCGATGGATCAACTTGGTGTGAAAAAACTATTTCATAAAATAAAACAGCGACCGGGTAAGCCGTTTTGGTTTGGACAATATCCGGAAGGTGCGACGGTTTTTGCTTTTCCTGGAAATCCGGTTTCTTCTTTTATGTGTGCCCAAATTTATTGTATGCCGTGGTTACAAAAATGTTTGGGGCTACCCGTTTCGTATCAACAATATGCCAGCCTAACAGCGCCAATTCATTTTAAGCCGGACCTTACTTATTTTGCTCAAGTAAAAATAACCACCGATAAATTTGGTAAATTATTAGCTACGCCCATCGAAGGAAATGGAAGCGGAGACCTCGCCAATCTCGTCGAGGCAAATGCTTTTTTAGAAGTTCCGATGGGTAAAGATATTTTTGAAAAAGAAATGGTTTTACCTTTTTTTAAAATAATTTGAGTGGACGGGAATTTTAAGGAATGTTGATAAAATAAATTAAGGAATGTCGAAGTTCAATATCGATTTTTAGATCCGTTTTCGAGCCGATCGACGCTTCTCTCAATATTCATAAAATTCTACAAATCCATTCTAAGTCCTACTGTTCCACCAAACAATAAATACCGTTGATTTAGACCAAAATCTTCTTTAATAAAGTTTCTGGAATAATAGCGTAACATTGGATTGACTCGAATAGATAACTTCTCCGTCAAACGCTTGCTAACGCCAATTCCAAACTGTAAACTATAGTCTACCCGGCTGCGATAAATATCATCGCCGTTGGTGCTTAGATCAAGATCAGTTGTCGGTGTACTTGGAATTCGTCCCTCTGTAGCGAGTAGAATATTTGCAAAGATACCCAAAGAAAAATCTGTTTTCCAATCGCCAAAATCATACTGGTAACCCACAAAAACGGGAATGTCAATCATTCGGTAACTGTTATAATATTTCTTGGTAAATGTTGTCGTACGCAAAGAAGTTACTGGCCCAATCACATCAATCGTATCACCTGAGATATTTATAATTCTTTTTTGAATACCCATTTCAACAATAGAATCAACAACCGTACTGTTGTTACTATATCGCTCCGAAATCTGTGTAAAACCAACTCCCGACGATACAAAAAATCCAGAAGGAAAATGCGCATTTACCAATAGATTGGCGTGGAGTGCTTCGAGCGGTGCTTCGAATGTATTTCTAAGACCAAGCAAGGTGTCTAGATCACCATTGCTATTTCCAGTAGAACTCAGCGTTCGATTTACGGCGCTAATTCCGGTTTGAAATTCTATAGAAAAAGTGGGTCGTTCTATATAAACGGGAGGCGGTATGGATGCCTTATTATTTTTTATGAAAAAATTAAGTGCCGGGGAGTCTGTGTTCGGAGTCGTTAGGCTAGTAGTAGAAAAAGGTAACGGGGATAGCATTGTTGAACCCTCTTTTACCAGTGTCGACAAATCGGTTGGATCAACTTTCTTTTGTTGAAGTAGCGTAATACTGGAAACATTCTGCGTTACAATAGCATTGTTTAATTTAGCTACAATACTGGTTTCTAACGCAGTTGACTTAGTGTCTAGTGTAGTGGTAGGAACAATAACTTCCGGCTTTGTTTTTATACGTTTCGCAGTTACATCTGTATCGTTATTACTGCTGCTTTTTACGACAGGCGCTACCGCACGAATATTATTGTCGGGAAGATTCCCGTAAGGGGTTTCACCCAGTTGACTATTTTCATCCAATAAAAAGAATGCTGCGATACCAAGTCCAACCAATAGTGCGAGTCCAGATAACCAATAGATAAATACCGGTTTACGCTTCTTTCGCTGCGCGTTAATCTCATCTACCTGAGGTTCGATAGCAGCCCAGATTTCGTTGATGTCCAAAGTGGACGGATGATTTGTTATATCTTTATTCATGATCTTACTTTTTGGCTGGTGATAGCATTTACAGACTGTTGTTTCAGCCAAAGTTTACCTAATATTTTTTTAGCACGGGTTAGTTGAGAGCGGGAAGTACTTTCGGTAATGCCCAGTATTTCTGCAATTTCTGCGTGACTGTTTCCTTCGATTTCCCGAAGGTTAAAGACAGATCTAAACCCGTCGGGTAGTTGTTGAATTAAGCCGATTAGTTCTTCCATTCCCATGGTATTAAAAACCGATGGATCAACACTCCGAGTACTATTGACAGGGTTCATCTCGACTTCATGGGCCCGGTGTGACTTGCGAAGGTAAGCCAGTGCGCAGCGCACGGTAATGGTTCGCATCCACCCTTCAAATGATCCAGTGGATTGGTAATTAGAAATGTTGGCGAAAATACGAATCAAAGATTCCTGCAGAATATCCTTGGCCGTTGCCTGGTCGGGCACGTAACGTCGAGCCACCGAAAGGAGTTTACCCGCGTACCGCCTAACCAGTTCGTACTGGCTGGATTTAATACCTTGCTGGCAATTTTTAATGAGTTGTATTTCCGTCAACATTTAATAATTTAAAGGATTTGGTTTTCCAAGCTTTGTATTTTCTCTATATAAAAGCTCCCCACCCAAAAGAGTGGGGAGAATTTATTATTAGACTTGTTACCCTTTAACAAATTGGCTCTATAAATAGTCTTTTGTCCTTATCTTTCGTCTATTGAATAATGGTAAATGATCCACTTACTAAGACCGGATCTGTATTATTGCTAGCTTGATTGATTAACATATCTTCAAAGGTTCCTGAAAGCGTTGGAGTCAGCGTTGAAATTTCAAAATTAGCTAAATTGATGCCTTGGGCACTACTATCTATACCCCTCAAGTTATAATCAGGTCCCTGTAGTTGGGAATAGTCTTGAAAGGAACAAAAATTATTATTATCATAATTTCCAGCAGTTGTTCCATTAGCTTGTAAGAATATGTACGTTTCTTCTCCTAAGGAATCCGATGCTTCATATTGAATTATGATAACCCCATTTGGTGAAACAGAACCAGTGAGACCATCTCCGAAATAATTATACGTGTCAGATCCTATATTAAGAACAAATGTGTTTTCGTCTATCTGCTCATCACAAACTTCTAAGGCACCTGTATTAACCAATGTTCCTACTATACCTGTCACCAAATCACTTTGTTTTAGGGTATTGAAATCCAGACCTTTTACTGTTAAATCTGTCGCTCCATCACAGGTAGAAATAAAGAAATTAAAAGTACCGTCTTCTACTACTCTTGTATAATTTACCTGATCTATTTCGACGATTACGCCACCATTGGTGATGAGGTTACCATCACAATCTACAATGGTACCCGTAATTTCCGTATCGTTAACATTTGAGTCTTCAATTGCGATCGGGTCTAAGGAAGTATCTTCGGTAAATGGTCCGATAAATTCAGAATAAATAACTGCTCCACATAAACCACGAATCTGTAATATTAGTGTTTCTCCGGCGGGTACTTTACCACTTGTAAATCCGTTTTCATTTGTGTAAGAATAGTGTGTGGCCAAACTATCGCTACCAAATCCGATGGCGACAATATGGTTAGATACAGGATTTTGGTTTTCATCGGTCAAGGTTACATCCAGTTCAATCAAAGGAAAAGGAGCATCACAGTTCCACCAGCTAAAGTGCTTAACTTCACCAACGTAGTGACCGTTGATTTTGGTCGCAGTACCTTCTTCTACCCAGATACCAAACTGCTCATTAAAAGACCAGAGTGGAATTTCGTTAGGAGCGTTGGCAGTGATCGAGGCAGGAAGTGCGACCGAAATAGTAGCCGTAAATCCTTCTCCGATATTCAATGGTGCACCATCGATATCCTGGAGGCTAACGTTGATCATTCCGAAACTCTGCAGGGCTACTTCTTCCAGATCATCTTGTACACCCTGTAAGTTACCGGGCATACGATCCGCAGTCGTACTGGCGCTTGGGTCCAGATAGGCGTGGGTAGCAAAAACTTCACCATCAAAAACTTCGCCGTTGGCATTGACAATACTGTTGGCAGGAAAAGTAACACCGGTCGTACCATCAATGGTGATGCTGCCTCCGGTAGCTGCCTCAAAAGAAGGTTGGAATGATTCCGTAATCATTTCGATGACTACTTTGTTTTTATTGCCTTCTCTGGGAAAAAAACGACGACTTCCGTCTAAAAAACCATTTTGAGTAACCGTAATAAAAGTACCTTTTTCGTTCATGGTCGCATTTTCAAAAGAGAAAAAACCATATTCATCCGTCAGCGTAGATCTATTGCCTAAACGAACAGTTGCGTTTGCTATGGCTTCCTTGTTGGTATCCTGCACTTTTCCATCTACCGAACTGGTGACTGGCTTTACTTCAGGATTGTAATTTTCAATAATAGGAAATGGAGGTGTTGTGACGCTGGTTCCCATGGTATCTTCATCTTGCCGGCAGGCAGAGAATAAAAGTAGAACGATAAGCGGGAATAAAAAATTAATCTTTTTCATATTAAATTTAAAATTGAGTATTTGTAAAAATATACTTAACGGAGTCCAGATATCATAAGGAATTTGATCAAGCTTGTACTATTATAAGTCCCGGGTTTCGGGTTTCGCTGCATGAGCAGAGCGTTTTTTTTAAAAAAAAGTGAATAAACTAAAATCAGGATAAAATTTGGTTCGGCTATGTAAGGAATGTTGATAAAATAAATTAAGACACTATGCTTCATCTTTTTCCATCACTCTTCGTTACTAAAATGGTTATTATGCTCTGCATAACGCCCATTTCAGCGCCTTGATTGATGAAAAAATATTTCGCCTTTTATCTCAATCTATTTTATCGCCATTCCTAAAGCTAGATTGAATAAAATTTATGCTCAATCTACCCGAAGGTCTTCAACATCTACACCCGGATAATCTTTGGCGTCAAAAGTAAATGTTTTATCAGTAAATGTTTTATTAGGGATCAGTTTATCAACCTTTAGTGTATAGCGGGAACCATCACGGCTAAAAGCTTTGATGCTCCGGAGATCGTTCTTTTTGATATCCAGGGCAATCCGGAATTTAAAATATTCGCTGTCGCTATCCACGGGTTTTAGCTCAATCCAGCGGACAGGCTGGCCATCTTCCTTGGCTACGGTAGCAGGCGCGGCGACAAATTTGCCATCTTCATAAAATTTTAGAAAATTCTGAGGAGCAAACATTTCTTCAGAAACTTCATCCGGATCAACATTATTGATTTGTACCAGTTTGGAAGAAATCTGGTGGTACCAAAGTAGTTTACCATTAGAAACAATATGCTGGTCGTTCATGGTCAGGTTGTAGCTTTCGCCTTGTTGCTGAATAGATCCTTTTTGAATTTCTGCATCTTCTTCCGGCATTTCGATGACCAGTGTAAAAGCAGCTTCTACCGAGGTATATCCAAGGTACTGATCTTTCATCGCTTCCAAAATTTTAGCGGATGCGGGATCAGAATCCGCAGCGGTAGAAAACTGATTATTCTGAGCAATGGCGGTGATACTAAAAGTCATGGCCAATAAAAATAGGAAATGCTTCATCTTCTTTTTTGTTTATTAGAATAAAGTCTATTCTGTTGATTGAATCCGGAATTTAGACACAAATATAACGTGTGAGATTAATGGTCGATTGTCAGGAAGTGTTAATAAATCATTAAATTAAAATAAGTATATTTTATTTTATCGCAATATCCTTCTTTTCCAATCGACAAACCCTATTTTTACCAAAAAAAATGGATACCCCAGCTACTGCTTCCCAATTCTACGATCAAATATTTTCTACTTCTCCCGACGCTACGAAGGCAGCTTTTTTACGACAATTGTTTGCCCGTGATGAGTTATTTCGAAATGCCTATAGTAATTATCTAAATCCGACGCCCGTCAATTATGATTTAGCGACCCTCATCGAAAAACTCAACGAAATTTCCCAACGTATAAAAACAGAAATTGAAAATTTTGAATGGGAGGTAACCGATGAAGATCCCGAAGCAGACTATTTAGAAGATATTAGCGAAGTACTCAACGAAAATTTCTTTGTCAATATCACCCCGATGATTGAGCAATATTTTCAAAGTGGCAATCTATTATTAGCGCTCAGAAATCTCCGCGTTCTGGAATTAAGCCTCGACCTCGATTGGGATAAAATCGCTCCCAGACCGATTGCCGCCCACGGCCCTGAACTGAACGAAGATATGGTTGTTCACGAGTTTAATTATCTTTTAGTCTATTTTCATACGGGTATATTTTCTGATGTTTTATTAAGCAGTGCAAAAGAACTGATCGATAATTTTATGGAACATCCGGCGGTGCATTATCCGCAAACTTCCGCGTGGAAAGAGATTAGTGATATGATAGTGGAGCGATTGGCGTAGCAGTTTTTTAAATATACCGTATCACTGTGGACCGCACCTGATCTAAATATCCAGTTCCAAATAAATTCAAATGTACCAGTAAATAATACAACTGGTAAAGTGGTATCCGTTCATCCAGGCCTGCTTCCCACGGATAAGCAGATGCGTAAGCTTCATAAAATATCGGATCAAAACCACCAAATAATTTACTCATGGCCAGGTCCATCTCCCGGTGCGCGTAGCTGACGGCTGGATCAATCAATACAGGAATTTGATTTTTGGTCATTAGAAAATTGCCGCGCCATAAATCTCCGTGGGTCAATGCGGGTGGTTCTTTTGGGCAAATATTTTCAATGTTTATAAATAATTTATCAAATATTTTTAAATCACGCTGCGCTAAATATTTTTGGTCCATAGCCAATTTGATCTGCGGCTGTAATCGCTTGTTTACATAAAAATCCGACCAGGTTGTTTGGTGTTGATTGCCTTGTGGAAGGCTCCCGATAAAGTTGTCGTGATCCAGTCCAAAATTTTCCTGCGTTACTTGATGCAATGCTGCTAATTGTTTTCCCAAATTTTCCCAACCAGTTTTTTCAGGTTTTACCGAAGGCAAATATTCCAATATGAGATAAGCTGATCCATCTATATTTCCCGAAGCAAAAACAGCAGGTATTTTTATTGTTTTACTTTTTTCCAAGACACAAAGTCCCTGTGCTTCTATTTTTAGAAAGTCGGGTGTCGGAGGTTGTTGGTGTTGTTTTAAAAAATAAGTGTCCTCGGTCGTTTCGACACGCCAGGCTTCGTTGATGTCGCCACCGGTGATGGGGTGGTGCGAAAGGATTTTTTTGTTTTTTAGAAAGTCAGGGAGAAGCTGCAATTTTTTGAGGTAAAGATAAGGAATGTTGATAAAATAAATAAGACAATATGCTTTATCTTTTTCCATCACGCTTCCCCGCCGGACAGATTGTCGGATCGGGCAGGGTTACTAAAATGGTTATTAAGCTGTGCATAACGCTCATTTTAGCGCCTTGATTGATGAAAAAATATTTCGCCTTTTATCTCAATCTATTTAATCGCCATTCCTAAAAGTTTAGTTGGAGGTTTAAAGAGGAGGTTGTTTTTTATCGCCATTTTACGAATTGGAAACAATCTGTTCAGTAGGCGAGGCGTTTGTAAATGAAGTAGAGTCTTGTTTACAGAATGTCTTATTGATCCAGAATTCAAAAATGGTTCCTTCGTCGTCACTTTTCTTAATGACAATATCTCCGCCTAATTGTTGTAATATTTTTTTACAAATAGAAAGTCCTATTCCAGAACCAACAAACTTATCTCGAGAATGCAACCGTTTAAACATTTCAAATATTTTATGAGCGTATTCCTCCGGGATGCCGATGCCATTGTCCTCAACTGAAAAATAGAAATGAGTGCCGTTATCCCAGTAATTAACTTTTATAATCGGCACTTTATTTTCATTAAACTTTATACCGTTTTCAATCAAATTCTTAAAGACCAGGTTTAAAGGCCATGGAAAAACAGTGGCTTCATTACGGATACCGGCTGGAAAAAGAAGTTGAGGTTTGCTAATTTCTAATGCTAACTGTTCTTCCGCATTTTGTAAAATTACTGCTAGCGACTCTAGTTGGTGAAAATTCTTTTTTTCAATATTAAAAAATTCCAATATGCCTTTTAATAATGTATTCATCTGGCTAGTACCATTTTCAACGTAGCCAAGATATTCGCTGGCTTCGTCTATTCTATTTTGTTGTAGTCGTCTTTTTGCCAGGGTAGAAAAACTCATGATGGTACGGAGTGGTTCTTTTAAATCATGAGAAGTAATATAAAAGAAACGTTCAAGTTCCGTATTCGCCCGTTCCATTTTTTGATTCATATTTTTTAAATGCTGTGTTCGTTCCTGTACTTTTTTCTCCAGTTCAATATTAAGTTGATGTTTTCTTTCTTTTATGCCGTAGAGCCAAAAGACCAATAATCCGAGCAGGAAAACACCCACCAGGCAAATTAGTGCAACGATGGTTCGCTGTGAGATTATCTTCGCATTCAAGATTTGTTCTTGCTTTAAAAAATAATTTTCTTTTTCTTTTATCGTCAGCTGATACTTTGCCTCCATTTCCGCAAAAGCGCCCATGTTTTCTTTTTGTAAAGCACTGTCTTGTTCTAAAAGATGAATTTTAAGATGGTGCAAAGCCATTGTATTGTTATTATCCAATTCGTATATTTCAGAAAAGGTACGATGAATGGTCGCCAGTTTTTCTTTGGAGGAGGAACTCGGAAAATGCTCCATTGCTTTTTGCGCATAGACCAGTGCCGAATCAGGATCGCCTAACTGTTTTTTTAAGGCTGCATATTTAAGGCAGATATTTGTTAATTCCCAAGTGTAATTAGAGGCGATGGCCATGTTATAGGCTTTCTCCAAATGCAAAGCCGCTTTCTCCAGATTATTTAGTTTTAAATGGATTTCACCAATTTTTTTATGACCATATAGCATACTGTGATTATAATTCATTTCCGTAACCATCACTAAATACTTTTGATAGTAAGCAAGTGCTTCAAGGTGTTTTCCTTCTACAAAAAGAACATCCGCTAAATTTGTATAACCAAATGCAATACCTTCTGTATCATTAATCAGTTTGCTGATGGTAAAACTTTTTTCAAAAGACACCTTGGCTTTATGATAGTCTTTCACCGCATAATAAATGGCACCAATATTAGTGTGAGAAATAGAAACGCCCAAAGAATCATTTCTTAAGTTTCTTATGCTCAATGATTTTAAATGAAATTCAATTGCTTTGTCATACTCCTGCACGTTCCCGTAGGTGAGACCGATATTATTATATAAGTTGCTCAAATACCGTTGATCATTGATTTTAATAGCGAGAGCTGCCGCATCGAAAAAATGTTTATTTGCTTTTTCCGCATCGTTAATTTCAGAATAGGCACATCCTACGTTGTTGATGATTTTCATTTTTAACGTATCATCTTCAAATTGTGGAAGGGTTGTTTCGTTGAGTGCTTTTTGACTGTAACTCAAATAATCATCGTGATTCTGCTCGTACGTACTTTTGGCAATTTGTAGTAAATAATCTGCTCGAATGGTTGGATTGGATGTTTTGTTTAGAATGGTTAACAGGCTATCTATTTGAGCACTGATCTGAGAGCAATTACAGAGAAGGGATAAGCCGACAAATGCTATTCTTATAAATATTTTGCCAGAAATTATTTTCAAAGCTATTCAGTTTTAGGTGCTACACAATAAAGAAGAAAACTGAGCGAAAGGCCGTTTTTATAATGTAAAAAGGTTAGGTACGTGGTAAAACGAGAGGTGAGTGCCTTTACCAATAGGTGATTGATAATTCGGCGTGTACTCGCACTAGAATAAAATCTAATATATATAATGTGCTCTGCAAATATCAAGCCATTAATGTGTTCTTCGAATTTGCGCAGGATCTTCCTCGGAAATTAATCAAAATTGAGGCTACTCTATAGTCGTCAGGAATGAGGTACTAAACCAATAAGCGTGTGCTTAAAAAAAGCTACTAGCTTCTGACTAGTGCCTCGGGAACTAAATTGCTGGGTATATTGATAAACGTAGGAACAAGGCATTGCCTTGTTCCTACGTTTATC
>ENA-ORXT01003762-ORXT01003762.1-marine-metagenome-genome-assembly--contig:-NODE-3762-length-16324-cov-4.164707_pt1 | contig 16324 bp, 12 predicted proteins | sample MGYA00237868_ERZ511482 | MGnify/ENA metagenome assembly ERZ511482 | reverse complement strand
GCATTTTTATTTAAGGTATAGCTGGTTGAGCCACTTTGAGCAAAAAATGTACTTGTCAATGTCATCAAAAAGACGACTAATAAAATAAGATTTTCAAGATTATTGTTTTAAATGCACATGCGTTGAACTAGTTAATAGATAGTGTGTATATACACATAACACGTGTTGTTTATACTTGACAATTCTCAATGTCCAACACATAAATTTCAATGTCTAGATGAGATAGACTCAAAATAGTGACGGTTAAAAGAAACTCTTTTGATTAAAGTGATTTATCACCAAGCTTAAGTCTAATAAATGAAAGCTTTATTATTTGACTAGATAAACTTACAGAATGAACTGATTAAGAATAATAAAGAAAGAATTCTAACTTCTAATAAGTCTCACTCATAACTCACAGACCTATGAATTGCTGCCATTATCTTTTGAAGGCTTGAAGTTGGGGTACCCCAGGGACAAGACAACATAACTTGCATTTGTTTGTCGCTCGCTGGATCCTGATAAAAAGCAAAGTGATGTTGCATTGTGGATTCAGATTCTTGAGTCATAACAGTTTGGTCGATCCACAAACCCTTTTTTAATATACCTTTGTTTACAATCCCTTGATGGCTGATTGTTTTTCCATTTAGACTTTCATTGATATAATCATCAAATTTTGTTGATTTTAATACTGAAGTCTTGAGTAACATTGTCATTTTTGGAACATCTGTAAACGTGGCAGTTAGTGCATTACCATCCCATTGTGCAACAGCATTATTCGGCAATAAAAAAGAAAGTTGTTTTGAAGGATCAGATGTCATCCTATAGAGCTTTGCCATTAATTCATTTTCTTTTTTAAACTCTGATCCAAACATAAACAAGCCACTGACTTCACCTTCAGGATTAATTGAAAATTGGACCTGTCGTGCAAAGGATATATTTCGAAGGATAGCACGTGACTCATTTGTGAACTGAAGTTTATATTGACCTTTAAACTCTTTCTCTCGTCTAGACGTTAATTCCAATTCTCCAGAATCACCGACAAATACATCAATCGTCATATCTTTAAAAAAAGGACTAGGTCGTCCAAAGGATTCATATTTGCCGATATACTTATGCCATTTATCAGCAGGCAATTCATAATCATCATCATTTGGTAAGCCTTGTCTCAAGAGTCCAAAATCAGTCGTGTCCTCAGCATTTAAAATATGAATAACATTATTTACTGTATGCTCCATACCAGGATATTCGAAGCGATCTAGTCGATTGACATCTGCATTAAATAAGATGGCGAAAGCTTGATCTTTAACTCTATTAATGCCCATGATCGAAGCAACATTGCCATTGTTACCAGTATGAATTAAAATGTTCCGTTCTTCTATAGTCATATCCATCCAACCCAGCGCATATTGTATGTCGATTCCATTCCCACCGAGCATCGTGCCCAGTCCTTGAAAAGATGTATTTGGTTTGAAAATTTCATCTACACTTGCGGTGGAGATGATCTGTTTTCCTTTGAAATTACCTCCATTGAGCAAGGTGATCATATAGTTTCCTAGATCCGAAGCATTTGAATAAAATTCTGATCCAGCAGCGACAAAATTTGCATCAGTTTCTGATTTAATCGCTGGGTGGCATCGATCAAGTCCCATCTCATGGCCATAGACTATCTGCATACTCTCAGCTTTATGTTGATCAGTTGTAGAGTTTGACATGTTTAGGGGACTGAGTATATAAGTGTTAATATATTCTGCATAATTCTTTTGGCTGATCGATTCAATAATTTGTCCAGCGATCGCATAGCCTTCATCGCTAAATTCATGAGACATTCCTGGTTTTCTTTTAATAAAAACACTATTGAGAGAACGCAAAAAAGCTTCAGCTGAAGATGTATTTTCAAGATCTGGGATAGATTCAAACTGAGGTGGTATACCTGTTGTATTACTCAAACACATACGTAATGTGATTTGATCGCTAAAGTTCTTGTTGGCTGTTTGAAACCATGGTAAATAACTGATGACAGGTTCATCCAAATCTACAAGGCCTTTTTCTACAAGCTGCATTATTGCCATTGCAGTAAAACCTCTTCCTAATGAGCCAATTGCTAAAGTAGATTCAGCAGTCATGAGTTTTCGATGACCTTCTTTTTCAATACCATAGCCTTTAGAAAATATAACATCCTCTCCTTCGACAATGACAATAGAAAATCCAGGCACTGGTATTCTGTTCAAATATCTTGTGAGATAATTATTGACATCTTTAAGTGTTCCAACTTGCGCTATAACACTTGTAAATAAAATTAAATTAAGTTTGATTAGAATTATAATTTTTTTCATTTTCCAGCTTTATTCTCTAACTAAAATTCTTGGTCTAATCTTTAATAATCGACGTGATGCAGCCCAAACACTGCCGACCGTTATTATTAAAATAAATGGTATCGCTAATATCGTATAATGTAAAGTGAAGACATATGGAAATTCGCTTAATCCACTCGCTGTTGTCAACAAATTTAATGAGTTAGGTATAATATATAACGACAAAGGCACACCTACGATCAAAGCAAAAAAGGCGATAATAAGAGACTTCACGATCAATGATAATTGCAATTGTTTTGGTGTAAAACCAATTGCTTTAAATATTCCTAGATTTCGCTGGCCTTCTCTAATACTCAATACTGTATCATTAAATACAGTCACAAAAAGAACACCAATAAACATCAAAAATACCAGAGTCATTACGTCTTGAATGCCCACAACAATTGCTTTTAATTGACCTAATTGCTCTCGCGTTTCAACAATTCTGAATGAGCTACCGTAGTCCTGAGTCAGCTCATCTTTATAGTCACTAATGTCAATTCCCTTCTTAAGAATAATCTCATATCCTCTCAATTGAAATAAGGGATTAATCTCAGTGATTCCTTCGAGTCTGATATAGAATCCACGGCTTAAATTATTAAGACTTTGATAAATGCCTGTAATATTATAAGAGACTAATTGTCCTTCTAAAAATAATTCTAGTGTATCTCCGATGCCTTTGCCTAATTCTATACTACTTGTCATGCCCAAGGATATCTCATCTTCAAAGACCGGATGTCTTCCTTCGAGCACGCGCAGGCCAACTTTATCTATTTCATCATCATAAATAATTCCAAAAATAGACTCAGGAGCTTTGTCCTTTTTCGCAGGAATCGTAGCTCCATAAAAGCCTCGCTTGACAACTGCTTTTACTCTATCATCATCCTCCATTGCTACTTTAAAATAGTCTTCTTGATTTTCTAATAATAAACCATTTTGACGGACTGATAAATCAGCATTATTAAATCCCCAAGCTGGTCTATTTTCATCTAACTGGGATATAGAATGAGTGCCATTCACGTATAGTATTTGTACAAAAACAACAAATAATAAACCGACAAACATAAACAAGGATCTCTTCTTATTTGACATTAAAAAACGTAAGCCTAAGAATAGAATGAGATTAGATTTTGGTCTGAGTGTAAATAATTTAAATTTTGAGCCTGCGAAAGATCGTTGGGGTGGACCACCATTTCTGATGGCAGTAACAGGCTGGATCTGACTCGCCTGTCTCGCAGTCCGGTAGGTGATCAATGAGATCCCCACTAAAAATGCAAAGAAAGTACCGATTGATGGAAGCAATAATGAGATATCAAAATTAACAGCACCAATCGCAGTAATCAAAGATTTGAATACAAGCTGAGTCAGAAAATATCCGCCAACTAATCCAAATGGCACAGCGACGCAAGTAATTAATAAAAACTGAATGAGATAAACGCTAATCACATTCCGATTCATAAAGCCTTGTGCCTTCAGCATACCAATCATTTTATAATCGGTTTTGATTGCACTGGTGACGACAGACGATGTAATTATTACCGTTACTATAATCCCAAAAATTGCAAACACTAATAATAATCCGCCAGTGATTTGATAAATGATCTGAAATACTTGTTTAAAAAACGCGTATAATGTACCGAATCCTTGATACGAAAATTCCTGATTAAAGCGTGCCCAGACAGCATCGACCTGATCTTTACTTTCTAATCTGACACCTAAGACTGCTCGCGACAAATCTTTGACACTATATAGTAAGGATAGACCTCCTGGCCCAAGCCATGCTGGACTTGGATTAAATAAGCCATTGGAATAATGGGCATCTACGACTATTGCGGAAATGATAAGTGGAAATAAGCCATTATTTGTCGGGACACGAATGGTATCTCCAATGCTCATTTTTAAATTATTCAACCAATGATTTGGAATCCAAATCTCCCCAGGTCCAGGATATGATTTAAGGTCTCCTTGGAGAATATCGAGTTTATCATGCTCTTTATCATTACCTGCATGTTCTTGGAGAACGATTGGTCTATCGAGTTCTTCTTCTTTAAAAATGACTCGTTTGCCAACACCTATTTGCTGTCTTGGATCTGATACACTGACGACTTCGTCTTGATGCTCAAACCAAGCCGTAATCTCTTGCGGAATGTGATCATTAACATCAAATTCCATCAAGATATGCGACGCTTTTAAATTATCAAATAAGTTTTCAAAAGGCCGTTCCATCCCTAGACCAATGCCCAATAATGTCGAAAACATGAGTGCAGCTAATGCTATACAAATGCCAACGAGAATGGTTTGAATCTTTCTTCGCTTAATATTTGCCCATGTAATTAGCAGTATACTTTTCATCGGGCCAAAGATTGTTTGAATTGTTTTTGATAATTTTTATACAAGAAGTTTCTATTGACATTTTACCAGTCTTTTCCTGCTAACCATTTAAGTAATTGAATTTCTTTTTGATCGACATGAGTGGTTTTTTCAAAGAGCAGCTCATCTTCTATTTGACCATCTTTTAAAAAGATGATTCTATTTGCTCTACAGGCGGATTTAACCTCATGAGTCACCATGACAATACTTTGTTCATTCTCATTAAGCTCGGTCAATATGTTCAATACTGCTGCGGACGAAGAACTATTTAAATTACCTGTGGGCTCATCAGCCATGACAACTCTAGGATTATTGATGATCGCTCTGGCCATAGAGCATCGTTGTTGCTGGCCACCTGAGACTTCTGAGGGGAGGCGATCGACTAAATCTAAAATATCCATTTTCGACATCAGATCCCGAGCTCTTTTATCTAACTCCTTTCTGTCGTTCTTGACGAGAAACGCTGGTATCAATACATTCTCCAAAAAGGTCAAATTTGGGACGAGGTTAAAATCCTGAAATACAAACCCGATGTACTCTCTTCTAATCAATGTCATCATCTTCTCATCCATGCTATGAACGGGTTTATCTTCTAACCATATTTCTCCACTCGTCGGGACTTCCAGCCCACTGAGCAAGTACAACAAGGTTGATTTTCCAGAACCAGAGCTACCCATAATAACTGTAAAGTCACCTTTACGCAGTGTCAGATTGATGCCATTGATCACAGGTACTTCAGTCTTGCCGGTATGATAGCTTTTATATAAATCTTTAGCTGTGATAATTGTTTCTTGCATTTTAACTAATATGAACATGAGAGTCGACTAACCCGGGAATTAAATATCTATTTTCTCCTTGAATTACAGTGAAGATATTGTCAAAAATGGTATCCTTATTTATTGATTGTATGATTCCATCTTGCAATACAACATTTTGATTTGGTATAAATTGTTCGCAATTGGGCGAGAGGATATTTACATTTTTTATTACTATTTTAGAATATGTATTTACAATTTCATGAACATCTAACAATTCCGTAAAACCACCATTAGCCGTCTTAAGTTGTCGATTTACCCATAAAATTATACTGATACCAATTGCTAAAAGTAAAAGGATAAATTTAAATCCATTTATCAATACACTTCTTTTCATCCAACATTATTTAATAATGGCTTGTCTTCTTTTGAGACTAAGAATTGATCATAATAAAATAAAAGATTCGCTTATGTATTTAATTCATCGACAACGCAGCTTGATCGTAGTGATACTCAAAACTCATAAAACCAATCAACATTTCATCAAATGAAAAGTCTCCCCAATACACTGTTTTCTCAGGAGCAGGATTGAATGCATTTTGTTTGGAATTATCAAAAACGGCATCAATATATAATACTGTCCTTGCTGGAAGCTCTAAAGGTTTTTCAAACAAATATCCTCTTTGCCAATTAAAACTATAATTAGGAACATTTAATAAAATTTCTCTTTTACCATCTGGATAAAGCGCAGTAAACTTCATAGCCTTTCCTCTAAAATGCATGTGTGGAAATATAGCATATAAGGTCGCATCATGTTCAAAAAGGTGTTTAGCTTTATTTTCATATCTCTTCTCTCCAGGAGGAATCTGTAGATTAGTGTTGAAAGCACCAACCATCAAGTATTCATTATCTGGTTCTTGATCTGTATAATAGATGCCTACTGTTGACTCATCAGACTGTGCTTTTCCATTCGTTGTATAATGCATTTGAAAATGTAATTTAGATCCTTTTGGTATCGTTCTTCCTGTATTTTCTGGAAAGACTTCAGTCTCACCACCAGGTGCCCAAGCAGCTAATAATCCATCAAGCCAAGGACTTCTCCTATCAATTGGTTCAACAAAACCATCTGGATAAATGACACTCACCAATACATGATGAAGGACTTCTCGATTACCAGGTAATATTTGAAAACCTGTTGCCCAGATATCTTTGTCAATCGTAATATCATGTTCTTGATATCTGTAATCTACAATCCCAGTGGCAGGGATATCTTCTTGATCTAACTTGAACACTAAATCTGGTTTGCCTTTATCCCAGATTGGTGCAACAGCAGTATATTCGGCTAGTGGATCAACGTCGCTATCCTTTTTAGCACCGGCATCAATCCAATGAACCAAGGTTTGTAATTCTTCTTTACTCAATGATAAGTCATGATCAAACTTTCCATATTCTGGATCTGCATGATATGGAGGCATTCGTCTAGTTCTAAGGACTTCTCTCATCATCAAAGACCAGCCAAAAACAGTGGTATAGTTTTTCATTTGCCATGGAGCAATACCTCCTTCTACATGACACACCATACACTTATCTAATAAAATAGGAGCCACATCGTGTTCGTAAGATATATTGGCAAAAGCAGTCGGGTCATCATGCTGTCTCTCAATGACACTACCTGTGCTTTTCACATATGATTTTTCAACATTTTCTCCTGCCAAATGAGTTGTTAATACATCTGCTAAAAAATGTTTATCCGCCTCGTCTTGTTGGCTTTCATTTCCTACATTATCATTGATTGGACCTCTATAAATGATGGACCAGTCTGTCGGGTTTACAACAATAGCTTCAGCAGTACGATGTAATTGTAAAGATTCTGTAACCAATTGTGCGTCATCTTTCAAAATAGGAAAATCAATATCATATTCTTCAGCTTCAGCTGCAATAGAATTGCGATTATCATCAAGATTAGCATTGAGCATTAAAAACTCAACTCCTTTATCTCTAAAATCTTTTCTGACCACTTTTAAATCTGAAACGGCATTCCGAACAACTGAACAGTGATTACCTTGAGTATACAATACAATTGCCGTTGCATCAGAATAATAATATAGATCATGAAATTCTCCATTTTGATCATACAATCCAAAATTTGACACCTTAATTTCTAAGTCAAGTATAGGGTCGGGTGCTTCTTTACAAGAAAAGCAGATGAGGACAATTAATAACAAAGAACTTAGAATTAGTTTTGACATACTCATGAACGCAAAAAATTTAGAACAACTGAAAGATAAAGCAGAGCGGTCGGTCTGTTAACAATTTGACGATAATAATAGACTAACGGTTGCAATTTGCAGATGTAGCTTCCAATATGTAGTGAAATACCAGAATTGGATTAACATCATTCGACCTAAAGATAGTATCAACTATTCTTTAAAGCGTAGCAAGCCATTGAATTAGAGGTGTTCGGACTTGAATAATGGCTTCGCCAGTGTTAAATGTATAGTGTTGACTGTTTAAACTCTATCAATGCCTGATATAGCTAAACCTATTTAAACAAGCGCTTCACTCATAAAATTGACAATTTGTCATTGTCTTATGAAAAATAACGCCATTTTGACATATAATTTTATGCCTATCTGCCATTTATTCCCAAAAACTGGCATGGCACTGCAATTGATCTATCACTTCACGTAATTCATTTTGAAACAAAAAAAATCTAAGTAGTATGAATACGAACACATGTAGACCAAAAGCAAGAAGATATCCAAGAAGAAGAAACGGATTTTTTGCACCATCAATTGAGAACATATTTAATGAGGTCATGAACACAAGCTTAAAAGATATCGCTCAAGATGACAGCCCTCATTTTTCAAAACCACAAGCAAACATTATGAAGTCCGAAAGCGGATTTACACTAGAGTTGGCATTACCAGGATTATCTAAAAAAGATGTCGAGATAAAAGTGGATAAAGATACACTGATCATCAGTTCTGCCAAGGAAGCTGAAGGTGATGTCAACTTTAGATTACGCGAATTCAATTACGGAACTTTTGAAAGACGATTCCGCTTGAATGAAACCATTGACAAAAACACCATCAAAGCGAGTTTTAAAAATGGAGTATTGACCATTTCGATGGAAAATGCAAAAGTGGAACCTGCAAAGACAATTAGTATAAAGTAGTGATTTGGTAATTAGTGATTAGTGAACTCAAAAATTCAAAAACAATTAAAAATTTAAAAATGAGAATTAAAACATATAACGGATTGACGCCTGCAAATTCAGGAATCGTTAACATTTTAGATGAGTTATTTAACTCTAGTTTTTCTGACATCGTCAAGACTGACTTTGTGAGTACTAAACCTTCGGTCAATATTATTGAAGAAGATGATAAGTTTAAAATAGAATTAGCAGCACCAGGATTAGCGAAGGCTGATTTTAATATTGAAGTTGATAAAGATCAGCTGATTATTTCTGCTACTCTAGAAGATGAGAAAACTGAAAATACAGATGACAAAACATTTTCAAAAAGAGAATTTAATTATAGCTCATTTAAGAGAAGTTTTCACTTGAGTGACAAAGTAGATTCGGATTCGATAGATGCTATTTATAAAAATGGGATTTTGACTGTAAACATTAAAAAATCAGAGAAGGCAATTGAAAAAGAGCCGACTGTGATCGACATTAAGTAGTAAAGTAGTTCGGGATTGATGAATGGCGTCTCTCTCAGGGGCGTCATTCTTTTCATGAGAAAGGTTTCTATATAAATGTGGGCCTCGATACTTTTGTGTCGGGGCTTTTTTGCTCGTATTGGTCGCAATATTTTGTTGGGACGTGATGCTTCGCCTCTATTCAGACGCGATGTATCGCTTCTTTACCAAGCTCGCCGCGTATTTGATTCGAAGTAAAACCATACTTTTGTTAAAAAATAGAGATCATGAAGATTGCGATAGCACAGCTCAACTACCACATTGGAAATTTTGAAGGTAATGTTTCAAAAATGCTTGATGCTGTAAAATGGGCAGAAGAACAAGCTGCTGATATTGTTTGCTTCTCAGAGCTGGCAACATGTGGATATCCACCAAGAGACTTTTTAGAGTTTGATGATTTTATTAAGCAATGTGAAGCTGCCATTGACAGCTTGAAAAAGGCATCACAAAAAGTAGCCATTATCGTGGGATCACCAAGTCGAAATCCTGTCATCGAAGGAAAAGATTTGTACAACTCTGTTTACTTTCTTCATGAAGGAGAGGTACAATTTGTTCAACATAAAACATTACTGCCGACCTATGACGTCTTTGATGAGTATCGATATTTCGAACCAGCCACAGAGTGGAGCACCTTTGTATTTAAGGGAAAAAGACTAGCGCTAACTGTATGTGAAGATATTTGGAATGTAGGAAATGATAATCCTTTATATACGATCTGTCCGATGGATGAAATGATCGGTGACAAACCAGATGTCGCAATCAATGTTTCAGCCTCACCTTTTAATTATGATCATGCCGAATCGAGAATACAAACTTGCAAAGCGAACATCGATCTGTATAAAATTCCTATGTTTTATGTCAATCATATAGGTGCGCAAACAGAACTCATCTTCGATGGCGGATCTTTAGTCATGAGTCCCAATGGAGATATTTTTGATGAGATGCCTTACTTCGAAGAATGCCACAGAATTTATGATCTGGAAGCAGTCCAAGGAGGTACACAATCTGTCGAACAACCAAAAGATAAAATACTAGAAATCCATGATGCCTTAGTACTGGGCGTGAAGGATTATTTTGGGAAACTTGGATTTAGGAAGGCGGTGATTGGCTTGTCCGGAGGGATCGATTCGGCAGTCACAACAGCATTGGCAGTCCGTGCATTAGGACCTGAAAACGTGCGTGTACTATTAATGCCTTCCCAGTTTTCGTCAGACCATTCAGTAGATGATGCTGTTGCACTAGCTCAGAATTTTGGAATTCAATACGACATCATTACGATAAAAGAAATTTACGATGTCTTTATGAATAAACTCTCACTACTCTTTGAAGACAAACCATTTAATGTGACGGAAGAAAACATTCAAGCTAGAGCAAGAGGCGTATTATTAATGGCTGTGTCTAATAAATTCGGAAATATCCTTTTAAATACATCGAACAAAAGCGAAGCGGCTGTTGGTTATGGTACACTTTATGGTGATATGGCAGGTGGTTTATCTGTCATCGGTGACGTGTATAAAACAGATGTATTTGCCTTAGCGAAATACATTAATAAAGATGGTATCGTGATTCCAGAAAACACAATCACGAAACCACCATCTGCAGAACTCCGACCAAACCAAAAGGATAGCGACAGTCTGCCAGATTATGATATTTTAGACGAAATTCTTTTCCAATATATTGAAATGCAACAAGGGCCAAGAGAAATTATTGCCATGGGATACGAAGAGGCTTTAGTCAAAAGAATACTTAGGTTAGTCAATATCAACGAATTCAAACGTTATCAAACTGCTCCTGTTTTACGCGTATCTTCTAAGGCATTTGGCATGGGTCGTCGAATGCCAATTGTGGGGAAATACTTATCTTAATATGTAAATAAAATAATACTTGCATGACCAATTCTAACACGACCGACAAGTACAAATGCCTCTCAGGCTATCTAGGTGGTTAAGGAAAATTTGATCACCTGCCTGGTAAACGAAAGAAGAAAACCCTTGATGTCATGATCGAATATCTAGGCGATAAATTTGATAAAAATAAAGAATACACCGAAATAGAAGTCAACGACATTTTATGTCAATATCATAGCTTTAATGATCCTGCTACCTTGAGACGCCTTTTATTTGGGAGCAATATTCTGAATCGGACTCGTGATGGTAGACGATATTGGAGAATCCCTTAGAGGGCACAAATTCAAATCCCGTAGTGGGCTCCGAGCGCTCTAAGGGATAAAGTACGCTTTAAGGTATGACAACAATTTTAATTATTCCGCGTTTTCACTATCTGATTAATTATCGTGACTTGTGATTTGGGTTCTGTACTTTTTTTGCTTTATAATTTGTTTCGTTCTAGCGGTTTATCTTTTTATGAAAACAGCTGTATTTGGCGCTGAGGCTAAAGGTGCAGATCTGGAGCGAATATTAAATTCACCACAATTTATCAAGGGGCGATTTAGAAATCAAGGTAGAAAGAGAGCAGATATAACTCTCTCTAAGATGCCTAAGCTTATACAAGAAAGCAACTCTGGAAAAGTAAATAGAAAGCCACCACAAAAAGTTGATTTTTTAAAAAGGACAAGAGAAGACTTTGCGACGCTTCCAAAAGAACCATTGAGAATTACCTGGTTTGGGCATTCTGCATTTTTAGTTGAAATAGAAGGGATAAGGCTTTTGTTTGATCCTCAATTAGGAAAAATGGCTGCTCCTGTACCATTTGCTGTGCGTCGATTTCATAATCGAGTACCACTAAAGCCTGAAGATTTTCCAGATATTGATGCCGTGATTTATACTCATGACCATTACGATCATTTGGATTATAGCTCAGTTAAAAAATTAAAAAGAAAAGTCAAACATTGGATTACGCCTCTTGGCGTTGGTGCCCATTTAAAAAGATGGGGCGTTGATCCATTTTCCATTACACAACTCGATTGGTGGGAGGAGATTCAATTTGAGCATTTGCGTATTATCAGTACGCCCAATCAACATTTTAGCGGACGAAAATTTGCTTGGCGAGATAAGACCTTATGGTGTTCATGGGTCATTCAAGGTAAAGAAAATAAGATCTTCTTTAATGGTGATTCTGGTTATTATAATGGATTTGAAATCATAGGAAATAAACTTGGACCTTTCGATGTCTGTATGATGGAGTGCGGACAATATCATTATATGTGGAAAGAAAATCACATGACTCCGGAAGAGACAGCGCAAGCATTTTTAGAGCTAAAAGGAAAGTCAATGATTCCAATGCATTGGGGTGCATTTACTTTAGCTCCACATAGCTGGACTGATCCCATAGAGAGAATTTCACATATGGCCGATGAACTTGGCTTTAATTTGATTACTCCAAGGATTGGTGAGTCGGTCATCCCTGGCACGTATGAACCAACTGAGCAATGGTGGAAATAGTGTGCCAATTCTCATTAATTTAGAATACGCATGTAGGATTGAATACACGAGAAATTATGCTAGGTTAAATCTAGATTTAAATCCGCTTAGCGAGTGTAAAACTAAAGGTAGACCCTTCTCTGAAAGTAGACTCGACCCAAATAGAACCAGAGTGTTGTTCGACGATTTTCTTTGACATAGGCAACCCGATTCCAATGCCCTCATATTGTCCATTGGCATGGAGTCTCTTAAACATTGCAAAAATACAATCTTGATACTGAGACTCTATTCCAATTCCATTATCAGAGATAGTAAAAAGCCAGTAAGAAGGTTTGTCAACACACTTCACGCTGATCACCGGTGCGACATCTGGTTTAACAAACTTTAATGAATTTGAGACTAAATTTCTAAGAACCTGTTTCAACTTAGATCGATCGGCTACGATTTCCTGACATGTCAAATCAAAATCAATAATGGCATCAGTGTCTTGAATATCTGATGTCATTTCTATAAGCAGTTGATTATATAGAATTTCAAGTTTAATTTTTACTCTCTTCAATTTCTCATTTTCAACCTTCGAGAATTCTAGAAGCTGAGCGATGATCTCGCCCATACTTTCACCGGACGACTTGATGTATTCAAACAACTTTATCTCAGAAGGTTTCATTCGACCATCCAATCGACGTTCTAATAATTGTGTAAAGCTAATAATAGATCTAAGTGGAGTTTTTAAATCATGAGAGGCTAAATATGCAAAATTTTCTAACTGTAAATTAGAGGTGATGTAATCTTCTAATTCTTCATTTTTTTGATATAGTCTTCCTTGAATTTCATAAAGTTCTGTAACATCTCTTATGAAGGAAATCAATTTTCGATTCTTTGATTTACTTGTATCGCAGACCATAACGCCTTCAATACGCACATCCTTCCCTTTCAAGGTTTTCAGCCAAAAAGAAAATTCTGAGCGTCCAGTCTGTATCGCTTTCTGGATGACTTGAATATAAAATCGCTTACTGGAATACGACGTATTATTATCATCAACAGAGAAATATGAAGCCTCTATTCGCCGAAACTCTTGAATATCATTGGCACCAAATAAATCTAGTGCTTTATCATTACACATAATGATATCCAGACTTTTCGGATCTATATATACGATTCCTTCATTAGAGTTTTCGTAAATATCTCTATACCTACTTTCACTTTTTATTAATGATTTTTTATTTGTAATTCTTTCAGTAACATCTTTGAAGATTATAAAAGCTTCTCCTTTTTCGTAAAATGTTGGTACGACATTAGCTTTAACTAGGATTCTCTTACCCAGAAAACCTAAAAATACTCCAAATGAGCTAAACACCTCACCACTTAGGACGCGATGTGTGTCATGGGCCTTTGTATATTCGTGTAAATCAAGATGAGGAAAATGACTATCAAATTGTGGTATAAAATCAAATCTGCTCTGATTAACTAATTCTTCAAAATTAGAGTAGCCCAATAATGAAACAGCCGCTGAATTACATTCTATAATTTTATCAGTAACATAATTATAAATAAATACACCATCTATTGTATTGTGAAATAAGGCTTCATAACGTAAACTAACCTCTCCTTTATGAAAGGTATTAGTTTCACTACTATGATCTGTTCCACTCACTTTGGGATGCGTATTCATTAAAATTGAATCATTATAAAAATATGATTTTATTGGAAGTAATTTTTCAGAACAGGCTATCTGTCAATCAATCGTCATCAGATGTAGTCAAATTGATTACTTGTTTTAACAAAATATTGAAAAATACGCTATAAAGAGTCTTGAATTGTTTAATTATCTAATAAAATGAACCGTAGAAATCTTGTCTTCTTTTATTTTGAAAATGGCAATAACATCTGACGGCGGTTTGTCTATATCAAATGTAACTCTTTCATGATCAATGACTGTCTGTCCTAAAACAGTTCGGTTTAATAATTCACAATGCATAGCTGGCGTGTCTTCTAAAAATTTGTAACTCTGCCTCATCATGTCTTTACCCTCAAGAACTAATTCGTTTGGAAAATTATAGATCTTGACATCCTCTGCATATAGCTCCATAAAAGCATCCAAATCGTGTCCGTTATAAGCATTTAATTGGCGCTGCACAATGTCCTCCGATGTTGGTATAATCAATGAACTCTGATCTATCAGAATACCATCTTTTATAATCAAATCGATATCTTTCAAATGACCTATATCAATCAAAGGATTATGATTTAAAATCAATAAATCTGCTTTTTTTTGTGTATCGACCGATCCTATTTCCAATTGTTTTCTGATCGCTTTGGCTGCATTAATTGTAGCACTTTTGAGAATATCCACATCAGACATTCCAGCAGATTTCATCAATTCTATTTCTCTGAAATAAGAGGAGGCATGCATGGTGCCTATGTTACCAGCGTCTGTCCCCAATGCAATCGGTATGCCTGAGTCATTGATTCTTTTAAGATTTATTTTGGCAATAGTATCACTCTTCTTTTGACGACTGAGTATATCTGTTTTGTTGGCTTGGTAATATTCAAGATCCCTTGAATCATTGATATGTCGAATATCCATTAGTGAGCCCAATGCTTTAGGTAATGCGATTTTATAATCCAAAGAAGTCGCGTCATAATCGCCATAAAAAACTTTATCCGTATTAGAACTGACCTGCATAGTCGGGCAGTAGACGGCATTTGACGATTTTAATAATTCAATAAATTCCTCATCAATCTCTACATCCGAAACGCTATGGACTAAATAATCTGCGCCTAACTCTAAGGCGATTTTAGCTGTGATTAATTCTTTCGCATGCACGGCGACTGGTTTATGATGACGTTTCGCTTCTTCAATTGCAGCTTTTATAATTGGCCGATAATCCAATGCATCTTGTTGCTTTAAAATGACAAACCAAATTTTTATAAAGTCAGGATTAAATTCCATTTGATTATTTACAAATTCTTTTGCCATCGCAGCATCGGTCGCTTTCACGATCGGCGGGTATTCGACATCGAGTTCTTTAGGTAAATAAGTCGACACTAAAGGTCCAGTCAAATAAGTGTGTGCTGTATTACTCATTTGATTAATACTATCCTTATATGCAAGATTATACATAGGTCCGCCTATATCTATGACAGATGTAATACCTTGACTTAGATACCTTCTTAAAATGTCTTCTGTCTTTTCATAAAGCCATTGCCGCTCAGTATTATAAGGGACGATATGCTGGAGATTTATCGCATCAGGTCGTGTATATAAACCTCCTGATTGAAATAAATGCATGTGTGCATCGATCAAACCAGGGATTAAATATTTATTTGTTCCGTCGATATGATCTGCTGTAATTTTTCTCTTAGATTTTTCTATTGATTGAATCATCCCATCAGCGATAGTTACATCTTTTCCAGAAAGAATTTTTCCATTTTCAACATCAACAACATTCACATTTTTTATGACAAGATTTTGAGCTTGTATGTGATAACAACATAAGAATGAAATGATAAGAAAGACTAATTTCATCTATTAATATTAAAATTTGGAATATATTTACTTTAATCGATGTGCTAAAAACCACTCGTACAATTTAGGGTTGGCATAGGTCTCTGTCCAAGAGTCATGACCTGCCATTGGGTAGATAGTGAACTTCACGTCACCTCCAACATTTTTTAATGCCTTTACAATTCGGGTACTAGCTTCTAAGGGAACCACAGTATCCATTGCCCCATGAAATGCCCAAGTGGCTACATTTTTAATTAAAGTGGCCCTAAAAGC
>ENA-ORXT01003761-ORXT01003761.1-marine-metagenome-genome-assembly--contig:-NODE-3761-length-16328-cov-10.030152_pt1 | contig 16328 bp, 11 predicted proteins | sample MGYA00237868_ERZ511482 | MGnify/ENA metagenome assembly ERZ511482 | reverse complement strand
CAGTATTGTCGATATTTGGTTCAAACCAACCATCGGCTGCACCTTGATCACTACAAACACCTCCTGCTAAATCATCTGCACCAGGGGTTGCATCAACATTTGTAAAAGGACCATTGGCACCTAGAACCAGTTCTATAGCACCAGCTGCCTCATCATTTTCGGGTTGAGCCGAGACCCCTAAATTAAAGGAGCAAAAGACTGTTGCTGCAAACAACAGCATAAATTGTAGCCGTTTAAGCATAGTATTTATAAGTTTTAATGAATTAATTTTTTATATATTAAAAAACAAAATATGTTTAATATTGGCTTTCAACACTTTGAAAGCGAGCATAAAAAACAAATTTTACCAATCGTAAAGATAAGAAAATTTTACATTATTGTGAAAAAGTTGATTGGCTATTTCTTCGTAAAAATTGACTTTGAAAAGATTAAACATTTATCAAAACCACAAATGTATGATTCCATATGTCCTCAATTAATTTTCACGTTAATGTATTCACCCAGTTTTAAGAAGGCTTCCATCCATTCAACATCCTCTTGATTTCCTACTTCGGCAGCAAATTCTTTATCGGTTAAATGTTCTTTCCCAAGTTTAAAGTAACGGTTTTGGATGCGCCATAAATCAGGAGTGATAGAAAGTTGTTTCAGCTGTTCAAAAATGCCGTTCATTGATTCCAATCTACGATTATCTGAAAGGTTGCTTTCTACTTTTGAAATCAAGTCAAATAACTTTTCCGTTGCCGCAAATTCCATCTCTGTTTTATGCAATACAACTTTCCACTTTAAGGCTTCTACAGCAAGATTTTCAAGCTTTTCTGGATTATCAGCATCGCTTTTAAGAAATTTCAAAATCTCACTGTTTATTACAATCTCTAAATTTTGTCTGAGCATTTGCGGGATGTGCATATCGTTTTCCTTCAAAATATTCATCAGGTTATAATTGTCGTTGTATACATCTTGAAAATAATTATCTGCGACCTTTAAACCTTTCTCTACAATTAAATCCAGTACCTTTTTGCGATCATCTCTAAACAAATTATTGAGGGTAAACTTTCGCTCTCCAAAATACTGTTGCATCAATCCTATGACATCTGCCAATCTACTTTCTGAAAAAGCGGTGGTAATAAGCGGCATCATTTCTTTGAAGGTATCTTCATCAATTTTATCAGAGAAATTACCAATAATATGGTTTTGCCCCAAGTACACAACCGCAAAGCAAAACTCTTTATCTGAATAGGTAACCTTAGAGTTTACTTGTGTAAACCCAATTGCCAGACGGTGATTTCCAGCGTATAATCTTTCAAAAATTTTACTTTTAGCAATGTAATTGTAAATGGTTTGTTCTTCGGGATACTCAGCAAAAAGAGAAGCAACAGCATAATGCATGCCTACACTCGATAACGTTAATCTTTTGGGATTTATCCAAGCGGTATAAATCTCTTTCCCATTTTTATACTTGGCAATATTACTTTTTGCTTCTGCCAGCATAGTCAAAAAACCATCCTCGATTTTATGGGTCGATTCTCGCTCTATAAGCTGAATGGCTCGGTTGGCATATTGTAGGACTTGTACAGTTTCCATCCCAGAAATTTCATCGAAAAACCAAGCACAACTGGTGTACATCAATTGTAAATGTCGAACAGCTTCTAATAGACGAATGACTTTGGTTCGGTCTTCGGATGAAAGCGGGTTAGAGATATATTTCCTTAGAAACTGATCCGTATTTTCAATGTCTCGACTGAGCATTACTTCAATATAGGCATTCTTCATAGAACGCAAATCGACATTAAAGCGGCTCATTTGCTCATCAATAATGGTGTTGGCAGTGTCTCGCAGCCAGTCTAAAGCTACTCTAAGAGGCTGACGCCATTCCTGATTCCAATCTCCATGTCCGCCCGAATTGCATCCACAATTTGCCCTCCAGCGCTCCACACCATGTACACAAGACCATGAACTGTTGTCGTGAATTTGGGCTTCGTAGGTAGGCGGAAACATATCTAAGAACTGTGCATAATTGGTCAGTTCAGCAATTTCTTCAAATTCAATATAATCTAAAGCATAAGCCAGCGCCATATCTCCATAACGGTGATGGTGTCCATAACTTTCTCCATCTGTTGCAATGTGTACCAGTTGTGGCTCATCTGGATTTTTATCGAAACCTGTGGTAAAAGATTCGGCAAATCGCTTTCCACTATCGAGCAGTTTTTTAAAAGCCACTGCTTGCGAACGTTCTCCATCGTAAAAGAACAGCGTAATTTCATTACCAGAAGGCAAAACACAACGATAAGGGCGTCTGGTATCTAAGCTTCCAGCATCTACCTTGGTCCAATCTGTCTGACCTATTTTACGAATACCTTTGGCTTGACGAGGGGCAAGAATGGTGAATTTTATTTCGTGTGCTGCTAAAACTTCTAAGGTCTCTGTATCGACCGCCGTTTCTGCCAGCCACATTCCCATTGGTTTGCGCTTAAAACGATGTTCAAAATCCTTGATTCCCCAATAAACCTGAATTTCTTTGTCTTCTTTGCTTGCCAGGGGCATAATAATGTGATTGTACACCTGTGCCAGCGCAGAGCCATGCCCGCCAAAATTTTGCCTACTTTTTCTATCTGCTTTTAAAATTCTTTTATAAACATCGTTTGCCTCTAATTCCAACCAAGAAAGCAAGGTAGGACCAATGTTAAAACTGGTATCGGCAAAATTATTGACAATATTGACAATTTTATCAGAGGAACTCAAGATTCTTGAACTGGTATTGGGACCGTAGCATTCGGCAGTAATTCGCTGATTCCAATCGTGATATGGATGTGCTGAATCCTGTACTTCAACAAATTCTAACCAAGCATTTTCTCGAGGTGGCTGATAATAGTGACCGTGTATGCAAATGTATTTCTTCTGTGCTTCCAAACTATCCTGATTTCATTAAAAGATTATAAGTAGTTAAACTACCTATTGTACAATTTTACTAAAAGAACAACCAACGATTATATAGTTGTTCTTTTTTATAAGATTTTAAAAAAATTTAAACACCAAAGATAGGGATTCCAAATATTAAAGTAGCAACCAACATTGATATATCACAAGAGCTTTGTGATGATTTATTGAATATTTTGTTAAAAAGTGGAGTAAAAACGATGTTTTATTGTCTTTTTTGTAATTATTTCGCTGAATCATTGAGTTATTGGGCAAAAACATGAAATATGAGAATTGAAATATAGTAATTTATTCAAACGACCTAATCTTCTTCCAACATTGCTTTTCGTAGTTGCAATTTGCTTATTCTTGCTCGAACGGCATTTTCTGTTCTACCTAGATGAATGGCTATGTCTTTTATTGACTTGCCTTTGTTGAATAAATATTGGAGTTCTTCGTCTAATTTACTAGACCAACGCCTAATGATAATGGGTTCTTCTGGAGTTATCGATTGTTTCTTGCTGGGAGTGTAATCCATCAGCATTTCCTCTTCAAAATAGCATTCGGTTTCGTCCTGCTCTTTTACGACTTTGATCAATTCAATATTGAGGGAAGGCATAAAATCTTTGGGCAATAAAGACTCAGGTATTTTCAGCTTGTATTTTGCTCTTGTTACTGCTACATAAAGCAAGTTGATTTCTTCATTGATTTTAGAGAGGTCCAGCTTTTCCTTTTTGTAATCGGCTACCAACTTTTCTATTCTCTTTTCATTGATAAAGTCGTTGACCAATTCTACTTCATCGTATTCCATACCTTTACACCGGTGAACAGTAGAAAAAACCATTTTTGCCTTATGCTTGTCTTCGTTCGAAAGATGCTTGTCTTTTAGGGTTTTTAATAATTGAGGAATTTCGTTACCATATTCTTTTACAATGCCCACCATCATTCCCAATTGGACATCCTCGGTTTTTTCAATGTAGTTTTCTAAGTCCTCTATTTCATTCATTTCCTTAATCATTTTATCCCGAATAAGGTGATTTTTACCATTAAAAAGATTTAGGACATCATAAAGAGAAGCGCCTTCACTGGCATAAGTATAAGAGTTGATATTGCCTTCAAAATAGATGTCTTTTGCCTTGGGATTGTTGGTGATATAGGTAATGGCTTTTAACAGCAAGCCCAAATTTGTCCTTGCGAGAATCGCCTTGGTTTTTCTAGCACGAGTCTTACCTTTTCCTTTTATTAAATTGGTTTCCACCTCTTCTTCCAAATGGCTCTTCCATTTTAAAATACCCATTGCTAGATTGGCAATATCTTGGCGAAATCTAAAACTGGTTGACAGCGTAAAATTCTTAAAATCGGCTTTCTCCAGCGAATTGATGGCAAACCGCCAACCATAAATCTGTTGGTGTGTATCTCCAACGATGACTTTGGTTGCTTTTTGTTTAAAAAACACGTCGAGCATAGCAGGAGAGGCATCTTGTCCTTCGTCGAATAAAATATAATCGAAGGGTAAAATGGGTTGAGATAATTGAAATTTTTTAAGGTAAAAATCATGTGTTATGGCGGTTTCACCATTGTTCATTTTAGCTAAAAAAAGCCTGGTTTGTTGCTCAATTTTATCATAAAAATTCAAGGCAAAAATTCTCGATTTGCCGTCTTTTACAATGTCTAAATAATTGAGATCTTTCACTTTTTGCGCACTACTATTACAGAAATATGCGATAAAATTACTGATGTGATTGGCAAGGATGTATTTGGTTAATTTTTCTCCACGAACCCGAAGTTTGAGGATTTGAGACAGCTCATGGATTTTATAGCCTTGGGGACGAATTTGATATCTATATCTATACACAATTTGTTTGTAGGCAAGCGAATGAGCCGTTTCTACCCGAACATTGGTCAAGCCTTTTTCTTCAAATCGCTTGGCGGCTTCCAGTTTTACAGATTTATTAAAGGCGAGGTATAAAATTCTGGCATTGCTTGGTTGTGCTTGCGCATATTCTATAATGGTCGTGGTTTTTCCAGAACCTGCTACAGCATTTATCTTGGCATTTCCTTTAGAATGGATAATAGCATATTGTTCTGGCGTTGGTTTCATTCTAAAAATAGGATTAAAAAACGATTGATTTGGTTTGCTTGGTCTCTGTTAAAATTAAGGAAACTCAATGACTGCAGAAATTGGATAATGGTCAGAGTATTTTTTATCAATGACATGAAAATCCAGTGTATTAAATAAGCTGTCTGTAAAAACATAGTCGATTCTCAACAGCGGAAGCGGACCTGCATACGTAACTCCTAAGCCATTTCCTGCTTCAATAAAACTGTCTTTTAATCCTTTTCTAACATTCTGATAAGTGTAAGACAAAGGCGTGTCATTGAAATCGCCACAAACAATTACAGGCGTCTGAGATTGCTTGATGGCATCATGTAATATATCAGATTGCTTGCCCCTTTTGGCAAAAGCAGATTTTAACTTTGCAGCAATTCGTTTCAATGATTTAGATGCTTCCGCATCGGGTTTGGTTTCAGTAATTTCTTTTAAATACTTGAGGTCCTTATTTGCCAAACCAATGGATTGGAGATGTACATTAAATAGACGAACAGTCCGTTTATCGGGCATCGTTATGTCGCAATAAGTAATGATGTTGGTCGTGCTTGCTTGAAGTGGAATGGCGGTTTTATTAGAAAGTGGATATTTAGAAAAGACCGCCAAGCCCCAATGATTGGTTTCTTTGAGTGTTAGGGTTTTTTCAAAATAATAATAATCGTACCCCAACTCATTGACCAGCATTTTTATATTGTGAAAATACTCGTCTTCTTCTGTATAAAATTCTTGAAAAGCAATGACTTCTGGATTTTCATCCCGAATGAGTTTCAACATATTGTTGCGAGAAACCTCATTGTCTGTCCAATTATACAAATCGAAGTTTTGGACGTTGTAGCTCATTACTTTGAGCGTTTGTTTCTCCGTTTCAACTGCTCCTTTAAAATCAAAAACTAAGGTTCGTTGAACAAAGCCCCAACCTAAGACAATGGTTATTAAAGAAATTAAGAAATAAACTTTACGAGCAAACAACCAAAAAATAATGAAGAATAAATTTAACCCCAATAAAATAGGAAAACCCAAGCCCATAATCGCTGCAAAAAAGCCAGACAGTTCTACTGGGTTCCACTTAGGCGCAAAGTATGCCAGCCCCATCATTGCTGCCAACAATAAGTTTAGGAGAAGTAATATGTTTCTAATTAGCTTACGCAATATTCAATGAGTGAATGAGTGAATTTTGAATGAGCCTTTAGGGACAGAGAGTTAATAACTATCCTAAGGAATCAGTAAATAATAACTTTCCAATTTCACCGATACTCTTTTTGATGCATTCGTCGTTATTTTTTTCGGCAATAGTGCTACTATTACTTTGAAAAATGCCTATAATGAATCAAAAATATTTATCTCCAAATCGGTAACTTATTATTCACTGATTCCTAAGGAATCAGTAAATATTACAAGGCTATTAAAATTCGCTCGTTGTCTTTAGTGCATTCGATCGCCCCTAGTTTCCATTTGCTCTAACAATTCTTTTTCAAAGGCCAGCCAAGCTTGCCAGCGTTCCCAGACTCGGTCTTCGTCAAAATAAGTTCTTGCCAAGTCTAGAAACAGATGATAATGTCCCGCTTCCGCTACCATAAATTTATGATAAAAAACTTTAAGTTCTTCTTCTTCTAACTGTTCCGACAACAATCTAAAGCGTTCGCAGCTTCGGGCTTCAATGAGGGCACACATCAGCAATTTTTCGAGCAGGCGTTCCTCCATATCGGATCGCTGTTTTACAAATTTTGCCAAAGCACCTACATATTCATCTTTGCGCTGTTGGGATAATTTGAGGTTCCGCTTTTTCAGCTCTGCCAATACAATTCTAAAATGACCCCATTCTTCTGTAACAATTGGCGCAAGTTCTTCGACCAACTTTTCTTTGTCGGAATACAGTTGAATAAGACTGATGCAAGTGGAAGCGGCTTTTTGCTCACAATAAGCATGGTCAGAGAGGATGTCTTGTAATTTCATCTCTGCTAAATTTACCCAACGAGGATCTGTAGGCAACAACAATCCCAATACTTTCTTATTCTTTATCTCCATTGTACTTCTTGGCTATGCTTCTTCTTTACTGAAACTCCTATGTCTATTGGTGTTTGATTTTTATAAAATAAAAATCCCTCAAAAATACAACAGCTTTGTGTAAAATCAACATAAATATTGTTATTTGACATGTGTTGTGTTTTGTGAATTTTTATGGAATGGATAAAATTGGTGGATACTTTTGTTTGATTTTTGGACGAATGTCTTCTTTAGTGTTTGGGCAGACACATAGCCATCCTACGGAATAATCATTTCGATTTCGGTCTCAAAATTTGGTTTTACGCTTACTTCACTGGTGGGCAAAAATATTTTTTCTGGTTGCCGACTCTTTTTATAATTACCGCTGTCCCATTTTCCATTGTTGTTTGCATCTTTGATTACTGCAAACCTATACTTCGCTGCCAATACTTTTTCGAACCGCAAAAGACTGTCTGTTACCATTCCAGATTCTATTAATGTCCCATCTTCTTTACTCAATTGATAAAGATAATTTTCCGTAGAATCTCGTTCAACAAATACAAAAGACAAATCTCCATAGGCAGTTTCGTTTCGTCTATAAAAAACGAGCGACAAACTATCGGTGTTGGTTGCTTCTGAAAATGCTGTAAAGCTATTGGGCGGTATGTGCAAAGTATATTCTTTATTTTCTAACCAATCGTAAAAAATCTTAAACTTTCCTTCTTCCCAACGAAAAGCAAAAGCTGAATCCGATAACGACAATTCGATGGAATCTTTTATTTGTAAAACGCTATTGGTTAAATCGCTTTTGGTTAAAAACACATCCCCTTCAATTATCAAATCATCTTTAATCTCTAAATAGTTGGTTCTAGACAATACCAAATTGGTTGACAATTCTAATGTATTGGACTTGGCTGTTGTTTCGTCTATACTAATGGTATCAAAGACGACTCCACCATCCAATAAAGCTAACTTTTGTGGCATTTTATTTTGATAAAAATACTGAATCTCAAGTTGATCCTTGCCTACTTTTTCAACCTTTAGAGAGTCTTTTAACTTGGGCAACCCCAACCATTTTGTTGTAACCGCAGTATGTTCTCCAGACAATTCAACCAACAACTGACCATATACTTTATGTATGGTATTGAGTACTTGAAGTGGCGCATCTTCTTCAAACAATTGTAGATTTATTTGATGGGTACTTTTTTCTTCAAAAATTAATACTGTATCTACAAAAGCGATCTTCTCATTTGGTAAGTCAAAATAGTTGTTGGAATTTTTATCCTCCAAAGCAATCAAATCATAGCGTCCTGGTGCAATGTGATTAATGGCATAGTTCCCTTCTTCATCTGTTCGGGTAACATAAATAGGCGGTTCTTTGGTAAACAGTGTATCCTCACTTTCCTTATACAAACCCACCAACAAATTTTCGACTACTTCATCGTTTAGCGCAGGAGTCAACTTTCCCGATACTTTAACAGAATCAATTTTATCACCTGTACTAAACACAAATTCATACCCCTTTAAAGGGTTCCGTTCGTTGATGTCAACGATGTTGTCTCCAAAACGAATGTGATAAGTTATATTTTCTTTGAGTGGTTCTTCAAAAGAGACGACCACACTTTTTCCTTTGGTTTTAAAAGTAGGGGGTGGATTTGTCAGTGGAGAAACCAGCACTTTACTATTGTCCACTATGTTTACAAACTCATCAAAATTCAACACAATGGTTTTGTCATTTACTTGAACACTCCCTTGCTTAGGGCTGCTTTCTAAAACCATTGGCGGCGTTTCATCCTTTGGTCCGCCTGTTGGAGAAACGATTTTTGCACAAGAAAAAACGATTAACAAAAAAAGCCAATAATAAGAATGGGGAATATGTTTGTTAAAATAACTCATTGATAAAATTCATTATGACGATGTTGGGTTTTATGACTATAACAAGCCTAAATGAAAATAGAAAATTAAAATCAAAACCTAGATATTGCTAAATATGTTTTGTCTTGCCCATTTCTTAAAATGAAATAGGATTGCTATAAGTAACGCTTTAAACTTCAAAATTATCAACTCGCTCGCCCAAAGGCACAAAATTTAACTCATTTTCTGTTTTGGCAATAATAGAACAAACAGCAGCATCGCCTGTAACATTCACCGTTGTACGACACATATCGAGGATTCTATCTACTGGGAAAATAATTGCTATCCAGCTGCCAGGCAATCCCACCGATTCGAGAACCAATATCAACATCACCAATCCAGCACTTGGTACGGCCGCCGAGCCAATAGAGGCAAGCGTAGCAGTAAGAACAATCGTTACCTGTTGTGCAAAACCCAATTCAACCATATGTAACTGCGCCAAAAAGATGACCGCAACCGCTTGGTACAAACTGGTTCCATCCATATTGACTGTTGCGCCAATGGGCAAGACAAAATTGGTAACGTCTTCGGATACTTTGAGGTTCTCTCTAACACAATCTAAAGTTACAGGTAAGGTAGCAGCACTTGAGCTGGTCGAGAAAGCCATCAACTGTGCAGGACCAATACTTCTAAAGAAATCACCATAGCCTATTTTTCTTGTGACCACTTTGACCACTGTTGGATAAACAACAAAAATCATCGTTCCCAATCCCAATACGACTACCAAAGAATATTGCCCAAGTCCTTTGAATATTTCTAAAACAGCTCTTGGATCGTCACCTGCCATTTCAGACATTTTACCAGCCAATAAGGCAAAAACAAAAAAGGGCGCTGCTTGCATAATGACGTCCACCATTTTTAAAAACACATGGTTGACACCATCGACAAAGGCACGAACGGGAGCTGCTTTTTCTTTGGGAATAAACAAGAGAACAATGCCAAAAAAGATGGCAAAAAAGATGACTTGTAACATAGAAGGTTTCCCTTGCTCATTGCTCATCGCATATAAGAAATTACTGGGAACCATATCAACCACAAAACTAAGCGGACCTGATTTTTTTTGTTTAGACGCTTCGCTCATTTTAGAACCAGACGCCTTTTCTTGTTCTTGACTTATGAGTTCATAGTCGGCTCTAAAAGCACTCAAATCGTCAGCACTTAAGGTCTCAGACAAACGAAGGTCATCGATAAAGGAAGCACCTTTGTTGTCTCCAACCCAAAATTCGTAATTTATTCGGTTTTTGGTACGCTGCTCTTCACTGATGTGCGTACCTGGTTGAAATAGGTTGACCAAACTCAAGCCTATGGTAATGGCAAAAATAGTGGTGATTAAATAAGCCAACAGTGTTTTGAAACCCATTCGTCCCAACTTACTGCCATCGGAAATTCCCGAAACGCCATCTATAATGGAAAAGACAACCAATGGAACGGCTATCAATTTGAGTAGATTGATAAAAATAGTACCAAAGGGATTGATCCAGTCTAGGGTAAACTTACTCCAACCCATGTAACTGGACAGCAATGCCCATAAAATGCCCAACAGCATTCCTATTAAAATTTGCCAATGCAAAGCCAATCGTCTCATAGCGTTATATTCTTATTTTCGTGAAAATACAACGCTTTTTATAAAGATTTATCACCTGTCAGGTTTTGGGAACCTGACAGGTGATAAATCTTTATAAAAAATACTTCATTTTGGTGGTAATATTTGTCCCATTTTCACCTACTTCAAAAGCTGCATCTTCAAAATTTGGAGGAGAAAAACCTCTCGGACCTGCGTCGTTGGAAAATCCGTATCCTTCTTTGGGAATACCAAAAAAATTATAATCCATATCGTCGTTTTCATTCAAATCATCGAGCAACGATATGGCATATTTCCCAGCTGCTGATACTTTAAAATCATAAGTCAATATTCCACCAACCATCGTTGATTTATCGACTTTTACTGTTTCATAGGGCTTATAAGGAAAGTTTTCGGCTACTTTATAGATAGAAATAATGACTACCCCATTTTTATCGGGCTTTATATCAGTTATGGTAATATTCACTGGAATAGCAGCTGATGGTTGATGTGCAAATGCAGTAAAAAGGAAAACAGATACTAACAGACTTAAGAATTTCATAGAATAGTTGTTTGTTGAATATAAAGAATCACACAGGATATCTAGATTTTTCAAAATAACATATTATAAAAAATAATACATTCTAGAAGTCAAGTTAACGCCCATACTGTCAACATCGAAAGCTGCATCTTCAAATTTGGGGGGAAAGAATCCTCTGGGTCGAGCATTTCTAGAAAAGCCATATCCCTCTTTGGGAATACCAAAAAAATTGGTGTCAATGTTTAAATTTTCATTTAGGTCATCGAGCAATGAAATGGCATATTGACCTTCTTTCTCTACGGTAAAAGTGTATTCCAATGTTCCATCAATCATAACTGATTTGTCTACATTAAAAAACTTATAAGGTTTATTGGGAAAAACATCTTCTTTTACATAAACAGATACAACCAAAAATCCACTTTCATCTGGGCGCAAATCGGTAACCGTTATTGTTACAGGAATTCCTTCTTCCATTACTTGCGGTTTCAAATTGGCAAAGGAACAAAGAAATAAAATACATATTAAACAAACAATCGTTCTCATATCTTAGGATTTAGAGCCAAGTAAGTAGTCTGACAAAAATAAGTTGACAATTAACTGCCAATTATTTTGAGTGCCTTATGAGGCGTTATTTTACCGCATAGCCTTAGCTACGTGGAAAAATCACAACAATTAAGTCACCAAAAGAATGACAGAGAATTGTTAAGTTATTTTTGTCAGACTACTTAAGTACTAGGACAAAACTAATTATATAAAGACAATTTTTTTAGTAAAAAGTTAAATTCAGTTTTATTAAAACCCAAGTATTTCAACTAAAATCAACTTTGTCAAAAAAACAACATAATTTTGCCATCCACTATTTCACACCTTATGCGCATCGACATTATTACTGCTGTTCCCGATTTGTTAGAAAGCCCCTTTGCTCATTCCATTATGAAAAGAGCCAGTGAAAAAGGTCTGTTGGAAGTCATTGTTCACAATCTCAGAGACTTTGGATTGGGAAAAGCCCGACAATTGGACGATTACCAATTTGGTGGCGGTGCAGGAATGGTTATGATGATTGAACCCATTGACAATTGTATCAACCAACTCAAAGCAGAACGCAATTACGACCACATCATTTACATGACACCCGATGGCAAAAGGCTCGACCAACAACTTTGTAATAGGCTGTCTTTGCTTGGTAATCTTATGATTCTCTGTGGTCATTATAAAGGCATTGATGAACGAATTCGTGAGAAACACATTACCCTTGAAATATCTATAGGGGATTATGTGCTGTCGGGAGGCGAATTGGCAGCGGCAGTTCTGACCGATGCCATTGGACGATTGCTTCCTGGTGTACTCAACAATGAAACCTCGGCACTCTTTGATTCTTTCCAAGACAACTTATTGGCTCCGCCTGTTTATACCCGCCCAGCAAAATTTGAAGATATGGAAGTGCCTGAAATTTTGCTTTCTGGTAATTTTGGTAAAATTGAAGAATGGCGACATGAGCAGGCATTAAAAAGAACAGAAGAAAGAAGACCTGATTTGTTGGAGGAATAAGTTAAGATGGAAGTGGGAAGTTTTCTGTGGTGCGTGTTCTTTTTTGAACCATTAAGAAGTTAAGGTAATTAAGGCTTTCATTAAGGTTGATGGCCCATAAAGTTTAGTTAATCATAAGAAGTAAGTTCTTGCATTCATAGCATGCCTAAATCCACTCATACCCAAGCTGCCTATCACTGGTTTGCCCAACAAAATTGGAAACCTTTTCCTTTTCAAATAGAGACTTGGAACGCCTATTTATTGGGTAAAAATGGTGTGGTCAATGCACCTACTGGAAGTGGCAAAACCTATTCTCTGGTGATGCCCATTTTATTAGAATTTTTACAAGAAAAAAAAACAAAGAAGAAAAATGGGCTTCGTGCCATTTGGATAACGCCCATTCGTGCTCTGGCAAAAGAGATCGAACAATCTGCCCAAAGGGCAATCGACGGTTTGGGGATGGATTGGCGGGTTGGGGTTCGGACAGGAGATACCAGTACCAAAGAAAGACAAGCTCAAAAGAAGAATCCTCCTGAGTTTTTAATCACCACTCCCGAAAGCCTCCACTTATTAATGGCTTCCAAAGGCTATGAAAATTATTTTAAAAATTTAAAAGTAGTCGTCACCGATGAATGGCACGAACTCATTGGTAGTAAAAGAGGTGTTCAAGTGGAACTGGCTCTGTCGAGATTTAGAGGATTTTTACCACAGTTAAAAACCTGGGGGATTTCTGCCACCATTGGCAATATGGAAGAAGCCGTGGAAGTATTGATGGGCGGAGAAACCCAACTAGCCAATTGCCAAATCATTCGTACCAATATCCGAAAGAAAATTAAGGTAGAATCGCTCTTACCCGATACGATGGATACTTTTCCGTGGGCTGGACATTTGGGAATTAAAATGTTGGATAAAACCAAACCCATTTTATTATCGGGGCAAACGACGTTGATTTTTACCAATACCCGAACACAATGTGAGATCTGGTACAAACAATTGTTGGAAGCCATTCCTGAACTGGCTGGCGTAATGGCAATGCACCACGGAAGTATGAGCCGAGACATCCGTAATTGGGTAGAAGAATCATTGCATACAGAACTGCTTAAAGTCGTCGTCTGTACGTCTAGTTTGGACTTGGGTGTGGACTTCCGTCCTGTAGAGAACATCATCCAAGTGGGCTCTCCTAAAGGCGTAGCACGTTTTTTACAAAGGGCTGGGCGAAGTGGTCACCGTCCTGGTGCGACCAGTAAAATTTATTTTGTCCCTGCCCATGCGCTTGAACTCATAGAAGCAACTGCTTTACAAGAAGCCATGAAACGAGGCTTGATTGAACAGCGCATTCCCTATAAAAATAGTTTTGATGTATTGGTTCAGTATATGGTTACTCTTGCTGTCTCCGACGGTTTTGATGCTGATAAAATTTATAAAGAAGTCATACAAACATATTCTTACAAAGAACTCACCAAAGACGAATGGCAATGGTTGTTGGATTTTTTATTGACAGGCGGAGAAGTACTGGCGCACTATAATGATTATCAAAAAGTGGTTATCGAAGACGGTCTTTATAAAGTCAATAGCAGAAGAACAGCGACTAGACATCGTCTGTCAATTGGAACCATTGTAAGTGATACCATGTTGTCGGTAAAATATCTGAAAGGCGGTCGAATTGGAAATGTGGAAGAATGGTTTATCGCTCAGTTCAAACCCAAAGATGTGTTTTGGTTTGCAGGGCGGTGTTTGGAATTGGTCCGAATCAAAGAAATGACCGTTTATGTTCGAAACAGCAAAAAAACAAAAGGAAAGATTCCCTCTTGGATGGGCGGACGGCTTCCGCTGTCTAGTCAATTAACAGAAGTTTTACGAGATAAGATTTCAGATATTCATACAGGCAAACTCGACGAACCAGAATTAAAAGCACTCAAGCCACTACTTGACCTTCAACAAAAAACATCTCATATTCCAGCTAAAACTGAATTGTTGATAGAATATTTTGAAAGCAAAGAAGGACATCATTTGCTCTTTTATCCTTTTGAAGGACGATTTGTACATGAAGGATTGGGGGCACTCCTCGCCTACCGTATCAGTCAACGACTGCCCATTTCGTTTTCGATTGCTATGAACGATTATGGTTTTGAATTGCTCTCTGACCAGAAAATTGACTTAGCCGCTTACATCACACCAGACCTATTTTCTACCCAAAACCTTGTCTCCCAAATAGAGGAATGTATGAACATCACTGAACTTGCCAACAGGCAGTTTAGAGACATTGCTGCGATCTCGGGTATGGTGTTTAAGGGTTATCCAGGCAAACAAAAGAAAGACCGCCATTTGCAGGCTTCTAGTGGATTGTTGTTTCAGGTGTTTCAAGAACATGATGCAGGTAACTTACTGTTGCAACAGGCTTATGCAGAGGTTCGCAGCTTTCAATTAGAGGAAGTTCGCCTTCGAAATGCCTTGGAGCGTTTGCAGTCTTTAAAACGGGTGTTTACGTATCCTGTGGGTTATACGCCTTTTTCTTTTCCCATTGTGGTGGATCGGATGCGGGAGAAGGTGAGTTCTGAGAAGTTGGAGGATCGGATTCGGAAGATGCTGAGGCAATAGTGATTTAGGGGGTTAGGGTTTTAGGTACTTTGGTTTGTACTTGCTTTTAGTTTTATAGTGCTTTGGTTTGTGCCTTCGGCATCAGGATTTTCAGGATTAAGGGATTATCTTGATTTTTATAACTCAAGTTAGGCAAATTGAATTAAGAATACTGTTCGAAATAGAAATAGAATAATCCTGTGAATCCTATAATCTTGCGAATCCTGATACAGACAATAAGGGATATGCATTCAAAGGCAAGCCCCCCTGAATTATAGAAGATAAAACATGTTAAGAATGGGCTTCTAGTTCTTTAAGGCGTTTTTCAATTATTCCTAAATTCCTTTTAAATTCTGCATGTTGAGGAGAGGTTTCTACCAATTCTTTCAAAAGTTTTTGGCATTTTAAGTATTCTGTTTTGGCTTTGTTAAATTCTTCTTTGGTTTCATAAACACTCCCTAATTTATAATACGATACCGCCAAACCGTTTTTATAATTTACATTCGTTGGATAAGAGTCGTGTAATTCTTTTTCTAATTTATTATATTCTTCATAATTCGTCAATGCTTTGGATAAATCACCCAAGGAACTATGGATCTCCCCCAATTTTGAATACGATATCGCCAAGCTGTTTTTATAGCCTACATTCGTCGGATAAGAGTCGTGTAATTCTTTTTCTAATTTATTGTATGCTTCATAATTCGTTAATGCCTTTGATAAATCACCCAATGAACTATGAACATTACCCAATTTTGAATACGAAATTGCCAAGCTGTTTTTATAGCCTACATTCGTCGGATAAGAGTCGTGTAATTCTTTTTCTAGTCTATTGAATTCTTTATAATTCGTCAATGCCTTTGATAAATCACCTAAAGAACTATGGACGTCTCCCAATTTTGAATATGAAATTGCTAAGTTGTTTTTATAACCGACATTCGTCGGATTAGAGTTGTATAATTCTTTATCAATTTCAAAAGACTTTTCATAAAATTTAAGTGCGTTGTCTAAATCTCCTAAATTAGTGTGAATGTTTCCTATACGTTCTAAAATAACAGATTGGTTTGTCAAGCTTTCTGCTTTTTCTTGAGATCTCAAACAATTTTCAAAAACAATTTTAGCTTCCTCTAATTCTCCTATAGTTATTAATAAATCGCCTTTCTTAAAAAGTATAGATGCTTGTGTTTGCTCATCAGCCATTTCAT
>ENA-ORXT01003760-ORXT01003760.1-marine-metagenome-genome-assembly--contig:-NODE-3760-length-16338-cov-4.965008_pt1 | contig 16338 bp, 12 predicted proteins | sample MGYA00237868_ERZ511482 | MGnify/ENA metagenome assembly ERZ511482 | reverse complement strand
GGCTTATCGGTTCCTGTACCAACTCCAGCTACGAAGATTTATCACGCGCCGCTTCCATTGCGCGTCAGGCAGTCGATAAAGGACTGACGACGAAAGCGGAATTCGGTATCAACCCAGGGTCCGAGCAAGTTCGTTTCACCACGGAGCGCGACGGCATCCTCAAGACCTTCGAAGAGCTCAACGCTAAAATTTTCACCAATGCATGTGGCCCTTGTATCGGCCAATGGGCGCGTTACAACGACCCCATCAACGCACCGAAGAACAGCATCATCCACTCTTTCAACCGGAACTTCTCCAAACGTGCCGACGGTAACCCCAATACCCACGCTTTCGTAGCTTCTCCGGAGATGGTAGCAGCGGTCGCCATTGCTGGCCGTTTGGATTTCAACCCGATGACCGACACCCTTACCAACAACAAGGGGGAGGAAGTGATGTTTGACGAGCCAACGGGCCACGAGCTGCCACCAAGAGGTTTCGACGTGATAGACCGTGGCTTCAACGCCCCGGCGGAAGACGGTAGTGGCATCGAGGTGGTCGTAGCGCCTGGTTCGGATCGCTTGCAACTGCTGGAGCCGTTCACCCCAATCACCAAGGACGATTTGACGGACATGCGCATTCTCATCAAGGTGAAAGGCAAATGTACGACGGACCACATCTCCATGGCCGGCCCCTGGTTGAAGTACCGTGGCCACCTCGAAAACATTTCGGAAAACTGTTACACAGGTGCCATCAACTTCTTCAACGATAAGCCAAATAAGGTGCTCAACTTCGTACTTAACGATTACGTAGCCGTACCGGACTCCGCAAAAGCGTACCAGGCCAAAGGCGTTGGTACCGTTGTTTTCGGTGAGGAAAACCTGGGAGAAGGTTCTTCCCGCGAGCACGCTGCGATGGAGCCTCGCTTCCTGGGCGTAAACGCGGTTATCGTGAAATCATTCGCGCGTATCCACGAGACGAACCTGAAGAAGCAAGGCATGTTAGCCCTCACTTTTGTGGACAAAGCCGACTACGACAAAGTACGGCAGGACGATATCGTATCCATCGTAGACTTCGACCAGATGGCTCCGGGCAAAAACCTGACCATCAAACTGGACCACCACGACGGTACTAACGACGAGTTCGAAGTAGCGCACACCTACAACGCCGCTCAGATTGAATGGGTACGCCGTGGTTCCGCGCTGAATAAGATTCGGGAGGACGTGGCTGCAGGAGCGTAAAACGCTAAGCGTTTTACTTTTAGACGGCCTTCGGCCCGTTAGGAAACCGCTTCGACCTTTTGAGTTGGAGCGGTTTTCTTGTTTCCGACGCCTTACTTCAGAGCTTGCGAAGAAAATAATCGCGACATTAGCGTCATGCGAATCCCCGATAGACATTACGGTCTCCATCCAATTCCCGCCTGGCTGATCAGCTTGCTGATGGCTGGCCTTGGGGGCTGGGTAATTGGAACCGTTTTTGATCTAGGAGAAAACTATGGATTCCTGGCCCAAATAGCCGGACTGTTTTTAGCCGCACCGCTACTGATGCAATTATTGACACCCATTATGCGGGTGGCTGGATTGTACAAGTATTATTCCCCCCTGTTTTTAGTCTTCGGAGAATCGAAGAAGCGCATGGAAATTCACAGCGGGCCATCCATTGATTATCTCCTCCACTTACGGGGCATAGCCCCCGGTAAAGAGTTGCAACGAACGGTTCTGGCCTATTACCTGCAAGGCTTGCTTAACATCGCCGACAAGGTAGCCGCATCAGAGAATCCTGCGGCCGTTGAAATCGTCGGCACTTCCTATTTCTTCTCCGATAGATCGGTGGAGCGGATGGGCTTCGAGGTAAGTCCCGGCGGCTGGTTTCATCGTATTAACCTGATGTTCAATTTTCTGGAGCTGTTCTTGTTGAATTCACTGGCGGCTGGAAAGGTGGACGTGCCCAATATTTTCAAAGTAAAAAAAGCCCGCATGAACGGGGAGCGATTGCTGGAACACCGCCAGTATATTCAGCGGCTGTATGAGCGGATGGCTACGGAGCGGAATCGGGCGTGGGAGTAGTTTACCCCAACACCTCCTTCACCACCTCCCCATGCACATCCGTCAGCCGGAAATCCCGGCCCTGAAAGGGATAGGTTAATCGGGTGTGATCCACCCCCAGCTGGTGCAGGATCGTTGCCTGAAGATCATGTACGTGCACGGCGCCTTCGGTCGGGTAATACCCAAATTCATCCGTTGCACCGTGGGTATAGCCCGGGCGCATGCCGCCGCCAGCCATCCACATCGTGAAGGCTTCGCCGTGGTGATCGCGGCCCTTGAAAGGGTTGGTCTTACCGCCCCGGTTTTCCTGCATCGGGGTGCGGCCAAACTCGCCGCCCCATACGAGGAGTGTATCCTCCAGCATCCCCCGTTGCTTCAGGTCAGTGAGCAGGGCGGACATGGGGCGGTCAATCTCCTGGCAGCGGGCCTTGAAGCCGCCGTGGAGGTTTTCAAAGTCGTTGCTGCCGTGGCTGTCCCACCCCCGATGATAGAGCTGTATGAATCGAACACCCCGCTCCGCCAGCCGGCGGGCCAGGAGGCAGTTGTTGGCGAAGGCATTCTCTCCGGGCTTCGTGCCGTAAAGATCGTGAATGTAGTCAGGCTCCTGGCTTACGTCGGTGGCTTCCGGGACGGTCATCTGCATCCGGAAGGAGAGCTCGTATTGCTCAATGCGGGAGAGGACGTTGGGGTCGCCGACTTCGTCAAACTCCCGGCGGTTCAAGTCACCGATGGCATCCAGCGTCCGCCGGCGCACGTCGCGGGAGACATTCTCCGGATTGTTGACGTAAAGGACGGGGTCACCCTGAGAGCGAAACTCTACGCCTTGGTAATTTGACGGCAGAAAGCCGCTACCCCAGAGGCTTTTGCCTCCGCTTGGCTGTGACTCGCCGGAAACAAGGACGATGAAGCCCGGGAGGTCGTCATTGTCCGTCCCCAGCCCATAGGTTGCCCAGGAGCCGAAGGAAGGTTTCCCCGGCTGAGTACCACCCGTGTGCATGAATAGTTGGGCGGGGGCGTGGTTGAATTCTTCGGTTTTGACGGCTTTGAGGAAGGTGACGTTATCAACCTGTTTGCTGAATTCCGGGAGTAGTTCGGACACCCACGCACGGCTTTCGCCGTGCTGCTGAAAGGCAAACTGTGGGCCCAGCATCTCCGGCACACCACGAATGAAGGCGAAGCGCTTTCCCTTCAGGAAAGATTCGGGACAGAGTTGGCCGTCTAATTTGGCCAGTTCCGGCTTATAATCGAAGAGTTCCAGTTGGGAGGGCGCGCCGGCCATGTGCAGGAAGATGACCCGCTTAGCGTGCGGGGCGAGGTGCAGTGCGCGCTTCATGGCCTGGCCAATGGCATCCTTGGGCGGCTCGGGTTTTCCGCAGCCAAGCATCCCCAGGGCCATACCGCCAATGCCGAAGGCTGCGCCGCGGAAGAGTTGGCGGCGGGTGAGGTAGGCTTGTTGGCGGTGGAAGAATTCGTGATCGAGGGAGGTCATGCTTTGGGATTAAAATTTGAGCGTCCGGTCCTTGAAATTGTCATCGTTTCATCAGCACCTCATCCAAATTCAATATCGCCCGGCACACCGTTTCCAGCGCGGCAAATTCGGGAGAGTTGGGTAGGGAGTCAATGGTTTGGAAGTCCGCCAGGTTGAGGGCGTAGAGTTCTTGTAGTCTTGCTGACTGGAAATCATCCGGTCGCCCGGCGGTCGCCCGCTCGAAGGCGTAAGCGATCTGTTGCTCCACCCTGCTTTCATGTGCGTTCATTGCACCTGCGGCGAGCGCCCCCGCTGCCTCCACGAACACCGGATCATTCATCGTTACCATCGCCTGCAAGGGCGTATTGGTGCGAATGCGCCTGGACACACACAGTTCGCGAGACGGGGCGTCGAACAGCAACATTGTCGGGTAGGGGCTGGCGCGACGGTAAAAAGTGTAGAGCCCCCGCCGGTGATTCTGGCGGTTCGGGCTGGTTTTCCAGCGGGCTACGTGACGGATAACGTTCCACACGCCCCTGGGCTGATAAGGCATCACACTGGGACCGTATACTTCTGGATTAAACAGCCCGCTAACCACCAGCGCCTGATCACGGATCTGCTCGGCACTCAGCCGGAAACGTGGCCCCCGGGCCAGCCAGCGATTGTCTGGATCTCGGGCCAGTTGGGTGGAGTCAGCGTGGCTGGATTGCCGGTAAGTTTGGCTGGTTACGATCGTGCGCAGCAGGCTCTTCAGCCGCCAGTCTTGTTGCTGGGTGAACTCGATGGCGAGCCAGTCCAGCAGCTCCGGGTGCGTCGGCTTTTCACCCTGCACCCCAAAATCTTCCAGTGTTTTGACGATGCCCCGCCCGAAGAGTTGCTCCCATACACGATTAACGAGTACCCGGCCAGTCGTCGGGTTACCTTCATCCACGAGCCACTGCGCCAGCCCGAGACGGTTGGGCGGAAAGGTCTTTTCTGTCTTGTCGAAAGTAGAGGGCGGGGCGGGTAAAATGGTGTCTGCCTCCATCAGCCAGTTACCCCTTACGAAGAGGCGGTTGACGCGGCTGGAATCCGGCAAAAGGTCCTGCATTACGGGGACGGGTAGTGGTTTCATGGCGGCGATGGCGGCTTCAATTTCCTCGACGCTTTCCGTGGGTAACGTATCCTGCTGCAGGGCCTTTTCCAGGCCCGCCAGCTCCCGTAAGCGAGCAACGGATTGAAGGGGTAGTTTAGGCTCGTCCGACGTCAAATCAGCGTCAACCGTGTTGTTGAAATAGCCCTTCACGGCGTAGTATTCTTCGTGTCGAACCGGGTCATAAGGATGGCTGTGACACTGCACGCAGCTGAAGGTGGAGCCCTGCCAGACCTCCATCGTCACGTTGGCGCGGTCCATGACGGCCTTGATGCGAAACTCTTCGTCGTCCGTGCCGCCCTCGTCGTTGGTCATCGTGTTGCGGTGGAAGGCGGTGGCCAGCAGATCTTGTTGGGTGGGCGCGGGGAAGAGGTCACCGGCGAGTTGGCGGAGGGTGAAACTATCAATCGGCATATCCTGGTTAAAGGCCTCGATCACCCAGTCGCGGTAGAGAAACATCGTCTTCCGGATGTGATCTTTCTGGTAGCCCTGAGAGTCGGCGTAACGCGCCAGGTCAAGCCAGAAGCTGGCCCATCGTTCGCCGAAATGCTCGGAGGCGAGAAGGTCGTTGATGATTAGCTGGTAGGCTTCTTCCGTTGGATTGGCGGCAAAGGCACGGCTGACTTCGGGGCTGGGGGGCAGGCCGATCAGGTCAAGATAAACACGGCGGATAAGGGTGGTGGGCGCGGCCGCAGGTGCCGGGTGGAGTCCTTTGGAAAGCAGGGTTTTGCCCACGAACGCATCCACCGGGTGCTCCGCCCCCGCAGGAACGGCCGGTAGCTCCGGGCGCACGTACGCCCAGTGCTCTTCCCAGGTCGCTCCTTCGGCAATCCAACGCCGGACCAGTTCTACCTCTGCTTCGTTCAGCCGCTCGCCTTCGGGCGGCATCACCCGCCCTTCGCGCTCACTGATGATGCGGCGGTATACTTCACTCTCCTCCGGATTCCCGGGCACGATCGCCATTTTTTCCGAGCGTAGTTCTTTATACATATCCTCCTCAAAGAGAAAACTCAGGCCACCCAATTGCCGCACACCGCCGTGGCAAGACATACACTTCGACCGTAGAATGGGGCGGATGTCGTTGGCGAAGCTGACGGTAGTTTCCTTCTCTGTACAGCCCGAAAGGCTTACGCCGACGAGGAGAAAAGTCAGACAGGAAAGTATAATCACCAACAAACGCATAGGTCGAAATACAAATAAAGTGAAATGACAAGATACCACATTATACCAGTTTACTATACCCAAACCGTAAAGGATTGGGATATTTTGCTCAACCTTTTATGTTGCGGGCGATGCGCGGACCCACAATTCCCCAAACCACTTACTAAGCGGCATATTGGAAACGCAGGCCTTTCTTACCGGACAATGGCTTTTTTCAAAGAGAAAAACTGGCTCCCAATAATAGGTATCTTGGAAGTAGGCGCGTCGTACTGGTGATTACCCCAAGATCATAGGTTTGCTGCCAGAGGAATTGTCGGGTATTGAACAGGTTGTAAGCTGAAAGGGTAAAACTTGTGCCGGTTTCCGGAAGTTGGTACCGGGCTTCCAGGTTCAGGAACACGTAATGTTTAGTGCCTTGACCATCGAGATCGGGTGAATAACGGTCCGCCTTTACTTCAAAATCCCAGTGATCAGAGGGAACCCAGTACAGGGTGGCATACTGCGTCTGCTGTCGGGCCCGGGCCCGCACCGGCGTGGTAACCGAAGACCAGCTGAAATCACCCCCGATCGCCAGGTTAAGCGGCCCGGAGAAGCCCGTCCTGAGCTGCCCGCCAAGTGTACGGTTGGTGAGAAGGAGTTCCCGTTGCCCGATTCCCGAGAGGGAGTCTTTTGTCTGGGTCCGGTTTAGGGAGGCTTTCAACTTGAAATTTGACCGTAGCGGCGCGAGATAGACATCGGCGTTGGTAGTAGCGCTCAGCATTCGCCGATCATCAAAGCGTTGAAAAACAGTTTTGGTTATTGCAGGAGAAATATCCAGGACCTGTGAAATAAAATCACGGTCTTCTTTTAATAAAACAAAGGTATTGAGGAAGAAGCGCTCGCCGTAGCTGCCCAGTTGATGATTGGCCAGAACGGTGGAGCCACCCAGAAACTGAGGTAGGGAGATGCCGCTCCGCCAACTTCGAAACCCGGTGACGATGGGCTGCCCACCCAGGTAACGCCCGTCAACCGGTGACTGCCGCTGCTGGTAGGCTGCAATGAAACGTCCGAGCTTCTTAGTCCTCCAATCCAGGCGAATGCCAGGTATGGCGAACAGGCGCGTTTTGGTTTGCTGAGCCGTACCGTCGTCTCGGAACTGCTGTTTTACGTAGCGAAGTTCCAGGCTGGCCATGGCGTACAGGTTTCCGAACCTTACTTGTTTTTCTACTTTGGTAAAGGCACCCAGCAAGTTTTGTCGCCAAACATTGGAGAACTCTCCGAAGGTGGACGTAAACTCTATTCGCCGGGAATCTGCGCCAATCCGCCAGGTTAATAATTCGTCTTTATGGCGCTTGCGGGTCAGGAAAGTTTCCAGGTTCATCTGTCCGTTTTCAGTACGGGTACGTTGCTGCCCTGCTGCAAACGGACTATTAGACAGACCGGGCAGCTGATACCGTTGCGGTAACTGATGATGACTTACTGAAGCGCGTATCCCGCCGATGACGTTCTCATTGAAGGTGCGCGTATAGCTACTCCGGTGGTTCAGGGTGGTAAGGCGGGTATCCAGTTTTTGCTCGCTGCCCGATCCATTAAATACCAAGCCGGAAACATCCTCTTTCCCCTGAGTCGTGAAATTGGTGACGGAGCGCCAGCGGCGGCCTTCCCGCCGTTGATAGGTCAGGTCAACGATGGCTACGGCGGCAAGCTCTCTTGCGCTGAGACGATCCTCCTGCCGATTGACAAAAGAGGTGTTCTCGGTACTGACACTGTCCAGGGTACTGCTGAATATTTCCGGTCGGTCAGCATCGATCTGTCCGGTCAGGCGCAGGGTCATTCCTTTTTTAGGGTGCAGCAAACTGCTCACTGCCCCAACCTGCTCATCGTTGAATATGGCTTTACCGGCTTCCAGGCCGGTGGGGAAGGTTTTCAGACTTATGGGCTCATGGGGTCGATCAGAAACCAGCGGTGAAAAGCCTTCTTCTGCTTCACCGTTCAGTAGGTGATCGGTTTCGCCGCCCGCATCCGTACCGACATTGTTGGCGCTGGCTACGGCATAGTATTTTGTCTGACTACCCAGATTCATAAGGTTAAGCGTGGCATCATGGCGGAAGGGCTCCAGGGGTGAACCGCTGGCGTCCAGCTGGCCAAACCAAACCCTCTTTACCTCCTCACGAAGGCGCAAATTGAGCGCGACTTTCTCGCTTGATCTCACTTTGGCGAAGAGCGGGTTTTCGTGGTAATTTTCCAGCACTTCCACTTTGTCAATCGTACGGGCGGGTAAGTTGCGGGACAACAGGCGATAACCATCGCCAAGCAGGTCATCTTCTTCTACCATGATTTTCTCCACTTCACGGTTGTTGACGCGTACCGTACCATCAGCGTCAACCTGTAAGCCCGGAATATTTCGCAGAAGATCTTCTACTGCTCTTTCATTGCCGCGTGAAAAATAATCGGCGTCAAAAATTACGGTGTCGCCCTTTACCGTTACGGGTTGTGCGGCGGTAATGATGACTTCTTCAATGGCTACTGAAGCAGTGGCCATCACGACGTCAAGTTGATTGTTGGAAAGTGTATCGGGAAGGGCGGCAACGTACATCTTCCATCCCAGGGCAGATACTTCGATGATGTTAGCTCGTGCCGCTTTTTCGGTAAAAGAGAATGCGCCATGTTCATCTGTGACCGCGTAGGCAAGAATCCTGTTTTCCAGAGAGTCTTTTAGTACAATGTTTGCGTAAGCGACTGCTTCCTTTTCGGGGGTAAGAACCCGTCCGGTGAATCCCGATTGGGCACAAACCTGCCCCAGGCAAAGTAGCAGGAGCACATTTAGGGCAATGTATGACTTAATCGCGCGCAAAATATTCTAATGCTTTAAATTGAATTTTGGATTTAACCCTAAACTTGCGATCCACTTTTGAGGCTAAGCGGCTGGTGACTTCTTTCATCCGGTTCTCGACGGCAAACTGATATTCAGTCAAGCCTTGGAAGTCAGCCACTTTCGGAATTTCAAAGTCTAATGTTGCCGCTGAAAGCGGGCGGATTTTTTTGAGTTGAAAGAAAACTTCGCCGGTTTCGTCTTCGGCCATCACAATCGCTCCTGGCAATCCGTGAAGTTTGTAGGGGCCGAAATTACAGGGAACCGCGAAAGTGAACCAGGCGACGTAGTTTCTTCCCCCAAGGTGGCCATTGGCGGCGCGACATTCATATGGTCCAATTTTTTTGATCTCATCGGTTATTCGCCATTCTATTGTTGGCATAGTATCTCGTACTGTAACGGGTTCTTCCCGCAAGCCCTTGGGATTGGGTAGTACTTGCAAGAGGCTTTTATCTTGTTTGTTGACATACACCGTTAATGAATTTTGGTAATTTATTTTTATCTCGTATGTCTGATCGTCCGGGGAAGTTTCGGTGACCTCCTTATCCATTTGTTCTTTATCAGTATATTCAAATATTGCCTGCCGGTTATTGAATTGCAAGGTGGCGTCATAGTCTCTGATTCCTGCAAATCTTGTTTGCATATCGTATTCTAACAGGTAAGCGGGTGCATTTTGCGCATTAAGGCACAAGGTGTAGAAGGTGGCAATAGCCAGAGCGTATATGTTATTCATAGTACACAGGTTGAAAATCCGTCGCTCCGCCCTCGGCGGACGGAACGACGGGTTAAGCAATACGGTCATTTAGAACTGGGCCTTGATGTCATCAAGAACCTGTTTGGCAATGGCTTTCCCTTGCGCGCGAACCTCGGAACAAGGGCCACTGACGGTTACTTCCACCTCAACGGAGCCTACTCCTACGTCGATGGAACCTTTGACGGAAACACTGCATTCCAGCTCATCATCCAGCTCGGCGAGATTATCGATAAGGTAAGTGTCGATAATCTCAGCAAGCTGATCGGGGGTATATTCCGAGAGGTCGCCCAAGTCAAGAGAGAAGGCGATATCGTTGTTCACGATTACTATGTCGGAATGTGGCGTAGCGCTCATGGCGGGTAAGGAAAGACATAAGGCTAAAAGAAATACAAATAACTGTTTCATAATGCAATTAAAAATTAGGTTAACTAAAAGTGTCTACTCGAATAACCGTCTTTCGACTTGTCTCGGGTTATATGGCCAAATAACGATAGCAAATTTATTCAGGCACCCGGAAAAAACTTTTCCACCCCATTAATTTACTTTCCTACTCCCTATTTTATTCGGATCAAAACAAAGAGAAACGGGATCATTATAATAATAAGAACGCATTCTGTTACAATATTTAATCTCCGCTCCAAAATCTCTTAACTCGTCCATCATATTTCTTACTGTCCGGTCAGTACAGCCAAACCTTCGTGCAAGGTCTTTGGCACTTCCGGTAGATTTCGTTCTAATCAGGCGATTCAGTCTCTCTAATCGATTAAGTCTCTGAAACAACATCACTCAAAGTGGATTTGGTTTACTTTTTTATAATTTAGAACACCCTTCGTAACGAAGATCTATTTATTTTTGTTCGATTGGAAATTGAGTTGGTGGTGTATCAAATTTAAAGGCGAAGATGCCGTTCGCCTCGGCTCCGCTCGGCGATCGGTAACATTGTCATCTCACCGTATCGCCGCAGGCGATACGAATTCAAACAAGCATCCCGGGTGCCGAGCGTAGCCGAGGGGTTATCCTTATCTTTGATACATTTTCAGAAACCGGATGGGTTTACCCCCGTTTAGATTGTTCTTCAGTTATTTAAAATGTTCAGTTCATGCAACGCAGAACCTTCTTCCAGCTTACTACCCTGGGCACCGCCGCACTGGCGATGCCTGGCCTGCTCACCGGCCGTCCCGCACCAGCAAATGATCTCATCGTTGGCCAGGGCAGCCATCGCTACCGGGTGCGGGCGGACTGGGCGAAGGTCTCACCGCAGCAATATTCACTGATCAACTGCCATGAAATGGTCGCCGATAAAAGCGGGAAACTATACCTGCTGGGAGATCACCCCGCTAACAACGTCCTCGTCTTTGACCGTTCCGGGAAAGTGATTGATAGCTGGGGCTACCGCTATCCCTCGGGCCACGGGCTGACGATCTTCGATGAAGGCGACGAGGAAACGCTGTTTATCTGCGATACCGGCAGCCACCTGGACCGAACCGGCCGCTGGCGTAACGAGCCCGGCAGCGTAACCAAAACCCGGCTCAATGGCGAGGTCATTTTCCGGCTGGGCCACCCAAAAACCATCGGTGTTTACGCTGAAGGAGAAGGTTACCACCCAACGGAAACGGCCGTGGCTCCGAACGGAGACATCTATGTGGCAGACGGATATGGTTCTAACTATGTCGTTCGTTATGATGCGAATGGGCGGTACATTTCTCACTTTGGGGGCAAGGACAACGAAGACCCTCGCTATAATCTCAACCAGGCGCACGGCGTAGCCATAGATCTACGCAAGACGGATGAACCCCGGCTGGTAGTGACGAGCCGCAACGACCAGGCCTTCAAGTTCTTCACGCTTGAGGGGAAGTTCATCGAGCAGGTAACTCTACCGGGAGCTTACGTTTGTCGGCCGGTAATTCATGGCGAAAACCTGCTGGCTGGTGTTTGTTTTGCCGATACGATGGAGGGGGCTAAGCGACAAAAGCATCATGGGTACATCACCATTCTGGACGCCAGTAACAAGGTGATTTCTAATGCTGGCGGCATGGCGGCTAACTACCAGAACGGGCAGCTGCAAACGATGCATCAGGACCCCCGGGTTCATGGCCTCTTCCATCACGGACACGACGTTTGTATGGACGGAGATGAGAATCTCTATCTCTGTCAGTGGGATGCGAAAGGGGCTCCGCCGATTTTGCTGGAACGGGTGTAGCACGCGGGTACTTCGACCACGCTCAGCAGAACTGTATGGTAGGTTAGGGGAGCATGATACACTTACCCTCAAGCAACTTTCAATGATACAACGAGCATTGAATACACATTAAAACAGGAGTGAAATTTTTCTGCTTTTAAATTCATTTTCTCTGTTCTTTGTCGCAAATTCAATTACATTTGCAATTCCTTATTAACCTTCATGGCTTACACCTAATAAATAAAACACCGGCTGAAAAGCCATGAACAACCCCATTTCAACTATGCGTATTTTATTCTTTTCCCTGCTTTGTGCGGGCCTGTTCACTTTTTCCAGCTGTGGAGGTGACGACGACGGACCATCCATCACACTAACCCAGGCCGACGTTACCGGAACCTGGACCATTGCCAAGCTTGATACCGATGCGGAACTGATCGTTGCTGATCAAGGCACTACTACCACTACTTCCATTGAGGATGGCCCGGTAACGATGACCTTCAACGATAATGGTACCTGGACCTCCGCCGGAGACTTCACCAATGTTGTGGTTACTATCATCACCACTAACCGCAATAGCGAAACGGGTGTTGGCAGTGGTACCTACCGGGTTGCCGGAGACAAGGTGTACATCACCGGTCTGGAGCTAAACAACAGCAGTGGCCCGGACGAAACCGAGGAGCTGGAGTTCTTCGTCAAGGCCTTCACGGCGGACATGAACCTCGACCTCGAAGCCAGCCCTAACAGCATCGTTCGCATCTTCGGTGTGGAAAGTGGTGCAAAGGCGGACATTCAGTTCAACCTGGAGCAGTAGGCCCTGCGGCATAAATTTGTGAGCCATCCCTCCTCCTGGTAGAGCGGGGCCGCTTCGCCATCGAAAACTCCCGTTTTCCGCTACCTCTGCAAGCCGGGGAAAATGAGTTGCTGGTTGGCGTTACCAACTTCTTCTTTGGCTGGGGCACCGTGGCGCGGTTGGAGGATGGGGTGGGCTGCGGTATTAGGCCCATGACTTACCTTTGCCCCATGGCCAAGCTATATCCCAAAGACACGATCAACTTCCTGCGCAAGCTCACGCCGCGCCGGGTCATCAATGCCACCCAGGTCATCGCTAGCTACTACGCTACGCGCTGGCTGCAGAAGCCCGTTGTGTGGGGCAAGCCGTTCACGGTATCCTTCGAACCAACGACGGCCTGTAACCTCCGCTGCCCGGAGTGCCCCAGTGGCCTGCGGCAGTTTACCCGCCCGACGGGCAATCTGAAGTCAGATTTCTTCCGCCGGACAATGGACGATATTGCCGACCGCCTGCTCTACCTGATTTTTTACTTTCAGGGCGAACCCTACATCAATCCGGATTTTCTGGACATGGTCAAGGAAGCCAACGACCGGGGCGTGTACACCATCACGTCCACCAACGGCCACTTCCTGAACGACGCCAACGCTAAGCGGACGATCGAAAGTGGGCTCGACCGCCTCATCATCTCCGTTGACGGTACCACCCAGGAAGTCTATGAGCAATACCGCAAAGCCGGTAAGCTGGAAAGCGTACTGCAGGGTGCCCGCAACCTGGTGAAGTGGAAAGAGGAGTTGAACTCCCCCACGCCCCACCTGATCTTTCAGTTCCTGGTAGTGAAGCCGAATGAGCACCAGATGGAGGACGTCGTTCGCCTGGCCGACGAAATTGGCATCGATGAAGTGAAGTTCAAAACCGCCCAGCTCTACGACTACAAAAACGGCAACCCGCTCATGCCCGAGCAGGAGCAGTACGCCCGTTACTTCAAGAAGAAAGACGGCACCTACGGCATCAAGAACAAGCTCCAGAATCACTGCTGGAAACTGTGGCACAGCTGCGTGATCACCTGGGATGGCCTGGTTGCCCCCTGCTGCTTCGACAAAGACGTGACCCACCGCCTCGGCGACGTGAAGGAAGAAAGCCTGCACAAGATCTGGGAAGGTGGTGCTTACGACGATTTCCGGACGAAGCTGCTCAAAGGCCGCTCCGAAATCGACATCTGTAAGAACTGTACGGAAGGCTGTGAGGTGTGGCTGGGAGCGGAGGTGTAAGATAATGGACGATAAGATTGGTGTTGTCCGATTAAATTTGGTCTAAGGTCCTGAGTTGTGTTGGTGGAAGTCGAAATTCAGCATTCAGATGGCGTGAGCCTGTCCGCTGAATGCTGACCGCTGAAACCTTGGCTAAGCACGACGACACCTGAACCCTGCTAACGATTTTTACAGTATACTCCTTTTGAATCCCCCAATTCATCGTGAAACTCACCATCCATCAACACACCCTTCCCCTCGCGAACCCTTTCCGGATCAGCCACGGAACCCGGACGGAGCAGCCGACGCTGATCGTGGAACTAAGCGACGAAAACAGTGGCCGGAGTGGGCTGGGTGAAGCGGCCATGACTTCCTACTATGGGCTGGACTCGGATCAATGCACTGCTGTTTTAACTTCCCTTGCCCCTGCGTTTGCGCCGCTAAAAACCCTGACGCCCGAAGAGCTACATAGGTTCATCGATCAAAAAGCTCCTGACCTTCATCCCTTCCTTCGCTGTGCGCTTGACGTTGCCACCCACGACCTCTGGGCCCAAAACAAAGGCCTCCGCCTCGGTGATTGTTGGGAAGTGGCAGCGCCCCGGCAAACACCTACCTGCTACACTATTGGCCTGGGCTCGGTCGAAGAAATGATCACCAAACTCGAAGTTTTTCCCTGGCCCGTTTACAAGATCAAACTGGGGGGCGGCGGAGACGATCTCGCCATTATCCGTGCCCTGCGTGGAAGTACGGACTCCCCCTTTTACGTCGACGCCAACACGGGCTGGACGGCCCGGCAGACCATCGACCTCAGCGGGCCACTCTCCGAGCTCGGCGTCGTGTTCATCGAGCAACCCCTGAAGCCCGACGATACCGCAGGCCAACGGGAAGCTTTTGCCCACAGCGCCCTGCCGCTGATCGCTGACGAAAGCTGCCAGACCGAAGCCGACGTAGATCACTGCGCTGCGGGTTTCCACGGCATCAACATCAAGGTCGTTAAGTGCGGCGGCCTCCTGCCCGCCCGGCGCATGATTGCCCGCGCCCGGGAGCTCAACCTATCCGTTATGGTGGGCTGTATGACTGAAAGCAGCGTCGGCATCAGCGGCATCGCACAGTTGCTGCCCGAGCTCGACTACGCTGATATGGACGGGGCCATGCTGCTGGCTAAAGACATCGCCAGGGGCGTAACTTTCGCTCCCACAACGGGGCTACCCATCTACCCAAAGCGGGGAGGTGCGGGCGCGCAGCTGTTGGGATAGCTCAATTAAAATTTGCTTAAGCGGACGTACCTTGTCCGGCAATAACGGTCATTCTTACAGCCACGCATATCATACGTCCCGTTCAACGCATCCTGTCGCTTATTGGCGTGCGCACCTCGATCCTGAGTTTGCGGGTAGCCGTGTATTTGGTGGCGGGTATTATCATCGTCGGAACGGCGGGACTGATGCTGATCGAGGAGTATTCCCTGATCAACGCTTTCTACATGTCCGTTATCACCATTTCTACGGTGGGTTTCGGGGAGGTGGAGCCGCTTTCGTCAGCCGGGAAGCTATTCGTTTCGGCGATGATGTTGTTGAACATCGGCGTCGTTGCTTACAGCCTGGCGACTTTCTCTTATTACGTTATTGATGGAAAAATATTCGAGCAGATGGAACAGCAGCGGATGAGATCAAAGGTTAATGCGCTTAGTAACCACACGATTCTTTGCGGCTTTGGTCGGTACGGGCAGGAGATTGCGCGGCATTTGCTGGAGCACGGCCAACGCTTTGTCGTCATTGATGAGAAGAAGGAAAAACTCCTATTACCCCAATTTGAGGACGCAGACATTGCCTACATTGTGGGGGATGCCACTCACGACGAGGTATTAAAGGAGGCTGGCATCGAAAAGGCCGGCAGCCTGATTACGGCGCTTAACGAAGACTCTGATAATCTGTTCATCGTGATAACGGCCAATGACCTGAACCCGGAAATGCAGATCATCAGCCGCGCCCACCAGGCGCGAAGCCGGGCAAAACTCCGCAGGGCGGGTGCCAGCCACGTCATCATGCCCGAGCAAATCGGTGGCTTCTACATGGCAACTCTCGTGAGTAAACCCGGAGCGGTAGAGTTCTTTAGCTACGTCACCAACGAGATGGACTCTGATATCGGTTTTGAGGAAATTCAGCACAGCCAATTACCGGAAGCTATGCGGGGTAAAAGCATCCGTGAGATGGGCCTGCGGAAGGAAAGCGGCGTTAACGTCATCGGCCACCGGCTGGCCCATGGACGATACGTTGTTAACCCCGACCCGGAGGCCGTTCTACAGCCAGGCGATAGTTTTATCGCCGTCGGCAGCCAACCACAAATACGTGCCCTGCGTACCTTTCTCAACCTGTAACTTTCAACCCGCAACCCTGCAACCTGTAACTTTCAACCCGCAACCCTGCAACCTGCAACTTATAACCTGACCCCTCCTCCCATGCTTTCCCCCCGGCTCAAACGCACCCTCATTTACTGCCTGGTAGCTTTCTGCTTCATCGCTCCGATGTACTATCTGGTCTATGGATTTGTGGGCGGAAACCTCTCTGCGGATCAACGCTTACAAACGAGCCTGATTTATGGAGGCATCAATACGATGTTTCTGGGGGCGATTCATTACTTTTTGATTAATAAGGCAAAGGAATGATGTGGGCGCGGACGCGGGTGCAGGGAAATGGTTTTAATGAGCAAGGTGTCAGCTCATAAAAAAAACCGACCCC
>ENA-ORXT01003759-ORXT01003759.1-marine-metagenome-genome-assembly--contig:-NODE-3759-length-16342-cov-9.318045_pt1 | contig 16342 bp, 12 predicted proteins | sample MGYA00237868_ERZ511482 | MGnify/ENA metagenome assembly ERZ511482 | reverse complement strand
TAATCTTAGATGTGCCAGATTTTCAAAATCTGGCACATCTGAGCTACCGAAATATTAATTTTCAACCACCAGAGCTACATCTGTTGTAATGAACAATTTACCTAAGTAATACGTATATGAAAAACACAATTTAGAGATATTTTACTCACCGTTGAAACAAGTAGAAATGGTAAAGTAAATGGATTATCCATTTTAAGTACCTAAAAATAAATAATATGAAGACGTACCTAGAATTATCCGTAGACGAATCTGTTGGCACGGTACACAAATTTTATGAGGTGTCGGTAGAAGGAACAATACTACTGATTCGATATGGAAGAATTGGAACAGATGGCGCCACTTCCTCAAAGAATTTTCCAACCGAAGAATTGGCACTGAAAGAAGCGGAAAAGAAGATTAAATCTAAAAAAAAGAAGGGATACGAAGAAGCTGTACAGGGCATTAGAAAAAAGAGAGCGATTACCAGACGAACGATTACTAGTACTAGCTCTACCTCTAAAAAAGCACCTGTTTTATGGAAATTCCAATCTGGTTCTTCAGCATTTGGTATTTATATTGATGAGGAGTATTGCTGGATTGGTAACCAGAAGGGGCGTGTTTTTAAACTAACCCACGAAGGTCAGGTCGAAGCGCAATACCAATTACCAGATGGCGTAAAATGTATCATTGCTGATGAAGATTGGATGTATGTGGGGTGTGATGATGGGAATGTATATGACTTGACAGGCAAATTACCTCGACTTGCTTATGAAATAAATGCCAATATTGACATTTATTGGATTGATGTCAACAATGGTCTATTGGGGGTTTCTGACCAAGCAGGGAATATCACCGTCATTAATGCGGAGGATGAAGAACAGTGGAACCACAAAAGTGTAGGTAATAGTGGGTGGATGGTGCGAGTGGATAAGGCTGGACGGGTGTATCATGGACATAGCAAAGGCGTAACCTGTTATTATGGTTGGGATGGATCTAAGGTATGGGATAAAAAAACAAATGGAAGTGTATTGTTTGGATGGAAATCAGAAGATACCGTAACCGTTGGAACTGCTCAAAAAAGTCTTACTGTTTTTGATAAAGAAGGGAAACAATTATTGGATATGAAGGCGGACCGCCCTATTTATTCTTGTGCTAGTGCCGCCGATAACGCCTACTTTTTTGCAGGCGATAACCAATCTTCTATTTATTGCTATTCAAAAGAAGGAGAGCGACTTTGGAAATTGGGTTCGACTTGTGGTTCTGCTTATTCTATGCAATACCATCAGGACAAAGTTTTTATCGTTACCACCGATGGTTCATTGGCTTGTATTGATGCTAGTGCTACTGCGATTGAAAAAGCACAAGCAGGAGAAACTCCTAAAGTGCAAAGTATTAAAGCCCCCAAAGCAGTCGCTGTTATCAAAACTGATATTTTAGAAACGACTAGCGACCTTTCCACAGGCATAGAATTAGTTTGTATCAAAAAAGGAGGTAAACTAAGAATGAGGGTAGTCTCCCCTGGCTATCATGCGGATTGGAATGTGCAGTTCCCTAAAAACCTAAGAATTTTGGGGCAACATTATCGAGTGGATGAGATAAAAGAAGCGGAACAGGGTAGCTTCTATCGGACTTTTGGAAATATATTTAAGATTGTTTAAATCCTATGTTCGCTTTTATTAATAAAAAAAGAAAAAACCAAAAGATATGAAGTCAAATCAAAAACCCGATGCCGATTTAAGAATTGATTACAATACAAATTATTCAGGTGATAACGTTTTCGCATCTAAGGCGAGGTTGTTGCAAAGTATTTGGAGAAAAGAAAAAGGATATAATTTTGAGAAATATGGAAACTTCTTAAATTTAGATTTTGCAAAAAAAAGTGGCGCAAATTTTCTAACAAAAGGAATAAATGAAATCGTCGAATATGAAGTAAAAAACAAATCAAAAGACAGGAAAGTAATCAAAGAACCAAGAATTTGGAACAATTTACTTTCAAGCCAGCCAATGGCATTTAATCTTTTCGGTGAGTTAAAACTGCATAAAAATGTTGCAACGGAAGTATTTAAAAATCTCTACCCAGAGAAAAAAATCAAAGAAGTCACACAAATAGAATTTGAATATTCACCAAATAGAAGGTCTGAAAAATATACAAGTGATAGTTCAGCGTTTGACGTTTTTGTGGTTTACGAAAATAATGGCAAACAAAAAGGATTTTTTTGGATTGAAGTCAAGTATTCTGAACATTTAAGAGATGCACCTTCAACTCATAAAAAAAGATACGAAGAAATTTCAGTAGGTAGCGGAATCTTTGACATGTCAAAACTCGAAGAATTAAAGAAAAAACCGATACAACAAATTTGGAGAGACCATTTGCTGACTTTGAGTATGTGGAAGATAAATAAAGACTACGATTTTGGAGATTTTATTTACCTCTATCCAAAAGATAATACCAGTTGTCAGCAAGGTGTGGAAAAATATCAAACAGTATTTCAAGAAAATAAAGAAAGCCATTTCCTTCCGTTGACAGTCGAAAAATTCATTGAAGAATTGAAAATAATTTGTAAAGAAAATTGGGTTTTAGAATTTGAAGACAGATACCTAAATTTTGAAAAAATAAATACAAAAAAGAAGGCAAAAGGCTAGCAACACATCTATTTTTACCACTCCCTATGCGGTTGGGTGAAAATAGGTGTAAACCATTAAGTCGTTGGAATATTGAGAAACCCAGTACAGTTGGACAATATACAAAAGTAGTAATAAGGGCTAACATCGTCCATTTTGTTTTTTGTACTTTCTTCTCAATCCGCCAAATAGGTATAAAAAAAGGTAGATTTGGCGACTTATAAATTTTAATAATCCATCCTTCGTCAAACTTATTCTCCAAAAAGCATAACCAATCCACAAAATCAACGTCAAAATAATAAGCTAGTCCCTTACAGGTAAATTTTTAAAATTGTTTATTTGTATATCTAAACGAGCAAGCCACTTTAACAAGCACCCTTTATACACTTTTGTTTACAGAATTTAACAACTCCCGTATCTACTTAGGAGGAAAAAGAGCCAACAAGCATCACCGACTACTACATGATTGTTCTTTCTTTCTCTATTACTATCTAAAATGGTAGCTACTTAGGAGATTCTTTGTTTTTGGAGATTTAAAAATCTCCAAAAACAAACCTGCTAAGTTGCTACCTAAAACGAACATATCCATGAAGTTAAAGTTATTATTACTGCTGCCGATTTTTTGTTTATTAGGGGCAGCCGATCCACTGCCCAAAACCTCGGACCAACTAGCAGAGGAATGGGTCGAAGCTACCTTTAATTCCATGACCCAAGAAGAACGGCTAGGACAGTTGTTTATCATTCGGGCGCATTCGGATAAGGGACCTGAACATATACGAAGTGTCGAAAATCAAATAAAGAAATACCATGTTGGCGGACTTTGCTTTTTTCAAGGAACGCCTGAAAAGCAGGCAGAATTAACGAATCGCTATCAGCAATTATCCAAAGTACCTTTAATGATAACGATGGATGCGGAGTGGGGCTTGGGAATGCGGATGAAGAAAACCACCATGAGTTTTCCTAAACAACTCACATTAGGAGCGATACAAGATAATCGACTGATCTATGAAATGGGGCAGGAAGTAGCGAAGCACCTTAAAAGGCTAGGCGTTCATGTAAATTTTGCGCCCGTTGCAGATGTGAATAATAACCCTCAAAACCCAGTCATTAATACCCGTTCTTTTGGGGAAGATCGCCATAATGTTTCTGTGAAAAGTTATATGTATATGCGGGGAATGCAGGATCATGGAGTAATGGCTTGCGCCAAGCATTTCCCTGGACACGGTGATACGGCGGTGGATTCTCACCACGATTTACCTGTTATTCCACATGATTTAAACCGTTTAGATAGCATTGAATTATATCCTTTTCATGTCTTAGCTAACCATGATGTTGGTAGTATGATGGTGGCGCATCTAAATGTGCCAGCCTTAGATAGTACAGTCAATCTTCCAACGTCCCTTTCTGCTAAAGTCATTACTGATTTATTAAAAAACAAAATGGGTTATCAAGGGCTAATTTTCACGGATGGTTTGGAAATGAAAGGCGTAACAAAGCATTTCAAGCCAGGTATTGTAGAGGCGGAAGCCTTATTGGCAGGGAATGATATGTTGCTGCTGCCAGATGATATTAGTGCTTCTGTTAAAGCAATTAATGCCTATTTAGAAGCAGGTAAGTTAGATATAAATGTTTTAAACCAACGTGTAAAAAAGATATTAGCTGCAAAATACAAGTATGGATTATCTACCTTTGTGCCTATTCGCTTAAGCAATATCCGAGCAGATTTAAACGATGCCCATGCCAAAGAGGTAAAGAAAAAATTGCTGCAAAATGCACTAACTTTGGTTAGCAATAAGGATCAGTTACTTCCTTTAAAAAATTTATACCCTAATAATATTGCTACACTCAGTATAGGTGCTAAATACGGTACTACTTTTCAAAACACCTTGGGGCTGTATGGAAATATGCAGCATTTTCAAGTTAGTAAAAATATTCCGTCTAGCACCTATCCTGGATTGTTAAAGAATCTTTCTAAAAAAGACATCGTTTTTGTGGGTTTACACGACATGAGTAGCTATGCGAGTAAAAACTTTGGTGTAACGCAGAGTACAAAAACGTTTTTGAAGGCTTTATCAGAAAACACGAAAGTGGTATTAACAGTGTTTGGAAGTCCTTATTCTTTAAAATATTTTGAGGATTTAGATTGGGTATTGACGGCTTATGAAGAAGAGGATATAGCGCAGGAAGTAGCGGCACAAGCATTAATGGGCGTTACAGGTATTTCTGGAAGATTACCCGTTACCGCTTCTTCTAAATTCCCTTTTAATAAAGGTATTCTAACTACACCTATTTCTAGAATGGGCTATGCTTCCCCTGAAAGTGTTGGTTTGAATTCGCAAGTATTGAGTAGAATTGATGACCTAATGCAAACGGTAGTGGATACAGGGGCATCTCCTGGCGGCGTTGTTTTAATTGCCAAAGATGAGCAGATTATTTTCAATAAAGCCTACGGATACCATACCTACAGCAAACGACGACGAGTGAAAACAGATGATATTTATGATTTAGCTTCCATCACTAAAATAGCGGCAGGCACGTTGTCCATGATAAAACTGCAAGATGAAGGGAAAATAGACATTAATAGACCACTTAGTGATTATTTACCAGAATTACAAAACACTAATAAATCTAAGCTGTTAGTAAAAGATATTATGGCGCATATTTCTGGTTTAAAATCATGGATTCCTTTTTATAAAGAAACCATTGATAAAAGAAAAAAGCCTTTAAAGGAATTTTATCGAAGCAATCCGGGTTCTGGATATGATAATTTAGTGGCAGATAATTTATACCTTCGCTCCAATTATGAAGAAGAAATTTGGAAGCAAATATATGAGTCTCCACTGAATACGAAAGGGCGGTATATTTACAGCGATTTGGGTTTTTATTTAATTGCAAAAACCGTAGAGCGAATAACAGGCAAGCCAATAGATAGATATGTGCAAGAAGAGTTTTATCAACCGCTAGGTTTAAAAACGATAACGTATAAACCTTTGGAAAAATTCGATAAAAGCAGAATAACACCTTCAGAAAAGGATACTTATTGGCGGCAGCAAGAAGTACAGGGATACGTTCACGATATGGGGGCAGCTATGTTGAATGGCGTTAGTGGTCATGCGGGTTTGTTTTCTGATGCGAGTGATTTAGCGATTATTATGCAATTGCTTTTGAATCAGGGATATTATGGCGGCAAACAATACTTTTCGCCAGAAACAGTTAAAATGTTTACACAACGACATCCCAATTCCACCCGTAGAGGCATTGGATTTGATTTGTTCGAAACCAATCCTGCTAGAGACCCGAATCTTTCCACTAAAGCATCTCGAAACACTTTTGGGCACTTGGGCTTTACAGGCACTTGCGCTTGGGCAGACCCCGACAATAATATTGTCTATATTTTCTTGTCGAATCGAACGTACCCTAAAATGAATAATAAAAAGCTTTATTCAGGAGATTTTCGACCGAGAATACAGGATGTGATTTATGATGCTTTGAGGTAAGTGGAGCTGTTTATTTGTTTATAAGATTTATTTGTTTATTTAGACGCTTGTCAACTTTTATAAGCAAAAAAGATTACCCCATTACTTCTTACAATTAGGGATAGAATAAAATTAACCAAACATGGCAAAAGGTAAAAAAGACAAAAAAGACAAAAAAAGCACTACCAGAGAAATCCATAATAAACGAGCGGAGTTTGAATACTTCTTTGTGTCGACTTTTGAAGCAGGCATCATGTTACAAGGTACAGAAATAAAATCTATTAGAACAGGAGGGAGTGTAAACTTAAAAGATGCTTACTGTGTTTTTAGAGGGAATGAACTCTATGCTAAAAGTATTTTTATTTCTCCGTATAAGCATGGAACGCAGAATAACCATGAAGATAGAAGGGATAGAAAATTATTACTCAGAAAAATAGAACTCCGAAAATTACTGAGAAAAGTAAAAGAAAAGGGGGCTTCTATTATTCCATTCCGACTATATTTTACAGAAAGAGGTTTTGTGAAAATAGAAATCGCCTTAACAAAAGGTAAAAAATCTTATGATAAGCGACATTCTATTAAGGAAAAAGAAAATAAACGAGATTTAGCAAGATTAAATAAAATACGTTTATCGTAACTAGTTTTTAGCTGTTAGTCTTTGGTCTTTGGTAGGGTCATTGCCTAATTTTGATAGCGTACCAAAGACCAATAGCTAAAGGCCAAAGACTAATAAAAAATGGCTAATTCCGACTACAAGGAGGAAGAAATTCTACAGCTTTTGTCAGCAAATGATGAAAAAGCGATAGAATGGCTATTTAATAAACACTACGTAGATTTATGTAAGCGTAGTTATAAAATACTTCCTGATGAACACATTATTGAAGATTTGGTACAAGAAGTGTTCTACGAAGTTTGGAAAAAACGAGCAACAATAAATATCAACACTTCTGTACAAGCTTACCTGCGCCGCGCTACTCGAAATAAAACCCTCAATTATATTCGAGACCAAAAAATTGATTTTCGTTCAGCCCCCCCTAAAGAAGATTTAAAAAGCACCACTACACCCGTCATTCAATCCTTAATGGCAGATGATTTACAAATTGAAATAGATCAAGCAATTGATGGCTTACCCGAAAAATGCCGCCTCGTCTTCGTTTTAAGTCGTTTCGAGAATTTAAGTTACAAAGAAATTGCGGATCAAATGGATATTTCTATTAAAACGGTGGAAAATCAGATTTCTAAGGCGTTGAAATCTTTGCGGTCGGCTTTGTCTACTTATTTGCCCGTACTTGTTTTAGTGTTCGCTTGGTTTGGATTCCGCTAGCTATTTCGCAGAAATATACTAGTTTTATCTTTATGCTCTCAACGTAATAGCATTCTTCACTTTCGCTCTTTCTCGCTGCCGAGTTTTCGTATCCTGCTTGATAAAATATTCTTGTTTTTTAACCACCAATTTCCACCAATACAAAGCAGGAATTAAATTAGCAGAATGCTTTTCTAAACGATATATCAATTCAATATTAGGCTCTTCTTTATCATTGATAATTCTGCTAAGTCGAGTATAGTGAATGTCTAAATCTTCTGACAATCGCTTTTTTGTGCGCTTTAAAATGCTAACATATTCTTCTAAATGTTTGCCAAATGTTTTTGATTCATCAAAGGTTTGTGCTTTGAGGTAATCTTCCATAAGATACTTAAAGCGTAGTAACTCAGAATGCAGCCGTTGTTCTTCTGTTTGCTCCTTCAATAATTTGAACCTGTACGCTAATAATTCTTCATTTGCTTTTTTTGCTTCTTCAGCCGTTAAGTCTTGAGGAATTAACATGGATTCTGCAATCTCTTCATCTGTATATTGTTTGCGCAGTTCTTTATATATTTTTTCATATTTCTTCATCACCTATGTATTTTTGAATTAAAGAGGAAGCAGTTTCTCCATATACTGCCATTTGTGTTCCCATTAAGATGAAACCATAAGAGGGGATTCTTCTTTATCTGCTATTCATGAGGTGAAGCGATCTTAAATGACTTTACTTTATTACCAAATAGTATTTACAATCTTCAGACGTCTGAAGATTTAATTGATTGGTCTTTTCTACTGAAATACAACTTGAGTATTTTTTTATTGGGTTGGTTCTTAGGTCACAACAAATAGTAGCAATTGAAAAGATAAAGTTTATTTGAAAATAAAGCCAGCTATCTTATCTTATCTAAGATTTCAGGTGATGAAGACTCTATTATTTTAATTAATTCACTTACACGTCTAAAATCTTTATCTGATAATTGCTTTTTCAATTCCAACTTACGAACAATTTTCCAAATAAAATTTAACTGAATAGAATTGAATTCTCCCGTAGCTTTTCCCCATTGTCCTAGTTTAATCCACCCATCTTGTCCTATATCTTTAAGGCTTTCTTCTAAATAATTTCTGTCTTCTTCTGTAAGAGTTATACCTTGTTTATAGCGTTCATTTTTTTCTTCTTTTGTGTATAAATAAGGAAATAGATTTGAGGTGTCTATTTCAAGATTAGTTTGTTTTAGCTTTAACCAACAGTCTTCTTTTTTAGCCCATTCTCCAATAAGTCCTCCAGGAGCAGTTTTTCGCATAAAACTGTCCACCTTTTTAAGAGTAATAAATAGTAGTTCTTGCAGTTTATTAGGGAATAACTGATTTTCCCAAATTTTCAATAAATTTAAATTTTCATCAACATTATGTGATAACCAAGAGACTGCATAAGGTACCACAATATAGCGAAGATCTCCTATCGCTTTAATTCCTCTACCATATAATTTTTCAGATGTGCGGAACAAAATTGCTTTAGCTATTAAATCTTCATAAAAGATTTGATCAACATCAATATTATCAACTCCTTTCATAAATTCAACGAAGTTTCGTTGTCGTCCTCTTACAACCCACCATGCTTTTTTATTCCATGCATTATAAAATCTAGCTAAGTCTTCTTTTGCAAACTTTTGCTGTTTAGGATTTCTATTTTGCCATATTCTTTTTTTCTTTACTGAATCTATTTTTGAAAGCTCATCATTATATTGACCACGTGCCCGTTCATAAAACCACCGAGTTTGATTTTTCCCTGAAAGAGGAGGAGCCCAAATCTTTCTAGAGAAAGTTTCTACCTCTATATGGAATGGATGATTTGAGGTTAAATCTGATTCAGAGACCTTGTTCTGAGTGTTGGCATAACGAGATATTCTAGATACTATTTCTGCTTTTTGACTTGCCTCTTTTATCACCGTTAGTTTCAACTGTACACTTACCGATTGTAAATTGGCATCTTTAAATTTTCTTCTAGTTTGAAATATAGAGGCGGTTGTTTGCCCACCATTTACTATTTGGAAATCTTTAATTGAAATTATCGCATTTGAATTTGCATCCAATTCTATAGATTCTGCTGTTGCGGAAATTCCATTATTATAAGCCATGAACATGTGTGGCTCTTTTAATATTGTGTCTCTAATTCCTTTATTGATTTTACCCCTGAACTGAAGAAATGTTCTTACATTTTGTTCTAATAACCTTGCTCCATATTCTCTATAAATATTGGCTAATACTTCTCCTTGTATTATAGCTAAATAGGAGGAGTAGTCTTTATTTTCTATAAAGGTAGCCAAACAGGGAATACTACCTCCGTAATCTTTTTTAAATACAATTTCTATGGGTTTTCTTCCTGAACCTAATGCATGTATCCTATATAAATACTCAATATCACGGAGATGGTATTGTATTAATATCTCCTTAAATTCAGTTTGCTTTGGTGGGTCATACGGAATTAATACATCGGATAGGATATATATATTTACCCTTACTAAATCTTTAGCTATTTTATTAATTGTGTTTACAAAGTCAAATACTGGTGCTGTTTCTTCAATACCTTCTATTTTTCCACCTAATATATTATATAAAAATCGAGTGGAAAGATTAACAGCACTTTTAATATCATCAGCATATAATCGAACTAAATTTGTGGTTCCTTTATATACCGTTATAAACAAATCAATAGTTTCATACCCTTCGCTGATAGCATAACCATTAATTTTATGTAGGCGATTTCCAATACTATTTTCTTTGATTTCTCTACATGATCTTGCTCCTTCTGTTTCTCCAGCTTCTTCTAAATATTCTAAAGCCAATTCGGTGAATTTTTCCTCCCTAATGCCTCCATCTTCCTCATGCCTTATGAAGTCAATAATATCATTTATAAGTTCAGTTCTAAAACGGACTAATTCGATATTTTCAGGCATTTGAAATCTTAATTTAAGAACCAATAATAGATTTTAAACTTTTTAGATTCTCTCCATCTTGTAAAAAAAATTCATCTAAAGGGTCTAAAGTGTCAGTAATTTCTAAATACTTAAGAACACTCTCTAATGCTTTATCAAGAGATTCTGTTTCATATCCCAGCTTTTTTTCTTTATTGGCTGGTAATTCAACCATTTTTAAGGGTCTTACCAAGATTTTACTTGATTTTTTGCTATTCCCTGTCTCAAGACTTCTTACAGAAGTTTGGACTTCAAATTCATACTCGAATTCTTTCCCATTCTTTCCATGAGTTTTTTTGATTATTAATTTCGCTCCTTGTTTAATGATTTCTTCATTCTTCAATTTTCTAAGTTCTTCAATAATATCAAAAACTAATTCTAGTTCACGTCGATAGGCTGGACTTTCTAAATCATCATGAGATAATGGGTTCATTACGACTTTTAAACAATTCTTTAGTTTGTTGAATGGTGTGAAATCCAAACCATGGTCACTCATATAGATTTGAAAGCGGTCAATTAGTGTTGCGAGTTTATCAACAGGTTTAATATCCCCATTAGGTAGAGTATCGTATTTTTTATGCTTGGGTAAAAATTGTTTAATAAGACCCTCACATATTTTCCTTTGATAATTGGCACAGGCTGGATAGTGATGCATTTGAAAATAATAAGCTGCCATTTCGAAACTATCTTTACTAGGTTTTAATACAGGTTGGTCAAATTTTTGAGAATGGCGATCTATAAACATTTCTTGATATATCCAATCCTTTGTTCCAAGATGATTTCTTGCTAATTCAAACCAGTGTCTGTCATAGGTAGTTAATAATATTTGATGTTTCGTAAAGGTATCGCCATCTGTACCTTTAATTATTTCAGCGGTAAGTATATCAAGTAAAGGCATTCTATTTGAATTGTCTAAACCAGTAAAAATATCATCGAGAAATAACATCTTATGTGAAGCAGTAGGAAGAGATAGGTTTGCTGCAAGGAAAATAGAAATAGCTAGTGCAGTCAATCTAGCTTCATTTAAAAAGTGGTGATAATTTTCAACATCAGTATTATCTAGGTCTATTCCAAAATACTTTACATTTAGCCCAATAGCCCAATTTTCGTCTCTAATCATATCTTCAGTTAAAGGAATAAAGCTAACACTTAATGATTTATCAAAATAGCCTAAAAGGTTATTCAGTATTTCACCTAACTCTTCTAAAATTTGTTTTACTCCATTAACATAGTCTTTAATATTAATCGAATCAGGGGAACTTTGCACTAATTCCAGTAATTTGCCAATATTCACATTTGTTTCAGTCTGAGAAGAACTGGGATTAGGAATTGTGGTTAATATGCCTTTGTCAACACTAAATAAGAAATCAAATAGATTTACTTTTGGTGAGTCAATCAAGTGAATCTTCAATAAATTATGATAGCTTATAAAGCTTTTTGTTCTCGCCATTGTTTTGATAAAAGGCACTGCAGTATTAAGGCTATGGGGATCATCAGAGAATTTAAAAGATTCAGATGTCCCTTCAAAAACTACTTCAATAAATGGAAGTTCATCTGGTTCATGTTCTTTAGAAAATACATTTTTAATGAAAGTATACTCAGGTCGAATAGAAGACTGTAGAAAATCTAATAGCCCTTTGTATACAGAACTTTTTCCACTTCCATTTTCTCCGTAAATAAGCAAATTTTTTTTACCTTTAAATTCAAGCTTATGCTTTGTTAACTCTCTGCCTTTTTCGTTATAAAACGCTCTATAGTTATTTAATGTAATTTCTAAAATCTTCATGAGGTGTCTATTTATTGAGTAAAAACTGATTTAATAGTCTTTACTTTAATATTGCTTTCCAACTCAAATAACAGGTTACGAATCGAGTGTTTTTTATTATATATTTTCTCAAAAATATCTTTAGCAACAGCAAATTGATTATCTCCTAAAGGAAGAATATCAGAAAAAACACCCTCTAAAGAGGTAACGAGAATAGAATTTTCTTTCTTTAATGTTTCCTTAAAATAACAACTAAAGACTAAGGCATCCATAATCTTCGAAAAATAAGATCGCATAACATTCGTGTCCGATAAAGGTCCTTCATGTGCAGCTTTTAACAAATTATATAATTTCTCAAATAACTTAATGTACCTTTCTTCTGGTTTTAATAAAGGAAATTCACTTAATACGTTATTTTCAATAAAGTATTTATCCTTTTTTTGCTTTCCTTTTACTCGAACCCATGCACCAAATAAGGTTGAATTCAATACTGCTACTAAATATTTATTATTTAATCTTCTAGTTTGAATAATCCAATAGGTATCTGAAAAAGCAGCCTCAATATCAGAAAAAGCAAACATGACATATTTAGATTGTTTTAATCCTATTATATACTCATCTGACATAATTGAATTTTTATTAGACTGAGCAATTACCCTTTCTGTTTTTTGCTCTAGCACATACCTTTGAATTTCATCATCAGTGTAAAAAGGAAAAGGAGCTACTTCAAAAGAGATTTTAGATTTTGAAGGGATTACTAAATCATGACGATGAGTTAATTCTGATTCTGGATCATCAGAGTACATATGATTGGGTTTTACACCACTAAAAAATTCCGTTGGTTCAAGATATATTTTTATCTCTCCTTCGTCTTCTATTGACTCTATAAAACCTTCCTCTGTTAATTTAGCATCTGTATGGATAAAACTACCAATTTCATCTTCTTCATAATCGTCAAGGTCTAAATTTTTAGGGTAGTCGAGATTGGTTTCAAATACATCATTCACTGCATAAGTAATTTTTTCATCATTTTTTATATAAGGAAAGCTTAGAGCTAATCCAATTATTGGCACATCACTATATGGATCTGAATTTTCTTTAGGTGAAGGGTTTAGTGGATAAATCAACAACAATCCATTAGTCTCAGGGCGATTTTCTCTTATTCTTAGGGGGTTAGGATGTATAAGCTTATTAGGATCTTTACCAACTCTTTCTCTATCCATCGCTGTTTCCTTTAACGCTTTTTCTAATTGTTCGTTTGTCAAGTCGATGTATTCATGGAAGTTTCCAATTATGTGGGCTTTTGCTAATTCATATTCAAAGGATCCATCTTTTGAATCATCTTTTCGATAAGACATTCCAATTGCTTGGTTACAATAGTAGTCTATTTTGTCCTTATCAGGAATTCTAGAATTTTCAATTAGAGCCACTGTCCAATTTATTAAATTTTTATTATTAACTTGACTTTCAATATAACTTGTTAGCAATTTAACCTTAAAACTAACTTGACTCGTACGGTACTTATTTAGGTAGTCAATTATCTCTATATAGTCTATACCTCTCCAGACAAATCTTTGGTTTCGTAGATGAGGACTATCATTGAGAGGACCAGTTGGCTTACCTAATTTCTCCAGAAAAACCTGTGTAGCTTTATGGTTTTTTACAAAAAAATCTTTATTTTGCAAAAAAAATTATGCAATCTAAAGTAATCGAAAATAAAGCCCAACCCCTCGGAAAATACCCTCACGTCAAAGTCGTCGGCGATTTAATTTTCGTCTCTGGTACAAGCAGCCGTCGCACTGACAATACCCACGTTGGCGCAGAAAAAGACGCCGATGGCAACTGGCAACTCGACATTCGAGCGCAAACCAAAGCCGTAATTGAAAATGTAAATACATTGTTACAAAGTCTCGGTGCAGATTTAAAAAACGTAATTGACATCAATACTTTCCTTGTGGACATGAAAGATTTCAAAGGTTACAATGAAGTGTACGGAACATTTTTCGATCATACTGGACCGACTAGAACTACCGTTGCGGTGCATCAACTACCGCATCCAAATTTATTGATAGAAATAAAAGCGATTGCTTATTTACCAAAATCTTAACACCTCGCTATTATTTTTCTACCAAAAAAACTATAGTTTAGCTTTACCAAAAAATAAAGCAGGTTATGAAAAAAATAATTCTACTAGTTCTTGTTATCCTTTCTATTCAAAATTTCAGTTTTTCTCAAATAGAATTAAAGGGAGGCTTATACGCTTCGATTCCTTTTGGCATTTTTGTAGCAGGAGAATATGGACTTTATGATGACATAGGAATAGAGTTGGGAGTCATTGCTAATCCAGGAGTTAACCTCGGTCAAATGCATATGTCAGGCACCGCAATAATGATAAATGCTCGATATTATTTTTCACCGAAATATGGTTTAGACCGTTTTTATACGGGCGTATATATTAGACCACATACAACTGTGGTCACAGAAAAAATAACCAACTTTTTTTTTCCTACAACTTTTCCTTCCACGGGCATAACTCCCACTAGTACAACCTATGAATATTCAAGAGAATCTGGTGTTGGCCTTGGTCTTATTTTAGGGAAAAAATTTGTTCGAAAAAATAAATACTTTCTTGATATTAATATTGGATTTGGAAGAAATGTTGGTAGGAAAGTTTATGATATAGATGTTCCAACTTCTATATTTGGGAGGGGGAGAAATGATCGAATTGGTTTGGATTTTTTGTATTCATTTGTTTTTGGATTTAGGTTATAATATACTCACCAGGTGACTTCCAATCACCTGGTGAGTTAGAATCAATTTAAGTCAAATCAATTACTAAAAAACTCCACTCCATTTTCTCCGACATAAACTTCTTCACCATTTTCCAAGGTGATAAAAAATATAGCGAAGTTATTTACTCTTCTAAAAGTATCTCTTATTTTGGTATAAAGTGGCTTGACGATTAGCTCAAATTTTTTCGAATTAATAACACCAAATTTTTCCTTCTGAGAAACGATGTAATAAGTATGATTGACATTTCTTCGGATAGAATCATATTCGAATGGAACTTTAATTGTATTTGGAACATCGACTTTTCTGAATTTATTCGGGTTTCCAATAACACCCCATTTTCCATTTTTTTGAACTACAAAAGATTGTCCTCCACGTCCTTGAAATTTCATACTTTTGACATCAATTGAATCATATTCAGTTGGAATGATTGTTTGACCTGCTAAGTTGATTGCGCCCCATTTTCCATTTTGTTTGATCACATAAGCATCACTAAAACTATGCTTGGTAATTATTTCTTGAAAATCACCAAACAAAGTATCCGATACTATTTTCCCATAATTATCAATGTGATTACTTTTCCTTTGAATCACTATTCCTGCTTTTTTCTGCTTATTCAATGATTGGAATTTTGGATATTTTTCTCTTTCGTTAGGTGATGGTGCTGGCTCTTCAGCGACTGACATTTCCATTTCTTCCACTTCTTCGATGGAAGTATCTCGTTGTTTAGGAGTAGTTTTTATGGAAATTCTTTTTATCAATTTTCCATTTTTATCCAAGTATTCTATGTCTCCATTTTTAGTAGTTGCTTTAAATAAATATTTCTCAGCAAATCTATCCATTTCAATCTTAGCATATTTGATGGGTAAAAACTTGGTAAATTTTCCATTGACCAATTGGTACATACCAACTAAATCTTTTTGCTTTACGGTAAGAAATGGTTTTCCAGGAGATTCAATTTTATCAAATTTTAATTTTAATAATGTTTTTTTATCAGTATTAACAACTCCCCACTTTTTATCTTTTTTTACCAAAAAAAGTTGTTCTCCAAAATAAATAGGATCACTCTGTTGATAGATTAATTCTACCAAATTTTCTCCTTGTGGATTGATAAAACCTTGCTTGTCATTTTTCCAAACTTTGGCTTTATCATTTCCAAAAAACGCTACTTTGTCATATTGTGGTTCAATCTTAAGCGTTCCATTTTTATCAGCAAATCCCCATAAATCATTTTTCTTAAAAGGAATTAAATCTGGAATACCTTGTGAAAAAAGGAAAATTGGGCAACAAAATAATATTAACAATAATGAATTCTTCATGAGTATATGTTTTTTGTTTTTTATTTATGAAGTGACTTCGAGTCACCGATTAAGTGTTTTATCAAAATAACAGAGTTTCAAATCACTATGAAAAATACCATCTGACTCTTGATCAG
>ENA-ORXT01003756-ORXT01003756.1-marine-metagenome-genome-assembly--contig:-NODE-3756-length-16349-cov-37.031772_pt1 | contig 16349 bp, 15 predicted proteins | sample MGYA00237868_ERZ511482 | MGnify/ENA metagenome assembly ERZ511482 | reverse complement strand
CTTGCGCTTCGCCATCGAACACCTCTCGGAGCAGTATCGCTCCATTGGAGGTGTCTACAAAATCGGGGGAGGTCCAGTTCGATGCCGGGCCGCGCTCGACACTCTCCACGCCTCCCTCGGACACAACGAGGACATCGTCGAGTTGCGAGTACATCCAGGTCCCGTCAGATGCCGCTCCAAGCCGCCAGCGAACTCGCCCATCCTCTGCCGTCTCGATCAGCGGTTCGTCGCCGCTTCTCAGCCGGGCTGCGTAGCCGACTAGGCTCGCCGGGTCCGCGCGCAGGATCGCGCCGAACTCGATTCGGCTCGATAACGGCGTGCTCGATATCGTCATCGCTCGATTCTCGGTTGTGTCGCGCGTCATCGGAACCGCTCCCTGATGTTCGATCATTGATGGCGCCGGGTTGGCAGCGCCCGCAGGATCGCGACGGCCCGCGAGCGATCTGGCCGGACGCTGCCCCGCTCCCAGCGCGAGACCGTCGCCTGGTTCACACCGGCGAGCCGCGCGACGTGCGCCTGCTTGACGCCGCACGAACGGCGGAGCCGACGCAGCCGCGCGCCGAACCCCGGCAGCGGTACGCCCGTCTTCTTCGGTGACTCGCCCGGTTCGCTCTTCGGCGCGACCGACACGCTTCGCACATCCCTATGCCGCCGCCCGCAGCCCGCGCAGACCGTCCAGGAGGAGCTTCGCCCCGAGCAAGGTGAACAGCGCGCCGAACGTCGCCTCGAGCGTTCGGGCGCTTCTCGCGTGCACGCGCCGCGCGACGCCCGTCGAGAACAGCACCGCGTAGCCGCCGTAGATCAGGAAGGCCGACAGGGAGCCGATCGGCGCGAACGCGAGGACGCCGAGCGGGGCGAGCCCGCCGCCCGACAGCAACGCCGTGATCGCCGCCCACATCAACGCCGCCTTCGGGTTGGTCAGCACGACGAGCAGGCCGCGGCGCCAGGCGGCGCCGGGCGACAGCGTGCGCGCTCCCGCCTCGATCGCGCCGACGTCACCGCGACGGGCCCCGCGCAGGGCTCGGACGCCTATCCAGACGAAATACGTTCCGCCCGCCAGCTGCATGGCCTGACCCGCGGCGGGATGGCGCTCGAACAACGCCGACATGCCGAAGGCGAACGCCGTCACCCAGACCAGCACACCGCTCGCGACACCGGCGGCGACCAGCACCGCCCGCAGGCGACCTTCGGACAGGGCGACGCCGGCCACGGCGAGCAGGTTCGGACCGGGAGCGGCCTGCACTGCGACGGTCGCCCCGAGCGCGGTGAGGTAGAGACCGAGCATGAATATCCTCGCGAGAGCGGCGGACATCGAGTGTGCCAGCGCGACGGGCACCGACGCCACCTCGACGACTGTGAGCTTCCGAAATCGATGCGACTGGTGCGAAATAGATGCGAGCGAGTTGCTCGAAATGATGCTCGATGTCGCCGCACCGTCCAACGCGTGTGATCGGTACTCGTCACGAGGCTGCTCTGGTAGGTTCGTCCGAATGGATCACGAGGAAATGATCGGCCGCAACAGGACGGCTTGGACAGCCAACGCGTACCGGGCGTGGATCGAGCGCTACGGCACAGCGGAGCGCGCGGCAGCGGACCTGATCGTCAATCCACGAAGACCGCTTCGAAGGCTCCTTCCCGCCATCGGCAACCCATCCGGGCAGGCCATAGCCATCCCGCTCGGTTCGCACGGCCGGGTCGCGACCGCCCTGGCCCTGCTCGGCGCCGAGGTCACGGTGTTCGACATCGCCGAGCCGAACGCCCGGTACGCTCGCGAGTTGGCGGCGGCGGCCGGCGTTCCCTTGACGTACGTCGTCGGTGACTTCCAGCGAACTGCGTTTGGCTGCCCGGGGGCGTTCGACACGGTCGCGATGGACCTCGGCATCGTTCACTACTTCGTCGAGATCGAGCGTTTCGTGGCGTCGACGAGAACGCTGTTGAGGAGCGGCGGTACGCTCGTGCTGAGCGAGTTCCACCCACTGGTCAAGAAGTCGCTCGACGTGTCGTCGGGCAAACCGCGTCTATTCGGCGACTACTTCGCGACGTATGTCGAGGAGGCACCAACGCCGTGCGACGTGTTTCTCGACGGCGAAAGTCCCGATTGCATGTTGCGTCGCTGGAACCTCGGCGAGATCGTCACAGCGTTCGCCTCGGGAGGGTTCAGGATTCGCGACCTCGCCGAGCACCCGGCTGCAGAGTGCGCGTCGCTGCCCGGCAGGTTCACGCTGGTTGCGACGGCAGACTGAGCATCAGCAGTGCGGATTGTCGAAATGGAAGAGTGCGGTACGAAACCGCTGCGACTGAACTACGGCCAGCGGTGCTCGATGGCGTCGTTCCGCCGGCGCTGTCGCAGTCAATGGGTTCGATCCGGAGATCGTCACAGCTATCGAGGCTGGTCAGTCGCATCGGTTGCGATCGGAACGACGGCAAGTCATCGATGCCAGCCAGAGCCAGTCTCATCAATTTTGGAAACCCACATCAACGCTCGCCGAACCGGCACCGTGGTGTGCTCCTCCCTTCGTCTCCCGTCAGGCACGGGACGTCAGCGCGACGACGTGCGAGGCGTGTGGATCGTCAACCGGCGCGAACCCGATGTGTTCGTAGAATCGGCGACCTCGATCGTCCGCGACCAGGAGCCGGACGAGATCGAACTCAGCGGGGGCATCCTCCAGCAATCGCTTCACCAGCACGGTGCCGACGCCCAGGCGCCGGTAGGCGGTGGAGACGTACAGGCGACGCAGCCTGCCGACGCGTCCAGTGTCGCTCCACGGGTCGATGTCGATGCCTCCAATTCCTGCGAGCTCACCGTCGACGGTGACCGACAGCAATTGCTCGCCCGGCCGGTCGAAGCGATTCTTCTCGATATGCCAGTCCTTGCGCAGCCGAGCGGTCGAACGATAGCCCTCCGTTTCGCTTGCTGCGACGAGTGCATCGAGCCCTCGTGGCAGCGACCGGAGCACTTGTACGACCGGTGAGCTGTGAGTCATCCGAACTCCCTCGTCAACGCCAGCTGCGCATGCTGGCAAGTAAGCGCTCCCACGACCGGATCCCTCTCGAGATGGAAGGTATCCAAAAGTCCCCCTTCATGACCACTAGCGTGTCGCCATCGCACGCTGTTCGAAGAGCGTTCGCGAACTCGGGTCGGTTCTTCTCTAGAGCTGACGCCTTCTCGGCATATCAGTACCGCCACCCGACGCAACCGGGTACCGTGACAATTCCGGGCAAGCCAAGCAGTGACCTCGCGCCGGGAACGTGGCGCAGCATCCGAAAGCAAACTGGACTGGAGGACTGAACATGCAACCAACCAACGAGTACGCCGTTGTTCTCGAGCCTACCGCCACAGGCTACAGCGTGTACGTGCCGGACCTTCACGGTTGCGTGTCGGCAGGCGGCAACCGGGACGAAGCGCTCGAGATGATCGCAGAGGCGATCGAGATGCACGTCGAATCACTTCGGGAGCACGGGGGGGATGTGCCGTCGCCGGCCACCCTCGTCGATCAGGTGGCCGTACGCGCGGCTTGAGCGCGTCCCGCACCCGGTCTTCCCGAACACCAACCTCACCAACGAATCAACGATGAAGATCCTTCGGCACGTCCCTGCTCCGACACGGGTGGTCCGGGAGCTCCACGACAGGCTTGCCGAAGCCGGGCAGACGCTCCGTGACGACGAGATGCCGAGCTTTCTGCTGCACATCGCCGCCGAGAACGGGGAGTTGACCGCTGGCTGCAAAGGTGAAATCGCGTTCGCGTCGGCACACGTCTCCGAACTCTGGGTCGCGGAGAGTCATCGAGGACAGGGGGTCGGAAGCGCACTGCTAGCGGCGGCAGAGCAGCTGGCGCGAGACGAGGGCTGTCACCGCATCCACCTCGAAACGAGAAACGAGGGTGCACGTCGTCTGTACGAACGTACCGGCTACCGCGTGTTCGGCACTCTGCCGGAGTACGCCGGCACACAATCGTTCTACTACCTGGAGAAGTCCCTTCGGGAAGGGTCCGCCGACGATCAACCATGACCCCCCCCTCCCCCACACCTCCCCCGAAGCAAGAAAGCGATCCACAGGCAGGACGTACTCGATCGGCTCGGCAAGGCCACGGCTGAACGTCGTGCAAATGGAGTGGAGGCGCTGTACCCGTTTGGTTCGACCGCGCGCGATGAAGCCGACGAGAGCAGCGGTGTGGATCCTTTCTTCGAGTACACCGACCCGGCGTTCAGCTTGGTCGAGTTCGGCAGGGTGCGCGAGCATGTCGAGCGACTGCGCGCTTCGCCGGTAGACATCATGACGCGAGATAGCCTTCATCCAAGGCTCGCAGAGCGGATCGAAGCGTCGGCGATGCGGATCCTTTGATGACTCGCGATTTACCAAAGTCCCGCGATGCGTTCGAACATCGAGCCGGCGAATTCCAGTCGTCAGACCGCGCTCCCGGGATCGGACTCGCGGTCCCGGGTCACGGTCTTCTCGAAGTACACGCGGTCGAAGCCGTTCTCCCGCCGCTCGCCGGTCCGCGTGTAGCCGAGCTGCGGGTAGCGCGCGAGGTTCTCGTGCATCAGCACGTTGGTGTACAGCGTCACCTTGCCAAGCCCGGCGCGGCGCGCCTCCTCCTCGGCCGAGCGGATCAGCCGGCCGCCGACCCCGCGGCCCTCGAACCCAGGGGCCACCGCGACGTTTTCGAGCAAGAGGGCGTCCTCCTGCACGCGAGTCACGACGTAGCCGGCCACCGTCGCGGTCACCGTCCTCTCCGCCAAGCCCTCGCTCGGTCGGTTCGCCGCCGTGTCGACCACTGCCACACGAACCTCGCCGGCATCGACCGCAGCGGCGAAATCGGCGACCATCGGCGCCGGCTCCCGGCCGATGCGTTCGACGTACGGCGCATAGGCAGCCCGAGCGCAGCACTCGATCGCCGGCACGTCGCTGCGCTCCGCCGCCCGCAGTCGTATTGCCATCCGCCCGTCGAACGCGCGGGTCCACCCTTCGTAGGGCGCGGCGTCCACGGCGGCCAGCCGCGAGGCGAGGCTGCCGTCGTGAAGCTCGAGCCGATGACCGTCGGGATCGAGAAAATAGAGCGAGTCGCCCTCGCTGGAATCCGACTGCCAGATCCGGACACCGGCCTGCATCAGACGTGCGACGCACACATCGAACGTGCCTTCGGCGACGGAGAAGGCGACATGGGTGTAGTCGCCGGCGGGTCGAACCGGGCCGACCGCGAGACACAACCAGAGGTCGCCCGCGCTCAGGTATGCGCCTCGCGCCCAACGCGCCCGCGGCACGCAGCCGAGCAGGTCCACGTAGAAGTCGACGGATCGGCCGAGATCACCGACCGCGAGAGTCAGGTGATTGATGCCCGTCAACATGCTGCCGATCCTCCCCGGAATTTCTTCTGTCCTGCGTGGTCGCCCACGTTCGACTCGTTCGGATCGAACCCGGTGTCTTCCGGCTGTCAGCGGCGCGCAGCCGCCGTCCGGTTCGACCGCTTCGGTCTTGCCGTCGGGTCAGCGTTGCTCGAACGGGATGTGAAGGTCGAAGTCCCACCCTTCATAGGGCTCGAGCAGGGAGCGCAGAGCCTCCCAATCGAGCAGACGGCCGTCCACCACGAGCCCCTCGCGATCGATCCGTCCGCACAGGCGTTCGAGCGGCATCTCCAGGTGATCGTCTTCGGCGATCAGGAATCGCTGGGCGAGACCCGCACGAATGTTCCCCCGCAATCTCGCGAGGGACAGCGAAAGGCTCGCCGCGGACAGGGAACTGAAGGCATACCCGTGCCGATCATCCGCCGTGATCTCGTAGGCGTGGCCTGAAAACCCCGATCCGGGGATGTCGTGGATCGTCAGATCGAACTGACGGCGCCTGTCGGCGCAATCCACGAAGGACTCCCTCTCGGAATACACCAGTTCGCGCCGGGTACCGTTCGTCACGGTGTCCGGGCCAGTCTTCATGCGCGCCCCCTCTCCCCGTCTGAAGCAGTGCCGGCCTCGGCCGCCGCGCGAAGACCAGCCATGGTTCCGGGCAGGCCGCGCCGGATGCCGGGCCCGATCAGGCGTCGGAACGCGCCGCCGAGCGCCCCCTCGAACCGAACGGCATGCGTGACGAGACAATGTTCCGCCCGTGGCTCGATCGCATGGGTAAACACCATCCGGCAGAGCGGCAGGCGAGCGGTGGCGGTAAAGGCGGACGGGGCTCGGACATCGCTCAGCACGATGGTCGTGGCCGGCGCGCCCTTCGCCCGCAGCCGGCCGCGACTGCCATCGGCGAAGGGCCCGTCCAGGGACGCCGCCTCGAGATCCGGATCCCAGTCGGGCCACGACGGCGCGTCGCTCCACAGCGCGAAGATCGTCTCGGCCGAGGCGCCGATCCGAACGGTCGCGCTGAAGGGATCCTCGGCGCCCTCGCCGGCTGCGTCATTCACCTTGTCGGTCATGGTTCCGGGTTCGTCAGCTTTCGGAGGAGTCTATCCGCAGAACTTGCAGACCGGCAGACCTTGCAGAACAGCAGACCGTCAGACCGACAAACCTGGCGGACCGGCAGACCGAGAAGGCGTACGAGCACCCCGACCTGTCGGAGCGGTCAGCCGGCGCGGCTCGCCTGCTCGACGAACCGCTTCACGTCGCCCTCGGGAATGTGCGCCTCGTCGGCGAAGTCGAGATGGCGGCGATACTTCCCGCCGCCGTCGAGCATACCGCCCGGATCGTCCAGCCGGTCGCCGCGCGTGAAGGACAGCTGCACGTGCTCGTCGTAGGGGAAGATGCCGCAGAACTGACCTTCCTTCTCGTCGGGCGCGAGCGTGTACAGCATGCCACCGTACTTCGGCACGGTGCTCACCGTCGGCACGACCTCACGGATCAGGGCGTCGAGCCGTGCGACGACGGGCGCGAGCGACGTGGTCATGTTTCCCCTCCTCCAGAGCCTGCGCTGCGGGCTCTCAGGCCTTGCCGCGCAAGGTGAGACCGGCAGCATCGAACATGTGCAGCTTGTCCTCGTCGGCGATGACCCGCACGCGCTGGCCCTTCTCGTAGTCGGCGATGCCGGCGATCTTCGCGACCACGAGCTCCGGCGCACGCTCCACGGAGATGTGCAGCAAGGTGACCTCGCCCAGCGACTCGACGAAGGACACCGTGCCCTCGAACAGGAACTGCGCACCCTCGGCGATACGCAGGTCCTCGGGGCGCACGCCGAACTGGATATCCTGCCCCTCGAGCATCTTGGCGCTGGCGATCGGCACCGGGAACGGCATGCCGGGCGTGACTTCCAGCCGGGTGGCCGCACCGCTTCCCGTCACCTTCGCCGGCACGACGTTCATCGCCGGCGAACCGATGAATTGCGCGACGAAGAGGTTCGCCGGGTTGGTATAGAGCTCCAGCGGCGAGCCCACCTGCTCGATGTACCCCGCCGACAGCACCACGATGCGATCGGCGAGCGTCATCGCCTCGACCTGGTCGTGGGTGACGTAGATCATCGTCGTGTCGGGCATGCTCTCCTTGAGGTTCGCGATCTCGAGACGCGTCGCGACGCGCAGCGCCGCATCGAGGTTCGACAGCGGCTCGTCGAACAGGAACACGTCCGGGTTCCGGACGATCGCCCGCCCGATCGCCACGCGTTGCCGCTGTCCACCCGAGAGCGCCTTCGGCAGACGGTTCAGCAGCGGATCGAGCTGCAGGATGCGGGCGGCGTTCTTCACCTGGCTGTCGATCTCCTCCTTGCTTGCCTTGGTCAGGCGCATGGAGAAGGCCATGTTGTCGTAGACCGTCATGTGCGGGTAGAGCGCATAGCTCTGGAACACCATCGCGATGCCGCGCATGGACGGCGGAATGTCGTTCATGGGGTTCCCGCCGATGGTCAGCGACCCGCCGCTGATCTCCTCCAGCCCGGCGATCATGCGCAGCAGCGTGGACTTGCCGCACCCGGACGGCCCGACGAACACGATGAACTCCCCCCGGTCGATCTTCAGGTTGATGTCGTGCAGCACCTCGACCTTGCCGTAGGCCTTCTTGATGTTCGTGAGGTTCAGGTCGGCCATGTTCGGGTCCTCGGGTCAGCTCGCGTTCGCCGGCGAGTCGGGAAGCACGTGATCGGCGGTGTGCGTGGGGTGCGGTCCGTCGTGCGCGGCATCGAGCCGCACGAAGGCCGCGCTGTAGGGCGCCATCTCGAGCACGCCGTCGGCCAGCCGGACGTCGGTGATGCGCCCGTCCAGCAAGTGGGGCGAGAACATCTCGCCGATCTCGTGACGCGCCGGCTGGTCGCTCAGGTTGAACGCGCAGAGCAGCGTCACCTCGGCGGCAGTGCGGCGAAAGGTCAGCACGTCGCCGTGCGCGGCGATCGCCTCGATGCCGCCCTTCGCGAGCGCCGGATGCCGGCGCCGGAAACGGAGGAATGCGCGGTAATGCTCTAGCAGGCTCTCGGGCTCACCGGCCTGAGCGTCGACCGCGAGCTCGCGGTGCTCGTCCGGGACGGGCAGCCACGGCATGCCGCGGCCGAAGCCCGCGTTCGTGCCCTGCGCCTCCCACACCATCGGCGTGCGGCAGCCGTCCCGTCCCCGGAACTCGGGCCAGAAGGCGATGCCGTACGGATCCTGAAGGTCCTCGAAGGCGATGTCGGCCTCGGTGAGTCCGAGTTCTTCGCCCTGATAGAGACAGACCGACCCCCGTAACGAGAGCAACAGCGACGCCAACGTCTTCAGATGCCGCTCACGGTGTTCGTCGTCGGTTGCCCAGCGGCTCGCGTGCCGGATGACGTCGTGGTTCGAGAACGCCCAGCAGGCCCAGGCATCGCCCGCCTGTTCCTCGAAGCGCCGAAGCACGTCGGAGAAGCGCGCCGCGTCCGGCCGCGCTCCCGTGAGGAAGTCGAAGGTGTAGGCCATGTGCAGGCGCTCCGTGCCGGACGTGTAGTCGGCGAGCAGCTGCATCGCGTGCCGGGGCGCCTCACCGATCTCGCCGACGGCGGCGACGCCCGGGTACTCGTCCATCACCGACCGCAGCCGCGCGAGAAAGTCGAGATTCTCGGGCCGGTTCTTGTCGTGCACGTGGTCCTGGTAACCATAGGGGTTCACCTCGGGGGCGAGATCGGTGTCGCGCAAGTCCGGGGGAAGCGGGGGGTTGTCCGCGAGGGTCGCGTCGTGCACGTAGAAGTTGACCGTGTCGAGCCGGAAGCCGTCCACGCCACGATCGAGCCAGAACCGCGCCACGTCGAGCAGCGCTTCCTGCACCGCCATGCTGTGGAAGTTCAGATCCGGCTGGCTGACCAGGAAGTTGTGCAGGTAGTACTGGCACCGCCCGGTGTGCCAGGTCCAGCCCGGTCCGCCGAATATCGACAGCCAGTTGTTCGGCGGACCGCCGTCGGGCTTCGCATCGGCCCAGACGTACCAGTCGCTTCTCGGATCGTCGCGGCCGGCGCTCGACGACACGAACCACGGGTGCGTGTCGGCCGTGTGGGAGAGCACGAGATCGATCATCACCCGGAGCCCGAGCGCGTGCGCGCGCGCGACCATCGCGTCGAACGCCGCGAGGTCTCCGAACATGGGGTCCACGTCGCGGTAGTCGGACACGTCGTAGCCGAAGTCCTTCATCGGCGACGGGTAGAACGGCGACACCCAGATCGCGTCGGCGCCGAGCTCGGCAACGTGCTCCAGTCGCTCGGCGATGCCCGGAAGATCCCCGACACCGTCACCGTTCGAGTCCTGGAAGGAGCGCGGGTAGATCTGGTAGATCACCGCGCCGCGCCACCAGTCGACATCGTCCGCGCGGTCGAAATCGCTTGCAGAGGACACGGTCGCCGGAACGCCCAGCACCTCGGCGAGCGACTCCCCGGGAGCGGCGCCTGACGGGTCGGGAATGGCACTCACGACTGGCTCAGCCTCACTTGACGGAGCCCGCGAGCAGGCCGCGAACGAGATAGCGCTGCAGCGCGAAGAACACCAGGATCGGCACGATGATCGTGACGAAGGCCGACGCGGTGAGGATCTCCCAGTTGCCGCCGCGTGAGCCGAGCAGTTCGCGCAGCCGACCGGTCAGGACGAGCTGATCGTCGCCGTTGCCGAGGAACACCATGGCCACCAGCAGATCGTTCCATGTCCACAGGAACTGAAAGATGGAGAACGAGGCGAGCGCGGGAAACGACAGTGGCAGGATGATCTTCCTGAAGATGTCGAAGTCGGTCGCCCCGTCCACGCGCGCGGATTCCATGATCTCGCGCGGCAGGCTGGAGATGTAGTTCCTCAGCAGATAGATCGCCAGCGGCAGTCCGAACCCGGTATGGGCCAGCCATATCCCGAAGTAGGTCTTGCCCGACACCCCGAAGATGTCCCCCACGCCGTTGTAGATCTTCAGGAGCGGAATGAGCGACATCTGCAGCGGCACGACGAGCAGTCCGACCACCAAGGCGATCAGCAACGCGCGCCCCGGAAACTTCATCCACGACAGCGCGTAGGCTGCGTAGGCGGCGATGAGTATCGGAATGATCGTCGCCGGAATCGAGACGGTGAGCGTGTTCAGGAACGACTGCCCGATGCCGGCCGAGCCGAGCACCGTCTTGTAGTTGTCGAGCGTAAACCGCGCCGGCACGCTCGCCGTGTAGAAGATGCGACTGCCGCGATTGCCCTCCATCTCGGTCGGCGAGGCGATGACGTAGTTGCCCTCCGCATCGACGGTCAAGGTCTCGCCGTCGCGCATCTCGAGCGTCTCGCCGGCCGGGGCCGCCCGAGGCTCGCGCGTGCGCCACCCGAACTCCTGCACGTTGCCGCCGGCATCGCCGAACAGGTTGCCCTCGATGACGAACATCCCGTCCCGCTCGAGCTGCTCGCTGGGCGGGTCGGCACGGCCGATCTCGTTCTGCGTGGAGGTGGAGAGCGACGTCCACCAGCCGCTCGAGGCGAGCTGGTCCTTGTCGCGGATCGAGGAGATGAACAGCCCGAAGGTCGGGATGGTCCAGAGCACGACGAGCAGCAGGACGGTCAGGTTGACCGTGATGTTCAGCGGCGAGAAGGACTTCTTGAAGCTCATCTCAGCGCCCCTCCATCTCGGCGTTCGCGCGCCGGATGTTCCAGATCATGATCGGGATGACCATGACCATGATGAAGACCGCGATGGCTGCGCCGCGTCCGAAGTCGCCGCCGCCCCGGAACATCCAGTCGAACATCATGTTCGCGAGCACCTGGGTATCCCACTGTCCGTTGGTCATCGCGAGCACGATGTCGAACACCTTGAGCACGAGGATGGTGATCGTCGTCCAGACGACGGCGATCGTTCCCCAGATCTGCGGGATCATGATCTTGAAGAAGATCTGCACGGGGTTGGCGCCGTCGATGACGGCGGCCTCCACGGTCTCCTCCGGAATGCCGCGAAGGGCTGCCGACAGGATGACCATGGCGAAGCCGGTCTGGATCCAGACGAGGATGATCATCAGGGCGACGTCGTTCCAGATCGGGGAGAGCTGGATCCACGGCTGGGCCGAGCCGCCGAGCTTCTGGATCAGCGCGTTGAGCAGACCGATCTGCGTGGTGCCCTCGCCGTTGTAGTCGTAGATGAACTTCCAGATGACCGAGGCGCCGACGAAGGAGATCGCCATCGGCATGAAGATCAGACTCTTGGCGATGTTGCCCCACCAGATGCGGTCGGTCATGACCGCGATGACGAGGCCGAAGATGGTCGCCAGCGCCGGCACGATGACGAGCCAGAGCAGGTTGTTGACGAAGGACTCCCGGAACTCCCCGTCCGAGAACATCCAGGTGTAGTTCGACACCCCGACCCACTCCGTGCCGTTCCGGTTCATGAACGACAGGCGCAGGGAATCGATCACGGGGTAGACGAGATAGAGTCCCAGCAGCAGTAGCGACGGTCCGAGGAAGAGCCACGGCCGGATCACGGCGGAGCGCGTGAGGTTCACCGCCGCCTGCGCGGGTTCCACGCCGCGCGCCGGGAAGATCCGGTCGAGGGCGAAGTTCGAGCCCCAGAAGTAGGCGGCGCAGAGACCCACACCGATGATCACGAACAGGAGTGCCTGCAAGAGCTGGAGCACGGGACGAGTTCTCCTTCGGTCGGCGTTCGCGACGCCGGAGGCCGGCGACGGCGATCGGGATCTGTGATCGGAAGCGGCGCCCTGCGGGAGGGCGCCGCGGTCAGACGGTGCGCGCGGAGCCCGGTGGACCCGCGCGGCCGATCACTTCAGCGCGTCCCAGGTCTTCTGGATCTCGGCCGCGACGTCCTCGGCACTCTTGCCACCTACGTAGTCGACCATGCCGGTCCAGAACGCGCCCGCGCCGATCTTGCCGGGCATCATGTCCGAGGCGTCGAAGCGGAACGTCGACGCATCGGTCAGGATCGCGCCCATGTTGCGCAGCGTGTCGTCGGCGTAGGCCTCGGGGTTCACGCCGGTGTGCGGCGTCAGGAAGCCCGACCCGGCCATCCAGACCTCGTGCGCGACCGGCTGTTGCAGCCACTCGATGAAGGCCTGCGCTGCCGGCGAGTCGTCGAGGATCGAGAACATCGTGCCGGCGCCGAGGACCGGCTTGCCGAGATCCTCGCTTGCGTAGGCGGGCATGTAGAAGAAGTCCGCGTCCACGCCGATCTCGGTCCCCTCGGGGAAGAAGGTCGGGATGAACGACGCCTGGTGGTGCAGATAGCACTTCGGCGGCGAATCGAACAGACCCTTCGGGCTGTCGCGGAAGTCGGTGCCCGACACCGTACTGGTGCCGCCGGCGACGAAGTCTTCGTTGCGGGTGAAGTAGCCGAACTCCTCGATCGCCGCGATGACGCGCGGGTCGTCGAAGGGGATCTCGTTGGTGACCCACTGGTCGTAGACCTCGGGCGGTTGCGTGCGCAGCATCATGTCCTCGACCCAGTCGGTCGCGGGCCAGCCGGTCGCGCCGCCGGACCCGAGCCCGATGCACCAGGGCGTGGCGCCGTCGGACACGATCTGCTCGGTCAGTGCCTTGAGGTCTTCCATGGTCTCGGGCACCTCGTAGCCGTCGTCCTCGAGGTTCTCGGGGACATACCAGACGAGGCTCTTCACGTCGGCCTTGTACGGAAAGGCGTAAAAGGCTTCCTCGCCATCCTCGCCCGCATAGGTGCCCAGATCGACCCACGACTGCCCGGCCGCGTAGTTCGCGGCCATCCACTCGCCGGCGCCCGTGGGCAGCGCCGTCAGCAATCCCTGGCTCGCCAGGTTCGCGGCCAGCCCGGGCTGCGGGAAGACGGCGATGTTCGCCGGACTGCCCGCCTGGGCATCGATGACGATCTGCTGCTCGAAGGAATCCGAACCCGTGTACTCGACGCTGGCGCCGGTCGCGTCCTCGAAGTAGGCCAGCATGTCGTTGACGAGATCGGCGTCCGGGCCGGTCCAGGGGCCGAAGATGGTCAGCGACTCGCCGCTGAGGTCGGTCGCGCTCTTGTAGGCCTCGAAGCCCGCCCAGTCGAAGCGATCGTCTTCGCCCGGGGTGAACTTGAGATCCTGCGCCAAAGCGCCGCCGCTGGCGAGCGCCGCGCCGAGCGCCGCGCCGATGCCGCACGCGATCAGGGTCTTCGTCATGTGTTGTCTCCAGGGTGACTCGCAAGGGAGCCGACCGATGCCTGCTCGATCGACGACGTGTAATGCAACATGGCCAAACCGCTTTGGCTCTCGATCGTACCGTGGTCAAACCAACATCCATGAATGGTAGGCCACGACATCGCTGCGCGTCAACCGCCCGAAGATGACCATTCTTGCCGCGTCATCCAGCAATTCCGCGCCTCCGACGGGTTGCCCGCGGTTCGAGCTTTGACCGCGCCGCTCCCGGTGACAGCGGGTCCGAGCCGCAGCCGGTAGACCGCGACGATGTGCTACGGTCCTCCTGGCCAAAGTGCTTTGGCTTCTGACCGATGTGAGGATCGTTTGAATCTCAAGGAGCTCGCCCGGCAACTCGGCCTGTCGCAGACCACGGTCAGCCGCGCCCTGAACGGCTATCCGGAAGTCAGCGAGCGCACCCGGGAGCGCGTTCGCGAGGCGGCGCTGGCGACCGGCTACCAGCCGAGCCGAACCGCTCGACGGCTGGCGACCGGTCGCTCGCGCGTGCTCGGCAACGTGGTGGCACGATCTCGCCACGGACTGCTCGGACCGCACTTTTCGGATGTCATCGCCGGCATCGGCCAGGCGTCCGGGCAGCTCGGCTACGACGCACAGCTCTCGATCGTCGACGACGCCACCCAGGCATCGCTCTATCGAGAGCTTGCCGCCGACGGCAGCGTCGATGGCGTGATCGTTCACGGTCCGACCGTCGACGATTCCCGCATCGAGCTGCTGTCCTCGCTCGACCTGCCCTTCGTCATGCACGGCCGTGCGGGCGACGAGTGCGGCTACACCTGGCTAGACGTCGACAACCGTCACGCCATCCGCCGAGCGACCGGCCTGCTGCTCGACCTCGGTCATCGCGATGTCGCCCTCCTGAACGGCGACGAATCCTTCGGGTACGCCGCACGGCGACGACGCGGCTTCGACGAAGCCTTCGACGAGAGAGCGCAGGCCTGTCCCCCGGCACGTTACTTCACCGGGTTCCCGACCGAGGCCTACGGCCACGACACCGTGGCCGCGCTGCTCGATGGCGACGAGTCGCCGACCGCTGCCGTCGTCGGCGGACTGTTACCGGCTCACGGGGCCTTGCGCGCTCTCCAGGACCGAGGTCTGACGCTCGGGCGAGACTTCTCCATCGTCGCCTACGACGACCGTCTGACCTGGCTCGAGAACGGCGGCGAGTTTCCGCTGTTCACCGCGCTGCGCTCCTCGATCGAACGCGCGGGCAGACGCCTGGTCGAGCTGCTCGTGGAGCGCATCGAGGATCGCGCGATTCCGCCCGTCGGCGAGCTTTGGGAAGCGGAACTGGTGCTCGGTCGCTCCACGGGGCCGCCAGGCGGGCGGCGGCCCCGCAAGCGTGGGAAAGGCTAGAGGGACGCCAGAATCCCGCCAACGCTGTCCTTCGCGTCGCCGAACAGCATCCGGGTATTGTCGCGGAAGAACAGCGGGTTCTCGACGCCGGCGTAGCCGGTCGCCATCGAGCGCTTGGAAACGACGACCGTCTTGGCCTTCCACACCTCGAGCACCGGCATGCCGGCGATCGGGCTGCCCGGGTCGTCGAGCGCCGACGGGTTCACGATGTCGTTCGCCCCGATGACGATGACCACGTCGGTGTCGCCGAGGTCGTCGTTGATCTCGTCCATCTCGAGCACCAGATCGTAGGGCACGCTCGCCTCGGCCAGCAGCACGTTCATGTGACCGGGCATGCGCCCGGCGACCGGGTGGATGGCGAAGCGCACGTCGACGCCCATGTCCTTGAGCTTGCGGGTCAGCTCGGCCACCGGGTGCTGCGCGTGGGCCACGGCCATGCCGTAGCCCGGCACGATGACCACGGAGTCAGCGTCGCGCACCAGCTCGGCGACGCCGTCGGCGGTGATCGAGACCGCTTCACCCTGCTCCTCGTCGCCGTCGCCTGCCGACCCGGAAGACGCGGTATCTCCGCCCCAGCCGCCCATGATGACGGACAGGAACTTGCGATTCATCGCGCGGCACATGATGTAGGAGAGGATCGCCCCCGAGCTGCCGACCAGTGCGCCGACGACGATGAGCAGGTCGTTCGAGAGCATGAAGCCGGTCGCGGCCGCCGCCCAGCCCGAGTAGCTGTTGAGCATCGATATGACGACGGGCATGTCCGCCCCGCCGATCGCCATGACCATGTGCACACCGAAGGCGAAGGCGAGGATCGTCATGAAGATGAGGATCGCGGTGCCGGCGCGCTTGTCCTCGGTCAGGTGCGTGCCAGCCTCGAGCGCGTCGGCATCCGGTGCCGCGCCGACGAACATGAAGAGAAGCACGAGGCAGGCGAGACCGATGCCGAGGTTCAGCCGGTGGCGAAAGCTCAGCAGCAGAGGCTTCGAGCCCACCTTGCCGGACAGCTTGCCGTAGGCGATGACCGAGCCTGTGAAGGTCAGCCCGCCGATCAGGATGCCAAGGTAGATCTCGACGTCGTGGATCGTGCGCTCGGCCCCGACGTGATGCGACTCCGGAGCGAGATAGCTCGCGAAGCCGACCAGCACGGCGGCCATCCCGACGAAGCTGTGAAGGATCGCGACGAGTTCCGGCATGCCGGTCATCTCGACGCGCCTGGCGAGCACCGCACCGATCCCGCCGCCGACGGCGCACATCAGGGTCAGCGTGCCGTAGCTCGTGACGCCCTCGCCGAAGACCGTCGCGAGGACGGCGATCGCCATGCCGGCGATGCCGAAGCGGTTGCCGCGCTGCGCCGTGTCCTGCCGCGAGAGACCGGCGAGGCTCAGGATGAAGAGTATCGCGGCGATGATGTACGCCGAGGTGACCATGCCTGCATTCATGTCCGTGAGTTCCC
>ENA-ORXT01003753-ORXT01003753.1-marine-metagenome-genome-assembly--contig:-NODE-3753-length-16359-cov-52.586169_pt1 | contig 16359 bp, 11 predicted proteins | sample MGYA00237868_ERZ511482 | MGnify/ENA metagenome assembly ERZ511482 | reverse complement strand
TAATCAGCTGTTCTTATTCTCTTGGAAAAAATTAACAATTTGAAATACATAATAATTTAGTACTCGACGCACTAGGCATAACACCCATTTTACGTTCTTGATTGGCAAAAAATAGTCCGCCTATCGTACCCATTTTTCCAACTGCTTCAACACCGCTCTAAAATCCTTTGGAAGTGGCGACTCAAAATCCATTCTTGCTCCTGTCACCGGATGATCCAGCGAAAGCTTCCACGAGTGCAGCGTCGTTCTTGACATCAACGGACGTTCTTCCTGATCCTTTCCGATATTAAATTTCTTTTGTTTTATAGAACTAAGGAAAAAGGCATCTTGCCGTCCGTACATTCCGTCGATCATCAAGGGATAGCCAATCGCTGCAAAATGCACACGAATCTGGTGGGTTCGTCCCGTTTTTATATCTGCCTGTACCAGCGTATAATCGCCGATGTATTTTTCTACTTCGTAATGTGTAACCGAAGCTTTACCATTATTGTGAATACGCATTTTTCCGGCAATCGAAGTATGGCGTGCGATGGGTTTATCAATGATGCCTGTGGGTTCATGGACTTTGCCTTCCACCAATACCTTATATATTTTTTTGACCGTTCGCTCTTCAAACTGCTTACTTAGATGTCGGTGACTATCTGCATTTTTGGCATAACAAATGATACCACTCGTTTCTTTATCCAGTCGATGAACGACAAAAATATCTCCGTATTTCTTTTTGAGAAAATCTACCAGATTAGGTCGTTCGGCGATGTATCGATCCGGAATGGCGAGAAAGTGCGCGGGCTTATTAACGATCACAATGGCGTCGTCTTCAAAAATTATTTCTACTTTATTTTTTGGCATGTTTCAGTTCGTTGTAAGTTTTATGACCGCTAAAATAATATTCTTTAACAATACTTCCTGGATAAACAGCCAGGTTGTTTTTCGGGCCGATCCGATGTGCTTCGACCAGCTTTTTTTCAGCTTTTCGTTTTTTTAATATTTTGAGAATGCTACCAAAAAACGCCCAGTGTGCTTTGGCAATGGCCCAGACCAGATCAGGCCGTTTTTTTGATAAATAGAGCAGTGCGGCGCCTGCGTCAAGAAACAGTCTGGAAAAAATGAGCCAGACTGCAGTGCCACCGGGTAAGTTTTTTAGCAAGGTCGCGTAGGTATTTCTAAAATTTAAAAAAGTCTTTTGGGGGCTTTGGTAATTCAAAGTACCTCCTCCCAAATGATAGACGACCGATGCGGGTTCTACCATAATCCGGTACCCCGCCCGTCGCAGCCGCCAACACAAATCAATCTCCTCCATGTGCGCAAAATAGTCTCCGTCAAATCCTCCAAACTGGTAAAATAATTTTGCTCGGATAAATAGTGCCGCTCCGCTGGCCCAGGTGATTTCACGACGGGTATCATGCTGCCCTTCGTCTTTTTCCAGATCATCAAAAATTCTTCCACGACAAAAAGTGAAACCATATTTGTCCATCAGACCACCCGACGCTCCGGCATATTCAAAAGAATCAGGGACTTGTTCGGATCTGATTTTAGGTTGAATTGCGGCAATGGTATCATCGGATTCGAATAATTGGATGATCGGCTCAATCCAGCCCCTGGTTACCCGAACGTCCGAGTTAAGAATTACATAATAAGTCCCTTCAATATACTTTAAAGCCTGATTATATCCCTCCGCAAAACCATAGTTTTTTGTTAGTCTATGAACAATAACGCTCGGGAAGTTGGTATATAGAAAATCTACAGAGTCATCCGTACTGCCGTTATCCGCTACGTGGATCTCGACTGATTTCGGGGTATGCTGCAGCACCGAAGGTAGAAACGTATTTAGATGTTTTCTACCGTTATAATTTAAAATAACAATGACTACACTAGGTTTAGACATGCTTTCTTTCTATTTAGGTACCGTTCCTTAACAATTCAAAGCCTCCAACGCTGCCACCTTATCCATCCCCAACTGTACTTTTAAAGCCTCCAACCCATCAAAACGTTCATCTTTTCTTAAAAATTTAATAAATTCTATCTGTAATTGATCACCATAAATCTGCTGATCAAAATCGAAAATATTTACCTCGATGGTTTTATTATGATGATTGGAAAGAGTGGGGCGATCGCCAATGTAGAGCATTCCCTGATACTGGCGGTGATGGTGGGTGACTATTACTGCATAAATACCATAAACGGGAATTAATTTATTAGGTTCTGCCAGTTCGATATTAGCGGTAGGGTAGCCCAGCGTATGTCCGATACGCTGTCCGTGGGTCACCTTTCCCGTTAGGCTAAAAGGATGCCCAAGAAGTTGAGCCGCTTTTTCTACCTTTCCAGTTTGTAGCGCCTTCCTGATTTTAGTAGAGCTCACCGCGATGTCCTCGACCGCCTGTTTTTCAATCTCTAATAGCTTAAAAACACCCTTTTCTTCGTATCGACGCAAGTCATTTATATTGCCTTTTCGTTGGTTACCAAATTGGTGATCGTAGCCGATAACTATCCATCGGGGGTGAAAACGATCGATTAGAAAATCTTCAATATAGGCGCGAGGCGTCTGTTGATAAAAATTTTTGTTAAAAGGAACGACAATTACATTATCAATCCCGTATTTAGCCAACAAAGCCGCCTTTTCTTCTACCGTCGTGATAAGCTTTAAATCCTGCTTGTCCGGAGATAGCACATGTCTGGGATGTGGATGAAAAGTAACCACGACACTTTCGCCATTTTCAGCTGCTGCTAAATCCCGGACCTGACCTAGAATTTTTTGATGTCCCTGATGTACCCCATCAAAGCTACCAATGGTTAATATTGCGTTGGGAATAAGGGGAAGATTCTCCAGTTTTTTAAATACCTTCATAAGGTGCAAAAGTAGGTTAATTGTACTAAACCCTTCGCCTGACCGATAAAATTTTTTAGAGAAACTCTTAAACCCATCGGTATCAAAGAGGGATGTATACAAATTGAATATTAGCTGACAAAACTATAGGTAGTGTTGCTTCAAAAAACTCAAATTTAATTCATATATTGGCCCTTTATTTAATCATTACAATTTTGGCAGAATTTCACATCCTGTAATTTGCTTTTGTGATGTTTTTTGACCGTTAATTTTTAAAAAAAAACAAAATTCTTAATTATGAAGAATCTTTTACCTTTATTTTTTATGTTCGCCACCTTTTCTGTCTCTGCACAGAAAGTTCAGGTAGCTGAAGGCGCACGCCTGCAGACGGCAACGGCAACGACTAATGTTCGTCTATTTGACGGTACGGAGTCTTTAGAAGGACGCCCGGTTCGTAAGTCTATTCATCAAATTTATGCAGAACAAGGTGCTCAGACCAATGGTTTAAACAAAGAAGAATGGATTGGAGCTACTTATTATGATTTACAAACCAACGGTTCTGGCCAGAATCGAGTACAAGCAGATGATGCCGATAATATTCGTGCCGTATGGACCCATCATGGTCAGACGGAAGATTCTGGTTTCCCACAGCGTGGTACCGGTTTTAATGAAACAGATCCTGCAAACGGACTTTTCCCACAAGATGATGGGTTAAAGCTGGAAGAGCCCCGTACTGGATGGCCCAACATTGTTACCATGGCAGATGGTACTGATATAGCAGTTTGCCATTTACCTGCTACTGTTAACGAACTGGTTATGTTGCGTCGGGCTCCTGGTTCTACCGAATGGGTTGAATCCAGAATTCCTACGGTTGTTCCCGAAGGTTTATTATGGCCACAAATTGCTTTAAGTGGAGATATTCTGCACATGGTTTGTGTTTCTACTCCATCTGGTAATGATGGTGCAGTTTACGAAGGTCTAAATCCTGCTTTACTTTATTTCCGTTCTATGGATGGTGGTTTAAACTGGGATATCACTGATAAAATTATTGACGGGATGGGTGCTCCAGATCCTAATACCACGAATGACTTAAACAGTGGCGTTGGTGGAGATAGCTACAAGCTGGTTACTGATGGACCATTCGTAGCGATTGGTGTTTTTGACCTTTCTGAAGACATTGTTTTATTAAAGAGTGAAGATAATGGTGTAAACTGGGAAAAGAAAACCATCAGTGCTTTACCATTTGATGATTTTACTTTTAGTACAATTCCTTATACGGTAGAAGATCTGGGTGGAATTGATCCACTAGGGCCTGGTGCTGGTAATGCAGATTCAACTTCAGCCGCTGCTTTGTCGTTTTTGACTTCTGACGGTAGTGGATCAGTAGCACTGGATGCCAATGGAGCAGCACACGTTGTTTTTCCACAGATGTATATTTCTTGCGCAGATACGACGAATGCTGACGGTGCTTTTACCTTCTTTCCTTTATTTGGAAATCTAATTTACTGGAGTGAATGTACAGACTCTCTAGCGCGGATGGATATTGTTGTAAACGCTTTGGATACCAATGGCGATACGACTTTGAACTTTACTGATTTTAACAATCTGGCCAATCACAATGGTAACATGTTTATCGGTATGCCTTCTTTAGAAATTCTGGAGGATGGTAGAATGGTACTGGCTTACACGGGAGCTATGGAAGAATTGATCAGAGACGATGCCACGAATGCCAACCCTTTACAACACTATACACACGTTTGGATGACTGGATCTTCTGACAACGGTGCAACCTGGGTGGATCCGGTGGATGTTATCAATCCGGATCTTTCTTTATTCGGATTTTTAGTAAATACGACAGATGCGGTTTTCCCAAATATGGATGTGGTTTCTGGCAATCAAGTGGCACTTACTTATATGTTTGATGATGAGCCAGGTTTGAATCTGGTAGAAGATGAGATGGATCCTATTACTTCTAATACCATCACGATGTTGACCATAGACGTAGAAGAAATCCTTGGTCTTAATGACGCACCTGCAAATCTTTGTGACTTTGATGTAGCAACCACTGCAGTTACACCTGAAACCTTCAATTTTGAGGTTACGCCGAATCCTGCTGCTGGATTGACGACCATTAACTTTGAACTGGATCAGAGAGAAAATGTAACGATTGAAGTTTACAATCTCGTAGGATCTTTGGTGGCTCAGACTAATCTGGGAAATACTTCTATTGGAACGTATAATCAGAACATTAATTTAGATAATATTTCTGCTGGTATTTATATGGTTAGCTTACGTGCTGGCGATAAGATTGCTACACAGAAATTAGTGGTAACTAAATAACTCTAAGGAACAATTTATTTGTTTCAAAGAAAGTAGGGCAGTTATTTCAATTATTGAAGTAACTGCCCTTTTTTATTATATGGATGTACTTTTTTTACAAAAAACTTTATTTATACTCCAAATTTTGATTAAATAATAAAAAAAGATATCTTGGGTTTATCTTTTTTTCAATAAAAGTGCTAAATCCCGACCGAGGAAGTTATTCAATAATCTGTGTCTTATCCCCGATCGAAGGACTTGGCTTTTACATTCACATTCTATAATTTACCAATCATGAATAAAATTTTACTATTATTTTCACTAATGGCTTTTAGCGCTTTCTCCTCTGTGGCACAACAGCGGAATTTAGGGATTACTGGACCTAAAATAAACAAAACGGCCAGTGAACGAGGTGTACAATTTGACGGATCAGAAGTGCTCTCTGGTCCAATTAGAATAACTGCCCATCAGCAGCAATTACTCAATGGTGCAACCCCTAACAACGAAGGCGCGGAAGAATGGATCGGAGAAACTTATTATGATCTTCAGACCAATGGTACCACCGCCAATCGTATTATCGCAGAACCAGATTGTGAAATTTCTGTCGTATGGACTGGGCACAGTCAAACAGAAGACAACACTTTTCCTAATCGTGGTACCTTTTTTCAGGAAGCGGAGAATTGTGGACCTTTTCCTGCAAGTCCAGGCGCAAGAATCGAGCCTACCTCTCGTACTGGATGGCCTAATATTTTAAAATTAGCTGATGGAAGCAACGTGGTAATTAATCACACATTTGCTTCGACCAACCAAACCTTGCTAGTCCGTCAAAATGCGGATGGTTCGTGGAATGAAGAAAGTACCCTTCCTGCTAATGCGGATCTTGGATTTCTCTGGCCACGAGCCGTCGCAGCGGGACAAACGATTCACGTGATCGGCGTAACGGGACCCAACGATGCTGATTCTCCCGTATATGAGCGTACGTACGAAGGGTTGACGCAGGCATTGTTATATTTTCGTAGCGATGATGGTGGGCAGACCTGGCCTATTCAAAATTACATTATTCCCGGAATCACCAGTGCTGAAATCAAAGGTATTAATGCCGATGCGTATTCTCTGGTGGCCGATGATAGCGGTAATGTGGCGATCGGTATTTTTCTATTGACCGAAGATGTAATACTTTTAAAGTCTACCGAAAATGGAGACATTGGATCATGGTCATCCAGAATTGTACACGACTTTCCGCTTGATCAGTATGAACTGGGAAGTTCTTACTCGTTAGAAGACATCGGTGGAGTTGACCCACGCGGACCTGGTATTTTCTATCAGAACTCAAATCTGAGGGATTCCATGTTTGTTGGAACCTGTGACGGAACTGGTTCTGTTACACTGGACGCGAATGGTATGGCACACATTTCTTATTCTGAACTATTTATTTATTCTGATAGTACATTGCAGGAAGGGTTTGTAAATTTCTATTATTTACCGACTGGAATCGCCTACTGGAACGAAAGTTTTGCGGATAATGACGTTAATTATATCGAGGCGGTAGAGGTTGGACTGGATGTGGACGGAAGCGTTAGCTACGATTTTCAGGACAATGCAACCTATGTAAATGGGATCACTTCGCCTGTTTCGTCTTCTAATATTGAGGTAACCGACGAAGGAGAGATAATTGTTACTTATCAACAAGCGATGGAGAATCTATTGAGCGCGAATGCTACACAACCGCAGCACTTTTCCCAGATTCACGTAACGGCTTCCGAGGATGGTGGTGCTACCTGGGCTTGTCCTTATAATATTATCAACAATGATCTTTCTTTGTTTGGATTTCTCGTACCTACTACCGAGGCTATTTTTCCTCATACTACGCTGATTGAAGAAGATCACCTGGCTATCTGGTATCAGTTTGATGATGAACCGGGTTTAAATCTGGATGCCGACGAAGGGGACCCAATCAATAGTAATACGATCGCAGAATTATCTATCCGTGTAAATGATTATCTGGATACAGATGTAAATTGTACCTTTACAACCGATGTACTGGAAGTAGTGGATGCCGAAGCCTTTTCCTTATCCATTGCTCCGAATCCAGCAAAAGATATTACCCGCATTAGCTACTCCGTTGATGCGTCTATGGAAATGCAGCTAACCCTTACCTCCATCACTGGACAAGAATTAAGCGCCGCTAGTTTACGTCCCAATGCACCGGGTACTTATACGTATGATTTAAACACCAGTGACCTGTCTGTCGGTATCTACTTGATCAGTTTAAGAAACGAAGCGCAGGTAGCAACGACTCGTTTGATGATTGTTAAATAAAAAATTATGGCTATTTTATTGGTCTGATTTATATTCAAAAGCATTGATAGCCCCGGTTGTCAATGCTTTTGATTTTTTATTAAAAAAATAAGGCTAGTGGTTCGGGTACTAAATTAGTATGTACTTCAAATTGTTAAATTTTCCTAGACAAAAAGAACAGTTGATTAGTGATTCGTTAATCGGTTCTCCCAACGCATAGGTATCGCATTCTAAAGTATTTGAAAAACTCAAAAAAGACTGCCGAGAAGGTTAAGTTGACAGATCAACGTAGGAACAAGGCAATGCCTTGTTCCTACGTTGATCAATATACCCAGTTATTTAATGCCCAAGGCACTATTAACCACAAACCGTTTCCATATCTAACCCGACTTTCGTATTTTACCGACTACAATCGTTTCCTATATGAGCATGATTAGCTATCCAGTTGTATATTATACTTTTCCTTCTGATCAGGTGATCGGAATGATTCCCGGTGCTGGACACCAATTGGTAGAACGGGATCTCAGAACGTTAAAAAGTAAATTTCTTGATTTTTTACAAAAAAATTATAAGAAAACGGGGCATTATCCTGCCTTTGATATTCTGGAACCCAAGGTAAAAGAATTTGAGGTGAAAGTTCGACCTTCTTATAAAGATCAGACTGGAAATTATCCGCTTAGTGAAACCATCAAAGTTTCGGTGCTCGCTATTTATGGAGATACTGGACAAGGGCACTATGAATGTTTTCTACCCGCATTGGAAGAAGTTTTTTATTATTATGATAAAAAACAATTTAAAGCCATTTTTACACATTTCTGTGTAAGTATTTTTAATAATTACTCTCCGGGCCAATTATACCATTATCTTTCCATGGAAACACCACAAGTGGATTTTATAAAATTCCGGGTAATGGAAAACAGGGTGGTTAAAGATCAGCGTTTTATGCAAGCGGTAAATCTGGAATATCTGGATCAACTCGCCATCAAGTTACCCGCTCCCCGCCGTAATAAAAGTCGACAGCAACTCCCCGATGCTGCCTGGGAACTGGACGATAAAGTAGCTGAAATCATGGACAAAATCATGGTTGGGAAAACGAACGTATTGGTAATTGGAGAATCGGGGGTCGGAAAATCTGCCGCTTTACGGTTGGTCATTCGAAAATTGAGTGCGCCCAATAGTCCCGTCGGGGATCGTAGTTTCTGGGAAATGCGTGCACAGCGATTCGTAGCGAAAGCAAAATATATGGGAGAGTGGCAGGAAATCTGTGAAGCCATTATACGAGATCTTTCGAGGGTCAATGGTACACTGTATTTACTGGATGTTGTCAGATTGTTACAAATTGGTGGCGCATCTCCGGAAGTAAGTGTAGCTGCTTTTTTACAGGATTTTCTACAAAGTGGTGAGTTAACCCTGATCGGCGAAGTGACCATTCGGGAGCTGGAAAGTATTCGCAAAAGGTTACCTGGCTTTGTAGAGAATTTTCAGCTGGTAAGAATAGACGAATTAACAAAACCGAAAGTTCAATCGGTATTTCGCCAGTTTGCTGATTACGTAGAACAACAAATGTCTATCAAGATTTCAGAAGAGGCCTTATCCGAAATTTATCGATTACTCTATCGTTACGCACCCTACGAAAAATTTCCCGGCAAGGGTATTAAATTTTTGGCCAAAGCCATCAGTGAAGCCCGTATCAAAGCGGTGAGCAGGATCACACGTAGAGATGTCCTGAATCAGTTTGTGGAACAAACCGGGATGCCAGAATTATTTTTAAGAGATGATCTTCGACTCAATACCAAAGAATTACACGATTATTTCAGTAGTCAAATTATTGGGCAACCCAAAATTCTGGATCAACTGGCGGGCATGGTAAAGGTCTTTAAGGCTGGATTAAATAATCCTTACAAGCCTATTCAGACATTACTTTTTGCGGGACCTACCGGAGTTGGAAAAACGATAAGTGCCAAAGCACTGGCCAATTATTTTTTTGGAAAAGGACAAAAACAAAGCCCGCTAGTACGGATCGAAATGAGCGAATTTCAACATCCTTCCCAAATTAGCAAGTTTATTGGTTCGGGGAACGAAGTAGGAGCGCTGGTAAAAAATATTCGAGAAAGACCTTTTTCTGTATTGTTGCTGGACGAAGTAGAAAAGGCCCATCCGGGTGTTTTTGATGCCTTGATGACCGTACTGGACGAGGGAATGATGGTCGATAATTTTGGACGTATTACCAATTTTAGAAACGCTATTATCATTATGACTTCCAATCTCGGAGCCAGTAGTAGTAAAGCAATTGGGTTTTCTGAAAATTCGGGAGAAAAAGTTTATCAGGCAGCAATTGAAAAATTTTTCCGTCCCGAATTTGTCAATCGTATCGATGGAATGGTCTTTTTTAATAACCTGGATCCTGCCAGTATTTTAAAAATATGTCGTAAGGAACTCAAGGCACTGGAAAAGAGAGAAGGGCTTGCAAAAAGGAAAATAACGCTAAATTTTACCGAAGCGTTAGTTGATTTCATCGCCAAAGTTGGGTATGATCATCGCTATGGTGCCCGGCCGTTGCAACGCGCGATTGCGATTCATATTACGGAAAAACTGGCTACTTTTTTACTGGAGAATTCTGGCATATCAAATACGCTATTTAATATTGATTATCAAAAAGAAGTAACGATTACACCATCGAAAAAATATCAATCATGAACACCATAAAAACACTTTTTTTAATGCTGGTACTTTTTTCGGTAACCGAAAATCTTCTGGCCCAAAAAATATATCTACACTGTGGTACCCTGATTGATGTGGAGGCCAGGACAGTAAAAAAAGAACAGACCATTGTTATTGAAAAAGACAAGATTATCTCCGTTGATCCGGGCTATCTTTCTGCTTCGGGTGAGCAAACGGTGATTAATTTAAAAGATAAAACGGTCATGCCGGGTTGGATGGATATGCACATTCACGTAGAAAGTCATCCTTCCAAACGATCTTACGAAGAACGATTTCGTATGAATCCCGCCGATGTGGCCCTCCGTGCGACGGTCGATATGCGGAAGACCATCGAAGCGGGATTTACGACTGTTCGGGATCTTGGTGGCTCTGGAGTAAATGTATCCATGCGCAATGCGATCAACCGGGGTGATGTGGTCGGTCCCAGAATTTTTACGGCCGAAAAAAGTCTCGCGACCACCGGTGGACACGCCGATCCGACCAACGGTTTTCGTCGTTCCTTGATGGGTGATCCTGGTCCCAAAGAAGGGGTTGTAAATAGTATCGAAGATGTTCGAAAAGCTGTTCGTCAACGCTATAAAAATGGCGCGGATGTCATTAAAGTAACCGCAACGGGAGGCGTACTTAGCGTTGCCAAAGATGGTCAGGGACCACAACTTTCCGAAGAAGAATTACGGGCCATCGTCGTCACTGCCAAGGATTATGGTATGACTACCGCCGCACACGCACACGGGGATGAGGGAATGCGCAGGGCCGTCGCCGCCGGAATTACTTCGATTGAGCACGGGACCAAGATGCGTACCGAAACCATGGATTTGATGAAAAAGATGGGAACCTGGTACGTACCCACCATTACCGCTGGAAAATACGTCGCTAAAAAAGCGGAGGAGCCCGGATACTATCCCAACATCATCGTTCCCAAGGCACGGGAGATTGGTCCGATGATTCAAAAAACTTTTGAGAAGGCGTACACACGCGGCGTTAAAATTGCTTTTGGAACCGACGCGGGCGTATTCCCCCACGGAGAAAATGCAAATGAGTTTATCTACATGACCGAGGTCGGAATGCCTGCGATGGAAGCGCTGCGATCCGCTACACTTCATTCGGCGGAGCTGCTGGGGCAACAGGAATTATTAGGTTCTATTAAACCGGGAAAATATGCAGATATTATTGCGACCGACGGAAATCCATTAGAGGATATTCAATCTGTTTTAAAAGTGGATTTTGTGATGAAGAGTGGAGTGGTTTTTAAGAAATAGCTTGAGCGTGTTGAAACGCTTCGCTTGTTAAGGTGTTTAATCGTTTCGAGTACATTAGCGCAGCATTCAACATTTCAACAAATGCAGCGTTTCAATATATAAAAAAATGCCCTACCAGTCCATCACCAGTTACCGTCCTGATTTCCTGTTTCGCAACAAACACTGGAATACGATTTACCCTTCAGTTTTTAGAAAAATTCCAGAGGTAGTATACGAGCGGGAGCGGATCGAATTGCCGGATGGTGATTTTATAGACGTGGACTGGTCTCGAAAAAAAGGTCGGAATTTAGTAATTGTTTTACATGGATTGGAAGGCAGTGCTGACCGTCCCTACGTACGGGGCATTATTAATGTTATGAATAAATCGGAGTGGGATGGTGTCGGATTGAACTTTCGGGGATGTAGTGGAACTCCCAATCGGTTGGCGCGAGGATACCACAGCGGAGATACGGGAGATATCAAATTTTTGCTGGAAAAAATATTGTCAGAAACAGCGTACGAAACCATCAATCTGGTCGGCTTTTCGTTGGGTGGAAATGTGACCATGAAATTTTTGGGAGAGATGGGAAGCGATTTGCCCGCTCCCGTAAAACGGGCCGTGGGCATTTCGGTCCCCGTAGATTTGTACGGTTCTTGTCTGGAAATTCAGCAATTACACAATCGAATTTATCTCAACAGTTTTCTAAAGAGTTTAAAAGAAAAAGCACGATTAAAGGCGAATATTTTAAAATCCCACGTAGATGTAGAAAAGGTATATCGAGCGAAAGACTTTTTTCAATTTGATGATTTGGCTACCGCACCACTGCATGGTTTTTCCAGTGCAATTGACTATTATAATAAATCTTCCAGTTTAAATTATTTACCACAAATTACCATTCCGGTGCTGTTGATCAATGCCCTGAATGACACCTTTTTGAGTGATACCTCTTATCCGATAGCGCTAGCGAAGAAATCCAAAAATATCCATTTGATAACACCAAAACACGGTGGTCACGTTGGCTTTGTTACCCGACATCCGGAAAATATATACTGGACCGAATCGCTGGTTCGGGATTTTTTTCTACAAAAATAAAATACGCTACTCCTCGTAATCCCCTATATCCACTCGGGGAAAACCCCCAAATTTATTACAAAAAATACTAATTTAACAAGAGGCAACGTTTTTATCATAGTGACGTAAAAAGGGGTGCACCCTGAAACACTTCACTATTTATTTAACAAAAAACTAAACAATTATTTATGAACATCTTAAAAAATCGATTGTCGGGTAAACTATATTTTGCACTGACTTTATTACTGGGACTCAGCTTATTTTCAACTGCCATTCAGGCGCAAGAAGGTAATCTAAAACCAAATATTACCCCCGTTGAAAAAGTTGCAACGGATACTGAATTTACTGAAAAAGGTGTAACTGTATGGTCCGAAGGATCGGTCGTTTCCAATTTTATTTTCAATGACATTAACAGTAAGAAATTTAAACTCTACGACTTGCTAGACAAACCGTTGGTCATTGAACTATGGGAATTAGACAACACCCTTGCACCGAAAAACAAAACGTACCTAAAGAAATTTTACAGTCAGTACAATATTAATATATTGAGTATCTGCTCAGAAGATTATCCCAACGAAATCAGAAAATTAACCAAAGAAGCCGATATTAAATGGTCGGCCATCTATGATGATTACCGTCGCTTTAACGGAAAATCATTTACTGAAACCCACGGCTTAAAAGGCGCAGGATTTGTGATCATTACTCCGGATAAGAAAATTAGAATGATCGTTGACAATACAGCCAACATCGGAAAAGTAGGCGTCTATCTACAACAATATTTTGCAGCACAGAGCGAGTAATTAGAAAGCGGAAATAACGTGTTCGTTTAAAAATCCCCAGGTAACTCCGGTTGCCTGGGGATTTCTGTTTGGGAAGGAAAATGATTGAATGGAGACTAGTCAGAAAGAGAATGGCGCTATGGTAACCTGAGGTGGGAGCGGACGAGGGAATGTCACAAAAGTGAGAACGAAAACCGTTTATTGATATGATGAAAGAAAGCAACTGGTCAATAGTTATACTTCTATAAAGGAAATGCTAAGAATTACTTATTCAAACCATTTTGTTAACTCGACCGCGATAAATGATTTTAGATACACAGAAAGTTTATATTTACACCTCATCCCTTATTTTATTTTTTGTAGAATATGATTATCTTGGTGTAGATTGAGCTTAAAAGTAGGCTTGGTTGGTAGGAGGCGGATGTAGGGTCAGCGACGGACTATTATCCGTTTGGTTGGGAAATGCCGGAGAGGACGCATAACAACAAAGATTATCGTTATGGGTTTAATGGGAAGGAGAAGGATCAGGATGGGGAGTTTGGGAGTATCACGAATTATGATTATGGGTTTAGGATTTATAATCCGGCGGTGGGGAGGTTTTTGAGTGTGGATCCTTTAATGCAAGCATACCCTTGGTATACACCTTATCAGTTTGCAGGAAATATGCCAATACAAGCAATTGATTTAGATGGATTAGAACAATTTAAGTCATATACATATGACCCTAATAGAGCTAGAAAAATTAAAATAGTACGTGCTCTTGAAGTAGATAAGACATATACATTAATATCTACAAAAGTAGTACGAGAAGGAAACCCAGATCAGTTTGGTGTATATGCAGAAGTATACACTGAATACGTAGGTTCAGGGTTTGGTATACAAGCTCATATTGGAAGAACATCATATAATGAAACTCCAGCAGAAATGTATAATTATATTCAAAGTTTTAATAGTCCTATTGCAAAGTTACCATCCAAAAATATAGAACCACTTATTGTTCCTCAAAGAGACTTGGTATTAACATTAAAAGTTCCAGATACAGTGGTACCACCGAGGCCACAGCCAGTAATTGTATTACCAAATAGGACGACTCCAGCATCAAATTTGCCAGTACCAGCAACAGTACCCGGGCCAATGCCAACGCCGACACCAACGCCGAGAACTCAACCACCAGCAAGTGTTGCGCCTATAATATTTTCGAATAATGAGACTAATGGGTGGCGACCTGGAACCGGGTATACATCAGGAATACAACGTGTCGCACAATGGCTGGCTGACAATCCAGAATTTTCTATTAAAATTATTAGTGATGGTACAGGACGTCCAAATGGTGTGTCTGGAGTGGATAGCTTTAACGATATTGTACCTGGTTCTAGAGGACTTTCAAACATGTTTTTTGGGGTTTCTTTTGGAGACAGATTAGATAATTTACTTTCGACTTATAGAGCTGATATTATACGTGCTGGATCAAATGCTGGTGTAACTATTGATCCTGCTAGAGTTATTACAGAAAGAGGATCAGTTAAAAGTAATAAGGTGACAACCTCTGCCGTTTCAAATTAAGAAACTTTTTAACAAAAAAAATATGATGCACTTTTGCTATTCACGGAAAAATAACAACATAAATAAGAAACATTTTTTATTTATACTTATGATCTTTCATACGTCATTTCTATTATGTGAAAATAATCTTGTTATTGTAAATTGGTATGGAATAGATTTAAACATCAAGTATGATTTTTCATTTGAAGAACTTAATTCTGCTTTAGATATTGAAGAGCCATATCCTCAACGTATAGACTACATTTCTGAGGAATTAGACGACTTGCAAATACAAAGCTTAATTAATACCTTTTCTAAGATATCTAAAGAATATCGAATACATGGATATAGTTATTTTTTATTAAACGAAAATTTTGTTAATGCCATACTTCATGATTTTAGCAAAGATAAAAAGACCATCTTTTTATGGTATCTTTTAAAAAGTGCTGGTTACCATGCCATTCTTTTACATAATGAAAATGATGATATTTATTTATATGGAGGGATCGGTCAAAATGTTCATAATACAAATAAAGTAACTGTTGATGGAATTCAATACATAACAATATTCGAGGAAAATAAAAAATTAGAAAAAGAGAAATTGTTTTTATATAATAAGAATAATGATAAGTTACGTACAAGTAAATTATTTGATGTGGATAAATCAAACTTACCCATAGTTGGAGAAAGTGTAGTCAATAACAAAATTGAATTTATCTTTAAAGGTAATAAGTTTTGTTACTCATATAAGTTGAATAAGCATATTGTTGATTATTATGAAGCTATGCCTGACATTGATTGGGATGAGACATACATTAACTATGAGTATTCAGTTTTTTTAAGATCTACTTTACTTCCTCTATTACAAAAAGATATTGTAGTTTTTTCTGAAGTAGAAAAAATTCAATTTTTATTATCTTTCGTACAGAAGGGAATAAAATATAAGGAAGATAGCTTAGTTGATAATAATGAAAGGTGGATGTTTCCTGAAGAATCGCTGATGGTTGGAATCGCTGATTGCGAGGATAAGTCCATACTATTTGCTTCTTTAGTAAAAAAAATACTTGGTATTAATTCTATATTGTTATTTTATGATTTGAAGAATGATTTAAAAGATCATGTGAATATTGCAATTAATGTGAGAAATAGTATATCATCTAGTGGATGGGAAAGTGTTTTTTTCAAAGGGAAAGATTATGTAGTTTGTGAAACCTCTGGGGAGGATTATGGCATTGGAGAAAATATAAAAATAGATAATTTGCCTACCCCTTTAATTTATCCTTTATTTTCTGATAAATTTTAAATCTAAATAGAATACCTTTTCTTGATTCTAAGAAAATTTATAGTGCATTTAATAAAACGCGGAAGTAAAAGGCGTAGCCATCAGTAGCACCTCTCGTCCATCACCGCGCCAGCTAGGAACAAGTCCGTAGCTGTCACGGTGTTGGGTTCGGGTCTACAGTTGTCTACATCACTTTTCAGTCTGCCGAAAATGGCATCCTTTCAGTGATCATATTTGCGGCCTGCTCTTTTTGCCATCGCTCTTTGATGCTCTGGCATCAAGCA
>ENA-ORXT01003752-ORXT01003752.1-marine-metagenome-genome-assembly--contig:-NODE-3752-length-16363-cov-26.914466_pt1 | contig 16363 bp, 18 predicted proteins | sample MGYA00237868_ERZ511482 | MGnify/ENA metagenome assembly ERZ511482 | reverse complement strand
TCTCCTCGTGTCTCATATCTTCGGCTTTTAATGTGCCCCCCACGAAGTGCGTCGACGGCGAGTGCGCTTCAGGTACGTCGTGCCATACGACCGCGATTGATAGCATTCGGCGTCAGCAACAAGTGCCCCGGGGCAACCTCAAAGCCACGTCTGCCTGTTGAGTCCAGGGGCATGCCTGCAAGAGAAACAGCGAGACATCCTGCGACTTACGCACCGAACAGGCCGTTAACACCGCTGCTGATGCAGAGGCACGCCCGCAAGAGAGATAGCGAGACACCCTGCGACGTACGCACCAAACGGGCCGGCAAAACCGCTGCTGATGCAGAGGCACGCCCGCAAGGGAAACAGCGAGACACCCTGCGACTTACGCACCAAACGGGCCGGCCACACCGCTGCTGTGGGAAAGCTTCTGATTGAAGGTCTCCAGCACTTCGTCTCTGTCCCAAGTCGATCGATTCCAAAAGCACTCGGGACAATATTGACTTAAGTCTTTCACAACCCGTCAACCGATTGCAAATTCATGTCGAACACTTCGAAACATGCACTGATGGTCAGATCTTTTTCCAGTCATGACGCCGATGGTCGGATATTTTTCCATTCAAGACGCACACAGCACGGGTGAGCCATGTCCTTTGAAATAAGTTCGTCGTCCACAGAGCCTTTCGAAAAGCATTCATCGAAGGCGGGGCGCCTTCAGCAGCACGCGGATGCATGTGTTGAACATAAATTCAACTATGGTCGGCAATTCCAAGGAACTTTCATCGCAAGATATCTGAAATGCCACTTGACAGGAATGGTTGTCCTATGGCCCGACATGGACCGCAGCTAAGAGTCGCTGACGGGTGTGATGCGGGAGTGCCATTCCAACCCTGAGCATTCGCCCCGGCAGACTCACGAGCACCCACCCCCTCACCAGGACCGACCACTCCGTCTCGGTGCATCCACCGCGATCATCAACCGCGTGCTCAATCACATGCCGACCGCGCATGTGGGCGCCGTACAATGGCGACGCGTGGGACCGCGAAAGCACGGTACAACCGCGCGTTTCCAGCAGCTCCAGGGCCGCCGCTATGGCGGTGACCGTCACGCGGTGGCGGCGCCCACGCCGCCCAGCGCCGTCGGCAAAACCGCCGCTGCCGCCGGGCGACCGTCACGGACTGGCGAGCGAGCTGGTGGCCATAAACCCGGCGGCGCGTCGCCGGCAGTGTCGCCGCGCACGACGCCCGATGGCGATGCTGTCTGACCAGCCGTGGACGCCACAGAGAGATCAAAGACACTCGCCGCGAGGAGATTCCTCACTGAAGCGGGCAGCAGAAACGCTGTCGGCACGCGCAGTGCGGCACGCCGCCATCTCCGCCCCCGTCACCACTACCCTTTCTCACAGCGCGCCGGGCGCCCTCAACTGACCTCGCTTGCGCATTACCCACGCAGGCGGGCGCCAGCGCGGGACCCACAGCTGCTGCCGGCCGCAGAGGTTGCGAACGGCAAAAGAGGCCTCGCGAACGCGGCCGCTTTCGCTCCTGTGTTGTCGCGGCCGCGGAGCTGGCGACTGCTGCCAGTTTTTGCAGCTTTGCAGGCGCCGGCACAGGCAGCTCTCCCGTCTCGCTTGCGCCCCCGCGCATGTTATCGGCGCTTGCGCTGTCCCTTGAGTGCGATGGCGCCAGCGCCGACGCAGAGGCGGCGGCTGCGCCGCTGGCCGCGGCGCGTGCGACCTGCAGCGACGGTCGACATCGCCGCCGTCGGCCGCGTGTTCGCAATTGTACACAGCACAGGTTATCGAACTCCGGGAGCGGCTCTTCTCCCTCGGAGACAGGCCACGAAGGCGCATCTAAGGACTTCATTTCGCGAAAAGAAATTGATTCTGCTTCACGGTCTAATTCTTCAATGATCCGACATTTGTGCAAGCAACAGCAGACAGGATGCCTGGATGGCGCGACATGGAAGGTTAGCTCGATCGCGATCGTGACATCAACCCATCGATCGTCGGCACACTCATCGTCAAAATGCAATCCGTCGACCGATCATTGACTTGGGAAAACTCGGAAGCCTCCACTTTCCGACCATGACCCTCATCGTGGTGAGCACACACATGTCTCGGAAGAAACGCAGGCCGTGCACATGAGTACGAACGTCCCGTTGCACGGGGCGAACAATGTGCCTTCGTTGGACCCGGGCGAAAGGGCCGCTACTGCTCCCTTAGCCGGTGTGGAATATGTCCATGACGGGTGTGCCGCGAGCTGCATCGCGAACTGCGCTCGCCCAATACTTAGTCCCTGCGGAGACAGTCTTGAGGAAACTTTCCCTGCCATCACTCTGAGTCGAGGGCCCGGTGTATCGAAAATCATCCGAGCACAGTTCCTGCGCTATCGCATGTGTCTCTGCGGTACGCCATGGAAACCTTCCCGTTGCAGGCGACCGCGGATCATTTCGAACTAGTATCCCACTGAGGACGCGGGCGGCTCTCGACGCCGCACACTTCAGACGTCACCAACTTAGAAGCAGCACGACCTGCATTGTGCCATAGTCGCCGTTTGTCGTCGATGGTACTGCGATTGTCGGCGACAGGTGCAACCTATAACGCACCAGTTCTCCTCAACTGATGCGCAGTGGGCGCCCATTGCATTTTTGTGACCAAACCCAGCGGCAAAGCTTGGCCTTGAACCCTGGGGGGGTCTGTTGCTGTCGCGAGGCACTTCTTTCATTGTCCGTCAAGTCACCCTCCATGCATTCCACCTTCCAGCCAGCTTGCGTGACCCAACACGTTGGGATCCGGATGCCGTGGACACGAGCTGTGCTGGCCCTCAACGAATGTGGGCGGGTCGACTGCGTCGATCGAGGTCAGTGTTTGAGGAGAGAAAATTGATGAAGTAGACCTCGTTTTCTGGTGATTCGTGAGCTCACATGCAGCGAGTATCTCGTCAGTCCGTCGTCGTCGGCCCCACAGCAACCGACGTCAGCCGTCACGTTCCAGTCTTCCACGTGGTCCTGTGCGTTTGTCCCGCGCCCCTGCCGCCGCTGCCGCCGTTGCTCTTGTATTGGAGGGCGACGAGCAGCCAACACGCGCACCTAGTATCGTGTCTCGTAGCGCTTTGAGACAGGTTCTTCTTCTTCTTGTCAGCATCAGGACGTGCCCGGTGCCTGCGGTGTGGTTGCTCGGCTGCCGCCTGGTTGTGGCGTATGCTCTCAGCATCGTCTTGCAGGTAAGCTATTGGTGGTGATGCTCTGATGTTCGTCTGCTTTCGTGTGATTCGAACAGTGCTCTTTGTAGCACTGAGAGTTGGTATCGCTGGACACCATGCCCGATGGTTCCTGGGGAAATGATCTGTGTGTATTGACGGTACTCTCTTGTGCTCGTTCGTTTTCTTGTGTCGTCTTTGCTTGTTATTGCGTTGCGACCAGTGCTTTCAGGATGAATCAGTGCATCTTCTGTTTGGTGGTCGCGCCGTCGGGTCATCGGCATCACAACGACAGTACCTGCCCTCACGCCGATTTTGCGTGTCGGCACACGCTACAGGAGGACGATCCGTTTTTCCTCCCTCTCCGAGTGCATAGCTGCAGAGGCGACGGCTGGACTTGCAAGCGCATCTGTTCCGTTTGTGGCGGTCGGGGTCACGAGCCGTGCTCTCAGTTGCCGCGCGCTGGTCGGTGGGAGCTTCGCAACGGAGCTAGTGTGCCCGCAAGCCCCCAGCGTCCACTGGAGCCCGCCGACTTTGCGTGCCCGCTCCACTGCTTAGATGTGGACCCTGCTGATCGACAAGCAGACGAGCCTCGAGTGGACCCGTGATCTAGGCTGTTGTCGGAGTGTCGCGTCGGCTGTGGGATGGGTTCTGCAGTATGCACTTGCAACTTTTTCACACTCATTCCAACTGTCTCTAGATGGTTTCCATAGACGTGCGGCTCTTCCTCCAGCCTCCCGTCTCTCAACCCATGCCAGGAACGCAGCTCAGAAAGAAACAACTCCTTCGCTGACGGGTCGCCTCGACGGGTCGCCTCGATGGCAGTGGACTATCGGTGACCCGCACGCATTCAGGCTTGTGACCGTGGACGGCCTCGCCCATCGAAAATCTGTAGCGACGCCGTCTCAGTTGGGCTCATAACGGAGGTTAGGCTGGTGCTCGTCCGTGTCAAACAATGGCAGTCGTCCCTTTCAAGGTGCTCGTGCTAGAGGCCGTCAAAGATTACAACGCCCGCCCGGTCGCCGTTGTCCTGCGCGGAGAGGGCTTCGATGTCGTCGGCCGCAACGAGCTCGCAACCGATGCCGCAAAGCACTTGTGATCGTTGGCCTTCACTACTTACTCTGGTGGACCCGAAGGTGGTCACGGTCCTTCGCAGCTCAGCGGTGGTTCTCACGCTAAGAGGCGCTGTGGTTTTCGCGCTTGTGGGACGCAAAGCAACGTTGCTCCTGTCGGCGCCGGGGACGAGGCACTACGGGGCTTGGACTGGACGGCGTCCTTCTTTAGTTCTCCTCGTTGCGTCGCATAGTTCTACTGGTATCCTCACGAGGTAGTAGTCATGCGGTCATGAAACACTCACTCAAAGCGGATTCCCAGCTCGCCAAAAATGCATGCCGGGAGAAAAGGAGCCGACGGCGACACGCAGCGCACGAGGCCTGCCCGCAGGATAGGCGCCGCCCAGATCTGGGACAAGAAATAAAAACAGACCCCGGTGCGCAGAGTGTCGCAGACGTCATCGAAAGAGATGCGCAAAGAGAGGCCCCCCATCAGTCAGTCGCAGACATGTCCAACGAAAACGAAGAAGCGGCACCACACAGGACCGAGTGAAGCTAGAGACGAGCAGTCCCGTCGCCGACACTGTAGATCACCACGGTGAAAAGAAAAGCAATGCATGATTGGTAGCATACAGTTCTCACGAGGAGTCTCCGGTCGTACCTACTCAGTGCGTCACAGACCGTCGTGGGATGAGCGGTGCGCCCCCGCCAACGGGGACGAGGCTGACGATGATGACGGTCACCCCGACCGCTGCTGCGTCGAGGGTGGCCCGGTTGGCCGTGCCGTGAGTCACATTGATGGTCTCCAACCCAACCAATGAGGTGGGTCCGCAAACCAGTCGTCGCTCCGTGGCCACCCGTTGCTGCCCGCGACGGATATCTCGTGCTCCCTGGCGTCTCACTGAGAACAAAAAATTGCCAGATTCAAGGAAAAAGACGATCGATGCGTTGGCAGAGCAGCCAAACGCGTCGACTCGGCCAAGCGCATGGTCGCCGCGGCCGACACAGGCCGTTGGGAACGAGACAGTACGCCGCCTCGCAAGTCCTAAGAGCACTTGGCATCTGTGTACTTTTCGACTTGGCGTCGAATGGGTCCGTCGTGTGCCAGAGTCGGGTGGTTCGTGTGGTGCACGAGCCAACGAACCGTTTCTGACATGCATGCGCCTGAAAAGGCTGCGCACGACTGTCTACTCGATCTGCAAGGTGCAGACATATGCGGGCGACACCGTCGCTGTCCTGCATGGCATGGTTGAGTGTGTCTATTTCACCTTTTCATCTCCCTGGTTTGCGTACTCGCGGACAAAGACGCCCAAAGAGAAGACCTTGCAATAGCGCAGATGTCCTCCGGGCACGATGGCTCCGTCAGGCCCAGTGGACTGCAACACCGGGCTCGGGCCTTTTTCAGAGGAAGCAGCAATTGTCTGTCGAGCCTCGATCGTCATCCTTCGCTTGTCCCGACCGTCGTTGCTTCAGACGACGATCGCATATTTACTACAAAGGTTCACGGTCGATCGTTCTCTCGTACCGATTTGTATTTGAAAGCACTTCAACTAACTTGATGTATTGGTGACTCAGCTCCACCGATCAGATGTAGTGGTGCCTCAGCTATTCAAGCGACCTCCGCCTGGGGAGAGAGGGGAAGACTTTCCCGCCGTGCGATGGACACGCCTTCTTGCAGGCGTGGGCAGCGCGGGCGCCCACGGTGCCCCGCCGACAGCCACTGCGTCTGCAGGCGGTCGGCACTGGTCCTACTGGGCGGCCTGGTACGTTGTCGGGCACGACCCGAGTGATCCAGGCTGGTAGACGAGGGATTGACTGAGGGCGACGAACACTACGCACTGAGCGCGGCTTTCTGTTGCTGGGTTTCTGCCTGACCACCCTCCCCCCTTCCGGCTGCCCAGTTACCGGAATGGCCGCTGTCGTCTTCGCTGCCGTAGAAAGAAACTGTCCAGCTGCCCCGATCCGCGGGCGTTCACGCAGGAGGGCTTGCGCCGTCCCCGAGCGCGGTCCCTGTCGGAACCCGACGGCCGGCAGCCGCCCCTGCGCGCCGCCCCGGTGGCGGAGGCGACGGCTACGCAGTCGCCGATAAGACATTGCCTAGGAAATTGGCCGTCAGGACGAGTGCGACCGATGGCCACGGGATTGCGGCACGGCTGGACGCACCTGCGTTCCAGTCACGTTTTCAAGTCCGCAATTGTCTATCGAACCGCACGTCTCATTGGGCCACGGTATCTTCGGACGATTTCCAAGTCGCCGTAATTGCTGTAGGCGGAAAGTCTCTCGATGCAATCCTCCAGCCACTAACAGAATGCAGGCAACAGCGCTGTCGCGCGGCTGGCCTCAGCACTCGATATGAGGTGGTCTCGCCCGACATCGCAGCGCCGCCGCCTCCGGGCCCCGGTTCCCACAATCGCTCTACATCACGCACCCCCCCCGCGTCGGGACCTGGCGGTCCACGCTGTCTTGTTGTTGCGTTCCCCTCTATTGTTTTGACGCCTGTTTCGTCATGGACGAGAACAACAACAACCCTTCCCGTGTGCCACCGCCGCCGGGACCGAGGCATCCAGGCTCCTACATGTGCAGCATCTGCACCATCGTGCTGACGGGTGAGACGAGCTGGAAACAGCACGTCCGCGGGAACCCACACAAGAAGCGGGCGCAACGCGCTGCTTCCATCGACGTCGCGAGCAACCACAACGCCCCCTCTCTGCGCTGGACGTGCCCGACGTGTTTGGTGTGCAACGACTCGGCGGCGGGCCTCTTCGCCCACGTCGGGGGCGCAGTCCACCGCCGGGCCGTCTCGGTGCTGACAGACGCCGGTCGTGCAGGGGAGCTTCAAGCCCTTCTTCCTCGTCTCCGTGAGGCAGCGCTACAGGTTCTCCGGTCGGGCGGTGACCACGACCGCTGCATCGAGCTTCTCCATGAGACGGAGGCCCATGCAGGTGCGCAGGCGGCAGGCGGTCCCGCCGGACCTTCTGGTCACGGTTCCTCTGCAGGACATGGCGGGCGGAGTGGTGGCACGGACGCAAGGGCTGATGAGAATGGTAGCCACCTGCGCAAACGCAGGCGCGAGTGCGATGCGGATGGCGGCGCGGTGGCGCGAGCCGCCGTTTGTTGTGGCGGCTATGCCCGAGACGGAAATGGCGTCCATCGTCGTGACGTGGGGGAAGCTTCTGCCTGTACCGGTGGCGGTGCCGCCTCGAGCACCCCGCCGCCGATTGGCGGGCATGGTCACGCCACAAACGCTCTCGAGCGAGCGGCCGCGGCGCGCGCTGTACCAGCGTCGCAGCACGGCCGTCACGCAGTGGTGGTCCCGCCCGGGGCCCGTGTTTTGTTTGAGTGCCGGGTGTGCCGCCGCCAGCACTGTACCGCTGACGACTTCATCAACCATGTGTGCAGCACGTAATACGCAAAGGGCAACAGAGCGATTCTGGAGTACGCTCCCTCTTCCTTGCTGTCGTTGCAACTTCTGCTTCACTGCTGTGTGATGTGTGTTGCTGTTCCTGCTGCTTTACTGCTGTTTGTTGTGCATTGTTGTGTGGGGCACGTGTGTCTCGTCGTACCTGCTGCTTTACTGCTGTGTGTTGTGTCCTGTAGTGACGCGCAAGAAGCATAGTGGCCCTTAATAGCTAACCATCATCCCTGTCACGCAAACAAGCACGCGCACGCCGCCCAGCAACGACGGTGACCTACTTTCCACTCGCCAGCATGCCAGCCTTCCCAATCGCCAGCACCACCGCATCGCCACCACCCGTAGCGTCGCCACAAACAAGCACTCACACCGTGACAGACAACAGCACATGCACGACCGCGTCGCCGCTGACGACGGCGAGCTGGTTGACGAGCGCCAACCCTCCCACCTCGAACAGTACCAGCACGTGCACGACCGCCTCTCTGCCGAAGATGGCCAGCTTGTTGACGCCCGCCAACACCTGCACCTCGCAAAACAACAGGACCTGCACGACCGACCGCCTCGCCCACGATTATGGCAAGCTCGCTCACGCACTCGAGCACATGTACCGTGGCCAACACGAGCACGAGCACGACCGCATCGCCGCCGAGCACGGTGACCTCGTTGACGCTGGCCAACGCGCGCACGAGGCGCCACGCCAACACCAACATGGACGCCTCGTCGTCGACGACGGCGTGCCTATGGACTCAATCAGGCACGCACACATTGTCCAAAACAAGCACCTGCTCGACCGCCTCGATGCCGCCAACTCGTCAACTGCGCGCTCGTTGACGCCCGCCAACACGCGCCCCTGATGCAACACCAGCACCAGCTCGACCGCCTGGCCGCCGACGACAGCGACGACCTCATCATCCTCCAACACGCGCCCCTGATGCAACACCAGCACCAGCTCGACCGCCTCGCCGTTGACGACGGCGACAACCTCAACATCCTCCAAAACGCGCACCTTGCGCCACACCGACAGAAGCATGACCGCCTCGTCACCGACGACGATGAGCTCGTTGATGCCCACCAGCACGCGCACCGGGTGCCACACCAGGAACAGCACGACCGCATTGACACCGACGACGGTAAAGTCGTTCACGCACTCCAGCACGCGCACAGAGGCCAGCAGGGGCACGAGCTCGACCGCCTCGCCGTAGAGCACGGCGACCTCCTTGACATCTCTAAAAGCCGGGACCTCGCCCAACACGAGAGCCAGGTCGCCCGCCTTGCCGCCGAAGACAGAGGCCACATGTAACCACTCCAGCACGCGCTCGCAGGCCAACGCAAGCACTAGCAGAACGCCTTTCCGACGTCGTCGGCGCCCATGTTGGCACACTCCAACGCGCGCATCTCCCCCAACACAAAAAATGCCACGACCGCCCGGTCCTCACACCCACCCAGGCACGTCGTAGCCATAGTCGAAGAAGAGCTCCTCTCCGGGAGCCAACGGAGCCCGGGCAAATAAGCCGACCCTGATTTGGCCGCTCACGTTTAACAGCTTTGCCTCAACGTTGGCGAGCTCCTTTCTTCGGTGATTGATGAACTTCGTCCGATTGCCCTTGTACTTGGCATCGATGTTGACCGTCTTCGTGACAGAGTACAGGAAGCTGACGCCCATTGCGTCGTAGACGCGCCCTCGTGCATGTGCCTCCCCGTTGGAGAGTAGCTCGCCAACATACTCACCGACAAAGTCCCCGGCAGCCGCCGGCTCAGCTGCAAAGACCCCAAGTCCGTGTGCGCCTGAGCGGCCGAGCACACAGCGAACTCGAGCACCGACCTGTAGTTGAACATTCCGGCAACGGCGCCGACCGACCGCCTCTCCAGCAGCCATGCCGTCGCTAGCAACGTCCGCTTCAATAAGGAGCCCAGCCCCACGCAGAGGCGGTACACCGGCGCTTGGGCCAGCTTGACCGGGTGGTGTTGGCAGCCCGTCGACACCAGTATCCGGATTCCAGTGTGCACCGCACGTGAGACACGCATCGGGGTCGCACTCCCGGTCGACGCTGAAGCACGGGCACTCGTCCGTCGCACACCGTGACGGCGGCACGCATGCGCACCAGGTGCGCCGGTTGCAGTGCCGAGACGCAGAAGCTGGCGCGGCGTCGATGAGCGCCAACGAGGTGCCCGCCGACGACGCAGACCGCCCCGCCGCTGCCCGACAACCAAGAGCGCACCAGCACGACTTCTCGCACGACAGTCCCACCCTTGCGCACCTGCAGCGCTCTGCCGTGCACGCACCGACGTGAAAACACGGCATGAAGTCATGCACCTTGTCAGGCGCGTCGGGATCCTCCTGACTGCTGCCGTTCGTGGTTCTCCCAGGCGAGGAAAACGCACCCAGGGACAACGGCGGTGAAGCCGGACGCGTGTGAGTTTGCTGCAAGCCACGTGCAAACGCCGCCCCAGCCCCCGTCACGGGCGTGGAGCTGTCGCGTGCGGCGGCATCCACGTCGACATCTTCGTCAGGCGGCTGTACGTGCGACATGCCCCGCCCAGTCCACCCCGCCCCTGCAATGTAGTCAGCAACGCCGCGACACGTCTTGCCAGGAACAAATCTGGCGAGAAGACAAGTGTCTCCGTCCCCGACAATGTCTGCGCCTAGGTGAAGAAGCGCCACCTGTGCGTCACTCCAATCATCGACGGTCGGCTTCTCGTACGTCATGGCCGCCTTCACGCGAGCGTCGTGGCGACACTCCGCGCACCCACTGGCTGCTGCGGCAATGGAAGCATGCAAAATGCCTGCGCGACCACCACGGCGACCATCCGACACGGAGGGCCGTGCGAAGACGGGTACATCACTGTCGGGAACGTGGTCGTCCTCATCATTGACCACGAGGCTGTCAATGCCTCCACACAAACGGTCCAAAACGCCTCTCGAAGAGCCAACAACGTTCTCGCACGCGGCAGGATGACCCGCGCTGACGCCTTCGACGCCAAGACCCACACCAGGACAGGGAGCGCTGCCAGCCGCGACACTGTCAGCGTCACCGTCGCTGTCGCTGACAGCCACATTACGAGAGGGAGCGCTGCCAGCCGCGACACTGTCCGCGTCACCGTCGCTGTCGCTGACAGCCACAGCACGAGAGCGAGCGCTTCCAGCCCCGACACCGTCCGCGTCACCATCACTGTCGCTGAGCACCCTGCGACGGCGATGCCGCTCGCGGTGCGCGGAGGACGCCGCGTGGAATGACGCTCTCCACTCTCCAGGGACGACCCCCGCAACCCGATCTGGGTCCGCGCGCGCGTTTGCATCACGGCCTCGACACGCATCATCACGGCGAGCGACAGGTACAGACGACGACGGCTCCACCGTGTGCGTGCCGTGCACGCGACAAGTGTAGCGCAGGCACGTTCGACACAACAGACGCAAGAAGACTTCTCTCGACGTCCCATAAAAGTCGAACGCCGGCGCACACTCGGAGGCGACAGCGTCTGCGCGGTCCACATGGTCCGTGGAGAACAGAGCGCCCATACACGGCAGAAGCGTGACCGCGGCAGGACCCTCTGGAGCACGAAGGGCAGCGTGAACAGACCGCAGCGCGGCAACGTCGGCCCGCAGCGCGCCGTTGTCGGCGTGCGACTCTCGTACAAGTGCGGCTTCCCGCGTCGCCCACGCGCGACTGGCGGGGGGAAGACCAGCAGCGAGCACGTCAGACGCAGCTGTCGTCGCAGCGACGGCGAGCGCCACGGCCGCGGCCTGATGACCATGAAGGTCCTCATGGCCGAGGCGCCCGACCTGTGCAACGCACTCACCGACCGATGGACTGACGACTTGCTCCCGTACGGCTCCAGTGCCGAGAACGACGGCGAGGCTGGCACCGCCCGTCAAGCGCTCGATCGCCGCTCGGCTCTTGGCGCGCGCGGCTCGACCCGCAGAAGCCCGGCGGTGGTCAGCCGCTCGACGCTTGATGAGTTGTATGACGTGGGTCAGGAAGGAGACGGTCTCGCCCAATGCGCTGCTCATAGCGCTCACCACCGCAGGTGATTCACCCAGGGCCTCCACGACAGCTTGCACCCCCGCCCGCTGCGCCGACCGACACGTAAGCGACGGGAGCGATCGGTAGTGCCCGTCGTGATGAATGGTGTCCGGATCAGACGCGTCGCTGCCGTCACTGTTCCACTCGGGGGGCGCCCATCCGTTCTTTCGCATGATCTTGTCCGCCTTTGCATGCGCCTCGTCCGAGGGGCCAAGGTATGGCGTGAACTTGGCGGGAGGCACGTGCTCAAGCCGTCGCCAAGACCGACGCAATGACGTGTAAGCAGTCGCCGATGGGAGACGCTCAGCTGCTGGAAGAATCGTGACGACCACAGCGTCGTCCGCGGCGGTGGCGCTCGGCGCCACCCGCGCGCGCCGTGCGGAGCGCAGGTAGTCGAGAATAGTGCGCTGCACCTCTCGGGGGGGGCGCCTCTCGTCGTCGTCAGGTTGCTCAGCGCGTGCCCCATTCTTCCGGCTGCTCCTCTCCAGGAGGCTTCCATACACCACATCCCCCCCACCCGGACTCAAAGCCTCCCCGCGACAGCAACTCGGGCCAACTCTGCTGGATGATGCCACAGTACTGGCATAGCGACTATCAACGTCGGGGGCACCAACACGCGCGAGCAACGCGGACGATGTGGGGGCCTGCTCAACAGGGCGGGAGACGGCAGCCACAGACACCGCTGCCGCGGCGCGGGCGTAGCGCTCAGCCGCGGCCCGATTCACCGCAATGGCTATGCGCCCCTCCGCGCGACGACGCCGACGAGCGCGGCGCCCCGCTCGGCCATACAGACGAAGGATGACACGCTTCAGAATAGTGCCGTCCCCAGAGGCGGCAGCCACAAGGTCGGCAGCTTCAGCATCGTCGTCCACATCGGACAAAGGCCCCTCATCGTTGGGCCAATCCTCCACATAGTTCTCCTCGGGGACACAGCGCATTGTCGCCATTGTGGCAAGGCGAGACGGGGTCCGCGGCCGCGACCAGCCACAACGAGATGCCGACAGCTGACAATGGGATGCCGACAGCTGACCGTGCTCCCCCCGACGCACCTCAGCAGGTGTCGTGACCTGCGTTTGTCGCTCAAGTGCTCAAATCACCAAAATTCCGCGCCCCAGTTGCTGCGTGGACCAATCATGCTGATCTGGGACAGGCTAATTGCGAGGCATGTCAGTTGTCATTTCACAATTCGTGCGTAATGGTTCGTCGCCCGTCGGCGTGTCAGTGGCAATGCCGCTGAGCGTGGCGGCCGGGAAACGGCTGGCGCCTGAGGCCGCGGCTGCCGCGGTTGTGCGGCCGCCCCGCGGCCGCACGGCCGTAAGAAGCGGTCGCCGTCGCAGGCGACGATGACGTGTCGGGGGGGGACGCGGGGGGGGGTACGTAAGGCCGCTACCTCGACGCAATTGGCTGTCGCGCCGCCGTCGACTTGGTACTCTCGTCGCCCGCCGCCACCGATGGCGGAGCTACACCGCTTCCATCGGGGGCGGTGCCGGGCGTCACACCCTCCGGCGGCCCGTCGCCCGAGGGTGTGACGCCGGCCGCGCGGGTCTGCACACCCTCGTGGTGGCCGCAACCGTCGGCCCGCGCCGCTGACGGGCGGCTGGCGCGTTGCCGCCGCAAGTGTTGGTAGCGGCGGGTGCGCCTGCCTGCCCGTGGCCAGCGGCGGGCGGCTGCACGTAAGACAGCTGCGAGTGGCCTATTCGTCGCTGGGGCTGCCACGGCCGCAACCGCGGTGGCCCCGCCGTAGCTGGCAACGCGCGACAACGCCGTGCGGCGACGGCGAGGCGCTTTGCCACCAGTGTGATGCCCACCTATGCCAACCGATGGCCTCCAGTCTGGTGCCCGCCTGCACCACTCCTCACAGCTCCAGAGCACGACTGTCACTCGACGCAGCCGCCTGTGCAAGTAAAAGCAGAACGCTTGCTACGGCAGTGACTTGGGAGTCGTGCCTCGTAGCATCTCACCGTGCAGTTGCCGCTCCAGCGCTCATTGACCGGCGAGCACTACGGCACATGGTCCTAGCACTGTCCCTAGCACTGTCCCTTGTGTAGCATACCAAACAAACACCAGCTGTGGCACACAGTCGATGTGATGGGCTCCCAAATGGCGGCGCGATGTCCCTGTTCATGCCACCTTCAGCACAGAAAAGCACAGAGTTGCTGCCAACGGATCCCGACGGCATCGACTTTCCACAATCTCCAGCAAGTTTCTTCTTTTGTCGATCTCAAAGATTTCAAATGGCTCGACTTCTGTGGGGAAGCTTCGGTTTCAATGGCGCAGGACTTTCTATTTCAAAAGAGTGCAACAAATAAGTTTTCATGAGCAGGCTCCGATCACCACCCCTTGCGTCCCATTCGCAAAGTCACAGATGGCACCTGTTGTGTCCCCTTGGCCAAGTCCCAGATGGCACCTGTTGCGTCCCATAGGTCAACTGCGTCTTCCTGGCGCCCTGCATGACACGCTACACGACAGTCATGGTCAGCACTGCTAGAGTGCGTCGCCACCCTCACTGCTCCAGTGCCATGGGTACCCGACACAACCCTCTCTTGCGTCTGTCATATCTACAGGTCATGTTCGTGTGCATGTCGTGTGTGGCCCACACACACACACACGTGTGTGGGTTTTGTTTTCGGGAGGCCATGGATTTTTGGTCTACATCAACAGTTTTAGAAGCACTGCCCGGCCGCAACACGGGCGAGCTTCTCTTCGACTCTAGAGAACTGCCCTACTATCTGTCGACGCGTGATGAGGCTTGCCGCCAGGGCCTGCAAACGAACGCCGTCTTCGAGGAAATGCGGGTTGAAGTACACCAGGTTCCGAATGATGACCTTCAAGTCGTTGAACACACCCTCGATGGGCTGCAGGTCGGGAGAGTAGGGCGGTAGCCGGATGAAGGGGATCCCATTGTTCTCCAAGAAGGCGTCGCCAGCAGCATCGTGGATTGGCGCATTGTCGAAGAGCAAAACGCAAGCTGCTGCTTGAAGGTTCCAAGGGACCCCAGGGGTGTACCGACCCATCTTTTGGATGACACGACCCAAGAACAGGCGCCAGTCGTTGCTCGTCAGTGCACGCTCACACGTGACCGAGTGCAAGCCCAGGATGCGCCCGTCTGACGACACCGCCATCGTCGTGCTGACGCGCTCGACGTGCCGAGGACTGATGTCGAGCATGTCAACGCGCTCTTGTCGGAGAGCACGCCCGTACCTGCGGAGAACGTCGCGACCGTCTGTGTGGGTCTCGTCGACGGATACGATGCAGCCGTTCCCGACCATCTGACGCAACACTGCGTGCTCGCGGCGACGCTCTCGGTTGGCCGCTCGGTACAAGCGGATGATGACCTTCCGTGTGAAGCCGAGCCGTCGCAGCATGCGGTCCACCGTGCTCCTAGACACACGCAGATGGGCAAGCTCACCCGACGGCAGCGCCCGCATGGCCGTCATCATGGATGTATGCTCTCTTAAAAGTGGATTCTCTTGAACGAGAGCGATGATGGCACGCAGCAGTGTGTCGTCCTCCCAGCAGGAATCTTCGTTACGATTTTGTCGCTCAGGTACGCGCCACACGCTCTCGCTGCGCCTGCAATAGCACATACAACGCTCAAGCTGCACAGAGCGAACTCCAATAACCGCCGTGATGGTTGAGCGCGGAACACCGTGGTGCACCATCGATATCGTTGAACACCGCAGAGCTGCCACATACATCCTGAAGACAAGTTCTTCCCCGGACACACCCGCAGGTGCCTTGCCCAACGCCAGCACGACCACGTCGACGCCAACGACAGCGACAACGCCGACGCCCGCGAGCACAGGCACCTCCCCAAATACAAGCATCACCACGACCGCCTCGCCGCCGACGTCGGCGAGCTCGTGGACGCGCTGATGCGTGCACCTTGGCCAACAGATGCACCTGCACGACGGCCTCGCCGCCGACGACGACAACCTCATGCACGCAGTCCAACACGCGCACCCTGGCCAACACCAGCACAAGCTCGACTGCCTTGCCGCCGACGATGGAGACCACGCTGCCGCCCTCCTACACGCGCACCTTGTGCATCACCAGTGTGACCGAGTCGTAACAGACGACGGCGCGCTCGTTGACGTGCTCGACGAAGCGCACCTCGAGTAACCCCGGCACGCCATTGTCGCCGCCGACGACGACGAGCTCCTCCCCGGCACCAAGCACGAGACCAGCGGGGCGCACGCAGAATCTGGGCGGGAAGACGTCGACGTTGTTGCTGTCACGCTGAAAACCGACCGCGTTTCCACAGACGAGCACGACGCCGTCGGACCAAACGACGGCGACGGCGCCCGCCGTCCTGCTCGGAACCACGCCAGCCCCGGTGCTGAGCACGATGACGATCTCAATGACAGATGATGCCCCCCATGCAGCCGTCGACCACGGCCGTGTTAGGCAGCGCGACAGCGGCCGCTCCGCCGACCGTGATCGCGACGGTTTCACCGCCGACGACGACGACGAGCGCGAGGACGCTACTGCGCGACAAAATGGGAGATTCGGGTCCTGCGGGTTGCGAATATGGCGATGGAGGCTTGCAGCAACTCGTGCGTTCGAGCTGTCTGCTGAGTCAACGGCGGGCCAGCGCTCCAGGCACGCCATTGGTCGATTTGGCTATTGCTGATCCCCCAATTCTGTCCTCATCGCCCCGGAACGGTAGTGGAACGGCAATGAATGCAGATCTCTCATTGG
>ENA-ORXT01003751-ORXT01003751.1-marine-metagenome-genome-assembly--contig:-NODE-3751-length-16371-cov-4.196760_pt1 | contig 16371 bp, 10 predicted proteins | sample MGYA00237868_ERZ511482 | MGnify/ENA metagenome assembly ERZ511482 | reverse complement strand
CCCCCGAAGGCAAGCTCGATGGCTTCGTTCACGGCGCTACCTACTTCATCGATGAGCCCGGGACGCGGCTCATGACCCTGAGCATCGGCATTGACGGCTGGCGGCTATTTGACGGCAACAACGGCTGGTTCAGGTCCGGCCCCGGGGCGGACCCCGGCCATTGGAAACAACCCGGTGCCAACTGGTGGACGAAGCGGGAGCACCCCGCTCATTTCGACCTCTTTGAAACCGACGGTGAGCTCGTGCATTCCTCCACCATCGGCTTCCGGATGTTTGGCGGTATGAGCCGCTTGCATCCGCAAAAGTCCTTCTCCATCTCCGCCAGGAAGAAATACGGTAAGAAGCGGATCAAACACGACATTTTTGCGGGAGCGTCCGGCAAATCCTTCCAGTTTTTGGTGGCGCGCAATGGCGGTTCAGACTGGGGCCGCTCCTACGTTCGTGATGCCCTGCTGACTGATCTGCTGAAAGATGAAAGCTGGGACCTCGACCACCAGGCTGGCCGGCCCGTGCAAATTTACCTCAATGGCAAATATTGGGGCATCTATCACCTGCGGGAAAAGATCAACCCCCAGTTCATTGCCGACCGCCACGGGATTGACGACAAGGACAAGATTGACCTGCTGGAACACCAGGAAACCGTCAAGCACGGCCAGCTGGGAAACTACCGTAAACTCGTCCGCTTCATCGAAAACAACGACCTGAGCCAGCCGGCAAACTACCGCCGCATCCAGGAATGGATGGACATAGACAACTACCAGCGCTTACAGATCGCACAGACGTTTTTTGACAACCGCGACGCGGGAGGCAACATCCGTTTCTGGCGCAACCGGGAAGACCCGCAAAGCCGCTGGCGATGGATTCTTTACGACGTCGACCAGGGTTTCGGGTTGCACGACCCCGAGGCGTACGAGAACAACAGCCTGGCCTTTTACACGGAAGCCAATGGGCCGAGCTGGCCCAACCCGCCCTGGTCTACCCTGCTGCAACGACGCCTGCTGGCCAACCCCGGCTACCGCCGGGGCTTCGTGAACCGCAGCCTGGACTATCTGGCTACGGACTTCCGGGAAGAACCCATGCTCGCCGCCATTGAGCGGCACCGGGCGGGGCTGGCCTACGATATGCCGCGGCAGCTGCAGCGCTGGCGGGGGAAGGCGAAGAACTGGGACACCCACATCGAGCGCTTGCGCACCTACGCCCGCGAGCGCCCTGTGCACTTGCGCGAGCACCTGCGCACCTTCTTCGGCGGCGGAGCCGACCGGCAGGTGACCATCATTGCCAGCCCGGGGGGATACGTGACCCTCAACCATAACCTCCGCATCGACGAGGAGCGACATACCGGCCGCTATTTTGAGAACTTCCCCCTGCACCTGCGCGCCGTCGCCCACCCCGGCTTCCGCTTCAAACGCTGGGAAGGAATGATCTCCAAAACCCCGGCGACTGACCTGCCACTACACAAAGACCGCCGGGTAAAGGCCATCTTTGAGCCCTTCTCTCACCCACTGGCCGAAGTCGTGATCATCAACGAAATCCGGCCCCGCGGCAAAGCCGGCGGCGACTGGCTGGAGCTCTACAACCGCTCCGAAAGCCCCATTGAATTACTCGGTTGGCAACTAACCGACGGGCGCCACATCACCCGCCTGCCGGACCTTACGATTGCGGCAAATGATTACCTCGTCGTCTGCGAAAAAGAAGCCGATTTCCGTCGGGCCTACCCCACCGCGCACATGGTCGTCGGTGGCCTGGGGTTTGGCCTCGATAAGGACGGCGAAACCCTCGGCCTCTACGGCCCGCTCGGTGGCTACGTCAACCAGGTTACCTACGCCACCACCGAGCCCGACACCTCCTTCGTACACGCCCTCGTTTTGCCCGGCCTTGACAATACGGACGCCCGCCACTGGGCAACCCAGCCTGGCCAGGGAACTCCCTGCGCCGCCAACCCCGATTACCTTCAATCCGCCGTCGTTACCCGACAGGATTACTGGCTACGGATCGGCATCGGCGTTGGGGTGCTGCTGTTGATTGTGGTAGTGCGGTCGCGGGTGGAGCAGCGCAGTGTAAATTAAGTTTGTGCGAGTTTGCAATGGGCCCTCGGTGCACTTCTCGAATAGCTTCTCCTTCGTCGAAGCTCGCTCGAAGTTTACTCGGGCACCGGAGCGTTAAAGACTTTCCGCCCGCGCGTTGCGCGCGGGCAGCTATGACAGCGACCACCGGTCCCCGAGTAAACTCCGAGCGAGAGTAGCGAGCCGAGGAGTGCACCGAGGGGTTCTGGATAAAGCTAATAACTTAGTTTAAGGTCCATTCCATCCCATAAACCCCACCAACGCAGCGTTTCCAGCCCTTTTCCACCCTTCCTAACATCTCTTTCCACGGCTTTCCACATACTTTTCCACCGCTTTTTCCACCACTTTTTGTAGTAACTTTATCACTTTGGCAACCCGTTCCTCCTTACCTTTGTACACTCCGTTTACGGATATATCAGAGGTAAAATAATGATGCATCCAATTTCGGGAGTCCTATTGACTCGGTCATCCAATGCTCTGAGTCGCAGCTTCTAAATTTTGGTCATTCTGCCTGATTACGGGGAATTACATTGAATGACCGAGTCTACTTAAGTCATGGCCAAGAACAAAATCCAAGACCGGCGAGAAAATTCTCCCGGCCCCGCGTATTCTAACCGCTCGCGCCTCCGGGAAGCGAACCTGCCGGAATACAGCAAACTACCGCCCCAGGCACCCGACCTGGAGGAGGCCATCATCAGTGCCATTCTGATTGAAAAGGAAGCCATGACGAAAGTGCTCGACATTCTCGCGCCGGAGTCTTTCTACAAGCCCGCTCACCAGGCCATTTACCGCAGCATGCGCCGGCTGTTCGAGCGCAGCCAGCCCATTGACCTGCTGATGGTGATGGAAGACCTGAAGAAGGCCGAAGAGCTGGAAATGATCGGTGGCGCCGCCTACCTGGCCCAACTTACGAGCAAGGTTACCAGCTCGGCCAACATCGAATACCACGCTCGGATCGTTACCGAAAAATTCATCCAGCGCGAGCTCATCCGTACCAGCACGGAGGTCATCAAAGAAGCCTACGAAGACAGCACGGACGTGCTCGACCTGCTCGACAAAGCCGGCAACTTCGTTTTCGAGATTACCGAAAAGAACATGGGTAAGCAGGTGGCCGACATGGGCTCCCTGGCCAACCAGCTGCTGGAGCAACTCACCATGCTGCGGGAAAAGGAAGACGGCCTGACCGGGGTGCCCACCGGCTTCACCGAGCTGGACCGGCTTACCTCCGGCCTGCAACCATCCGACCTCATCATCATCGCCGCCCGCCCGGCCATGGGTAAGACGAGTTTCGTGCTCAGCCTGGCCCGCAACGCTGCCGCCGAATATGGCCGGGGGGTAGCCATCTTCAGCCTGGAGATGAGCTCGGCCCAGCTCGCCGGCCGTATTTTCAGTCAGGACGCTGAGGTCAACGGCCAGAAAATGCGTAACGGTAAGTTCGACGACGACGAGTGGGCCCGCCTCGTTGACGCCATGAACCGCATCGGCGAAGCCCCGATCTACATCGACGATACGGCCGGCATTAATGTCTTTGAGCTTCGCGCCAAATGCCGTCGCCTCAAACTGGAGAAAGACATCTCGATGGTCATCATCGATTACCTGCAGCTGATGTCCGGCGCCGGAGAATCCAACAAAGGAATGAACCGGGAGCAGGAAGTCTCCGGCATCAGCCGGGCACTTAAAGGTCTTGCTAAAGAATTGGAGGTGCCGGTGATTGCGCTGTCGCAGCTGTCAAGGGCGGTGGAGACGCGGGGTGGGGATAAGCGACCGCAACTTAGTGACCTTCGGGAATCGGGGTGTTTGGCTGGGGATACTTTGGTGACCGTAGCAGACGAAGGAAAAGAGCGATTTGCATACCTCCGTGACTTGGTCAAAGATCACCCTGATGGTGGTTTTAAAGTGTGGGCGCGTAAGGACGATGGAGCACTAGAAAGAGCAACAGTAAGTCGTGGGTTTTCAACCGGAATCAAGCCAACCTTTACCCTAAGAACGACTGATGACCGTTACATTAAAGCCACCGCCAATCACAAGTTTTTAACCCAAAACGGATGGAAACGGCTTGACCAGCTTGCAGAAAACGATGTAATAAGAGTAACAGAAAACGCGCGTCCGAACTACCAGCATCACATGGCCCACGCTTTGGCTTTATTAGAGCCAAACTCTGACGCTTCAGAAACCTATGTGGGCATTGCGTCCATCGTTCCCGGGGAAGATGAAGAAGTCTACGATCTAACCGTCCCCGGCCCTCACAACTTCGTTGCTAACGATATCGTCGTCCACAACTCCATCGAGCAGGATGCCGACATGGTAATGTTCCTCTACCGCCCCGAATACTACGGCATCGAGGAAGACGAACAGGGCAACTCCCTGAAGGGTACCGCCACGATCATCGTCGGCAAAAACCGCCACGGAGAAGCGAAAGACCTTCGCCTTGCCTTTGAGAGTGACTTCGCTAAGTTCAGCGACCTCGACGACCCGGACTTCAACCTGCTGCCGGACGATGCCATCTCCAGCCAGCCGGGGCCGGCTTATGGCTCAACGACGATCCCTTCGAAGATGAATACGGACGAGGATATTCCTTTTTAGTGAAGGATTGAGTGAGTGAATGGGTGAATGCATTCACTCAATCATTCATTCGCCCATTCACTCTTTCGCCCATTCTCTCCTTCACCCGCCCCTCTACCTCCACCGTAAAGCCTGAAGCCTCGGCCAGCATTTCGATTGTCTCGATCAGGCCATTGCCTTGTTGGCGGGCCTCTTCAATGAGGTGGCTTTCCAACGCTTTATCGTACAGCCGGGCTTTGGCCCGCTCGTTAAGCTTGCTGTAATCGGCGGCGGAAAAGACATTCCACCAGCTTTCCTTCACGTTCCTGAACTTGACTTCGTGGTCGATAGCCAGCACCTCCGGCTCGGGCAAATTACTGATGCGTAACGTTCGGCTTTCCTGATCAACGTCCAGCCGGACTTCTTCCAGGTCGTAGCCCACAAGCACTTTTCCGCTTACCTCTACGGCCGCTTCTTTTTCGAAGGCGATGGGCGTAGGCAGTGGTAAATACAGGGTGTACGTTTTGGTTTGTTTTGAGTCGAAGATCTCCGCAATATCACCTTCCACCGTGACGAGCTTCATCACTTTACGAACCTGCTCCAGTAAGATGGTAGATTGCTCCTCCGTGCTCACCTGCGGGCCTCCGGCCCCGCTAAACCCCCAGAAAACAGCCATTCCCAGCAGGAAGGCTAATACGACAGCGATGAGGGTAGCGGATAATTTGTTCATACCAGTAAGTTAAGGGAAGCATTAATCAGCTATCTGAATATTCGACGAGTAATACCATCAAATAGTCAAACAGTAGCTGTTTAAAGCTATAACTCTTCTAATATCTCTAAAGTGCGGCAGCCCTCCAAGACCACCAGACTACCCTACTCCACCTGCGCCGTCATCGGATACTTCAGGCCGGAATAGCTTTTGAGCACTGCTTTAACACTGCCCACACTCACGGGAGACTCGATCAGTACGGGAATTTTATTCTCATCGTCGGTGACGTAGATTTTCATCTCATCGCCCTCTTTGAAGACCTCACCGGCGATGAGCTGCGGGCTGAATTTTTGCGTCTTAAAATGACCAACACCTTTCACTTTTGTGCTTTCCTCCGGGCCGAGATATTTCAGAGATAGCGGATATATTTCCTGGTCCATCAGGATTTTGATCGGAATTTTCTGGTTTACGCTCATTTCTTCGTAGTCGAGGTTCCGGGCGTAATAGACGATTGAGATCAGGTCGTGCATGCACTCTTCGAGTGCAATTTCTTTCTCGTTCAGGTCGTCACGGGTTTTGCCGCGGGCGCTTACGGCGCGGCCTTTGTCCTGGTAAAAGGTTGTCCGGTCATAGCGGGTATACCCGCCTTCCTGGATGTTCTTAATGTGAATTTTCGGCAGCAGCGTTTTCTTGTCGAGGTAGCTTTCGTAGTTGTCGCGCACACTGTAAAACCATTCATAACTTTCATAGGTACGCCCCCTTACCATCACGTGGTATTGATCGGGCAGGTCGTGCACCAGAAAGGTTACTTCCCCGGCGGCGAGCCAGACAAAGTTCCAATTGTAATAGAGTTTATAAACGATTTTTTCCCCGGCCTGAAAAACATTGTTTTCAGTTTCGCAGACATCAGCCGGCAGCGCCATGGGCGGATGAAATGCTGAAGGAGTGGGCGCGGCCGCAGGTGCAATGCCCCCCGCTTGCGCCAACGGCGCATTCCCCCAATGGGGGAAAGTAAGGGGTGCAATGTTTTTTTCAGATGCGACGTTCTCTGCCGCCGAGTTCAGCAACAGTCCTGCCGGCAGGGCGAACAAAAGAGCAAGGCGTAAGAAGATTTTCATCGTTTTTCTTTTTTGACGATCAACCAGTAGCCGGGTAATGCCGGTAACAAAACATTAACCGCAAACAGGGTCGTGAAAGCGGCCAATGTAGCTACGGCTGCTTCCGGGGAGTTTCCCCATAACAACAGCCCGAGTTCCGTTCGGGTTACAAGATTCACGCCTGGTGGCAGCGGAATGCCCGCCTGCACCAGGTAAATACCGGCAATTCCGGCCAGCCCTTCCAGCAGTGGCAGCTCCAGGCCGAAGAACCAAAGCAACAGATAGAGCTGTGTACAGTAAACGGTAAATCGCAGACAAGCGTAGCCTCCGGCCCGCAGCATTAACCCGGTTTTAACGTGTTCAAGACCTTCTTTTAGCTGGCTATTGGCCAACCCGAAGCGTTTTTCGGCCCAGCCGATCAGCTTTAGCAGCAGCGGTTTGCCGCCCCACCAGCCGGCGGCTAAGAGCAGCGGCCCGATGGGCCACAGCCAGGCCACGGCGAAGGGGAGGCGCTCGCGCAGCAGCCCATCCGCCGTCCACATCAGTGCTGGCCAGGCCAGCAGTAGGAAGGCAATCCACTGGCAGGCACTACCCAACACCGAGCTGGTGAGTACGCCGGGCCATTCTTCCCGATCCGCCACCAGCAATCTTCCCCCAATTTCACCGATTCTGTTTGGGGTAGCGGCGGAGAGGCTCACGCCAGCCAGCGTAGCCCGCAGGGTACGGGCGAAGCTCCAGGGCAGGAAAGCCGTCAGCAGCAAGAACCATTTCCGGGCTTCGATCCACCAGTTGACCGGCATGAGCAGGCAGGCCAGGGCGAGGTATATCCATTGCCAGGGTCGGGCAAGGGCCGCACCAAAGGCCGCCCAGTCCAGCTGTTCACTCAGCCTGCGAAAATGCCAGGCGAATGCAAGCAAAACCACGACCGTCAGAAGTCGCAGGCCCCACTTTCGGGTCGTTTTACTAAATATTTTATTTTTTGACGTTGTCAAATTATTTGTTTGTTCGGCAAATGGGGTGTTACCTTGTAAGGGATGCAGCTACTGCGATAAAAAACGCGAAGCGTTTTCCAAAGCCCCTCCCCCGTGGGGAGGGGTTGGGGAGGGGGTTCACCGCACAAAACTACAACATTGCCCACCCCTAAGTCCACAAAAAAAGAAGTGCCGGTCTACCGCATCATCGGCGTTGACCCGGGAACGGTGGTATTGGGCTTTGCCGTAGTGGAGGTTCACCCCCGCTCCCGCCGCATCATTGAGCTGGGGACGCTGAAGCTGGCGAAATTTCCGGACCACGCGGAGCGCCTCGCCACCATCCACCGGCGCCTCACACAGGTAATCGGTACGCACAAGCCAAAGGTGATGGCCATTGAAAGTCCTTTCTTCGGCAAAAACCCGCAATCGATGCTCAAGCTCGGTCGCGCCCAGGGCGTGTGCATGGCCGCGGCCATGGGCCAGGGACTGGAGGTAACGGAGTACGCGCCGCGCAAGATCAAACAGTCCATCGCCGGCAACGGTAACGCCAGTAAAGAACAGGTAGCCGCCATGCTGCAAAATGAATTTGCCCTTGACCTCTCCCGGGAACTCGACGACGCCACCGATGCGCTGGGCGCTGCAATGTGTCATTATTACCAGACCAGGGGGCTCGGCGGTGGGAAAAAATTCAGCGGCTGGGAAGGGTTTATCAAAGCTAACTCGGGGCGGGTGAAGAAGTAGGCCTCAAGAAGTCGTCGGACGAAGTTTTTGCTGACTACGTCCAGCAAAAACGATTCGTCAGACGACAAATGACACCATATGCCTGTCGTCCGACCAATTCTTTTAGCTTGGCGAAGCCGGATAAAAGTTGGTCTGCCGACTATGGCCTATAGCCCCTCACATTGCTGTCTGATGGCAAAACTTTGCACCTGCGATCTGCGCTCAAATTACAACTCCTTAAAAGTGTGGTTGCTTGTCAACGCTAACAAGGGCTAAATAGGTGTCAGGCGGAATCAACATCAGTTGATACCGACCCCTCGACTACGCTCGGGGTCCGGCTTGTGCCAGACAAGCCGTTTCGCCTGAGGCGAAACGGGATATCATCTTGCTCGACGGTTCTCGAGCATAGTCGAGAGGGCATTATCATCAAGCCTGACTGATCTAAGTTTATGGTATATCCCCTAATCCGCTTTAAAAATCTATCACACTATCACATCTATCAATCTATCACCTCGCCGCCAACCACTGCCGCCGCAGCATCCGACAACTGCGCTCACTACTCCCTGCATCTATGGCAATTTGCATACTCCCGATGGCTTTTTCCATCATTTCCGTCGTCCAATTACCCGAAGTACATCTGCATTCGCTGATTTTGTTCTCCATCGCTGCGTGATACCTGAGGATGGTACAAACCGGAACAGATTTATTACCCCGGCACCGCTGGCTAAGCTTTTTTGCCGGACTGACATCAAAAGTATTGACGGGAAAGTGCAGATGATGCGCCGGCAGCTGATCATGGCGCAGGCTCCCGCTACCGTCTCCATGCAGGCGCAGGTACCATCCGGTATGGTTTTCAATTTCGGCGTAGTCCAGATCGGAGATAATCATCACGGGTTCCGTTCCACCGCATCCAAACAGTAGAAATGGAACAAATAGCACGATGAGCCAATGAATGGGCATAGTCTCGGGTATTCCGGCAACCATACAGATGCCAATGGGTTTCCCTTTGGTGTCCGGTACCGAAAATTAATCCTGCCCTCCTTGATTGAATACGAAACATATACCCTTGACAATGGCCTCACAGTCGTGCTACACCACGACCCTAAGCGGACCGTCGTTGCCGTCAACGTACTCTACAAAGTAGGCAGCCGGAATGACCCGCCCGGACGGACGGGCTTCGCCCACCTCTTTGAGCACCTCATGTTCGCCGGCAGCGAAAATGTGCCGGATTTTGACGACGCACTGCAGCTTGCGGGCGGTGAAAACAATGCCTTCACCAGCGCCGATTACACACTCTATCACGAGACATTGCCCGCCGCTAACCTCGAAACCGCCCTCTGGCTGGAAAGCGACCGGATGCGCCAGCTGAATTTCAGTGAGCAATCGTTGAAGACGCAGAAAAAGGTAGTCGTGGAAGAGTTTAAAGAAACCTGCCTGGAGGAACCCTACGGTGATCTTTACCACCATCTCAACGAACTGGTGTATAAAGTCCACCCCTACCGTTGGCCGGTCATCGGTGAAAAGTTCGAGCACATCGAGGAAGCTACCCTGGCCGACGTAAAAGACTTTTTCTATCGCTATTACCGTCCGGACAACGCTGTATTGAGCGTAGCCGGCGGATTTAAGCCCGCGGACATTCGAGCGCAGATTTCACGATGGTTTGCGGACATTCCGGCTTCTTCAGCCGACCATCCCCGCCCGGAGCTTCCGGCCGAGCCAGCACAAAGGGAAGCCCGCAAAAAAACGGTAACGGCCGATGTGCCCAGCCCCGTGGTCTACCTCAACTTCCGCACCCCCGGGCGGATGCACCCTGACTTCCCGGCCATTGACATCCTCTGCTTCCTGTTGGGCAGCGGTCGGTCCAGCCTGCTCTATCGCAGGCTCGTCCGCGACGGCGACCTGTTTACCGAAGTCTCCGCCAGCCACAACGACAGTCTCGATTCGGGCGCCATCCTCGTTGATGCCCGCCCCGCAGAAGATGCCGATTACGCAACGGCCCGCGCTGCTCTCTTCACAACCATAAAGGAAATGAAGGAAAAAGGCGTTAATCAGGAGCAGTTAGACAAGGTGATTAATCGCCTTGAGCAGTCCAATCACTACAAAACCATCAGTGTCGTGAACCGGGCTACCGAGCTGGCCTTCTTTGCCTCCCTCGGCCAACCGGAGATGATCAATACGGAATTAGCGCGTTACCTGTCCGTTACCGTAGAGGACGTCAACCGTGTGGCACGGGAATATCTTCGGGAGGAGTTGCTTAGTGAGGTGGAGTATTTGGTGGAGGAGGGAGAGATAGCCCTGCACTAAGCCGGGGACCGCCAGACAAGCCCCTTAACCCGGCAACGATTCTTCCCGAACAAACGGTTGATCGTAACTACGCTTCCCCGTGGCTTTATACAGCGCATTAGCTACTGCCCCGAAGACCGGCGGGAACGGAGGTTCGCCCAGCCCCGTGGGCTTGATCGCGTTAGCAATAAAGTGAACGTCTATTTCCTTTGGTGCCTCGCTCATCCGGATCATCCGGTACTTGTCAAAGTTCTTCTTTTGCGGCACACCATCCTTGAAGGTCATCTGCCCGAAGAGTGCGTTACCCACGCCATCCGTAATACCTCCTTCGGCCATGTTGACGGCAGCATCGGGGTTGACGACAATGCCGCAGTCGATGGCGCAGCAAACTTTTTGCACGGTCGGCTTACCGTTCTCTATGGTCAGGTCCAGCACGTGAGCAGCGTAGGAGTTGTGGCAGAAATAAGCGGAGACACCCCGATGGGTACCCGCCGGCGTTTGGTCCCAGCCAGACTTCTCCCGCACTAGTTTCAAGACCCCGGCGTAGCGCTCAGGATCGTAGTCATTGGTCTCACCCACCGGTTGATCCTTAGCCCGCTGCAGCAAGTCGAGGCGAAACTGTATGGGGTCTTTGCCAGAAGTCTCGGCCACTTCGTCCAGAAAAGACTGCTCAGCGCCAGCCATGAAGTTGGAGCGTGGCGCGCGAAAGGCGCCGATCGTAATGTTGGAATCGATGGCAAATTCTTCGGCCAGGTAGTTATCTACCGCACCGGCCGGAAAACGGTTTGCGAAAAGCGGGCTTTCCGGAACACCGCCAGCTTTTACGTGCAGGGCGGTAAGGTTTCCTTCGTCGTCGAGCGCGGCCCGGTAGGTGGCGGTGTAAGCAGGTCGGTAGATGCCGTTGGTCATGTCGTCTTCCCGGCTGTAAGTAAGCTTTATTGGTGCTTTCACCTCTTGGGAGATCAACGCTGCTTCCAGCATATAGTGGGAGTAGGCCCGCCGACCAAAGCCTCCGCCCATACGCGTCATCTCGATGTCGATGTTCTCCACCGGCAGGTCCATGCGGGCAGCAATGGTGGGTTCGATCATGCCGGGAGCCTGCAGCGGACCGGCGATCCAGACTTTATCCCCTTCTACGTGTGCAAAGGCCGTCATGGGTTCCATACAGTTATGGGCGAGGAACGGTGCCGAGTAGCTGCGTTCAATAACCTTCGCTGCGTTGCGGAAGGCACGTTCGGGGTTGCCATCCTTACGCATCACTTTCGCTGGCTTAGCGGCTAACTCCGCCATGCGGGCGCGGTGATCAGCGGAGTTTTCCAGGCCCGCGGGGACTTTCCTCAGGCTTTTACCCCGGAAGCCGTTGATACTTTCCTCAAAGGCCTCAAATGTTTGCCAGTCGACCTGCAATGCCTTCCTGGCCTTCATCACCTGCCAGGTGGATGCGCCAACTACTGCCACCAGCTCGGGAAAGGCGTTGGTATCGAAGCCGCCGCGCTCGTAGCCGTCTTTGTAGGTCTTGATGGAGAATACATCCGTGATTCCGGGCATCGCCTTCACATCGTCCAGGTTGCGGATGGCTTTAAATTTCATCCCAAAAGCGGGCGGGTGCTCCACCATGGCGATGAGCATTCCCTCTTTCTGATAATCGGAACCAAAGAGTGGCTGACCGGTCACTATCTTTTTAGCATCGACGTTTTTCTTGGAGTGGCCGATGATGGAGAAATCGCTGACCGCTTTCAGCTCTACCTTTTCTGGTATGGACAACTCCGCCGCCGCAGCGGCCATCTCTCCGTAGCCCGCAGATCGCTCGCTGGCCGCATGCGCAAGCTGCCCCGCTTTGGTGGTGATCTCCGCCGCCGGCACTTCCCAGGCCGCCGCAGCCGCTGCCACCAACATGTGCCGTGCCGTTGCTCCGGCCATCCGCAGGCCATCCCAGCGGGAGTTCATTCCCCGGCTACCGCCGGTAAACTGGAAACCGTAGCGTTCTGCGTTGAAGGGGGCCATCTCGGAGACGACGTCCTTCCAGTTCGCATCCAGTTCCTCCGCCACGATCATCGGCATGGAGGTCATCACGTTCTGTCCGAACTCCGGGTTCGGGGTGTAGATTGTTACCCTGCCGTTGTCCCCGATCTTCAGGTAAGCGTTGATTTCGAACCATTCGTCGGGCATGGCCATCACTTCCCCGTCGGTCGTTTCCGGTGTACAGGACGTAAGCCAGTTGAAGCCAAGCATCAGCCCTCCGCCGGCCAGCGCAGATTTTTTCAGGAAGGAACGACGGCCGTGAGAAATCCTTAGGAATGCCATAAAATGGTGGTCTGATGAGATGAGAAATTGGCCTTGCCGCGGCCATAGCAAAGTAAATATAGGGGGTATGCCGGGCTTATGCTTAAAGTAGTACCAGGCGAATCGCATTCATCGCGGAGCGAAAGCAGGTCGTGAGGTGCATGAGGTGGGCGCGGACGCTTCGGCAGGCTCAGCGGGTTCCGCAGGTGCAGGGCAGGGCCTGGCTGCTTCCGAAGGCGACTTTCCCTGGATGAGGAGCTCCTGCTCCGAAAGCACGAGGCGTAAGCCGAGAAAGGGTAACAATGTAGGCCCGTTACACCTACAAGTGTGACGGGCCTACATGACTACAAAACTACCGACTACAATACTACCTTACCGTCTCACCACCAGCTTACCGCTACCCAGCTCACTGCCTGCGCGTAATTGATAGTGGTAAGTACCGGCGGGCAGCGCCCGCGTATCCAGGCGGAGCGACTGACTACCGGCCTCCATGTTCTGCTGACGGCGGACGATCTGCCGGCCGAGGGCGTCAAAGAGGAAGAGTTCGGTAGCGGCGGCCTCCGGCAGGTCGAAGCGGAGGTCGGTGAAGTCAGCAGCGGGGTTAGGCACTGCGGGGTAGAGGCGGAAGGTCTCGGTCGTTGTTTCGGCAACCAGCGTAGTGATGGTTGGCAGCAGGCGACGGCTTGTCTCGTTGTGAGCGGAAGCATCCATTGCGTTGGGGTCAAAGCTTAGCCAGTCGTCAGTGGAGCGGAAGCTGTCAGTTACGCGCACGGATAGTTCAACCAGCTTTGCACCTGCGGAGAGCGCCCGGGCCTCTCCCGTCTCGCTAAACCAGCTCAGCAGCAATTGGCCCCGTTCGCTCAGGCGATCACCGATGACGAGGTCCGAAAGGGTACCACCGGAAACACTGACCAGTTCCAGGCCATCCGCAAGCTGCAGGCCACCCTGGAAGGAAACAAGCGCATGAGCGTCAGCAAAATCAAGGTTCAGCGTGTACGTCTCCCCTACCTGAGGATTCTCCGGAAGCTGCAGCTCAAGCGCCAGATCACCAGCACTACGGCCGGGATCAGCATCACCGAGCAGATCACCAATTTTCACACCAGTAAACATCACCATCGTATCGTTTTGCAATACCACTTCCGCTCGCCGTGGTGTCGGGAAGATATTGTTCTGGTTCCAGTCAACGGGGAATTCATGCGAATCGGGGATGAAGGTCCAGCTATTACAGCCGGGTACTTCTTCCAGATCGTCAATCAGCAGTCGTTGCAGCAGGTATAAATCAAGGTTACTGAAGCTCTGGCTGCAGTTGGCATCAAGGGAAAGAATTTGCCGTGGGTTCGTAATCTGTGGCACATCATACCCGAGCAGCAGGCGCTGGCCCAGGAAGATTTCGAAGGAGGAAAGTCCGTTGCGCGGATCGGTATCCTTCACCGGCTCCAGGTAGTACATGCGCCCTAATGACAGGCCGGCGGGCGTTGAAGCAATGCCCTGCCCATCTTCAGGAAGTTCGAAGACGTAGCTTCCATTGGGCTCTGTCAACTCGAAGCTGACGGGCTCGATGGTCTCATCCTCCAGGTTATAAGCCATTGAGCTGATGTTACCCAGCAAGTTTTCAGACACGGCTACGAAACCAGGTAAGTAGCTGGTGGGCACCAGCACGGGAATACCGTTGCGGATGGCACTCACCTCGAGGCTGACGGGGCCTTCAGCCAGCATAATATCTGAGCTACCAGCTGACATGCCAAGGTCGAAATGGAGGAAGAACAAAACGTTAATGTTCTCTTCCAAGTCAATGCCTTCGGAACCGTTGGCAACGAAAGTGAAGCTGTTATTATCCACATTGAATTGTGGCATGATCTCACCAGCGCTTACGTGCGTCATGGTCGCAATGCTCTGATTCACCAGTTCGAAGGTACCGGAGATTGTTGCCAGATTATCCATCCCCTGAATGGAGACAGGCACCCGGACGGAGTTTCCACTGTAGCTGCTGGCTCCACCAACGACAATCTGAACGTTGTCCGAAGCTTCGGCTACGACGTCCTGACAAACTGTTGCGTCTCCACATTCGTTCGTTACCGTAAGGCAGACGTTGTAGGTTCCTCCGGCGGAGAAAACGTGTAGTGGGTTAGGTTCGGTGGAGGAATTACCGTCACCAAAGTCCCAGGTAGCCACACCCGAGCCGGAATCGTTAGTAAGCGTAGCGGCCAGGCCGCTCGTCTCAGCTTCGAAGCCTACGTAGGGGAGGTCTCCCGTGCCGCCACCAACAACACCGTTGAAGTTCATTTCCGAACAACCGTCGGCGCTAAAGGCGCGGATCATATAGTCTCCCGGAGGAGCCGGGATGTACAACTCGTCCGTTACGTCCAGAAACTGTTCAGAAAGCGGACCAGCCAGAATCACGCGGTAAGGACCGTTGCCACCAATGAAGTCAAGGTGGAAACCGCTGCTGTCACAACTGTTGTCAATCTCAATATCAAAGAGGTTGGCCGAGGAAGACTGAACGGTGATGGTTTCCATATCCATACAGCCCGTAGCATCGGTTACTTTGAGCTTGTAGTCACAGGGCTCCTGATTGAAGAGTTCAAAGATTCGCTCGCTGAGCGTAAAGGTGGTATCTACAACATTGTCACACAAGCGCGTAACCTCAACGGTAAAGGGAGGTACTCCGCCATTGATGTCGTTCCACAGCTGGTTGAGCTGGTTACAATCATTGAAAATCAGGGAGGTGACAAGGTCGAGGTCCGTCGTTGTATTCTCGATGGTAAACTGTTCTGTTTCAATACAGCCTACGCTGTCCGTTACAAAAAGGGTGTAGTCTCCGCTGGGTAAGTCGCTGCGGGAGAAGTCTGTTTCCCCTGTTTGGAAATTATCGGAGACCGGTTGATCGCTTACAGTAATGATGGGCTTACCATTTTGGTCGCCAATTTAGAATTTGGGGAACTGGTTCATGACGTCACCTACCAGTTCGACGCCATCAAGCGGAAGGGAGCCAAAACGGCGAAGCGGATTGGCCGGCTTCTTGGCGGTGGCTCTGATGAAGAGGACTTGACGGCGGTGCCTGGCTACCTGAAGGGTGACTATGGCTTTTACAACGATGCAAGAGAGGAAGGCTTTGCCCCCACGGTATACCCTGCCTCCCCCGCCAAGGTCCATGTTTTGCTGGGCACCTCCGCTACAAAAAAATTCGGTTTACCACAGTTAGCGGTATTTGAAAAGGCCAGTGGGGAATTTGTGATGCAGGATGTAATGCTCTTCGACAATGCCCAGTTTACGCTTGATCCGGAGAAAAACCAGGTGTACGTCATTCATGGCAGGAGCATCCGCTGGTATAGGTTCTAAGCAGCATTCCTGCCTTTTCGGCCAACCATAAAGTTTAGGGCACTTCGGCAAGCTCAGCGGGGGGCGCGGCCGCAGGTGCAGGGGAAAGTTAGCGGGCCATCATGGCTCTTTGACCTCCCCCGGCACCTGCGGTCGCGCCCAATTCTTTTACTCGCCAAACAGCAAATCTCTCATCTCATTGCGGTAGAGCTGCCGGCTAATCCCTCTCACCGATTCTCCGGTCGAGTTCATGAAGTAAACGATGATCTCGTTTCCCTCGGGGAAATACCACAGTCGTGCCCTTCGGCCAGCATAGCCCCCGTTATGGCCAATGGCCAGCCCCCGGTCGGTGTCCAGAATGTGTAGCCCGAGGCCAAAGCCAGCAA
>ENA-ORXT01003750-ORXT01003750.1-marine-metagenome-genome-assembly--contig:-NODE-3750-length-16372-cov-8.270021_pt1 | contig 16372 bp, 15 predicted proteins | sample MGYA00237868_ERZ511482 | MGnify/ENA metagenome assembly ERZ511482 | reverse complement strand
ATGGATTGTGTTTTTATCTCAAGTAGATCAAGATTAAGTCTTGATACCTAAGAAACTTTTTAATTTTATTTATATTTCAAAAAGGAGTCAAAGATGTAGATTATGAAATGGAAAATTATACAATTATCTACTTAAAATATAATTGTAGGATTAAATTTTATAATACTATTTTTGCAATCTGATAAAATACGAGAAAATGAAAGACAAGTTAGCAAGCCTGCAAGAAAAAGTAGTCAAAGCCCACGAGGGAGGCGGAAAAAATAGAATAGATAAACAGCACTCCAAAGGGAAATTGACGGCTAGAGAAAGGGTTGAGCTACTGATGGATACCAACTCGTTTGAAGAGATAGGTATGTTCGTCACCCACAGAACGACGGACTTTGGTATGGACAAGCAGATCTATTACGGAGATGGTGTTATCACTGGGTATGGAACAGTGTCGGGACGCTTGGTCTATGTTTTTGCGCAGGACTTCACCGTGTTTGGCGGATCACTGTCTGAAACACACGCAGAAAAAATATGCAAGATAATGGATTTGGCCATCGAAAATGGCGCTCCATTGATCGGATTGAATGACAGTGGTGGCGCACGTATCCAAGAAGGGGTGCGCTCACTGGGTGGTTATGCAGATATATTTGTGCGTAATGTGCATGCCTCGGGGGTGATACCGCAGATATCAGCGATCATGGGGCCTTGTGCTGGTGGCGCGGTATACTCTCCTGCGATGACCGACTTTACTATGATGGTGGAGAACACTTCATATATGTTTGTGACGGGCCCAGACGTGGTAAAAACGGTAACCAACGAAAAGGTATCTGCTGAAGAGTTGGGTGGTGCTTCTACGCACAGCACTAAGTCTGGTGTGACGCACTTGACCGCCCTGCACGATGTGGATTGTATAAATAAATTGAAGCAGCTATTGAGCTATATGCCTCAGAACTGTGAGCAGAAACCCCTGAAAAAACATTATATATTAGGTAAAGAAGAGCGTCCAAAACTGGCGAGTTTAATACCAGACAACGCAAATCAGCCGTACGATATGCGCGATGTGATTCAAGAAACGGTAGATGTAAATACCTTCCTTGAGATTCACGAGAATTATGCGGAGAATATTGTGGTTGGTTTTGCAAGGCTTGGGGGGCGCAGTATTGGCATAGTGGGTAATCAGCCAATTGCGCTAGCAGGCTGTCTAGATGTGAACAGCAGTAAAAAGGCTGCTCGGTTTGTACGCTTTTGCGATTGTTTCAATATTCCCTTGCTGGTGCTAGTAGATGTGCCAGGATTTCTTCCTGGGACAGATCAGGAGTGGAATGGAATAATTGTGAATGGAGCAAAGTTATTGTATGCCTTCAGCGAGGCTACGGTTCCCAGAGTGAGTTTGATTACCAGGAAAGCATACGGTGGAGCATATGATGTGATGAACAGTAAGCACATCGGTGCAGACATGAACTACGCCTGGCCATCTGCTGAGATCGCCGTGATGGGCGCAAAAGGAGCGAGTGAAATTATCTTTAGAAAAGAGATTAAAGAAGCAAAGAATAGCGAGAAGAAGTTAGCGGAAAAGGAGCAGGAATATGCGACCAAGTTTGCACATCCTTACCGGGCTGCGCAGCGTGGGTTTATAGATGAGGTGATTGATCCTAAATTGACGAGGATCAAGCTGATGAAAGCTTTCGCCATGTTAGAAAACAAAATAGCAAAACTGCCCAAGAAGAAACATGGAAATATTCCTTTGTAATATGATTTGTGAAATTGTTTGTGCGGTTAAATCAACATATTGCTTGTTTGAAACGTTAAATGTAAGTGGTAGGATTTAGCTGTTTGGCCTTAAGTTTTTTATTTTCAGCTAACAGTTTTCTCATACATATAAATATTTATAACAATAAAATAAAACGTATTATGAAATTCTTAATAGTTAGTATTTTGTCTGTATTATTCTTGCCTTTTGGTGCTGCACAGATCATGGAATCTGCCAAGCCAATGTCACAAGGAACCAATAATGCCCTTACGGTAACCTTGCCTGATACAGAGGTCAAGATAGTCGAGAAAGAGTGGGAAGATTATGTTAAGGGATACAAGGCAAAATTGCGAAAGATCAAAAAATCTGACGAAATATTTGCAGACGATGCTAGAATCGAAAGTATCAGTAGCAATACTGTAGATGTATATGGCTTGGTCAGTGAGCGTGGAGAGGACACAGAATTGACGGTTTGGTTTGATCTAGGCGGTGCGTATTTGAACTCAAAAGATCACCCTGAGAAATACCTGAAAGCACAAGGCATGTTGAAGGACTTTTGTGGAATTGTATCCAAAACATATATCGCAAATATGCTGAACGAAGAGGAGAAGAAGATGAAAGATCTAGAAGGTAACTTGAAGGATATTGAAAAGGATCAGGAGAATGCGGTAGACGATATTAAGAAATATGAGGAGAAAATAGAAGAGGCTAAAGCCACTATTGAAACTTGTAAAGCTAACAAGGAGCAGGCCATGAAAGATATTGAAGCGCAGCAGGAGGTTGTGAAGAAAGTGAAGGCGCAGTTGAATAACTAAGCTTTTCTTTACTCCTAGATACTTTGTATTATACAAAAAGGCTAAATGACCATCATTTAGCCTTTTTTTGGTGCCCCTATTTGATGCGCTATATTGAAACTAATTAATACCTTTGTACGGTAATACCAATTATGTTTTAAACCAACGATAATCTTTGAATGTTGACACTCATTCTCTTCGTTATAAAATGGGCCAAAAGCTATGGCTATTAACCTATTTTATGTCTCGACCTTGAGCATCGCTTTTCAAAATCTTTACCGCTATCTAAAATTAAAGTTGGTATAATAGATAGGTAAAACCTGCGTTTTACTATGAATTCGTCAATTAATCTCGTGCCTGTGATCAAGAATGTAATCCTTATTATTTCGCTTTTATGTTGTATTTTCTCTGTGCAGGCCCAGGATAGACACTTTTCTCAGTTTTATTCCTCACCCTTGACTCTCAATCCAGCATTGACGGGCGCATTCAACGCCAAGTATAGACTGGGTATCATCAATCGTGATCAGTGGAGATCTGTTTTAGACAACCCATATCGAACCTTTGCGGTCAGCCTTGAGGTCAAGTTTGGCCTAGACTACTTCCTACGCTTTGCTAAGCGTGATAAGGTCGCTGTCGGTCTACTTTTTTACAACGATAAAGTGGAGGGCGTCGATTTTAGAGAGTCAAAAATGGCACTTTCGTTAGCCTATCACAAGTCACTAGATAAGGACGAAAATAATGTGCTGACCCTCGGTTTTCAAGGAGGCATTCTCCAGCGAAATATCAATTTTGCAGATTTAGTATTCGACGATGAGTTCAATGAGCTGGATGCTTTTGATTTACCGACTAACGAAGTTTTTCCTGTGAATAATTTTACATTTGGGGATTATTCTGTCGGTTTGAACTACTCTAATACCGCTCAACGTGATCTTGCAATTTTTGCAGGAGCGGCTTTACATCATATATTTGAGCCAAGTGTCTCTTTTTATGAAGACAGGCAAGAGGAGCAATTGGATCAGCCTCTGCCACGAAATATTACGGCTCATGCGGGCGCTATAATTGCCCTCGGCAACCGATATCAGATTTCTCCTCGGGTGATGATGTTGTCTCAAGGTGGCCATTTTCAAATCAACGGTGGAGCTAATCTTCGCATTCGTATCGATGAGTTTGGTCGTTCTGGAATTTATGTAGGGGCGTGGTCAAGACTCGCTAATGATGCTGTCAATGGTATTTTTAACGATGCCATTATTGCGATGGTAGGTTTAGAGATTGATGGTTTTCTGCTCGGTCTAAGTTACGATCTCAACACGAAGGCTTTGGCTTCTTACAACGCCCGTCAGGGCGCATTTGAACTCAGTGTCGCCTATCTTGGGGAGTATGATAATGAAACTATTCTTTGTCCTAAGTTTTAGGGTAAGGTGTTTTTTTGGTGTTATTCTTTTGCTGTTTTCTTACTGTTCTTATTGGATCTGAATAGACATAGTACTTGAATTTTATGTACCTGTTGTATGTATCCTATTTTTTGGGGCTGTCTCAAATTTTTTTTTGGGGGCCATACCGTTATCGCTTGAAGAAAGCGAAACGGCACCGGGTCATCCAGCGCTGCGCTGACGCTTCGGTCCTGCATCGCCTCCAAGCTATCGCGCCTATCTTATGCACGACTAAACGCTTACTACCCCTTGTCCATTTTTGATTGAGGTAGGTTGTGATTTTCTTGCTAGATATCAAAAGGATTATCTAAGGCACAAAGCGAAAACCTTAGCCGTTTCGTAACCGTTCCGATACGGCTATTCTTCTGGGCTTTATTACCAAGACGGGTAATTTTATTGTATTTTGTGTGGTTGTTAAAATAGAGATGTATTACACCATACTCACGGGTAGTTTGTGATACAGGTGTAAAATTGTTCTGCGTCGTAAATTACACATTCTCAGCAGGTTGCTCAATACTTTTGAAATTCGTATCTTTATTAATATAAAAATCGTTATTATTGTTCAATGAGTAAGTTACCAAATGCACCATTAAAAGAAGTTTCGGCCCAATTGACTTGGCATTTAGGAAAGGATGATTTCAGTAAATATGGTTTTCTTTCAGGAGATTATTATAATGCAATAAAAGATCAATTTCCAAGAAGAGAGGCTTTAATGCCTGATGGTATACCATCAGGCTTTTGATGGATAATCCAACCCATAAATTCAAAAAAGATGAAAGTGATTTCCCTTTTGTTATTATAGGTCCTGGAATAATTGGTGTTAATGTAGATGATGAAAACTATTTTTGGAACGACCTTAGAAAAGAGATTAAAATAGCAATTAAACCAATCTTTGATATTGTTCCGAACTTAAGTGATTTTGATCATATTCATCTGTCGCTCGAGTATATTGATTTCTTTGAAATTGATTTTCAAGAACATACTGCATTTGATTTTCTTAACGATAACTTAAATGTAAATATACAACAAGATTTCATTGACGCTAAGAAGAGCAATAGTGTTGATTTAAACTTTTCCTACGAAGATGAAGATGTTGGAGGTTTGCGAATTTCGTATAATAAAGGTAAAATTAAAGGTAATAAAACTGGACTAATTGTTCGCACCTCAGCTATTTCTGGAGTGTTTGATTCAAATTTAGAGGAAAGTTTGAAATGGTATGATGTTGCTCATGAAAAATGCAGTGAACTTTTTAAGAATATGACAAAAGGAAATCTTTATGAATCATTTTGCTGAAATATTAAGAGTTGAGGATCGAGATGAGATCCATGAATCTGATAATAAAATAATTTCCGAAATTATCGACGAAATTGAAACTGTTGATTGTTTTAAAAACAGTAATTATTCTGATTTGAGATATAGAAAAGTTGCGAACATGAGCTTGGCATTCGGTTTAATGATTGTACCTTGTGATGTTGACAGTGTTTTAATCAATAATAAATATAATACACAAGTTCAATCTGAAAGACTAATAACTTGTGATAACTTTTGGGGGCGATTCTCAGTTCTCGAAGAAGAAACTATTTTGTCTGAAGAGGAGGAAGTTGCAATAGCCTCGACATATTCTGAAGACTTCAATCGAGTCCCTTCTAAAGAAACTTTTACAATCAAAACAAAAGTAAATGCTGTTATGAAAGGTCGACCTTCAAGATTGTAAATTATGGATAATTGGTACAAGGAGGTTGAGTCTAAAGTAGTTTTAGCACAAGGAGATTTATTGCTAAATTGTCCAATAGCGCGACCATCAGATTCAAAAAAATGGGATTCTATTGATATAGATGTTTACGATGTAATTGTAATGAGTCAATCTTGCGATTTAGAAAATAAAAAAATTGATCTTGTTCTCGTTTGTCCATATTATACATTATCCGAATTCACAAAAACTAATAGATCTTTTGAAGATTATAAATTAAGAGAATCGGCTAGGCAAGGCAATCTCGCTGGCTTCCATCTCTTGAATGAATGCCCATTCCATGCAATGAAGGAAGTTTTAATCGTAGACTTCAAAACTGTATTTAGCATTAGTTAGAAATTCTTAGAATTGCATAAATTGGAAGCAAAGTCTCGAATCAGTTTAACATCACCATATAAAGAACATCTTTCTCAAGCATTTGCTAGATTCTTTATGAGGGTTGGTTTACCTTCTGGGATTCCTAAATATGAAAAGCTTAAAAAGTAAACGGCCTGTATCAAGGGCTCAAACGACCATATATCGCTATTGCTCATATGGCGCTTAGCCCCGATCCGTTCTGCTCCAGCAAAATAAAAAAAACTCAAGGTACCTTAATAGAAATGCAAGAAGTTAAATAAGATGAGAATAAGAGTTCTCTAAGAACTAGAGCGGATTCGATAAAGGAATTTAGATGCAAAAATTTAGTCGCAGTTCTCGAAGAACCCAACGACTATAAGAACATAAGAAGAACAATAAGAAATATAAATGCTCTTGGAGTCGAGAAATTGTACATAGTTGACAGCCGATGTAGATTGCCTGACGATTGGCAAGAAATACGAAATAGAAAAAGTTGAAAAAGAAAAGTATCAGAGATTATTTTATCTAGCACTCATTTAATAAAAGCGAACTTACTGTTATAGGTATAAGCTATATGAGTAGAGGACCATTTTATTTAAAATCGATGGAAGATTAAACGATGCACTTTAAACAATGAATGATCTTCTTAGCTACTTAAGCACATCTTCTTGTGTACTCTAAATTGTTCTTTTTGAATTCCTGAACTTCTCCAAATTAATTTTTCTAGAAGTCTGTACGTTAGATGCGAATACAGTCTTTTTATTATCCTATTTAGGCTACTACCCTCCAAGATTTATCAAATGTTATGTTCATAGAGATTTCTAATCATTTACGCTTATATTAGCCATATGAAACTTGCCCCACTACCAAAGGATAAAGTAATACCCTGCTTAAACTGTGGTGTGCAGATTCATTCTTCGCATAGGTTTTGTAAAAATTGCGGACAAAAAATTGAAATTCCAAGACTTTCTTTTTTTGCGGTTTTGGGGAATATTTTTTCATCCATATTCAATCTAGACTCCAAGTTTTTTCAAACGGTCGGTAATCTCTGGCGGCCAGCTAAGATGACAAGGAGTTTTATTGCAGGGGAGCGTGCAAAATACATGCATCCTGGTAGAGTCTTTATTGTGAGCTTTTTTATCCTTTCCGCTGTTTTTTCTATTTACTTCAATACTTTAAAGGATCAGCTGACCTTTGATGGTATAGATAATAAGTTTTTACATGAAGGGGAATTTCGTCAAGATTTGTTAAATGTGTATGATAGTTTAAGCATGGAGTTTCCCGTAAATCCAGTAGCTAATATGGACTCTATCAGACAAGGCTTGTTTTTCTCAAAAGCACAAATTGAAAATGACTCTATAGAGTCTTTGGGGGGAATGTTGAACGTACAGTACGATGATGATATTGGATTAACTGATATAAATAGTGATAAGGCAGAGCAGAAGTTTGCTACCCATGATATTCTTTATTTAGACAAGGAGGCTTTTTTGGAGAAGTATAAAATTGAAGGCTTTTTCAATAGACTGAAAATTTCGCAATACCTTAAGTTCCTCAAGGATCCTGCAGGTTCAGGTATATTTATGGTTACAAGTACACTATGGACTTTGGTTTTGAGCATCTTCTTCCTAGCATTTGCGATGAAGATTCTATATATCAGAAGATTCTATTATTATGTAGAGCATCTTATATTGTTGATGAACATTCATAGTTTTATGTTCTTGATGTTAGCTATAGGGTTACTACTTTTATTGATAAACTCGAAAATTGGCTCGGCTTGGAATTGTTTTGCAATATTTATGGGTTTAGTGCTCATGTACTTTTCGTTGAAATCCTACTACAAGCAATATCGAATAATCACTTTTATAAAAATGAATATTCTATTGGTAGCATATTGTTTTATAGCTAGTATCTGTTTAATATTCGTTATGATGGCAAGTATGGCTTTATTTTGATAGATTAACGAGTAACTTTTCCACCAATTCTGAAACCCCCTTACCTGCTTTTTCTTGAATTACTTCTACAGACTTTGCCAATCTCAATTCATGATTAAGGCTCGGTGCGGGATCCACATAGTAGATGGTCGTTCCAGCTGGTGCAAAGCTAACCAGACTAGCGGCAGGGTAGACTTGCATAGAGGTGCCAATAATAATAACCAGATCAGCAGTGCTGATAATATCTACGGCACGCTCTAATAAAGGAACTTGCTCCCCAAACCAGACTATGTGAGGACGGAGCTGATAGCCTTTTTCGCAGACGTCACCAATATTTAAATCTTTATCCCAGTCATAGACAAGTTCTTCATATTGCGTGCTGCGTACTTGTTTGAGTTGCCCATGTAGATGAATGATATTTTTGCTACCCGCTCTTTCGTGCAGGTCGTCCACATTTTGGGTGATGATACTTACTTTATACTCTTTCTCCAATTTGACCAGCGCAGTATGCGCGGCATTAGGCTTCACGGTTTCAAGCTGAGCACGACGCTGGTTGTAGAAGTGCTGAACGAGTTCTGGATTTTTAGCAAATCCTTGAGGGGTAGCGACTTCTTGGACATCATGGCCTTCCCAAAGTCCATCCGCATCTCGAAAAGTATTGATACCACTTTCTTGACTCACGCCTGCTCCTGTCAGCACTACAATATGCTTTTTATCTTTACCCATGAATTCTTATAATTAAGCTAATAATTAATAAATTTACTAAAATTATAGCAGAATGGATTTAGAATATTTTAGACAATATTGTTTGGAAAAAAAAGGTGTCACAGAGGGATTTCCTTTTGATGAACATACTTTGGTATTTAAGGTGATGGGTAAGATGTTTGCCTTGACTGGACTTAATCGTGATGAATTTGCTATCAATCTGAAATGTGATCCTGAGCGCGCAATGGAATTACGAGAGCTGCATTCGGAAATCCAACCAGGCTATCACATGAGTAAAAAGCATTGGAATACGGTGGCTTGTGAGGGGGCATTAGACGGCAAGCTAATTTTAGAATTAGTAGATCATTCTTACGAATTGGTCGTGAAGTCTTTCAACAAGAAAATGAAGTTAGAATTGGAAAATTTATGAGCAACAAAGGTGCAGACTATTTAATTGTGGGTGGTGGTATAGCAGGAGTGACACTTGCCTTGCAGCTTTTGGAAAGCGGAAAGTCCATCACGATGTATGATGCAGCTGCGCCCAGCGCTGCGAGTAGGGTAGCAGCTGGCATAATGAATCCCGTTACGGGTCAGCGCTTTGTGAAATCTTGGATGTTTGATGACTTGATGATTGCAGCGAGTACTTTTTATCAGCGCTATGACAATATATGGGGAACTTCATTTTTTAGCTCTATTCATATTCAACGCGCTTTGTTTAAGAAAAATGAAGTTTCTAATTATGAAATGAGAGAACTAGATAAACATTATAGCCAGCACTTTTCTATAGACGATCCTGCTACAGAGAAAAAGCATTTTGAAGCGGTGGAAGCTTGGTGTACAGTGAGAGGAGCCAGGCTGCACATTGGAAAATTTGTCGAGCGTGCCAAAACGTATCTAGTCGAAATGGGTATGCAACTTGTGGAGGAGAAAATTGAATATAGTAAATTAGAATTTGGAAAGGATGGGATCAAATATCAAAATTCGACCTACAAAAAAGTAACCTGCTGTGAAGGCATGGGTATTATCCAAAATCCTTTTTTCAATCATCTGCCGATGGTACCTGCCAAGGGAGAATGTCTCCTGATAGAAATCCCTCAGTTAGAAGCTAAAGATATTTACAAGCATAAAGTCTTTATTGTGCCGAATTGGGAAAAGAATCTTTTTTGGGTGGGATCCAATTACGACTGGGATTTTACCACAGCTTTACCAACTGAGAAAGGTAAGGCGTGGCTAGTCAAAAAATTAGAGGCCAGTTTAAAGGTTCCTTATAAGATCAAAGCGCATATCGCTGCTATTCGCCCTACGGGCAAAGATCGCCGACCTTATTTAGGAGAACATGCTGAGCACAAAAATTTATATGTCTTTAATGCGCTAGGTACTAAGGGGAGTTCTTTGGCTCCTTATTGTGCAGGATCTCTCATCAAGTTTATGGAGGATGGCGAGGATCTGGATAAAGAAGTTAGCATCGAGCGATTTAGCTAGACCGGCATTTCACTAATAGTTATCATTGGCTTAGTTTTTAACGATTGGGTGAGGGGTGGTAATGATGCCCTCAGCGGGTTAGCCTGTGGAGTAGGCGAGGGCAGTCCCGCCAGTTTCCGATTGTTATCGGAAACTGGCGGGACGGGAGCGAACGCGTACTCATGGACGGCCCGACCCTGACGCTCTTGCTAGGTCGACCTTAGGAGACGTAGCAAGAGCATCAGGGGCACCCCCAAATCATGCTCCTAAAAATTATTTTACCCCTGCTAAAGAATAGTTATCTAACCAACTTGTTTAGCAAATAAGGAATATATTTGCAATAATTAAACAACTGGTATGAAGGATATAATTGAGCTGAGTGATACCTTATATGAAGCGTCAAAGTCTATTCGGATTTTGCGCAATGTGTCTTGGGATGCAAGTGTAGCGGATACTTTTTTTGCCCATAAAGCGCAGAAGTTGCCCGAGGTTTCATATCCTAAAGTGGATGTTTCAGAGACGCATGGATTGCTGAAGAAGGCGAGGACTATGATCCCGTCACACAACTTGGTGCGCGCTTGGGCAGAAGAAATAATTTTTGATTTGGAGCAAGGTGCGCTGTTGTTGGGGTGTATGGGCACTAAAGCGTTTTATACGCACTCAGATAAATTATATGGCTCGCCTAAAACAGTTTTGCTAGATGGGGTAAGTAACTCGCTTGACTTGGCAAATCATTTTGAAAAGATGTATCAGAATATAGGTGCGCTGGATTTAGGTGCACCACCAGATGCTTGTATTTTAGCAGAGCAAGTGGTAATGCAAATAACGGGTGCCGTTAAAAAGGCATTTGGGAATCAAGCGCCCGAGGTATATATCGACAACACTATTGCCTCAAATGCGATTGCGGGTAGACAGCGGATACGTATCAGGGGAACGGCTTGTTTTTCGGATAAAGATATAGATCAGCTGATTCACCACGAGGCATTTATCCATGTGGCGACTTCGATAAATGGTAAAAATCAGGACAAGTTGAAAATATTAAGTGCCGCACATCCTGGCACGACCAAGACACAGGAGGGGCTCGCTGTTTTTGCAGAATTTATCACGGGGACGATAGACCTTGATCGTTTGCGTAGATTGTCGGATCGGATAGTTGCGATACAAATGGCGATAGATGGGGCGGACTTTATAGAGGTGTTTAATTTTTATTTGACGAGAACCGATAGTCAGGATCAGGCATTTGAAAGTACACGTCGTGTTTTTCGGGGTGGCGTCATTACGGGTGGCGCGCCGTTCACTAAGGATATTGTTTACCTTGATGGATTGCTACGGGTGCATAATTTTCTACGCATTATGGTGAAGCAGGGTCGGGCGGATTTGATGAAGTTGCTTTTTGTGGGCAAGCTCGATCTTACGGATATTCCTGTGATAAATATGTTTCATAAAGAGGGCTTGATCAAGGATCCAGAATTCCTACCGCCATGGATGAAGGATATGCGATTTTTGCTTACCTATCTAGCATATTCTTCGTTTTTAAATAGTGTGAAGCTGTCTAGTATGAAGGTGCATTATGATAAGATGTTTGCGGAGATGTAAACGGCTGCTTTTACCACCTAAGACCAAAACAGTTTCACCGAAGTAAAGGCACGCAAGAAAAATTTAGGTGTCTTTATCCCATTTAGTATTGCTTAAGGTTTTTACCATTACAATGCGTGGTCGGACACGCTTAGGTCGTTAACGAAATTAGACTTGTCTTTTTTAATTTTTATCAGTCTCAGATTTTATTTCCGTATTTGGCTCGGCTATCGCTTCATTCATAATCAACCTCGCCATATAAAAACCATCAAAGCCACTCTCTGCCGGCGAAATCCTCTTTTCCGCCTCTAGGCTAAAGTTAGGATTGTTCTTAAGAAACTTCTTCACTTGGAGTTCATTCTCTTCGGGTAGAATACTACAGGTCGCATAAACCATTTTACCACTTGGTTTGAGCATTTTGGGATAGCGTGCTAGGATATCTGCTTGAATGCCCATTACTTCTTTGAGAAATTCTGGGCGCATCTTCCACTTGGAATCTGGATTTCTACGCAGTACGCCAAGGCCAGAACAAGGCACATCAAGGAGTAGTCTATCTGCTTTGCCCGTCATGCGCTTGATGACTTTTGCATTTTCAATGACTCTACCTTCGACATTGTGTACCCCGTTTCTCCTTGCTCTTAACTTCAACTCTTTGAGTTTCCATTCATGGATATCCATTGCAATCAGGGATCCTTTATTCTCCATCAAAGAAGCTAAATGAAGGGTCTTTCCTCCAGCTCCTGCACAGGCGTCTACTACGCGCATACCAGGCGCTACTTCCAAGAAGGGTGCGATCTGCTGAGATCCTGCATCTTGCACTTCGAACCATCCTAGCTTGAATGCCGCAGTGGCGAAGAGATTTCTACGTTTGGTTATTTTGATAGCAGACTTTACAGTTTCCACCACTTCAGTTTCAATCTCCTCTTTTTTGAGTGATGCTTGTAAGGTTGCACGATCTGTCTTGAGACTATTGACGCGCAGGAATACGTCGGCTGCATTATTCATAGCTGCAATCTCTTTTGTCCATTGCTCGCCAATCGCTTTGAAAGCTTGCTTATCCATCCAGTCTGGTATGGACTGGGCAATCGAACGCTCTGTTGGCAGTCTACCTTGTAAAGCGACTAGGTCTAGATGCGCTAGTACTTTAAATTCCGGCCAGTCTGGTAGGGTGTATCCCTCTCTTATTAGGCTGATTCCAAGCAGCTTCCATAAGTTTTCGTTCTTCGTGTCCTTGTTGTAGTCCGAGCCATTAAAGTGATGCAGTAGTCTCCACCAGCGCACGATCTCGTAGCTGTTGAGCGCAATAAATGCTCTATCTTTTGACCCCCACTTTTTGTTGGATTTCAAAACAGTTTGGATAGCCCTATCGGCTTTCCTGCCTTCTACAAATATCTGTGAAAGGGTATCTACGACTGCGGTTGCGAGGGGACGGTGAATTCTTCTTGTCAAGATAGGTTGATTTTGGAGGGTAAAGGTAGTTTAAAATGTGGTGGGAAATAGGGGAGTAGTTAAGTTTCTGACGGTTGTATTTCCACCATACCACTATCAGATGCTTTATTTGCAGTCTTAAAATTTAACCCATCCTAGCCTTAGAAAAAACTATCCTTCGACCACTACCTCCACAGCATTATTTACCGCTTTTGCAGCATCTTCTGTCGGCAGTCCCATCCCTTTAAAAGAAATTTGATCTTCTTTGACACCAAGGGTCACTAGCATATTTTTAACCAGTTCAGCTCTTAAGTTTGAAATCTTTTTATTCTCTCCTCTAGATTTAGCATCAGCGGTGTAGACCTGTACTTGGATGCGAGACCCTGGATTCTCTTTCAGCGAAGCAGCCATCCCTTCAATATCTTCCTTCTTAAAATTCGTGATACGATGAGATTTAGGGTCAAATTTTATTTCCGTCATGGGGTAAATAGTACCTACAGCTTTAGTATTGAAAAGTTCATTAAAGTTAGACTTTACACTCTCTGTCGTTCTATTTGCAGCCAACGTCATTGCCTTTTTTGTGTTTGCTGCAGCAATCTTCATTTTGCCTTTTGTCTTATCTACAGTCGAGTTTATTTTATCCTTGGTATTATCTACGGTCGAGTTTAGTTTATCCTTTGTTTTATCAATTTTACGTTGAATATATTGGCCCTTATTATCGACATAGTATCCGCCTTCTAGTTTAAATTCTCCAGCCTTCTTTACCATTACGCCTTTCTTATTTAGTAGATTACCACTAGCGTCTACATAAAAAGCTTTCTGTTGTTTCTGCATGTCTACATCCGAACTACATCCTAGTATAAGCACGGCTATCAAAGCCAAAGGAATAAAAAGGGAAAGCTGTTTTATAGTTTTCTTAATCATTATATTTTTCGTTTAATTAATTTCTAAAATATTATAGCGACCTATACAATATGTTGTGACATTCACACAACAAAGGACAAATTAGTAAAAATATCTGAATTACTACTCTAAGAAACTTATTCGAAAAACAAACTCCAAACTCAAAACTCCTACTTAGAATCAAATACCACCTCATCCCAAAGTCCATACCAAGCAACTTTCATCTCTCGATTGATCTGACTAGAAGTTTGACGAGATTTATCAGCGACTAAATATTTATGCGCTAGCAATTGACGAGGAGAAAGATATTGATCTGGATTTTGCTTGCTCCCAATTGCGGCATTTACCTTCGCCTGTTGGAGTTGTGTCATCGGGATATATTTATAATCACTTTTCGTCAAGTAGTATTTGACTTCCTTATCCTTATGATAATCACCCGATCTTTTGATTTGATTTATTTTAGTAGCGCGTCTTAGATCAGCAAGATCATAGTCGTCTTCTACGAATACGGCGTCCGCGCATCTTACTTTGGCAGCCTGATTTACGATAGTTGGTAGGGTAACTTGATTGGCATCATAGCTTATCCTCACCACTTCTTTTCCGTGCATAAATCCAGCTTCCGTAGATAGCACACCATCTATTTTTGAAATCTCTTTCTCACCAGTCCAGAAACAAAACATCGCTAGGTTCGCCTCCTTTAGATTTTCTTGACCTTGTACTTCTTGCAGTCGTAGATCAAGATATGCAGGCACCTCTTGCTTGCTTTTTACTAGTCCAGATTTTATCGTAGAAAGCAAATCTTCAGGGCTCCACCTATTTGCCATACGCGGGCTAATATCTCTGCCATTCGCATTTACTATGCGCACCACTGGGTTGTTCCATGCAGGCTCATTAAACTTCTTTAAGATATCGGCATCAGCTCCCTTTTTGTTATTATAAATTGCTAGGGGTATAAAATTATCTTCAATAGCCTCTACTAAAAAGGGATCGGATAAAGGGCCGAATCCAAATTTACTGCAAGTACTGCATCCAGGCACTTCTTGAAATAGAATGAAGATCGGTTTATCTGATTCTTGGGACGCCGCAACTGCCTTATCGTAATCTCGCAACCAGTTCACCTTGCCCAATTCTACAGGATTATTAGTTGGCGTGGTATTCTTGTTTTGCGCTGAAATAGGGAGTACAAAACAGATAATACATATTGTAAACATCACGGAAGTTATTATTTTCATCATAATTTTTCTTTTATTTAGGTCTTCAAGAAGAAACGACCATAACTGATTCATTATATTAACGTATCACTTATGGTAAAAGATATTAAAATCGATTCTTTTAGTTTTAAATCATACTGCTCGTATTAGATGTCAAAAAATATTAAACCTACTTATCTGCAGATCCTATTGGCATGGGCGGTGCATTTATTTACGGCTTCTGGCTTGATCGCAGGGTTTATGGCATTAGTTGCCATGCAGGAACAGGATGTGCGCACTGCGATGCTGTGGTTGATTCTGGCATTTATTATTGATGGGATTGATGGCAGCTTCGCTCGTATATGTAGGGTGCAAGAGGTACTACCGAACATGGATGGCAAGACGATTGATTACGTAGTCGACTTTGCTAATTTTGCTATTATACCTGCCTATATTTTTTATCAATCTGATCTCGTTTTTGACGACTGGCGGCTACCGCTGACGAGCATTATTTTATTAGTCTCTGCTATTTATTATGGAAAGACGGGTATGGTCAGTGATGATAAATATTTCATCGGTTTTCCAGTTTTGTGGAATATGGTAGTCTATTTTTTGATTTTTGTTTTTGATTTTTCCTCTCATATTAATGGAGCCTTAATTCTGTTTTTTGCCGTAGCGCATTTTGTCCCGTTGAAGTATATTTATCCTTCGCAGGCGCAACGATGGCGCATGGCATCTTCCATTATCGCCGCTCTATTTTTCGTTTTGATGTGTGTGACGGTTTACTTATTTCCTGCGCGAAATTTCTGGCTCACAGTATTATCCGTGATCGGCTTAGCTTACTTCGCGACCCTAACGGCCTTAGAGCAGTGGACAACTATCAAACGAAAAAAGAAATTTATTCAATGATCAAATAGGAGTCTCTACTGAAAACTGACGATTAGCAACATTTTTGGATTTATGCGTTTTCGGAGAGGACTCACCATTCAAAATTAATAGAGGGCGCTGCCCCTGATAGAGTGATCCCGCATGAAGAATGCGGAAGCACTCTATCAGGGTCGGGTTTTCTATGGTTTATCCAAGGGAATATCATAATTTCTTTCATATATAGTTTGCTTTCTGACTACTGCA
>ENA-ORXT01003748-ORXT01003748.1-marine-metagenome-genome-assembly--contig:-NODE-3748-length-16376-cov-11.678201_pt1 | contig 16376 bp, 16 predicted proteins | sample MGYA00237868_ERZ511482 | MGnify/ENA metagenome assembly ERZ511482 | reverse complement strand
ACGCCCAGTCGGACCAGCTACAAAGCTGATCACTCTGTTTTGTCATCAGACCCCTCGGTTCCGACAAGAAGCGCGTGTGAGTAACTTTGTATGCGCCCTTTCCTTCGTTTTCTTATCAGGATGTGCTGGATTGGGCGATTTCGGGACCGAATCTAATGATCCGGTCTACCGGATCATTTGATCCATTTTGTCGGGGGAATAGACAGTAGAGGCCGGTCGACCGCGCTCGTTGCTATCCACCCCTGGAAAAGAACGGAAGCGACAAGAATGGAGAAAGACTGTATCCTGAAGGGCCATATCTGGGCAGAGGCAATAGAATTGTCTTCTCAGTCGTTCCAGTGGTCTCATAGTGCGGTGGAAATAGGGCTCACGTTGCTGGGTCACGTCAACCCCATTTTCTTTCTGGAGAATGGACATGCGAACGCTAAATGATCCGCTGGGCATGATCGGTCACTAGTCGCGGCTGATCCACCTCGGATCGTGGGCGAAAACATGAAACGAGTACAGCAAGACCTTCCACGTGATAAAGAAGTCGCCCATATCACCCAAACTGTTGTCGAACCAGCACACAACGCACCACAAAGAGGCCTTCGAGGGCTCAATCGAGCGTATACATGGCACTGCCACGACTCAATCTGGCAAAACAAGTCAGCCAAACGACCCCGCCCGGGCGGCGTGCCATCTGACACGATGTCTGAGGAGTGATATCACGAGTGGGGCTGGCATATCGGGTCAACCATGCGGCATATCACTGGGTGGCGTCGACTTGTGTCGGCCGAAACGGTCCACACACCGGGATGACAACCAGGGGACACCGTTTCTCGAGAGCGAATTGCTCAGATCGCGGGGTCGTCCAATCTATCGGATGACGGGTGCGCGAAATCGCTGTGATATGGAGTGCGATGATTGGTGCCTGTTGGGCGCGAGACTCATCAATTCTAAATCTTTTAAAGTTTTACTCACTGATACAGTGCGTCCTCGTTATAAGAGACAGCTGATTCAGCTCAGTATGAATAAAAGTGGCCTACACGCACTGGAATGGAAGACTCGCGACCCATATTCCCTTGTAGACGATTCTCTTGTATTGCTGATCCCCCAATTCTGTCCTCATCGACCCGGAACGGTAGTGGAACAGCAAGGAATGGAGACATGCGATTGGTCGATCAGACGGACAGCAGCGCATACCGGGCCCGATAATTACAGAATGTGCCCGTACGGCCCCCGATCGCACATTCGACGCCTTCGTTTTTCTGCACTTTTCTGCGTATCTCCCAGAAAATCTCGATATCGCAACGATTGCGGGCCCGTTGCCCATCTGACACGGACTGGATCGAAAGAAAATCTCAAGAAAATGAAGAATCTTGAATCTGCACGGATCTCGCCGTTGGAGAGCCAATAGAACGTCTCAGATTCGTGCTTAGCAGCTGTTTGCAAGTACTATTGACCAATGGCTGGCCAGTTCTACAAGAACCGTACGTCCAGGAATCGTTGCTGATCGATGAGGACAGAATTGGGGGATCAGCAAGAACGAGAACGCACTGTATCGTGCTGTTGAGGTGCTCGAGATGCTGTTTATTGCCGACTCGCGACCGCGACTCATTTTTGTGGAACTACCATATCGTTTTGAGAGGTCATTGCGCGGTGCCTGAACACAAGATCAACTGAACAGGGCACCGGGCTCAGTGGATCGCAGGGTGAGCGTGTGTGTCAGACGTCGCTGGATGCCACGGGTCCTGCTGTCAGTCCTCTTACGTTGTCGTCGTGAGCGCCACGCGGTCAAGGGTCGGCGGGTGTGGTGGCGGTTCCATCTGGCCGCCCCCGCCGATCGTGGAAGCACGTTCGCCGACACCGCCTGGGAAGGCGGGTGCGGCGTGCGTGTGCCCTCCAGGCGAGGGTGTGGCTGCCCCCCAGCCTTTCTTTCTCGGCGGCACCTGTCCAGTGTATGTGCTCACGCGTGCTACGCATGCGACTTGCGCTGGTGGGGGGACCGCGTGGCAGGCTCTCGCAAGCGGGGGGGTCTCTGCGGATCGTTCAGTTTTGCGTTCCCCGCCTTCTGTCGGCACCCGTGTGCACGCCGACCGCGATCGTAGGCGGATGAGAGGCGCGAGGGGCCCTGTGGGAGTGGCGGGAGCCGCCGCTAACCCCTCAGTCTCGGCGGCCTCCGCCCAGTTTCGTCCTTCGCCTGCTCCTCCTGCCGCATGCGCAGGCGGTTGGGGTGCTTGGGGGGCCGATTTGGTGGGTCGAGGGTTGTCGCCGACCCTTTCTTTTGCCGGCTGCCGCACAGTGTTGGCGCGCGCGGGCGTGCCCGCGGTCTCGTGCCCTCCGTAGAAGAAAGGCCTGAGCCGCTGTTGCTCGACGCAGCACTGCGCGCTCCGACGCGCCCTCACCCGACCTGTTTCCACCCACCCGCCCTTAAGCTGCTGCCAACCCCCACACCCTCACCCGTTTCGTTCTTTTTACGCGTCCGCATGACGCGTACCAAAGGCGCGAATGACTCTCGGAGACGCCGCGAGCAGCGCCTACGCAACGCGCACCGTGGCCCGTCCCCGCCCCCTTGTACCTGTTTTGGACCTTGTGAGCACGGGACCATGAACGGCCCCCCCCACCCTCCCCCCCCGCCCCTAGTTCCTGTGTACCCTCCGGGACCGTACCTGCAGTGACCTACATACTTTCCAAAAAGATGGGGTCAAGCCTGAGCTGGACGGACGAGGACCGCGTGCCGCTGTGCGAGGCGTACTTGGAGGTGACGGGCGCTGAGGTCAACGGGACGAGTCGGTCAAAGGACGAGCTGTGGGAGGCCGTCTACAAGCTGTGGAAGACGAAGCTGCTCAAGAAAGGACCATTGCGCGTGGAACGCAACGCCAGCGGGTTGGAGAAGCAGTTCAAGCACATCCGAGCCGGCGTGAGCGCCTTTACGTCGCACTATCTGGCCGTCAAGAACGCACCAACGACGGGGAATCTCTCCGAGGAAGATATCATCAGCGGGGCGGTGGCGCGCTTCTGCTCCCTGGACGTCTATGAGGCCATCCGAAAGGACCGAGAGGCGGACAAGGAGAAAGGAACGACGGGCAAGCGCAAGTCCAAGGTCGCGCACTGTACATGGATGACATGCTGGAGGGTGCTGAGGGTGTCGGACAAGTTCAGTGGCGCCGCCAACTCTGCTGGCGATGTGTGCGCGGACGTGGACCTGGAGTTCTCTGACTACGATAACGGCAGTGGCAGTGGGAGTGACCGCAGCCAGGAAGCCAACGGTTTCCAGCGGCGGTCCGAGGGCACCAACGAGGCCAAGGCGAGGCGTCTGGAGGACATGAAGATGGAAAAGCAGATGGAGACAAGCACACAAGCGCTCGACTGGATCACCGACGCCCACCACGAGCGCACGGCCCTTTGCTTCTTCGACTCGCCGGCAATGCGCAACACGCCTGAGGCCGCCCAGTATCGTGGTGCGGTCATGCGCAAGATGCTGGCGCGGGCTAGCGTGCGTCAGGACTCTGCGAATGGTGGAGCTGCTAACAACTCTGAGGGCGCTGAGAATGGTGTGGGGAACGCGAGCAACGGCGACGCAACCGAATCGCAGCCGACGCGGCCGCCGGCTGCCGCCAATGCCGCCACAGCTGACGGACCGCCGGCAGAGGAGCTGCCGGCGGCGGATCGTACGGCTCTGGCGGCGCAGGCGGCAGCGCAGGCCGCCCGAAGCCGCGCGCCAAGCGCGTAGGTTGCTGGCGGCTTCCGTAGCTCTTGGCCGCAAGCTCGCGGTCACTCGCGATCTGCGCGAAGGTAACCGTTTGGTGTGCTTTTATGACGGAGACTACAAGGACCAGGACTGCGGTACTCTGTCGTTTGTTGTTGTGAGTGTACTGTTTTCTGTGTTTGTAGGCTGAGCAAGATGGTTTTTTTTCCCCAGTGGGCAGGGTTTTTTTTCCTTATTATTTTGTGCAGCTCCGGTCGCCCACCGCTGTTATTCCTAACTAAGAACATACACAGGTCGCCCTCCACCTCCATTTCTGACGCGGGGAAGAACAGTTCACACACCAAAGTCCCAAAACAGACGTACTATTCCTTTCCTCACCCACTTTGCGCCACCCGCTGGCGGCGCCATCAACGCTGCCGACGCGCCCCCGCCCATCAGCTATCCTGCCCGCCGCCGACTACTCGCGGCGCCGCCAACACCGACGCGAAAGACACCGCACACGTGCCGCTGGGGCCACGGTTTGCAGTGGGGTGGCGGCTGGGCGTTGGCTGGTACTGGGCGGCCCAACCGGCCATGCCAATTCGAACGCAATCATAAGGGCCGGAGGCACTGATCGCATGCGCGGGGGACCTTTGTGCAATTGGACGCACGACGGCTGTGATAAACATGGGAAAAATAAAGGAAAAAATACTCCTGCCCAACGGAGGAAAAAAAACCTTTGTGCAAACTAGCTACCTGTCTACCTCGTGTATGGAGCGAGCAGCTGCTGCCCGTCGTTCCAGACATGCGCGGTCAGGTCCGCGCGAAGGCGCTGGTGCTCGCGTCGGTCTCGTGTAGTCCCCCACGCGTCAAACACGGCAGCCATTCCGCCGGGAGGCGGTTGTGCGATGGGGTGCAGGGCGGGGGGCGGATTGCCGGCGGCATCGATGGCATTCAAAGCCGCCGCGACGCTGTCGCCGCCGCCGCCAGGCGCAGGACCCCCGGCGGCAGCAGTGCCGCCAGCGTGTGACCCACCACCTTTCTCACCCCCGCCGCCCAAGCCATCATCGCCATTGCCCCCGTGTCCACCCGCTTCGACGGCCCCGCCGGCATTTGCGCCAGGTCCATGCTCACCTCCCGCTCCACTGTTGTCAACACCCACACCAGTATCAACCTCCCCTGCTGCCTCTCCTCCATTGCGACGGCGTCGGCTCATAAGATTCTCCTGGCGGTGCTCGACACACATGTTGTGCAAAATACAGACGACCTTGTACGCCAGGATTAGCTGCTTGACAGACCGATACCTCCCCGGGTGGAGAGCGACATGAAAGCACCTTTGCAGCACGCCAAAAAAGGCGCTCAACTTCCTTGCGCACCGCCTCTTGCAGGAGGTTGAACACCTTCTGCTGGTCCGTAACTGGCTGAGGATGTGGCGACACGAAAAAAGCGTAGCGGGGGTAGATCCCGTCCACGAGGTTGTAAGATAGCGTGCGGGACGTCCCGTTGATGGTAAAAGGGTGGTTGTGCGGAGGCCTGCGGCCACCGGACACGTCCAGGTACAGGGGCGAGTGCTGGATCGCGTTGATGTCGTTCAGGCTCCCGGCGGCGCCAACAAAGAGGTGCCAGATCCACAGGTGCTCATCACGTACCGCCTCCACAACAATACCGCGCTTGCCCTTGCGACTCTGGTAGCTGCCCGCCATCCCAGTTGGACACTGGTGCCACTCCCAGTGGCTGTAGTCGAGGGAGCCAATGCACCCTTGCATCCCCCTCTCCGCGTTGCGCTGCAAAATAGTAGTGAGCTCCGCAGGCGTTGGTCCACGTAGATCGGTTGGTCCCCAGCGCTGGACGATAAAATGCATCAGGTTCTTGGTGCACTTGGAGATGACGGTACGAGAGAGCCGAACGTACTCGTATGCACGATCGGCCGCCTCTGCATAGGCGATGACACGGAACGCGGCCACGACCTTCTGCAGAGGGTGAGATTGCAGCTTTCCCGTCGCGGTGGTGCGCCGCTGGAAAAATGGCTCGCCCTTCACCGCCTGAAAGATGCGCTTGAAGACAACGCGCGGCACCCGGAACCGAGTCTCAAAGTCGCGTTCGTCATACACAGGGTCCTCCCCACCAACACCAAAGTAGTCCCTCATGATAGCGTGAAGACCAGCGTCAAAGTCACGACGCTTGTTTGGTCGGCGGCCAGGAAGAGAGCCAAGGTACCCTCGGCGTCGGGAGATACGGCCAGCGCGCGCGCGTCGACGTAAGGCCATCATCAAGTTGACGTGGGCGTGCACAGCAGCTGCAACGTCGGCGCCATCATCCTCTGCCAGGAGGACGTTCGACTGGGTGACCTCATCGCCGTCCCCGTCCATGTACACAAAAGAATCAGACACGTGGGAGCAAAACAGGCAGGACGGGAGGTGCTGGACGGGAGGGGTGGAGGTGGCAAGGGGAGCTCATCAATGGCCGAGAAGAAGAGGGGAGGTAGAAGAGCGGGCGAGTGGTGCGGTGAATGCTCGGTGGGAAGAGGATGGGCGTGACGTCGGGCCTGGATGGTTGAGCGGTGCGATTTAGCGCCATCGACCTGGCCACCGCGTGTCGTGCCGACCCACCGTAAATGGACTGGCTGAGCGCATACCCCCTCCCCAATGCCCCTGTGTGCCGACCCAGGGCAGGTCCCAGCGGCTGTCTGACAGCCCCCCCCCCCAAACTGGCACTGTGCTCCTGTCCCCGCCGCACACTGGTGCTGAGCGGCCGACCTCTCGCCCACTGGCAATGTGTGGCGCCCCTCCCCCGCACTGTGCGCAACCCCGCGCTCACACTGGAACTCTGGGGAGCCCAAGATCGTCTCCATGTGTCGGTCCGGCGGCCCCGCTCCGCCACACAGCGCCAATTGGGCGGTCCCCCGCCTCTCGAAAGCCCGGATGGCGCTGCACGCACAGCAAGCAGAGCCCATGGCGAACCGGTCACGATAGCATGTGCTCCTACACGCCCTGAAAGAGCTGCACGATCCGCCACCGCCGTCATACGAGCACTGGAGGCCCTCTCTGAGTCACGCATGGGCCAATCGTTGCAGGTCTCGATCCCCAGTATCGTGTGAGAGTGCTGCGCCAGTTTCGCGCGGAGCGGTCCGCATCGAATGTTGGATCGTGGGCAGGGAGTCGTGTCCCAAAATGCGATCAAACAACGATCCACACGTTGCGTCTTGAACTGATATATATTGCTAATCGTTAACGACCGGTCAACCAATGAGAACGCACCACAAATTATCGCCAGCTTAAATCCGACCCCATTCTCGCTCCCATTTGGGGTACGACCAGGCCTGGCCCCATTTCGGTCGGGTGCACTTGTATCGTAGTTAGATAAATCGGACCCGTCAATTGTGCACCGGAATGGGGTCCGTGACATTGATGCGGAAGCACGCTGGCCCCATTTTTTTTTAATAAAGAGACACGTTTCGGTAACGCGGCGCAACGTGGCGCATATATGAGATAGGGCCGGCATTGTAGAAATTGCCCTCAGTGCAGGGCTTTCTCTTGTCGTGTGTTCACACGCAAGCGCGTTTTTCTTGAAAAAAACCTCCGAAACCCCCTCCGTACGGCCCTCCGCAGCAAGGGCGTCTATTTGTGGAAGAACTGTGGAAGAACTCGCGGGAGAGGCCGCAAGAGTTGGTGGCTTACTTTTTACAGGGTGACCCACAAGCTGGTACAGAGAAAATCTCGCGACACGGAGCCAATCGCCATGACGGCTCAGGGTCTCCATGATCCAATCGTCAATCAATATCGACCGCATCACCGCATGTGTGGCTGTTGTTGGCCAGCTGCACGGGCTGCTGACTGTGGGGAGATTGTCGATGCCTACGGCGTAAGCGACATGGTCGTTCTATAGCTCGGCCCCCTCCGTAAGATGCTGACGTCGCAACGTTTTGCGAAGCGCAGGTAACCGGCATCCGGTCTGAGGGAAGGCTATGGCCGTGCTCAGCGCCCCGAGAGGGTTTGGATAACATAAAGTTGACAAATCGGACGACGCGCACTTCCGCTGCGCAAACTGTTGTGGGTGAAATCGCCGTTGACGGCCCCATCCAGGCCGGTCCGCAAGAGCAAACCCAACGACGTCGGATGCCAACCGCTTTTGCGTATTATTCGCTAAACGAGGCATATTTGCCAGTTATGGGCAGATGTATGGGAAAACCGGTCATCCCACCAATGTCGCGAACCAGATCTGCGAACCGAGCTACTGGCGGGCCAGATATAAGTCCAACCGGATAATATGGCGCTGGTTCGCAGGAGGTTCGCATTTTTCCATTGCCCGATCATACCACTGCCGTTTGGGCAGACGATTCTGCATTTCCGAACGTTTTGCGAACCGAATCTGTCTACAATTATGTCTAAACGGGGGTCAAACACCCAAATCGGATCGATCGCAGGCAAACACACGTTGCGTTGACGATCGCACCGGCGTCTCGAGATTTGAAATTCACCAGCATGCGGTCGCGAATCATAGAATCCAGGCACGTACGTGCAATACCTTGGCCTTCAGGGCGGTGGCGCACTCGATTTGAAATTCACCAGCCTGCGGTCGCGAGTTATAGAATCCAGGCACGGACGTGCAATACCTTGGCCTTCAGGGCGGTGGCGCGCTCGGCGACGCAAAGATACCGGGTATGCCGGCCGGCTCCATGGCCGCGAGCACGCACGGGGGCACGGACAGCCACGTTGCCGTGGCGGGGGGGGCGTGGGGCGGCGAAAGGGGTGCCGCCGCCGCCGCCACAGCGGCGGCGGCCCGCCGGCATGGTGCAGCGCCTACGGGCGGGGCCGTCACACAGCCGCGCAGCGCACCTGCGCGCGGCCGACACGGCGCACGGGCGGGCGGATGGGATCGAATACCGCGCGACGCGGCGCCGCTAACCGCACCGGTAGATGGCGGCAGCAACCACCGACGCACCGCCGCCACAGAAGCCGGCGCGCAGGCATGATCACCCGCGGGTCATCGTGGGCGCTTCAAACCTCGGAAGTCGGTCGCCGGGCGCAAATCGGGGCGGTGGGGGGGGGCAAGGGGGCAGGCTCCATGTGACCCCTGTGGCAAGACAGTCCTTCTCAGCCACGTAACTCTATTCGCTTTTAGCGTCATCGCGACCCTTCCAACGCTGATACGCCCTCAGATCCCTGAGAACACGAATGCAGACTGTCACCTCTGAAACGGAGAGCAAGTCCCACGATCTAAGTATATGTGTGCATCGCTACACTTTGAGAGCTCACCAGCATGCGGTCGCGAGTGGCTATATATTCCGTTCGAGGCGCAGGCGGCGCTCATTGTCGGGCTCTGTGGGGGGGGGGGCGGGCAGGACACGGTTTCTGCTGGTGGACATCGGCCGCCACGCCCGATTCTTGGTCGGCCCCCCACGTCTGAACGGTGTGATTAGGGGGGGGAGGCCGCCTAGAGGCTCCGTGGCATGGGTGGGCGCGCGGCCGCAATGCGGTCGTGCAGCGGAAAACTTTGGCGGGGTGGCTCCCGGTTGACGCGCTGCTGGTGCCCCCAACCTGCGCTCAGTGCTGTTCGCGGGGGGGTTCCGCGAAGCGCATTATTTTGTGGCGGGAATGTGACTGTCAGCGCGCAACCGCACCCGTACGAATGGGCCGTGCTCGGGGGTTTGCAGGCAGCGCCGCGCAGCACAACATTTTGGGCACGCGGCCGCCACCGAATATGACAGCACGATCTCGGGACCTTCTGTGGGCGGGCAGGCGTGGAGCGACGCGATGTGCCCGCCATCAGCGGCGCGTCGATTGCACCGTCATCTTCGGGGGGAGCGCGATGTGCCACAGTCGTCGTCGGCGTCGTCCGTCCTGCTTCCCCGTCCTCTCCGTCTCCAACACCGGCGCAGCGGGCGTGAGCGGGCGTGAGCGGCCGCGTTGACAGCCGCCTTTGCGGCCGCTTCTGCGGCCGCTCTAGCTCTGTTGTTTTTGGTTGCTTTCGTGGATGGAGATGGACGCGTTTACTGACGGTAGGTCTGGGGCGTCGAGCGATGACGGCCGCAGGCAGTCGGAAGGCTCCGCGGACGAGCTGCGTGCGGCAGTCATTGTAGCGCGATCTCTGTTCCTGATGCGCCGTCATCGCAGAAATGCGGCGCAGCGAGCGCGCAGACGGCGCTTCGTCGGGTCCGTGGCCTGTGGGGGAATCCCCCTGGACTCGGATGACATGACCCTCCGGCCCGGACCGGAGGGGACGGGTCGCGAGCTTCCCCCTAGCGTTCCCCAGAGGGGCGGGACGTGTGGCGCCCCCTCGGGTGGGTGCCCGAAGTGGCCCCCAACCTCACCCGTAACACCCCCTCCTGGAGGGTGAACGAAGGAGCATCTCCGGATCGGGCCTCCCGGTGGGGCCTGACACAGTCGGAAGGGGCGCCGGTCCCTTTCATCTGGGCCCCCTGGAGGGGCCGGGAAGCTTTTGGAAGCTTCCCCACTCGGGGCAGGACCCGGAACCGAGATCAGATCTCGGTCATTGAACATATTCCCCAAGGACTTCCATCGGAGAATTGGAAAATCCTGGGGCTAAGTCCCCTGGGATTGAGAGGGACTTACAAGTCCAAGCTGACCCAAAAATCTATGGGCCAGGTATCTCTTCCAGTGGAAGAGTGTCACTTGATCCGTGGCAGGGGCCACCGGAGGCTCCTGTTCCAGGACCGTGGCCCTCTGGGGACCGGTCCCCCCATAACCGCCTCGTGGGCAGGGTTCGTGCTATTAGCCGGGCGGATCATCTTGATCCTGTCGGCTTTCTCAAGTCGCTCCTTCCGTTTGGTGGGGGTCGCTGAGCGCTTGCGCGCTGTTGCGTCCGACTCGCTTGAGCTGTCGCTCGGCGAGGACCCACTTCGGGGCGACAGCGGGCCTGGCGGCCCGTGGCCATCGTCAGAAGACGACATGTCCATTGCGTTGGAGTTTTCGTCGTCCGACAACGCCAGGTTTGACCCAGAGGCAGAATCATCGGAAGATGAGGAAGGCACGGCGCTAGCCGGATCGTCCTTGCGGACGGACTTGCCTTTCGTCACCTTGCTTGTCTTCTTGACGTTCTTGGTCTTGTCGCCCGACTGACGGCGAGACTTCGCCACCCGGCATTCCTCCTCGTGAGAGTCGACCTTGCGCAGGGCCTCGACGTCGTCGACCAACTTGTCATTGGCTGACGCCAGAGACTCGTTAGTCTGTTCTTGGGCCGTCAGGCGTCGTTTAAGTGCTTCAAAGGCCGCCTTCAGCCTCTCCACCACCTCCATCTGCCCGGAGGCGGTTTGATTCGCAGGGATGGGAGGAGTAGGGGCATCGTCCGTTAGGGCGTCGGAGGCGGCAGGAGTGCCTTGTCCCCCGCCCAGCGGCCGGTTGCCAGCTGGCTGCTTGCCTTCTCTGGCTCGCCGAGTGCCGCAGGTTCCACCAGTAGACATACTGGGACCTGAACAAAGTTTTCCGACTTGGCTAACGCCCTGCGCGCCAACGTCGAAGATCTTAACCGTGATGCCCCCGGCACCACGCCCTCAAGTCGATGGCTAACGCCCCGCGCGCTAAGCGACCGTATCGACACCGTCACAATGCCACGAGGCAGCGAGAAAGTTCTCGGGAACACCGTGCCGCGAGGCACGATGAAGGCGAGGGTATCCCCTGCTGCTCCACCAAATGTGGTATTAGTAACGTTGGTGCAATTACTAGTGTATTGGGACCGACGGTAGACAAATCATATAGCGAGTTCTATCGCCGACGTGGCGAGGAAGAAAGACCTTTTGCTGAAGGGCATCCGATGAGGAGCCGTGTGGTGCCCACGACGGCGACCCCGGACCTATGGTTTTCATACAAGCAAGGGCATTGGTCGATCGTCCGTCCGATCACAAGCGATCGTCATGAGTGCCGGCAAACAGGAAAGACAGTCAAGCAAACAAACAATAAAAAATGAACAATGCGAAAGTAACCCCCCAAAGGGCATGCCACAGGCCAATTCGCACAGTACGCGGGCTTTGGCCCGTCAAGGGGGCTACTTGTGGCCAATTGCCCATTGGAAGCAGAGATATGCTACATCCGCCGCCAACGTTCAATTACAAACTTTCGGCGGCAGCCACACCTGCCTTCTCGCCCTTTTTGGAAGTGAGGACGCAACTATCGACCGACCATTTTTTCGCATTCGAGAGGGACATCGGGTTGTACGCGAAGCCGAGCACGCTGAAAAACGGCTTGACAATGAACTCCCGGACCTGCGCCACGCAGGCCGAGCGGGCGTACAGTCGTTATGCGTTTTTCTGGCAGGGGTGCGCCACGAAAGAAGCACCCTCTTTCAGTCCGAGATCGCGAGAGATCGCGGTCCTGAGGCTCTACGGGCCATTCACTGGTAGAGCATGCTTTCCAAGTGAATGGCTCATTAGCGAATAATGACTGTAACTGCCCGGGCGGCGAGAGTCGTGGAGGGGCGCCGATCCGGCCCGATCGGGGGGGTGGCGGATTGCTGGTGTCGGCCGCGACCGTCCGAACGCGCACGCGCGTGCGTGTGAGGCCGGCAGCTTGCGCTGGGGGTCAGATCGACGCTTACGCGCCGGCATGCCCGCGCAGGCGGTTCCACGCGTGCGTTTGCGTAGGTGCCGGTGCGGGGGCCGGGGTTAAGACCCGTGGTCCACGCCTAGTTAAGGGCGGTCTTCCGGGTCAGGCCATTACAGTGCCACGTGAAACTGCGTGGACTCTTCTGAAACCATTTCGCCGAGATCCACCTGTGTTTTAGAGAAGCGCAGTCCGTCGATCGAGTCCACTGGTCACAGACCCCGCCAGCCGCGTCTCGACCGCCGCTCATGTGCACACGCCCCCATCCGTACATTCATCGACCCCATCACCCCACTCGCCGCCTGCTCTCCAGGACACAACCACTATGGCCCTTATTCCGGAGCCGGGAAACATATGCGATGGTCCTACATGGTAAGTATTCTCCCGGTTGCTAGCATGCTCTTTGAGGTCCCCGCTTTTCTGTACTGTTGTATCGTCATGCAGCGAGATACTGCAGAGGCGCGTCTGTGAATATCATCCCGACTGCTACAGCTGCTGACACAGACCTTTCCACCCCATCCACCAACCAACGCTGTTTTGTTTCTTGTTTCGTTTCTTTTTTCTGTTATCTCAGTGCAGCTACGCCTACTCCCCACCCCGCACAACCAGCGTCCGCGTCGGCTGCACCACCTTCCCTCCTGTCCGTATCCCCGACGGATTGTCCGCCCACCCAACCCCCAACAAGCGACGGGCTCCAAGTCTTCAGCCCAACAGGTGTGGACGTGCCCCCGTCGCCAAGCGACAGAGCCGCGTTTTGGAACCACCATCTGGCTGCCACCCGCCCTGATAAGATTCAAGTCAAGTTCAAGAATGGGCGCATCCGGACCTATGAAATGACGTTCGAGCCCCGCAAGCCGGTCGTGGCGGCGCGTCAGATGCGGCGGCGCATTGGCTATGCCTCAGCAGCCGTGGCGCGGATTTTAGGCTTGGAGCCCGAGCTGATTACAGCAGCGATGGACGACATCTGTCGCCGCGCTATGCACTGTGGAGGCGTCGCAGTGGCACCTACAGCGCCACTGAGCGCGCTCCCGGTCCGCCTTCAGACGCAATTTATTATTGACAACAACGTCAGCGGGGCGCTCTTCCAGAAGCTGCGTCTGCTCTTGGGGCCAGCCGCTGGTCTGGCGAGCCGAGAGCGTCTACGTGCAGACCGAGCCATCGCGGAAGCTGAGGAGCCCCACGTCGCGGGCACGAATGGCGGTGGCGCCTACCTGTTGAGCCCGTGTGCTGCTCTACAAGCGACGTTTGACCATGCCGTGTCCAAGAAGCAGTTCCTGGAACGGCTTGTGCGCGGAGCGGACGGGCGGGAGATTCAGGCCACCACATCGTTTTCTGGGCAGGACAGCCCGGCCGCTCTACCTCCTCCCGGCGTGTCGGACGTGCAGATTTGCTTTGGTTTGGACAAGGGCGGTTTACGCAGTACATGTAAAGCCGTTATAACCAGCTGTAATCAAGAGCACCCATCGAGCCGCGGTAACACGATTCTGTACGGTGTCTTCCCAACGGCGAAAGATGACCATGATTCGCTGGCGGCAATTGCATCCGTGTCCGTTCCAGACTTGGACGGACTCCGACAAGGGGGCCTCTTTGTGCATGGCACGCGACGCGCTGTGCGGCTGATCCTGACCGGTGACCTGCGCTTCATCTCGACATGGGTGGGGCATGGGGGCCCTTCCTCCACTCACCCCTGCGTGTGGTGTTCTGTTGTCCTCCGGCGGACCAAGTCGAACGGGGCGCGTGTGGGCCGGTGGGGCGATATGCAGGCGGGCAGCCAGGCGGGCGGTACGTTACGCACACTGGAGGAGTATGAGCGGGCGTCCACAAGAGTTGCGGAGACAGGAAATGCACGGCGGGAGAGCCCACTGTCAGTGGAAGACCACTTGTCCATTGTCAACCGGCCGTTACTTCTCATCGACCCCACGCACATCGCCCCAGCCCCTCTGCACCTAACGTTAGGGATAACGCTGTACGTCCTCCGGCTGGGCATTGAAGCAGTGTATTTCTACAACGGGCTCCCATTGGCGCACGTGTACGCACAAAACCTTGCTCATCTACTGCGGGACGGCATTGGTGTACAGCCGGCCCCCTATTGGGGTGGCTCCTTCGAGGGGCGGGCCTGCCATAAGATTGGGGAGCGATTGGGACTCGTCAGCTCGCTGCTCTCGAAGTACGCACCGGCGGCCGCCTCGACAAGGTACAGCGCGGCGTGCGACGCGTGGCAGGCGGTGCTCCCTGTCTTGAACCGGACAAGTGCGGCGTCGACCAACGAAGTTGCGGCGTTTCGGCGCGACACCGCCCGATTCGTGGACGGGATGACAGGTGCGTTCCCTTGGTCATCTGTCACTCCCAAGCTCCATGTGCTGTGCTGCCACGCTCCCGCCTTTTTGGAGCTGTTTGGGAGCCTCGGCCGATACAGTGAGCAAGGCCTGGAATCGTGGCATGCGCATTTTAACCAAAATGCTGCGCTGTACACCGAGGACACATTCCTGGCCAGCTGCTTGGCGTACGTGCGGCGGTCATCCATCGGAAACGCACCCGGTGAGGAGGACCAGAACCGCGGGGTGCGGCGCATGCCCGCTCGGGCAGGTCCTGGGGCGCGCAAGGCCACACGACCGGATGACAAGCGGACTGTCGCCGGGCGGGCCATGGCGGGGCGCCCGCGACAAGAATCTGATGCCTGTGCGTCAAAGCAAGCCGAGAACTGCGCCAAGTGGGCGTCTGACAGTTTGGGCGAGGCGGTCAGGCGTGTTGACGCCTATCGTCGGCGGGTTGGTGGGGAACTGTCCGAGTTACCCATGCCAGCCGCGGACGGAGGGTCAGACGACGACCATTGGATTGACGCCTACGCGCAGGCAGAGACGGCCTGCTCGATTCTGCTGGGGGGGGAGATGGGTGCGTGACGGGTGGTGAGCGTACTGTATATCCGAATGAAGTGCTCCGTGATTTGCAGTGGGCGCGGGCGTCGGGGGGGGGAGTTGGCAATCGACTTGGTCGTGATACGACGGACAGGTGACTTGGGCATCTGGTGCTTGTGCCCCAGCCGAAGTCAAATCAGAGAACAGCTTTGAGCCGACCGAAGATCTGAGCGGCCGACGCCAGAGGGACGCTAAGAAGTACAAGGATCGAACGGTTGTTCGCCGTGAGAACAAAAGCTGATTGGATGACCGCCTCGAACGTGGCAATGAAGCACTCTTTTGCTGAGATTGTGACGCCTTTCAAAAAGAACCTTGCATGCACTCGTTCATTCAATGACATATCTTCATTTGTGTGCTTGCAGCAATATCGACCAATCAACCCAGAAGTCCGGAGAACGGGGGTCTTAACAAGGCGTGGGGTGCGGGCGCGGTCAAAGAAGCGCGGGGTGCGGGCGCGGTCAAAGAGGCGCGGGGTGCGGGCGCGGTCAAAGAGGCGCGGGGTGCGGGCGCGGTCAAAGAGGCGCGGGGTGCGGGCGCTCCCCCGCCCCGCCCTCGCCCACGGCCCCAAGTGCGCTTCACACAGCGTTGCGCCGTAGCCACATTGCGGGTCCGGCGAGAGACGCGAAAGCTGTAACCATTTGGGGCGTACACAATGTACACGGCCAGGGCCTCGGGAAAATCTCCCGAAGTAAGCAGTATCGTCTGGGTACCCCCCCCCCTCCATGCCGCCCCCCCACTTCAAGGAGGATGTCTCCAACATGGAGGATTGTACCCTTTAACCTCGAGGAGAGCTTTCATTGGCCTGCTAGTCACGTACACCTGCTCTTCCATTGGCCTGTTCACGGCTGTCAGAGAGTTCCCATTTCGGAGATATCTCTCGCTTGCCTGCCTTGGCTCTGCCCACAGGCATTTCAAAAGACTTTTGTGGTATCAACTCACAATGTGGACCACAACCCCGCAATGTGGGAACACCCCACAACGCCTTTCCACAGGACGAACTGGGTTTGTGGTTCGGTCCCACCCCGTTTAAGAGCAAACCTAGCAATGATGGACTAACCAAACGTGTCTCTGTTATTCGTGCAACGTGTCTATATTCGCTTATTGGTCCACGATCCACGCTCTCGTCAATGGAACGGTGCCCTAAGGAACAAGATTCACTACAATGAATTTAGATAACTACATCTCGGTCCGATAGTCCGGGTGACATAATAGAGGGCGCATGTTCTATTCGAAGGC
>ENA-ORXT01003747-ORXT01003747.1-marine-metagenome-genome-assembly--contig:-NODE-3747-length-16376-cov-39.982392_pt1 | contig 16376 bp, 5 predicted proteins | sample MGYA00237868_ERZ511482 | MGnify/ENA metagenome assembly ERZ511482 | reverse complement strand
GAGTAAGCCTACTTTTAAATTCATTTTTTATAATGTTTGTTGTAAGATGGTAAGATAAGAAGATGTTTTGATTTTGTAAATTGGTGGGGATTGGCATGTTGGTTTTGGTTTTTAGTTAAGCAGTTGTTAACTTGATTTTTTTGGAACAAGCGAGTCGTTAAAAACATCTGCTCAAGGTTAGCGTTAGGTTTCAATTTGCCACTAATACCAGAAAATGGTATATTTGATTTCAATAAAAAAGTTTATGTCAAAAAATACATCAATTATTCTTGGCGATCATTTGGACCAATTTATTCAGTCAGAATTAAAGTCGGGCAGGTATGCTTCCGCAAGTGAAGTACTTAGAAGCGGGTTAAGGTTGTTAGAAATAGAAAAACAGAAAATTGAGGCTATTAATAAAGCCTTGATTGTTGGAGAAGAAAGTGGAAAACCGATTGCTTTTGATAATGAAAAATTTAAACAAAAAATGAAAAAGCAACTAAATATTAATGCTTAAATTAAAATTGACTCCACGAGCGGTTAATGATTTAGAAGAAATTTACAGTTATACTTTTGCCAATTGGGGGAATTCATCAAGCAGAAAAATATCAGGATGAGTTGTTTGATTGGATGAATAGGATTATAGCAAACCCTTATATTGGCAAAGCTTATAATTTTAGTATACTACCTTACAGGAAATCTCACATTAACAAACATTTAATTTTTAAAGAACAAATAACAAAGATTACATAGTTATGAACTTTGAAAACCATTCGGTAGATTAACGTTTAAATGTAAACTCAGCAATCCTGACCCATCCTAAAAGTAAATACCGATAGCCGTCGGTATTCAGCTCATTTCTTCGCAAAAAACATATGACTTTTCAGAAAATCATTCCCTCAGTTTTAGAGGGAGATACTGCGCCTTCAAAGCTTCGCAATGAATAGCAGCAGGAAGTTTGTTTGGATTTTTTTGTTTTTGGTGGCATTTTAATATACGAGGGGTTAGGAGTTCTGGAATTAAAAAACCAGCTTAAGTTGGTGGCTTAAGCTGGGTTTGATTTTTTAATTATCTGTTGTCTAGAGACTAACGGATAGCCAGTTCGGCAAGCTATAGATAGCTTCAGGGTAATGTAAGTTGCAGATAAAATCTATCTTATGGAGTATCATAGTTAAAGTTTTCAAAAGGGTCTTCATAAACTCTTGATGTAGTTTCGGATTGATAAAAAATTTCAAAAATTACTCCAGCCTTTACTTTAGTGTTATTTTTTTGATCATACATAAATTGAGCTTTCCCTCCTCCTGCCAATGTCGTTGTACTACTATTTTCATATAAAGATGTTCCAAGTTTTAAATAGCCTACTAATTCTGCGTTTTTAGTTATTTTTCCTGCAGCAATTTGCAAATCAATGTCTTTCTTCCAGTCAGAAGTAAATGATTTTGCTACACCTTCTGGATCATTCTTAATTTGAGCCATAGCCTCTGCTTCTGCAACTACAAATTTTCCAGTAACTTTAATATCTACGCCATTTACCTGGGTTTGATATACAACTTTAAAATAGGCTTTGCTTTCATTTTTCACAGAATATTTATCAAAGCCCTCATTCATAGAAAAAGTTAATCCGTTTTTTGTTGAATTTTCAGTTGTAAAAGCAACTTGAAACTTTAATACAGGAAGCCTATCAATCTTTACCAAGTCAAAATTCTTTTCTAAGGTTTTATAGTTTTCAAACTTCATTTTTGAAGTTGTATTTGTAGAAGAAATTGTTGACCCAAAAGGAACATCTATTATTCTATTGTTCAAATAGGCCTCTTGATCAATTGGTGGCCTCATTTGTTCTAATCCTCTTAACTTTTGCAAACCATATAAATCATTGTTTGCTACTGGACTGTTCTCTGCATAATTGTATACGTTAACAAAATTAAATTGATCGGCAATTGGATCCACTCCAGTAAATCTTGCAATTGAGGCATCATAAAACCTGAATCCATAAGCCATCCAATCTAAACCCAACTCTTCATTTATTTCTTTGCCATTGTATTTGTATTGGTTTTCTGTGGCTAAAGTTTCCTCGTTATTGTTCATTTGCAAGCCAAATGGGTAGTGGTGGTTTTCTTGTATAATATCGTTACTACCTACTATATCATCGTTGTAAGTATCCGTAAAAACTGTACGGTTGTTTCCTAAATGGTCTTTAATGTAGTATTGGTATTGGTAAGTGCCATCTGCATTAAATTTAAGCATGCCATCTGGATGGTAGTAAGCATCTAATTTGCCGTTTCTGTATTCAATACTACCTACATAATCTTTAGTGTTACTTGGTTCTGCATTTTTTGCCACAACATCAATTGCCAGACTGGTTGATTTTCTTAACTTTCTACCGCTGCCGGTATAATCAAAGTATGTATAATCTTCATCACCAAATGTAAGTATATCATTATACCGGGTAATCCTGTCGGGCAGGTTAAAGTAGGTATACCTCATACCTAAACCTTTGCCGGTATCTTTAATAATGTTGCCATTATTATCGTAACTATAATTGTTTACACCATTATTAGTTATGCTTTTATGACCTTTAGTTCTGTCTGCATATTCGCGGGTAGATTTAAGCTGTCCATTAACATAGCTAAAATCAATGGCATCAATTTGCCCTTCTAATCCGTTTCTGTAAATTTGACCTATGTTGCCAATGTTGTTTTCGTAATTTACTTGTACAGAGAACAATCCATCTAAATTAGTTGTAGTTGTACCGGGTGTATAACCTGTAATGTTACCTGCTGCATCCTGTTGGGTATAGCGGGCAAATCGCAATCTTTTTAAATCATCGTATTCGTAATCGTAGCTTTGTAAGTCACCACAAAGTGTGCTCCATTCAATTCTGCCAATGTTAAGGCTGTTGCCATTATTATCATAAGTAATGCGTTGGGCAAATAAATCCTGGCTTTCATTTAAACCACAACAACTGTTTTTTTGTACTAATCCAGTTCTATTATCAGGTGGTGTAAATTTGTAGAATGGTGCATTGCTTTGGGTTATTACAATTGTATATAAAACATATTGTGGTAAGTTAGGGCTATCTTGCCATTCAACTTCTACATCATCATATATAAAACCTGCATTATCTAAATCTTGTTTTAAACTTGTAATGAAAGTTTCGGCTGAGTTTTGGTTTGGGCAAAAGCCTGAATTAGATAATTGAAAATCTTCTTCAACTCCATTTTGTAATTTGGTAAGTGTAAAACCTGCACAATTGTCATTTTCAAAGCTGATTACTAAATCGCAATATGTTTGAGTAGCACAGTTGAAATTGCCATAATCATCCATATCGTTAATGTCGGTTAATCTCCCTAAGCCATCGTATACATAATTTATTTCTTGTAAAAAATCTGTACCCGTACTATGTAAGGACCGCTTTTCCATTTGGTCTTTCTCATTATAATCTATTTTACTAATTAGCTGACCTAAATTTGAAATAGTGTTGCTAAAATATACTTCCGTTGGTCTGTTGCCATTGTCGTATTTGGTAGTCCAAATAAACATTTTAGAATTGTTATTAGCATCGTAATGTGTTAATACACTCCTCCAAATTTCGCCAGCATCATTGTATTCAATGAACTCTTCATCTTTTTGCGTGCCATCATTTAAATGATGTTCAGATAAAATGCGGGTTGGCAAACCCAGCTCAGCATCATAATCAGCTAAAGTATAGGTTTTGGTTAAGGTGGTTTTGCTAATGGTATTGGAGGCATCTAAAATACTTTCTACCTCTGAAGCCATATAATTGGTACCTGGATGATAGGTAACAGTGTAATGTTCGTCTGAAGGTTTTATTTGGTTAACTTCAAAAAGACGGGTAATTTCATCACTAGTTGTAAATGCAACTTCAGAATTATCTACTGTAAAAACAGCGTTGGTACCGGTTTTTATTGGTCTACCAAAGTCATCAAAAACGCTTACTTTTTCATTGCCTTTGGCATCTACTTCTAATACTAAACGAAACTCATAATCATAATAATACCTTGTAGTGCCGCCATTAGGTACAGTTTTGCTTGCCATTAAGCCCCAATTGTTATACGAATATTCATAAGGGGTACCATCAGGTGGAAATATTTTACTTAATCTTCCTTTATTATCATATTCATAGCCAGTATCAACATAAACTGAGTTACCATTTTCATTCATAATTTGACGGCTTAAAATACTTCTACCTAAAAAGTCAGTAAATAAAATGCTTACATCTCCATCAATATCGGTAACGGTTTGTTTAAATAAACTATGATTATTATAGGTTTTACCTCCAATTATTATGCTTCCATCTACTGCATTATCATTATAACCGTATTCTGTATCTACCGCATTACTAATTTCATTAGATTCAATTTTGCTTAATCTGTTAATAAATGATTTTTCGTACTCCATTATACTTATACCTTTACCAACTGTAAAGCTTTCTTTTACTTTACCCAAATGATTGTATTGGTTAGTTTGTGCAATTAAATCATTATTGCTTGGTGTGTAATTTTTCTTAATGACACTCACATCTCTGCCTAATTCATCTTTTAGCAATTCATCGGTTTGGCTCACAAGATGTGATAATGTTTCGGTTGCTCCATTCTCAAAAGTAGTGGTGAAAATGGTTTTGTTGGTATTGAACGGGTAGCTTTGCCCAACCAATAAGCCTTTAATTTCATAGGTAAAATCTTGCGTAACTCTGCCGGTAGTTGGTATTTGCCCTGCTGTAAAATCGGTAGCAGCAATGCCAGCAATTACTTTTGATTTTTGTAAAAAACCATCATAAGCCGTATAGGCAACTGTACCTTCCGGCGATGTTTCGCTTTCAACCAAACGGGTATCGTGATAGGTATATGTTGTTTCCTGGTTATTTGCACTATTACTACTATCTTGTTTTTTGGTAGAGCTTAACAAGCCATCTTGATAAGTATTGATAACCGGGTCGGGATTGAATTTGGTGAAATCTACTGTCCAATCTTTATAGGTGGTTGTCCAATCGCTATTATCCAAAGCATCTTGTCTTGCCATATAAGTAATTGTTGGCATGCCGGTATTTGCATCCCAGGCTGTGTTGTTACTTGCTACTTCCCACTTACTGCCCGAAAAACTAAAAGTGGTTTTAGGTACAATGTTATTTCCGTTTACAATATAGGTGCTTTTCGCAGCCTCTATCATTTTGTAAGTACCCTCTGTGTTTATCCATTGTTGTTGCTCAATTGGCATAGCTACCAGGTAATTATTGATAAAAAGTTGGGCAACATTATTGATTGGGTCGTTGGCATCGTGGTACGTGTCTGTTGATTCGTATTTTGAACTGATGGGGTAGTAAGTAACTTTTGCTGATTTTACATTTTTGGTGCAGTCGTCACCAGTAGCAGTATCACATTCAGTATAGGTTTCAGTTCTAACAGGCAAAACTACCTTTTTTGTTATTCCATTATAGGTTACCTCTTTTTCATCGTATTGGTAATTTGTAATGGTAGTAACACCATCTTGAAAATTCATTGTTTCATCTAACTGAATTCTACCTCCTAATAATATTGCATTTGAGCCACCCAAAGCATTATGTTGACCATCAGTTATCGGAGTATCAGTATCAAAATCAATATTAGCGGCGGCACAATCATCATCAATAGTAAAGGTATTTATCATAACCCGAACATCTCCAAATGATGCACCAAAAAAGAGCTTTACCCGGTCAGAAAATTTCCAATCAGTTTTAAAGGGCATACCGCCATATTCATGTTTACATTGTTTAAAGTCAACGGTATTAACATCTCTAACACTGAAAGTGTTTATTTTGCTTTGAGCCAATGTTTTGCTTTGAGTATAAACATTTTGTTGTGTCATTAAACCTCGTCGTAAAAAATTTTCTTTTTGGATTCCTGTGCTAATTTCGTTGCCGCCTGCTACTCGCCCAATTGGAAAAGACCGATCTTCTAAATTATAAGAAAGTATTTCCTGATCGGTCGGCATATAGTATAACGACTCGGAAGAACCATTTTCGGAGTTTTCAAATTCCATTACTACCCGCTCATAGCCTACGTGTTGCATTTCTCCATTGATGGAGGGTGTTATACTTGAGCTATATATTCTGCCAGATGTTTCCATCCAGTGTTGTTGGTTGCAAGGGTCGGAGCTGGAATACATGCTGGTATGTATTTTAAAATCATTATTCCACAACTCTGTAAAAGTCGGCACATTTAAAATTTTACCGCTTGAAGTTTCGTCTTCAAATTCATATTTGTAAATTGTTGAAATATCATTTTCACTAATATTGTCATTATCTACAATATAGGTTCTTTCCAACCTCAAACCACCTACTATATTTTCGCCGGTAGTTGATTTAAAAATTTTATCTGCCGGATAATTATTTACTAAATGAGCACCATACTCATATTCAATACTTGCACCCGATGAAATACTGATACTTTTAAGAGAACCGTATTGCATTTCAGGAAACTCCGGCTGGCGTTTGGCTACTTTATGGCAAGTAGAAAGAAAGCTATTGTTCGCCAACTCTACTGGCAGTAAGGGAATTAATACACTGTTGGCATTTTCCCCATTATAATAGCCCCAATAATCTTGTGCAAAAGATAAGCGGGAAGGTAAATTCGAAAACTGGTCACCACCAAAGCCATTTAAATTATAAGTAAAAGTAGTAGTTAGTTTTTCGCTTGTATTAACAAGATTTTTTTGAGAAAAGCTATTCAAAATTAATCGTTTGTTTTCAGGTATATTCGGGCTACCTGAATTATAGTAGCTGTGATTAAATTCAATATCGCTGATTAATTCACCTGTTTGAATATTTTGACCAACATAAGTATTTATACCCGCTAATCTTTGAGGCCTGTTTGCGGTACTTTGTTGTATTAGTTCGCTTGATTCAAAAGCAGCACTGTAATTCAAATCTTCTCTATTCGTATCATAAAGTAAATCAATTAACTGGTACTTGCTATTAACTGCTTCTAAACGCAGCGTATTCACTTCAACCGTCAAATCATCTGATCGTTCACTATACATAAAAGATTGGTAGCTTATATCGTCATCGTTATCACGACGGATCTTTAATACCTGTTCTTTTGGAAAATATTTTGACAGGCACTCGTCTTCCTCCCAAGAAACATTTTCAAGTATTTGATTACCTGGTAATGGGTTAATATATCTTACTTGCGTACCAACTGTTTTATAACTGTAAGCCTCAACGCCATAATTAAAAGTTATATCATTTTTAGATTGACGAAGCAGCTGGCTCGATATTTTTTTCAAAAACCAAACGTTGGTAATAGGCACGTTTAAGGTTCTATCACTTAAAAAATCAACCTTTGCATAAACTAATGATTTTTCTTCCAGTAAATCGCCATCGGTATCTGTTCCTCCAAAGTAATAAACTTGCCCATCCGGTGTGGTGATTGTGAATGTTAAACTGGTGACGTGAACATTTTGCGATTCGCCCTCAACACAATTATTATAATCTTCAAAACAAGCATCATAAACTAAACAACCTACTTGACAAGGGTTGTTGGGAGTTGGGCAGCCAATTGGCGGATTATTTTGGCAATCACAGTTTGTAAGGTAATCACCACAATTTTGTCCATTCGCTGTTATGTAACTCGGTAAAAACTCAATTAGTACATTATTGCCATTCATATTAACTATGTATGGATCGCCTTGTGCATCGTGTGCAAAATAAAACTGCCCTGAGTATCCGCCTGCCTGATAACTGAATATATCCGGTTCGGTATCTAAAGCCTCTTTACTTGCTAAAAACTGCTCTTCGGTATCTGGATTGTATTTGGGATTTAACAACCAACCGTTTACTTGTTTTGCAGCAAATTCAACTGAAGTATCTTCGTTGCCCGGCGAAGTAATGGTTAAAGATTCTTCCCTGAAATACCCTTCATCTGGTATGCCCATTACTTTGCGACTAATACTACCAACCCCACCTAACTGCCAACCCAAGCCAGCTCTGCTCGAAAGTTCGCCAACTTTAATACCACCACCGCCTGTATAGTTTAAATTAAGGTTAACATTAAGATGCTCATTACTAATGTTTGCAATGGGTATGCTTTTTGCCATTGTACCATTAGAGTTTACTTCGGTTTGCTCAAACTCGGCAGATGCTTTTGTTTCTTCTAATTTTTGAGCATCGCTTATTAGTGATGGGCAAAGAAGTATTATTAATATTATAAATTTTATTATTATTTTCATTTTATATTTAATTTAAAAAATTATTTAACTTTTTTAGTTACCTAACCAATTTTTAATTCCTTTAAATGCCCAGTATAAAACGGGATCATTAAAACCATTTGCATACTCATAAGTGTAATATGGATTTTGTCCATATTCTGTACCCGGGTCGCCAGGGTTATAGGTTGAAGTAACACTAAAAACAGGTAAATTTCGAATTTGCCAGGCAACAGATATTCCAGTAGCAGCTGTTGAAATTGTATAGTAAGCTGTATTGCCAATTAAAAATTTTGGCAGCTTAGCAACACCTATCCCTTCACCACTTACCATGTTCAAACTTACACCACTTGTAGTTCCGTCTATGTTAACAGATATTCCATCCCAACTGTCTTTAATAGCTGCTAATGCTTTAGGATTTGCTTTACTTAAATCAACTTTTCCGCTCATTAAATTCATACCTATTTTTTTGTAGGCAAAACCAAGCATAACCATATCTATACCCCAGGATATAAAATAAGTTAACAGTTGCCCTTTATGATTTTTTCTAAGATTTTTCTTATTAGGAACTTCAAATTCTGAGGCAGCAAAAGCCCTCGCAGCCATATAGGGTAAAGCCACACTTCTTACACCGGATATTACAGCTTGTAAGGCAAAATTATTAATAGCACCTTTACCAATTGCAGCAGCTAATAAGGGCTGACCTAATACATCAGTAGCTCCAAGGCTAACATAACTCCAGGCAAGCATAGCAATATTGATGGCTATGTAAAGGTTTTTCTTACCTTTGTTCACAAACCTGCTTGAATCTTCTTGAATTTGATCTAAAGTTTGAAAAAACTTGACCGTGCTTACAAATGTTGAAATGATTGATAAAGCCAATATCACCGAGTCTCCATTAGGGTCGGATAGCATTACTGGATTACAACCGGCAAAATTGTAAGGCGATTGTGATTTGAAATTATCAGCCTTTGGGTCAACTTGCCACCAGCGCCCAATTGCTGGGTCAAGCACCCGGTGATTGGTGGTATACACATCCAACTCTTTAATCAATTCCATGGTGCTAAACTGGCGCGTATCTTCTATACCTTGCGTTTCTTCAAAATCACCGTCCATTGCTAAACCTAATGGGTAATAGTTTTTCTCTTGAATGATTTCTTCTTTAATAACTATTTTATCGTTATTAACATCTTCAAACCAAACCATTGGATTGCCTTGATAATCACTTATTGAATATTGAAAATTGGGCTTATAATAATCGGCTGTTAAGTCTGGTCGGTCAATTTTTATTTTACCATCTTTGTGTAAGATGCTAGATATCTTACCGTCAATATATTCTATATTTCCAATAATATCTTTTATACGAACCGTATTATCCCCATTGTCGGCAAAATGCTTTCGAAGTAATGATCCATCTGTATTGTATATAAAATCTAAACTTCCATTGGCAGTTGAAATAGTAGAAGGCTTATTTATATGATTATTGGTTACAGTAATGCCCTTACCACTATCAGATATTAAATTTCCAGCATCATCATATTGATAATTACTTATTAAATGATTGCTATTTACATTTCCATTAAATCCGGAAGTGCTGTTACTAAAATCATAAACACTTGTAAGTCTATTGGTAACAGACCCATTACTAACGTAGTTGTACGTTAATTCATCAATTACACCATAAGTGTAGTTGCCACCATTTTGTGTGGTTACACCTCGTCTATAGAGGCTCTGTATATTGCCTAAATCATCATAAGTATATTTTGTTGAATATCTGCCGATTTGCTGAATTGGCAATCTACTATCATCTCCAACAGATGTATCATTATAATTTTCTCTATAAGAATAATTTGCATAACTTAATCTTGACAATCCATCGTAATGATAATTGTAGCTGTGAACATTTGAGCAAACTGTTTGCCACTCGTTGAAGTTTATAAGTGAACCGTTATAATCAATATGCTGTGCAAATAAATCAAAATTTTCAGTTAGGCCACAACAGTTGGTCGTTTGAAAATAATCAGTTTGAACATCATTTGAACCTTGTGTATTAATTTTTATGAGTGGAATATTTGACTGTATAAAATCAATTGTAACCAAAAATGATTGTTGTAAGATACCATCAACCCAACTGATTTCTATTTCATCAAATATGTAACCTTCATTTAAAAACTGTGTTTCTAACAAGGTTTCGTAAGCGTCAATATCTGTATCAAGTAAACCAAAACTATTTTGATCTGGTTCTAAATAAATCTCTTCACCAGCATCATTCAATACAAAATTGTAAATATATGGGTTATTAAAAGTATCAAAAGTTACTGATCTTTTACAAAGCCTTTGGGCATTACAATTAATTTCGCTTTGAGCTTCAATATCATTAATGTCAGTTAGCCTGCCATTTCCATCATACAAATAATCAATATTTTGTAGATAAGTGTTTGTGTTGGTTTCATGTAGTTTTTTACTTACCAATTTCCCATAGTCATTAAAGTCATAATGGACAATTTTTTGATTTTCAAAAGAAATCCCTGTTTTCCGGTTATGTTCATCATAATGATATTGCCAGTCGAATTTAATTGGCTCAGTATAATTGCCGTTTCCATCAGAAATTGAATGTGTTTGGGAAAATGATTGTATTAGGCCTGCATCATTAATTAAATTGTTAATAGTATCAATACCTCCAAGATGATTATGTTTTATTATTTCATATTGCCTGCCAATTTCATCGTGAAAGTATTCTGTTTCATACATTGTTTCGTCACCACCAATTATTCTTTCTCTTTCTACACGAATCCAATCTTTTTCATAATTATCTCCAGCATAAATATTTAATTTTAAAATCTTAGTAGGGTTTAACCATTGATATGGACCGACGCCAAAATATTCATCATTGGGTAATGTGCTTTCATAAAGCCCTGCCCTTATAATCCTATTGTATTTATCAAAAACCGTAACATGGTTTTCCCCTGTTGGGCTTATTAAAAGTACATTTCTTCCAAGTTTATCATAGCCATATTGCTCGGCCACTTTTGCTCCGGGCGTATATTTTGATGCTAAAAACCCGTTATTATCGTAAGTATATAAATATTGTTCCCCAGCAGGCGGTTGTACTGCCAAAAGCTGTTGTTTTTCGTTGTATCCGTTGGTAGTGTGTATGTAATTATTATTACTTTTCTCTTCAGAAATTCTGATTGTTTTACCCAATAGATCTTTGTATTCTAATCGCTCTTTGCCATCAACATCTGTCATGCTTTGCATTATAAGTGTGCCTGGATTATGCACTTTCCCGCTCAAGGGTTCTGTAATAGCCTCTGTATTAGTACCATAAATTGAAGTTGAATTACCCAAATTGGTTTCTGATAAAATTAACCGCCCGGAAAGAAATTTTTCGTAATGATAGGTTACACTTCCTTCCCCTGCTTTCGATTGTGTGCTAAGTCTTCCTGCATGATCATATACTTTTTGATGCGTTTCTAAATCTGAACCATCTTCTTTAAATCCCTTAACTATCTTTTTTATCGGTCTGTTTAAACCATCAAATACTTCTTTCACTACTTGGTTTGGTATGGATGCATCTTGTGGAAATGAAACCGTTTCAGTTACACTATTCATTGGCATCCCATCTAACAAATAGTTGTAAGTGTACTCTGTCTTTAACTTTCCGTTAGACTCATAGCCGATTGATAATCTGTTTAGTCCATCATATTCATAGGTTTTAAAAATACCATTAGCATCCGTTTCTTTAAACAGCAAACCATTATCATAATATTCAAAATTAACTTCGCGGTCTGCAACTTTCCTGGTCTGCAATCTTCCATCAGGATAATAAACATACTCATCAGGAAATGGAAAATATTTAGTATCGTCACTTACATCTGTATCTGCAGGCAATGTGGCATTGTAAGCTTTGTAATTGTTTAAAGGCGTTCCATTTTCGTTCCAATCAGTTACTCTCGCCGCAAATACAAATGCTCCATTTTGAACTTTGTAAATATGTTCTGGTACAATTTGTCCATCTACAGAAACGGTTTGCCCTTGTTGCGTAACATAATCGCCAAGTCGAACTTTGAAATCTATTTTGGAGCCTTCATATAAAACATCGTTGTACTTTTTTTCTCTGGCTAAAGGAAAGACGAGCATATGTTGAAGCTTCATCTTTAAAATAGCTAAATAATTAGGGTCGCTTGAGTTTAGGCTTACCGTGTAGGGATAAGAAATTTCTTCTTTAAACACATCATCGCTACCAGAAATTGTTGTGGTAATTTCGATGGGTTGGTTTAAAACTTTTACACCGTTTAGAACAAGTGAGCTATCATGGTACTTATAGGTGGTAGTGGTAGTTATTTTATCTTGCTCTTTTACCACATTATCTAAAACGTAGTTGTTTATCAGAAAGTCATAACTATCTAAGGCAACCTTATTTATAGTGAGTAAGCCACTAAAGTCATAATCATTTTGACCGGTATGTTGAATATTGCCATAAATACTTAAGTTTGAACCCTTCATTGATGGAGTAGTTAAGTTTTGTACCAGATTTTTGAAATTGTAAGTTGAAGACTTTACGCAATTAAACTGGTTATCAAATTCTTTTTCAGATTTTAAGTAGCCCAACTTTTGGAAAGTACCAGTTTGGTAGTAACTAATACACTCATCTGATTCAGATAAATTTACAGTGTGATAAGTGCCAAATCCATTGTTATTAGGTTGATAGCGTGATAAGTTATCGGGAGCGTTCGGAACTATAAATTCACTTACACCGAAGCCATCAACATTTGCCTGGCTAACTTTAACCTGTTTATATAAAATATTAAAATGCAAAAAATTAGATAATGAGTGACTACTACTTGAATAAGTAATATTACTTACCGGAATGGCACCTAATACTTCACCACAACAACCCCAACAATTTTTTCCAACTACTTTTGGCAAGTTAAATAAATCAAGATTGTCACAACCCGTACCTCCTGGTGCAGGTCCATCTGTATCAAATTGTGTAGTTAAAGGAAACGGATTTTTAATAAATATACCTTGACATTCTTTTACATTATTTATCTCATCTGGAATAGATTTAAAGTTATAATCGTAAATAAAAGTTTGTGTGTCAGCATTGTCATTATCTCCATCACTTACCATTTTGCTTGCAATTCTTAAGCCCGCACCTTTTATAGTGTTTGAGTTTACATTATTATAAGTGTAAATATTAACATTAGTGTCTTCTTTTCTATTAATCCAAATTTTATATGTGCCTGCTGAATTTATTCCAAGATTGTCAAATGTTAATCTTGCTGGCGTGCTTGAATAAGACAATGGACGGATCAAATCATTTTCATCTAATTCAATAACTCCATTTTTTTCTATCACAATAAATAGTGGTTTTATTATATTAGTACAGCTTGAATTACCAAATTGATTGAAGTCTATTACTCCATTTTGGTTGCCAGTTGAAGTTAAATTAACATTATAAGCTGTAAAATAGCTAGAGAGTTGATGTTGATAAAGAACATTGTTATAGGTTATACTTTCTAAACCATCTGGACCTTGCTCAACCATTATTGGAGGCAAAGCTGTACAACAATTTGTGGCATTATTGCATAGGTTTACATTATTGTAGATATCATTGTCAACTTCTACACTCTGATGATTACTTACTTTAGCTTCATTTAACTCATAGTCAAAAGAAATTACCCCACCCGTTGGATAATTTATTTTCTTTAAAATTCCATATTGAGTTTCGGGAAAAGATGCTCTTCTATCTGCTAAATAGGATACTTTTTTAATTCCGTTTGAATTTGTTGATGATGCTATTAAGCTATTATTGGAGTGTTTTCCATTAAAATTCCCCCAAAAATCTTGTGCATAAGAAAGTTTTGATGGTAAAGTAATATTAGCATCATCTATTCCAAAGCCATTTAAATGATATTCAAATGAAGTAGTTAAACTAAGCGCTTCGTCTTCATCACAAGTCGTTTCTGATACAGAATTTAATATTAACCGGGTATTTTCGGTATTCCAAAGATTTCCTGAATAAGAAGTATTTAACAGGTATTTTTTGAAACAATAAAATGTTCCGTTTTTTGCGTATTGCACTTCAATATTGTCTATTGATTTAGGCGAAGCACTATAATTTGTAAAGCTATGAATATTTAACAGGCTTAAAATTCTGTCTTTTAACTCATCTGACATGGCAGACAAATCAATAGATGTTGGAATTAAATCACTTCTAACACCAGAAAAGGTACTGTATGCATTGAAATTTAACTTTATATTTTCTGTTTCAATGTTTTGCAGTCTATTACTATTATATAGGTAATAATTAGTCCTTACATTGTCATCTGATGAGCTTAAGGATGGAATAGTACCGAGATAATCAATGGGCCAGCAGGTTTCATAATTCTGTCCGCAACCAAAATCATCTTCATTTTTATATCTTCCTTTGTAAAAGCCTTCTTCAGAGGCTAAGCCTTTTGTTATATATTTTTCTGGCAGATAATTAAATTTAATTTCCTTTGATAAAAGAGGTGTGGTTATTTTAGTAAGAAACCATTCAGAAATATTATTGAAATACAGATCAAGAGCGGCAGTTTCTTTATTAACTAAGTCTGCTTCTTCATTGATTAAATTTCCATTCTCATCCTCTCCAATCAGATATTTTGAGCCATCCGGACCTTTAATTATCCATTTTGAAAAAATTTGTTGCTTATTAACTACTCTTCGGCTACCAACTTCCATAGTATAGGGGTAAATTGTTACCGGTAAATTTGCTGGTATTGTTTGTATGTCTTTATTTTCATCAAAGAAAAATTTAAACTGCAAACCAGGTAAATTAACCGTAAATAAATCTGGTTCGGTATCTGTATAGCTTTTTAGAGGTTCCCAAAAACTTTGAATTGTACTTAAGTCAGCAACCCCAATATTAGGTTGCGGGTTTTCGTACCAGCCTAAGTACTTGTTTGGTTCTGCTATAGCAAAACTCCAATCGGAATAATCTTTACCTTCATCTTTTTTGCCTCGCACTTCTCTTACTATACCATAGTTACAAATTAAATTCCAGCCTAAACCTACATTTGATGCTTCTTGCCCCACTTTAATTCCGTTACCAGAAACATAATTTAGATTAACCGGAATGGATACACCATCTTCTACTATTTCTGTAATTGGTACTGAAACAGATTCTGTTCCAGTAGATAAGTCTTCAGTTGCATTTACTGCTGTTAATAATGAAGCAGCTGTAGGTGAACTTGGAATATTATCATACCCTGCAATGGTGTTTGATGATTGAGCTCTGACGTATTGCATAAATATAAAGCATAGCAATACCGTTTGAGCCAATTTTATAACTCGTTTCATTTTATTATTAATGTTATTTGATTCTGATTTTACACTACGGCATAGCTTTCCTCTTTAAAAGGAAATTACCTTTTAAGCCTGGCTAATTTTTTTATAAAAGCAGAAATTGTTAAAAGAAAATGGGCGCCTCTGTTTTTAGTATTATTTCAAAATGTGGGATTATTCTTTGATGAGCTTAGTAGTTTCAACTGGCTGATTGCCTATCTTTAAACTAAGCATATAAACCCCTTTTGATAAATCCTGACTAAGTTCTAATTGATGTAAATTTTTACCTGATACAGAGGAGACCTGCTGCTCATAAAATACCTTACCCATTAAATCGGTTACTTGTATTAAGGCCGCAGCATCTGTTTCACTTTCAAAATTAACAAGCAAACCGTCAGAAAATGGGTTAGGATAAATTGACAAATTAGTGTTAGCTAAAGTGTTGCTTAATTTGCAACTCGGGTAACCAATAAGCACATTTAAAATAGTTTCACAGCCATAGTGGTTTGTAATAATTACCGAATAGGTGCCTGCTGTAGTAGCTGTTATTTTATCAACTGTATGGTCTGTCGGGTTCAGCACCACACCATTGGGGTTAGTCCAGGTAAAATAATACGGCCCGCTAGCACCATTTGCAATAGCGGTAATTTGATTGCTGCAACTTACATTAAGGGCATACTTTGCCATTACGCCACTCCAACAAAAGAGCAGGCTGACTAACAAAATTGTTATTTTTTGCATTTTCATTTTTAAAAAATTTGATTATTAAATAAATTACAATTGCAAAATTACCTTAGGCTTTAAGGGTTTTAAAGGACAATATTTGGCTTGTTTCTGCTCAAAAAGATGCTAAAAATGAGTTTTAC
>ENA-ORXT01003744-ORXT01003744.1-marine-metagenome-genome-assembly--contig:-NODE-3744-length-16392-cov-7.504689_pt1 | contig 16392 bp, 9 predicted proteins | sample MGYA00237868_ERZ511482 | MGnify/ENA metagenome assembly ERZ511482 | reverse complement strand
CACCGTGGGCGCGCCCGACCGCTGGGGGTCAGCCCGGCGGGGTGCCTTTTCCCCCCCGTCGTTGCGGCCGCCACGGCGCCGCCCGACGGGCGGCGGCGGGGGTGGTGGGGTCGGCGACGGCGCCGCCGTCGCTGCCGCCACCGCCGCGGCGGGGGGGGCGCGAGGGCGGCCGCCTCGGAGCGACCGCGCCGTCGCGACGGGGGGAGGAGCCGGGTGTGGGGAGGGCAAGTCGGGCGCGAGCCCATACCCGCTGCACCACCGGGTGGCCCACGGGATAGGGGGGCGGCGCCGCGCGTGGGGCTGGCGTGCCGTCCGCCGCCGCCCCAGCCGAATCGCACTTGGCCAGCCGACGGAGCGGTCGCGGACGAGGCGGGCACGAGGACGCACGCGGCCGCCGCCGCTGCGGCCGCCCCGCCGACGTTCCAGTGGCCATCAGGGCTCTACTGGAACGTCGACGTGCAGCGTCGAGCGTCAGACCGTCGTCGTTGCCGCCATCCCCTGTGGCCCCGTGCGAGTCGGCGCGGCGCCGCCCGAACCGCAACACTGGCATACCCGGGAGGAGAAGCGGGCACCCACCGCACCGCGTGCACGACACTGCCGCCCCGCCGTGCCGCACGATACGCGCTACGGGGGTGGTGCATGACGAAAAGGGGCGACGGCAAGAGGCCCCCATGCCGCTCTGCTCCCACACGCCACGCGGCGCCCGATGGCGGCGCGCCCCCGCAACCCCTCCGCCGCTGCAGGGTCTTGTCGGGCGGGCCTTGCCGTCGTCCCTGTCGGCCACTCGCCCAGTGACCAGAGGTGCCATGGACGAAGGCAAAAGGAAAAAAAAAAAAAGACGCGTGACGCCAAATGTCACCACACGAGTCGTAAGGAGAAAGAAGAATACTCTACACAACCCGCATCGCCTCTCCCGTCACCGTTTCCACCATCGGCCATAAACAAAATAGTACCCGGCACACCCATCGCCGCGCAACCTGGGCAAGCTCCTCACCCCAGCAGTCCTGCGCAACGTCACATCTCCATACCCACACGCACCCACACCATTCCGATCACGGGCACCCATCCGCCACCCAAGCTCCCTCTGCACCATCCCCTCGAGGACAAAACCCACCAAAGAGAGGCACGCAGCCGCCTCCCTCCCCCTCACTTCCCCGCCAGCCAACCACCCTAGTTGATCTTCTTCTTGGCATCCGGCCGGTCCACCACCTCAAACGTGCTCGGGGTCTGGATTTTGTACAAGCAACACAAGCCCGGAAGCAGGATGGCGAGCAGCAGGAGCGTCATCAACACGCCCATGATGACACCGACGCTCAACTCGACGGGGCGGTAGCCGTGGAGGGCGGCCGTCACCGCCGCGGCGGCGGCGGCTGCTGCCGCCGCACTCACTTCGCTCGCATTCGCGGCGGGCGTCGGTACGGAGGGGGGTGCAACGGGGAGGGCGCCGGGGATGGCCGCCATGTCGTCCTCGGCCGCCGCGGCCGCAGCGGCGACGGGCGCCGCGGCGGCGGGCGGCGCCACCGCAGCCTCTTCGGCGGCGGCGGTGCCCGCAGAGGCAGCGACCGCGGTAGCTAGCAGCAGTAGCGCAGCGATGGCCGCGGCAGTGGGGGCGGAGCGCACGCGCGCCATGGCGAGGGCGGTGCGGTTGCCAACGAAGAGGAGGGGGAGAAAGGATTCAAACGACAGGAGGGAGTGCACCCAGTCAAGGAGAAATTAAAGCAGCGGAAGACAGCTGGCGAGAAACAGAGAACGGAGGGGAGTAAAAGGGGGGAGTGATCGAAAAGGGAGGCTGGGTGGCGTGCCGCGAAGAAGACGGTCGCGAAGAACTCGTCTCCCTCCGTGCGTGCGGTGGACCGCCTGGCGAGGGAGCGCCGCGCAGAGGCGCAGAGGTGCCGACAAGACTTGTGCACGATTGAGACAGCAAGGACACCGTATTGACATACTTAGGGCACAGTTGTAACATAAATGCAGTTGGACGCTGACAAATACGGATCCCGTAGAGTGAACGAGCCGATCCCATCGCGCATCTGGCGACCCGCGCCAGCCACAGCGGCGCTTTCACACCCCCCGGCCGCGGCCAGGGCCCATCGTGGTCGTTTTCGAGGCCGACCGCACGTCGCCTCGGACGACTTGCCTCCGCAACACCGAGCCACCGACGCCACCCGTTCCGCCGCCCCCCTTGGTGCGGCGTTACCTTGCCAGGTGCTGCTCCAGTTGCCTCATTTCGTCGCTGAGCCCGTCACTCCCTTTTTCTCCACCGCCGTCATCCTCTTGCTTCTGCTGCCGTCGTCCTCCTCCCTTTTCCCCCTGCCCGGGTCATGTCCATCTTTTGGGTGCTGCGCTCCTATTTTGTACGGCCCCCCCCACGAGCACTCACATGCTCAATGTGGCCGGCGTCCCCCGCTCCCGTTCTCACCGGCGGTCCTCTGCCCACGTGGGCGCCGCCTTGGGGTAACCCCCCCGAGTCTGACGGCGGTGGCGGTGCGCCATGGGGCCCGCCCCCTCCCTCCCCTACCGCCACCACGGCAATCCCGTTTGTGACCCCCGTCGCCGCACCCCCGACCGCGACAGCGGTGGCGACGGCGGCGGCTTTCCGCGCCGCCCTCTACCAAGCCGCCGGCGGGGCCCGCCCCCACCGGTCGGCCGGCTGCACGTGCAGCGTGCGCGCGCCGGCGCCGCCGCTACCCGCTGCTGCCGTCGCCTGGACGCTGCGGGCGTCGCGTCCGACCCGCCCGGCGTGCCGCGGCCTGGTCGCTGCGGCCGCCACGTCGGCCTTGTCGTCCCGGCACGGGGTCGGCGGCCGCGTCGGTGGGGCGCCGCCGCCGTCGTGGCGGCCGGGGGGGCGGCGCGTCGGGGCAGCGGTTGGCGCCACCGCCGCCGCGGGGCGGCGGGCAATGGCCACGTCGGCTGGTAGCGCGGGTGGCAAGGCCGCCGGCGGTGGCAGAGCCAGGGGTGGTGGGGGTGCCGAGGATGGCGCCGCCGGGGGCACCAACGGCAAGGCCGGGGGCGGTGCAAAGAGCGGCGCCAAAAACGGCTCCAAGGAAGGCAAGGGCGCACCACGCGGCGCCAAGAAGGGGGTCAAGAAGGGCGCCACCGCCGACGCCGCCGCATCGTCAGTAGCCTCTCCTGCAGAGGCGGAGGTGCCGACGAAAAGAGCGTCTAAGACGCGGCGCTCCAGCGCCTCCAAAAAGCGGCGGTCGGCCACCCGCGGCGGCGGTAGTGGCAACGACAATGGCGGTGGCGGCGCAGGCGCCCCACCTTCAGGGGCGGGCGGGCGCCCCGTAGTCGTTCCGACGCCTGCCCACGCGGTGCGCGTCAGCGACGCGACCATTGCGGCTGTCGAGGCGGTGCTCGGGCACCCGTTTGTGCGGCGGGACACGCTGCGGGAGGCCATGACCCACTCGTCGCTCGACGGCGACACGCGGGCGGCGGCGGGTTTGGGGGAACGCAGCAATGAGCGGCTCGAGTGGCTCGGCGACTGTGCGTTTGTGGGGCACGCTGGGATTGGGTGATGGGGAGGTCGGCACGTGGAGGAGGCCGACGGGCGGCCAATGTACGAGCAGGTGCCAGGGTGGGCAGAGTCGCTGTCGTGTTGCTTGCTGAAGGCGTCTCTGCGTGCCACGGCTGGATGTGCCCCGTGGGTCGTTGCCTGTCGACGCCCTTTTACTGACAAGTGGTGTGGTCCCCGCTTTGGGTGCGCTCTCTTGTGCATCGACCTCTCTGCTTGACTGCCTGATGTGTCATTCATATTTTATTGGCTGGCCCCTTCTCACCCTGTCCCCCGTCCGTGTTCTAGGCGCCCTCAACCTCGTCTGCGCGCACTACCTCCACAGCCACCTCCCCTCTGCCTCCGAGGGCGAACTTAGCCGCCTCCACAGTGTCATCATTTCCCGTGCTGCGTGCGCCTCGTACGTTTCATCCCTATCCCTCTCTGGCTACTTGCATGTCGGCTTGGGAGCGGCTACGGTGAGAGCGTCGCCCGGCACCACCTCCTCCCCTGGCAATTTTTTCGAAGCCCTCCTCGGCGCCCTCCTCGTCGACGGCGGCTCGGCGGCGGTGCAGGCGTTCTTTGACACCCGCCTCGAGCCGCTCATCGTCGAGCGCCTGCTGGCACCACCCCAAAACTACCGGTCAATCCTCGCCAATTATGCGACGGTGCGGGCCATGCGGCTGGTGTTTGCGACCACCAGCGCGCCGCGCTCCCGCACGGGTGGCGGCGATGGGGCGGCCGCCGATGGGGGTGCGGGCGGTGACGGGGGTGGCGACGGGAAGGGCGACGACGCGGCGCCTGCCGACGCGGCCACGACCGCCGACGGCGCGGGCTTTCACCGCGTCGCCCTCCTCGACGGGGAGGAGGTCGGCGCGGGCTGGGGGCGCACCTTCAAAGCCGCGGATATGGCGGCGGCGGAGGGGGCCTTCCACCTGCTCCGCGACCGCGGGTGCGCCATCCAAGAGGCAGCGGGCGTGGACTTGCGCCGCGACGGCCGCCGGCCGGGGGGGGTGGGCGCCGATGAAGGGAGGGGCCGAGCCGCTGGGGTGGAGCTGGCTGCGTGATGCCTGAACCGGGGGGTCCTGTCACTCTGGGCAGCATGTGCGCCGTGGCGGGACGCGCACGTGCTTGATGCACGTGGAGGCGCCGCGATTGCCGTCGATAGTTGGCTGTGGTGCGCAGGGATCCTCCCGGCACGCCGAGCGCCTTGCGCGCGCGCTGCACCCTGATGGACGCCGAGTTGGATGACATGAAGTAAGAGTGCGAGGCACGGAGGCAGTTTCTCGCAGCTGCCTCACGTCAGCGCACGGCGCATTACCCTTGTGCACCGTTGCCTGGACCATGCTGTCCGTCGTTAGTCTCATGACCGCACGGCGCTCTTTTGCTGCGGAGCGTTGGCCCAACGTCTGGGAAGCGGGCCAGAGGCGGCTCCGCTTGCCTTGCTCGGTGCAATTGGTGTTGCTGCCGCTGGTACTCGCCCTGTGCGTTTACCCATCCTGAGCTTGCGGCTCCCCGCACGGCAGCGCTACGCGGCGCCCAGTGCGTGTGGCCACGCCGGGCAGCGGCGGTGAGCACACAAAGGCAGCTTCCGCAGCGTTGCCGGGTCATCCGTCTGCCGTACAGGCACGGAGGGCAGGAGCCCAACCGCAACTGGCCGCCCAGGCCCAGCTACGAGCGGCGGGCCCCTGCGGTGACTCCCTGGCGTCGGCCCGCTGGGGCGCCACACCGGCGACGTACGAGCTGCCGCGGGCAAGGGCCGCGGCGGAAGTCGCGGGGCGGGCACCGCATGCGCGACCATCGTGCGAATCCCGCGAGAGGAAGCACGCCGAGCGGGCCGCTGCCTGTGCCGTCCACGGTGCAAACGCGGGACAGTGGGGGAAGAGCGGGCGAGCGCCCAACAGGAGCGCCCCACAGCCCCCAGAGGCGCGCCCGCGCAGGTCAGCCGTGCGTACGAGCAGGCGGCGCCCCCCCCCTCATGTGTCCCACGTTGTCCCATCTGACTACGGCGGTACCAGCGCATCGCGATTTGTCACGCACGGCGCCGGGCGCGCGCGCGCCGCCGCCGCCATCCCCACCATGGGGTTCCGCTCCACTACCCGCGCCACCACCGTCCCATCTGCCCACCACCTCGTCAGCCGGCCCCCCCCCCCCCCCCCCCGCCACCGCCGACGGCTCCCGGTGGCGCGCCACCGTCCGCACGCGGTCACGGCCGCGACGGCGTCGGCGCCAACCTCGGCCCAGCGGCGGCACGTCGATAAAGAGTGCGCCATGCGGTCCGGCCTCGCGCGCCGCCGTGCAAAGGAGAGGGAGCCCGTCGTTGGGGGGGTCGAGCGCCGTGGCTGGGTTGGTGCGGTCGGGCGGGGCGGGTCGTCGGCTCGCGCGGCGGTGGGCGGAGGGGGGGGGGCGCAGCCGCGCGCGCGGGACGGCTCCGCCGGCCGCCGGCCGCTGCGCAGCCGCCGAGGAGAGGGCGGGGCGGTGGCCGCTGGCCGCGCGCCGCTACAAAGCCGCGCAGGGGACGGCGGAGCTGCCGCCGGACGTTTGCGGCGCTGCGTGGCGGCATGGGCGACGGGGGAGGGGGCTCTGGCCGCGCTCTGCTATGCAACTGAACCGAGGGCGGAGAGAGGGTGGTGGGGAAGCACACCACGCATAGCGCCAGCCAGCGAGGAGACGAGCACGGCTGCGCGACGAGTGGCGGTAAGAGAGACAGCTGCGGCTGGCGTGCAGGGTGTCCACGCCCGACAGTCTGCAGGTCGCAGGTCGTGCTGCCTGCAAGCTTTTCGGATGCACTCGGAAGATAGGGCTCGCGGCAAGTTGCCTGATGCGCAGTCGTTCGATCCATTGCTACAGATCAAGTATTCAAGCTAAACGCCAACCCCGCAACCTGCAACGTCATTGGCTGCACCAGAATTCATACTCGCCTTGGCCAACCTCACATCTCGATCTCAGCGTCATTGTGCGTGCGTGGGGCCCCACGTGCTGACGCCCCGGGGCGTCAGCACGAGACTGGCCCATTGCTCTGGGGCATCGCCTGCGCTACTGCTTCGGGCGTCGCGGATTCCGACCAGTTGCTTTGACGCCCAGGCGCTGTCGGATCCCTGCGCTTGGTCGCCCACGGTTCTTGTTGCTGCTCGTGGACAGGCTGTGATCGTCTTCGTTGTGTCCTGGTGGCAGACGTGCTCGCTGTTGGAGCTGGCAACCGCAAGCCCTCCTCACCGACCCTCAGCCTTCCCCGTCTGCCTCTTTCGCTCTACCCTCATCCCCGCGGCGATGGCGGCCTTTGTCGGCAGTGCTGGTGCCTGGGGCGTGGCGGCGGCAGCGACGCAGCAGGGTGCGCCCCCTCGCCTGACTCGCGCCGCCCCCCGCCGCACGGCGGTGCCGGTGGCCCCTCGCCCCGCGGCGGTGCGCATGGCGGCGGGCGGCGGTGCGCCGCAGCGGTGCCTTGTCATTGGCGGTACTCGCTTTTCCGGCCTCTACTTGGTCCAAGAGCTGCTCGCGCGCGGCCACGAGGTGGTCATGTACAACCGGGGCAACACGGCCATTGGGGACCCCAAGCTCATGGTCCCTGGCGAGTCCCAGGCGGACTTTGATGCGCGCAACGCCCGCACCAGTGTCATTGTCGGGGACCGGACCAACGGGGAGGAGCTACGCGACAAGCTGGCAGGCCTCAAGTTTGACGCTGTGTTTGACAACAATGGGCGTTCGCTCGAAGACTCGACGCCGCTGGTCGACGCGGCGGCGGATATGGGCGTCAAACACTATGTGTACATGAGCTCCGCGGGCGTGTACCTCAAGTCGGATGTGATGCCGCACATGGAGGGCGACGCGACGGACCCCAAGTCGCGCCACCTGGGCAAAGCCCAGACGGAGGCGTACATGGTCGACGCGGGCATCCCGTACACCGCCATCCGGCCGACGTACATTTATGGGGCGCTGAACTACAACCCGTTGGAGCAGTGGTTCTTTGAGCGCCTGGCCGCCGGCCGGCCCGTGTGCGTGCCCGGCCATGGCGCGCACCTGACCGGCTTGGGGCACGTGCGGGATTTGGCGACGGCCATGGCCGCGACGATTGAGACCGACGCGTCCGTCGGGCAGGTGTACAATATTCAAGACCGGCACGCGGTGACTTTTGACGGCGTTGCCCGCACGGCGGCGGTGGCGATGGGCATGGACCCGGCGGCGGTGGAGCTGGTGCATTACGACCCGAAGGCATTTGACTTTGGGAAGAACAAGGCCTTCCCCTTCCGGCCGCAGCACTTTTTCACGTCACCCAACAAGGCGCTGCGGGAGCTCGACTGGTCGGTCCAGTACGAGCTGGCCTCGGGCTGGAAGGACGTGTATGAGAACGACTTCGTGCCCAAGCAGGCGGCGGGGAAGCTCAAGAACGATTGGGTGACGGACGACATGATCCTCGGGCGTTGATGTGGTCCTCGCGTTCCCATGTTTTTTTACTTTTTCCATCCCACCTCGTGACCCACGCTTGTGCCGACCCCAGCCCCCATGGGGCATACGAGTGCGCGGGCGCGGCAATTCCATCTTGGCTGCTTGTATGCACGGCGCCACCCTCGCAAGTCAAGCATGGCATCCTGCCACTTTTCCTGAGCAGCTGCGTCGGCTTCCCCGCATTACCGGACAGCGAACGCCACGGCATCGGCGACGGCGCGGGCTACGGATTGCCGTAGCGCACTTGTTTAAGGGGCGCTGGCTCGGAACAACATTGGTACATAGCGACCGAGTAGCGCTCCCAAACAGTCTATTAGTGCCGCGTAGCGCTCCCCGTGGCCCTCAAGGTTTCAGTTAACGACCAAGTAGCACCCTATAATTGATGTTCTTGGTTCTCGAGGCTCTCTGAGGTCATGTCAGAGACCTTCAAGATTTCCTATTTTGATACTCGCATGGAAATAGAGATCGCACGAACGATGCTCTAACCTCGAAGATCGCTCGGCGCCAATAATATAGCTAATGACAGATAGCGCACGAACTTCTTCTCGCGCTTCCTAACCCAGCTGCATCCGTCATAATGATGAGCCGAGCGGCACAGGTGCCTGCAGCTGCAGGCACCTTCTTCCGTCTGCCTCTGCAGAGGCAGAAGTGCTTCGCGACGCGCTCCTCCGTCGTGGCGACGTGCCGCCCGTGCATCCTGCCAGCACATCATGAGCGGGGGCCGTCACCGCCGTTCACGATGTGCAGGCGGTGGGCACTGCCGGCCGCTCTCTCAGTTGTGGTGGTACGTCCCTCTTGTCGTGGCAGTCGCGCCAGTCGGGGGTAATGCCACATGAGGACTGCCCCCCCTTATGCTTTCTTTGTTCCGGTTGGAGGAGCCGTCGGCGCCGCTTCCACCGCCACTGCCACTGCCGTTTTCGTTGACGCTACCGCTGGCCCCGCCGCGCGCAGCTGACGGGAGAGGTGGTGACTGCGACGCGACAGTTGGCTCCTGTTGTCTGCTGTCTGTTGATCTGCGGTATTGCGCGGCCCGCCGTGGAGCATCCACCTGGTCTGCCGGGGCTCTCTCCTCATGCGTCTTTTGACCGGTGCCCCCCCCCAGGTGTGCATGAGTGCATGCACCGGACCGCGTCTCGGTGCAACGGGCCTGGTCGCGGTCCGCTTCTGTGGTTTCGCGAACCGGCCGCTGGACAGGGTTGCTGTCATCGCTTCCCCCCTTCCCCGACTTTGCCACGACGTGATGGCCGACGTCAAGGGAGTGACCTGCACAGTGGCGGTTGCGTGTCACACCAGTGCGCCCGTAAGCCCTCGCGGCTTGACGCGCCGCTGGTGACCGTCGGCGGCGGCGGTGGCTGACTGCCGGCCGTTGATAAGGCGCGGGCGTTTTTTTGAGTGTGCCCACCGTCGGGGGCCCGTAGCAATTACCGGTGTGTGGCTGTGGCTGTGGCCTTTTTGTTCGGCGGTGGACGGGCAGTGGTCCGTCTTGCTGCCCGGGATTCGCGTGGGTGGTGGCTGTTCGGCCGCCGACGGTTGTCATCGCCCTCGCGGAGCTGCGGGGCCAGGGGTCCGGAGGTGGCGCTCACGCTCGTGCGTTCGGCGATGGGTGCGATGCGGTTCCCGGTGCTGTTGTCGCTGGTGCAGGCGTCCGTAGCGGGCTTTGCCTTTGCGGTGGCGGCAGTGGCGGTGGGCGCGGATGTGGTCTCCCGGGCGGAACTGGACGGCGTCCCGACGTTGACGGTCCAGGGCGACAGCTCGGTGCGGCTGCTGCAGATCAATGGAGCGGTCGACCACGAGCTCAACTGCTTCCTCTCGCTGCCCGAGCCGGGTGTGCCATTTGACCAGCTTCGCTTCGCCGACTCCTCTACCGAGTCGGAGGTGCTGGCGACCGACGGGTCGGGGTCGCTCCTGAGCAAGCAGGTGCACTCGACGTGGGAGAATGGCAACGTGCGCGGCCTCAACCTGACGGCCAACCTGGACTTTGACGAGTTTGTTGGGCGGACCGACTACGGCATTAAGGTGTCTCAGGTGGACCCCGATACACGAGCGGCGACGTTGCTTGTGTCGACATCGTGCGACTACCTCATTGCGGGGACGACCGTCTTCAGCCGGGAGTCGAGCGTGACGGCCAGCGGGGCGACGGAGGACAAGCGCGCCATTTGCTCGGGCGCAGGCCGCGTGCACTCGGTGCCCTACACCGAACTGACGGGTCAGTTGAACTCCGACGGCTCGTACAAGGGCCCGTCGACGCTGGAGCTGTACATGCAGACCCAGTACCTCGACGGCTCGGCGGTGACGACGCCGGCGGGTCTGGGCCAGGGCAAGGGTGGCCGCTCGCCTGCTGATTATGCCGGCATGGGCATGAGCCTCGCGTCGTTTGAGGGCCAAATCGTGCACAATGTCGGCTCTTGCAAGCCCGCCGAGGGCTCCTATGATAACGACGCCGGCGTCTTTGTCCTTCCTGAGCACTGCGGCGCTGCTTACTACACGGCGCCGTCGGGGCAGCCCGGGTTTGGCTTGGCCGTCGAGCCGTACCGCGCGGGGAAGCTGGAGTTTGGGCTGGAGTGGGCCGACTTTACGGCGGACGACAGCGACTTTATGGATGAGGCGTGGACGTCGACCGTCACTATTGACGTGACGGGTGCGCCGCCGCTGGTGATCACCCAAGTGTCCCCTACATACGACTTCCGCCAGGCGGGCGGTGAGACGCTCCTCGTCGACTTGTACAACGCGGATGATTCGCTCGGCCGTGAGTGTTCCGTCCAGTCGACGGACGTCAATGGGTCGGTGACCGACATTATTTTTGGCGAGGAGGCCGGATCGTTCGAGAAGTTCGGCTTCCCGACCTTTTCCGAGTCGGCGACCTTTGTAACCGGGGCGGGTGTTGGCCGGGAGCTCGACTTCTCGGTGGCGGTCGCGCGGCCCGACGGTCTGGGCTCGACCGAGACGGTCCAGGCGGTGTTCTTCCCGGGCTATGACTACGACTTTTCGTACGACCCTCAGGTGGTGCGGATCGACTCCATGTCGCCCAACACGGGCCTCGAGTCGGGAGGCACGCCGGTTACGCTGTCGGGGTACTTCCCCCATTTTGATGTGACCCGCGGCGACAGCATCCTCTTTGACGGAGCGGTCATTCCGGGGTCGTATGTCATGTCGTCGACCGAGACGTCCATCACCCTCGCACTGCCGCCGCGTGCCGAGATGGGCCGCAACTACATCTACGCCGTGTCGGTGCAGATTGGGTTCGAGATGTCGGCGGCGCTCGACTTCCGGTACATCACCGAGTCGGCATCAGCGTCCATGCTCTACACGGGCACGTCGCTGCGGGATGGGCGTCAGGAGATTGGGCGCTGTAACTCTGCGCGCTTCACCGCGCAGGTGCTGCCCTCCACGGCCAAGGCGACAAACTACACTTGGTCGCTGACGCGCAACGGGGATGCGAGCAAGACCAACTTGCTGGACTCGGAGAACCTCCTTGAGGCCATGTACGTGGACATCAATTCGGCTGATATGCCGCAGGTGGGCGACTACACGCTGACCGTGACCATTCACCTGGCGGCCGTCCAGGTGACGACTTCGTTGCCGCTGCGTCGCACCGACACCCTGACGATTGGTGTCTTCCTGCACACGCCTACCGCTCGCGCTATCTCCATCCCCGAGGCTCCGCTGCGGCTCTCGGCCATGGTGGAACCGCCGGGCTGCGGCAGCATTGGGGACGTGGAGGAGCTGATGTTTGAGTGGACGTTCATGGACAAGGTCACGACCTTCTCCTACCACAGCGCGGTGGAGAGCAACCAGGCTCAGGCCAACATTGAGTCACCCGCGCGCCTCGGCTGGGAGTACGTCGTGCCGCAGGCGGACCTGGAGTATGGCAACCACCTCGTCAACCTCAAAGTCTACTCGGCTCTCGATGAATCCATCAACGGCATGGCCGCCACGTACGCGCTGATCCAAAAGGCGGACCTCGTGCCAGTCATCCGCACGGGCGAGTCGCGGATGGACGTGACCAAGGTCTCGACACTCGAGATGACGGCGGGCCGCTCGTACGACCCCGACGTGACGTACCCGCAGCTGCCGACGGCCAACATCACGTACTCGTGGGCATGCGTCACGGCTTCGAAGGCCACGTTCGAGTCACCGACGGCGTGCGACGAGCGCCTGTTGCCGTCCAACACTACCGAAGCGTTCACGGTGCCGAAGCAGACGCTGCAGGCGCTGGGCGCGGAGCAAACTTTCATTCGCTACTCACTGACTGTGACCAAGGCCGACCGCGCCTCCCAGACGTCTCAGCTGTTGGTGGCGGTGGTCGACGACACCCGCCCGGCGGTTACGGACTATGAGATTGTCGTGCGCAACGTGCTTGGGGAGCCGCTGGACGCCTCGGCGATCAAGTACTACGAGCCGGTGGTGATTGACGTGGCGGGCAACACGGACGGGCTTTCTTGGACCTACTCTTTGGTGTCGCCGGCCGACACGCGCTTCTTCTTCTTCTCGTCCAACCTGATCAGCGACCAGGGCTACTATAACCCGGACTCGCAGAGCACGATTGGCAACCGCTATCCGCTGGGCATCCGCGCCAACGCGCTTGGCGCGCACATGACCTACGTCTTCCGCATCGATTTTGAGAAGGTCGGCTTCCAGACGGAGCCGGTGTTTGTGACCCTAACCACCCGCGAACGGCCGACGCTCCGTTTTGAGACGCCGCAGATCACGGAGGGCACCACGTCTTCCGTCTTCTCCCTCAACGCCGCGCCGTCTTTTGTGGACCCGTCGTTCGCCTACTACTTTGTACTCACCGAGGCCGGGGGCGGCGAGTCGTCCCTGCGCGTTTGCGTCGGTGGCTGCACGGGCTACCCGTTTGTTAACATGCGCATCGGCCTGGCGGGCAACTACACTCTGACGGCGCTGCTGTACGATACGCAGGGGACGGCGCAGCTGGCGGCGGACACCCTGTCCACGGACATTATCGTGAAGGACTCGGACGTGACGGACCGGTACAGGTCGGAACTGCAGGTGCTCTTCCACCAGGGCGATGACAACACGTGGACGTCGCTGGCCAACGACTTGGCTTTCATGCTGTCGGAAGACTATGAGTCTGAGGAGGCTCTCTCAGCAGTCCGTCGCATGGCTGCAGCGCACTCGGCGTGGGAGCTGGAGCGGTCCCTGTCGCTGGGTGGCTCGGTGGCCGGCGTCGGCCAGCTGGGCGGCCTCGTCCGTGCCGCGACACACGACGTGTCGACGCTCGCCATCCGCAGCTCCGTGGGTGTGACGCCAACGCCGGCGCCGACCGACGAGGACGTCTCCACGTTTGTCAAGTCGACGGTGTACGACCTGATCACGGGCTCCAAGGACATCTTCTGCAACGCCTTCCCCAATACGCTGCACTCGGAGCAGTGCATCATGCTGGTGCAGTCGCTGGCGACGCAAAAGTGCATCGACGCAGACGGTGTATACCGCCTTCTCCACGTGGTCAAGTGCTGCGGTGAAAACGTTCCGGAGCACACGGCCTACTCGCTGATGGCCAAGACGTTGCCCGACGTGTTCTTCAAGCTAAACAAGGTATCGGTCAACGAGCAGTGCCACGTCGTCTCGCACCGCCGCCGCCTGCTGGCGGAGGAAGAAAAGCCCAACAACCTAGCGGCCGATGTGCACCTGGCGTTCATGCAAGCGGGCACGGGGGCCATGGTCAATGGCAAGGGGGCCGGCCATACGGGCAGTATGACGGTTGCGCCGGCGACCAAGTCGGTGCGCCGCCGACGCAGCGTGTCGGCCGGTGCCGATGCCGCCGCCTTGCTGGCCAACGCTGGCGTGAACACGTCGCTCGTGACGGTTCGCGAGAGCTTTGGGGACAGCATGGTGCCCGGGTCGGTCACGACGGCCAATACGGGGCAGGGCACCCTCACGGTGGCGGTCGCGTCCAACTCGGAGCAGCTCCCGCAGCTGTCGGTGGAGGGCAAGAGCACTACCCTCAAGGGCATCCAGGGCCACGGCAAGAACAACTTCTTTTACATGAAGCCCCAGTGCTTTGATAAGGTTTTTTCCCCGGCGGGCGACGAGACGGTCATCTTCTCCTACTATCAGGCGCCCAACTTCGTGGTCCGGTCGGGCTTCCAGGCCCCGCCAGCGCTCGGTCAAACGTCGGAAGGTCTTCATTGGACGGTGCTGTACCAGCCGGACGTGACGACCAAGCTTCGTGAGATGAAGGTGGACAACGAGGAGGACGCCTGCTTTTGCTGGCGGATGGAGATGACCGACACGTCGGGGTTGGTTGGCGACCTTAAGCCGGGTGCCTACACGTTCAAGCAGCTCAAGCAGTACGGTGTCGACGTCGGCCGCGGTGCGGCCTACCAGTACGACGAGCTGCCCGTCCACATCGAGGGCTCCTCCGTTGAGGAAAAGTGGGTGGAGGCGTGCATGGCGCAGCCAGGCCTGGTCGGCACGGCCCCAACGGCGCGCCTCGCCATCTTTGGTTCGACCTTCCTGGCGGGCTTCAACTCCCTGGCTGTTGTGGGTATCGTACTCGGCGCGCTGCTGCTCGTCGTCGTTGCCATGGCCGGCGCGTGGCTGGTGGCCTCCCGCGTGGCGGTCGTCGCTGCGGCGCCGCCGCGCGCGCTGGGCGTCGGCGAAGTGTTTGTCGACCGCGACATCTGGGGGCGGTCCACCGCGCCCATGCCGACTAGCCCGTCGGTGCCCCAGTAGCACGGGTGACTTGCGGGGTGGGTGACGGTTTGGGGTCGTTCCTCGTACAAGTAGGGTCGGCCTGTAGGAAGTGGACGGTTGGTTTTTTTTAAAAAATTCGGCATCTTGTTTCTCTTCTTGGCTGGTCGCGTGCGCAGTGCCCACGCTCGCCTGGCCGCCGGGGGGGTTTGGGCATGCGCGTCGCTGAGGGACTCGGGCGGTGCACGACAGCAGCCACGGATGGAGGCACACAGCAGAGGTCCGCAGTAGACATGGCCGCCGGCCCCCCGGCGGTGTCGCGTCGGCACGCGGACGACCCTCACCAGACGGTGACGCTGGCGGTCGCGACCGCAACAGCGGGTGGCGCACGGAGGGCCTGCCTCCCCGCATCGTTGGGACGGCCTCGCCGCGGCAGACGTCGGCAGCCCCCACCGGCCAGACGAGCCGCCCACTGCCGCGGCCGCACGGGCCGTCCCGCCCACCCACCCACCCACCCCGACAGACGGCAGCCGGGTTGGCGGCAAGCCGCCCAGCGGCCACAGCAGCCAACACGGCTGCAAGGTCCGCGGCGCCGGTGGCCTTGTGGCCAACCGCGTCGCCATCAAAAAAGGGTGCCTGCCGTGTCGTCCACAGGCCATGTCGCGGCCGCGCTCCCAGCGCTGCCCGAGCAACTCGGACACCAGCCGACGGGAAAGCACCCGTCCGCCATAGTATCTCCGTCGCCTGCGGGCGTCAAGGGTGCCGTCCCGGCGCCGCTGCGCCCTGCCCACCGCGGGGGTCGCGGAGGGGAGCGGTGGGCGCCGTCCCATCGGTCGATGGTGCCGCGGCCGCCGCCGCCCACGCGGCCGTGGCATTGGGCGGGGCGGCGGCAGCGACCTTGTGGCCGTTACCGACCCCATTGGTCAAGTGCACGGGCACGCCGAGCGGCGGTAGCGCTGACGTGGACGCCCCCACAGGCGCGGCTGCTTCCATGGCCACCGCCACCCCACGGCCGCTCGCCGCGCCGTCGGCCACCCCCGCCCCATTCCCACCACCCGCCCGCGCCGCCGCCACCCCACTCCCGACACCCGCCCGCGCCGCCGCCACCCCATTCCCAACACCCGACGACCGCGCCGCCGCCGCCGCCGCTGCCGCCGCTGCCGCCGTCAACAGTGAGCGGCTTCGCGGCCACCGCCACCTCGGTGGCGCCCAGGATGTGTACAGTACACCAAATGCAGCTCGGCAGGCAACACCTCCCCGTGCAGCGTGTGCTCCCCGGCCACATGCAGGTGCGCCTGCACCAGCTCATACGGGTGGCCCGCCCAGGTGGCACGCCCACACACCCCGCCGTCGTCATTGGCACACGCCCATTGCACACCATTGGGCACAGCCACCGCCCGCAGTGTGCCGTTGCGAGGCTGAACGATGGCGTCGAGGGGGAGCGTGCGCACCGCGGCGGCCGGCATCAAGTCGATGGGCGATTGCGCCTTGCCGAAGGCGCGCGCGCCCCAACCATCGTCCAAGGTGCCCCAAAAGGCGGGGCCCGTCGGACCGTGGTAGGCCCACGGCGTCGACGTGTCGGCGGCCATTGTAGGAGCCGCCCCGTTCTTCCAGGCCACCCAGCTGGCGGCGGCGACCGTGGCGGCGGCGCGCAGCCGACGGGCCGGGCGCGTTGACCGTGTCATCCTGGCCTAATTTAGTGTCTATTCTACCGCAAAGTGGCATCAAATGATGCCCGGTGGTGCATCAAATGATGCACCCTCTCACAGGGCCAGACAACGACGGTTCAACCCCCCTTTTTCTGGCGT
>ENA-ORXT01003743-ORXT01003743.1-marine-metagenome-genome-assembly--contig:-NODE-3743-length-16393-cov-4.582496_pt1 | contig 16393 bp, 13 predicted proteins | sample MGYA00237868_ERZ511482 | MGnify/ENA metagenome assembly ERZ511482 | reverse complement strand
CATAAGCTATTTGGGAGAATTCTGACGCAAGCTTATTTCAAAAGAAGTACGTGAAAAATGATAGTTATTTAGTTTACGGTGTACTAGGACATAAATAATAATACAATACTTTGAGCGATTTTTCACCCCTTTCTTCCGAATCGTCGGACCGGTCAGAAAGCCTCACCGTAGCCCTGCTATGGCTGTAGCGACAGCCCAGTGCGTTTTCTTCCTTGAAAGAAGTGGAAACTCATCTCAAATTAAATGTATATTATTTTTGTCCTAGCACTTATGTGTGTTCCAATGAGACATAGGAAATATTTGTTTGTGTCCGAATATTTAGGACAAAAAAAAGCCTGCTCTTATTATAAGAACAGGCTTTAATATTTTTAATATAGAGAATCCTATCTACCAACAACCAATTGTTGAGTAATCTTCCCTTTAGCAGTTTCAATAGAAACAATATAGTTTCCAGTAGCCAAAGGTGAAACATCCAATGTCAGCTGATTTTCACCAGCATTCATATATTGGTTTATTGATTGAAGTACCATTTTACCAGTAAGATCGTAAACATTCAAAACAGCATCTCTACTTTCTTGCATATTAACAATTACCTGAGCATTTGTTGTAGCTGGGTTAGGATAAACTTTTACTGCACCCAACTCTTGTTGTTGTGCAACATCTTCTACACCAACAGCAAAACGAGGAATAGCATAGATATCTTCAGGAACATTCTGTTGAGTCAAAGAAGTTGTACGGAACATACCACGACCATGAACACCAATATAAACTACTTTTGATTGAGGATATAAATGTTCATTTTTAGTAGCCATTTTCTCTTGTTTCATACGGAAAACAGGTACACGACCCAATCCTTGATTGTGCTCAAACCACTCAAAAGAATCATCATTTTGCTTTTCACCAAAGTAAACACCATTGGTTGTTCCCACCAAAACATCGCCAAATACTGTTCCACAGAAGGTATTTGATCCAGTTAAGATCACACCAGTATAAACAGGACCTTGTGGAAGATCACCTTGAATAGAGGTGAAGGTTGGTGAGCTTGATTCAAAGTTAAAAGACATATAAACGTGATCTTGATTACCATAATTTCCTGTAGTAACCATTACATTAGAAGGATCGGTTGGATTGACAGCTACTTCTGTAATATGGCGACCAGAGAAAGGTAAGCCAGTAATAACCTCTGCCTCATATTCTTTGCTATTCAAACCAGTCACTCTTAATAAACCACCAGCATCTGTACCCAAGATAACCATATCACCATCCTCACTGAATCCAGCAGCAGTACCACCACCAGAAGGACGTACATTACTACTGGTTCCCAATATTTCTCTATGTGTTAAATCTACCCAATTAGGTGTTTGACCAGGCTTTAATAAGTCTTCGGTCATCCACAAACGCGAATTACCAGCAGCACTACCTAATACAAGACGACTTCTTCTAATTTTATCGTCGTTAGGACCCAATAGCAAGCTTTGAGATTGAATGTCAAAACCTACATATATGACATCTTCGTTGTAAACATTTTCAATAGGTGTATCATAAAGAGAAGCGTCTGTTGTAATAATAACGGTTTGTCCATTTGAAGCCTGAATGATTTCAACAGTAGAATTTTCTTCGGTAAAAGGCTCTTCTGGTTCCCAATTGTTTATTTCATAAAACAAATCAATATCTTCCCATAAGAAAAACGGGTGAATAAAAAAGCTACCACCGTTGACCTCACATTCGTCACCTGCAGGTCTTGAAGAAGTATAATCACCAGTTGCATCACTAACACGTGTCAATACACAACCAAAGCTTGAACCACCACTAGTAGTACGAGTAATGTTACCATTTTGTGAACCACCCACACCAATATTAGAATCAATGTTTGAAAGTTCTGTGAAGATACCGTCACCACCAGCAATATCTAATGCTGTTTTAGATGAGTTAAAAGTATAGTCAATTAGGTGTGTACCATTGTCTTGCGCACCAGAAGCAACCCAACCTTTGTGGTTGGCAGCAATACCGTAGCATTGGTACGTATTGTATCCTCTATTAAGTGCTTGCCAATTAGGGAAGTCATCATTTGCATTATTGGTAACATAAATACCACCATCGTTTGTACAATAGACAATATCAGGGTTTGTTGGGTGTGAAAATAAACCTTGTTTGTCAGGGTGTATGTATTGAGGGTCAGTCTCAGAACCAAAATACTTATCTACTTGAGACCATCCACCATCAACAGACCAAGTCCAAAGGCTGATACCACCAAAGAAGATTCTTTCCGGGTTTTCAGCAGTAACCATTAAACATAAATCATAAGTACCTTGACATCCACCACCTTGTGTACAACAAGGATCGAAGATTGGCGTTTTTTCACCAATGATATTGAAAGTATCGCCACCATCATTAGATTGGTATACTCTTCTTAATGCATCTCCGTTTAAGGTTACAACATAAACATAGTTGGGATCAGAAGGCGCTACAGCCAATACTTTTCTTCCACCTTGACCGCTAGGAAAAGCATTGTCTCCACCAGATATTTCTTCAAAAGTAATACCATCATTTGAACGATATAAAATAGCACCAATCATTGCGTAAACTTTACCATTGGTAGCAACCCGAACATCATAAGTGGTACTTTGAGAAATAACACCTTGAGCTGCTGACCAAGTGTTGCCATTGTCAGAGGAAACCTGAAGACCAGAACGTGTACCAGCATAAATATAAGTAGTACCGTTAATAGTTTGAGAAGCCATTCTATTGGTTGCAGTCCAAAGATCATTGTTGTTGGCAGGAATGGTTGCCGTTAGTTGCTCATAGGTTTGACCTTGATCAGTAGAACGGAAAATACCAGAACCAGGGAAGAATCCAGTTGGACCAACCCCACCTGTTACTTCAAAAGAACTACCTGTTCCAATGAATAAGGTACCGTCGTCTGTCTGAGTCATAGAAGTAACTGCCTGACATCCTTTGTTGACAGCGTCAATCATGTTTTCCCAGTTAGACCCTGCATCGGTAGAACGAAACATACCACCTGTAACACTACCTGAGTATATGATGTTGTTGTCCATTTTGTCTACCACCAAAGCACGAGTACGACCACCCACATTGTTTGGTCCTAATTCGTCCCATTGAATAGGTTCTTCTGATTTAAAGTTGGCACGTTTTTTTTGTGCCAATTTATTGACTTGCTTTCTTTCTTTGATTACATCTTTTATATCAATTTGACCAGTTTCCTGATGCGCCATGATTTTTGTCAATTGTTCAAAGGCAGGTCTGATTTCACGAGGAGCTTCTGTAATAAAATCAGAGGCTGCTTCATTTCCATTTGTAGCTAGATTTGATGGAGCGTTGTAACTGCTTAAGAGAAAAGCGCCAACCAAACCACTAACTACTAGGGATAAAAATAATAATTTTTTCATGTATTAACAGTGTTTTAATTTCTAAGTTAAATTCATTTCTACAAAAATAGGGCATATTATACCTATGTAAAAGAGCTGATATGTATTTTAACAGTAAAATGACAGACAGGGTTGAAAAAGCTTAAAATATTGACTTTTAAGCATCAATATTCCAATAATTCTTAGACAAAACCCCTTTTAAGATCAAGTTCAAAAGAAATGAATGTAAAACAAAAGCACTAATTCCTTAACCCTGAATCCTAAATATGCCTCTCGGCATGATAAGATGACCTTACCAAAGGACCACTTTCAACAAAGTCAAATCCTTTCTGGAGACCGACTTCTTTGTATTCTGCAAATAAATCAGGATGGATATATTCTTTTATGGGCAAATGATGTTTGGTGGGTTGTAAGTATTGACCAAGTGTTAATACATCACAACCATTTTCTACCAAATGATCCATTATTTCAAAAACTTCATCCTTTGTCTCTCCTATACCCAACATTATGCCAGATTTGGTTCGACAGCCATATTCTTTGGTTCTTTTTATTTGTTCTAAGCTTCTTTCGTATTTGGCTTGGGGTCTGACCAAGCGATAAAGTCTTTTGACTGTTTCCATATTGTGAGAAACGACTTCTGGTATTTCGCTTATAATGGTATTTAATGCCTCCCACCTTGCTCGCATATCTGGAATCAATGTCTCCATCGTTGTATTTGGCGATAAAGCACGAACTTCACGAATGGTTTCAGCCCAAATAAAAGCACCACTGTCCTTTAATTCGTCCCTATTTACAGATGTAAGCACACAATGTTTAACATCCATCAATCTCACCGCTTCCGCTACCCTACGAGGTTCATCCTCATCATATTCAGGCGGTCTTCCAGTAGCTACTGCACAAAAAGAGCACCCTCGTGTACAAACATTTCCTAAAATCATAAAAGTAGCTGTACCAGCGCCCCAGCATTCACCCATGTTAGGGCAATTGCCACTTTCGCAAATGGTATGAAGCTTATATTCACTTACCAATGAGCGAACTCGTCGATAATTATCGCCCGTAGGCAATTTTACTTTTAACCAAGATGGTTTCTTGGTTCTCTCAGGTTTTTTATTTACAACTGGGAGTTCTATCATTTTATAGAAAATTAAGTGTTAAAGGTAGTAAAACAAATAAAAATGAAGAAGTCTTAGTAAAGACTATTTTATAACAACAACAGATAAACCAGAGGGTTTACTACAATTTTGTGCTTAAGACCTACAAAAAAACGGCAAAAGTGTATAAAGTACCTTTGCCGTTTTGAACGTTGCGTATTTTTTTAAAGGTTTATACCTTACAATACTGAAATTATATTGTTGTTATTTTCTCAAAGATTCTAATTCTTTTCTAAGAATTCTTCTAGCAAAAAAGATTCTGCTTTTTATGGTTCCCAATGGTTTGTTTAATGCTTGCGCAATTTCATCATAATGAAATCCATTGTGGTACATCATAAAAGGAACACGATAATCGTCTTTTAACTTTTGTACAGAATCAACAACTTCTTCCAACACAAAATTACCTTCTGCTCTATTCACTACAGTATTAGTAGTAGAAGCAACATTGATGTAGTAATTATTATCGGTAGAATCTAAAAGTGTGTTCCTTCGGGCATTCTTACGACAATTGTTGATAAAAGTATTGCGCATAATGGTCGAAAGCCAAGCTTTTAAATTGGTTCCTATTTGGAATTTGTCTTGATGAATCAAGGCTCGGACTACAGTGTCCTGAATAAGGTCGTTGGCCTCGTTTTCGTCACGGGTCAACTTGATAGCGAAAGGTTTCAGATCTCTTGAAACATTCGCTATTGTATCTGAAAGCGAAAGGTTCATAGTTTGTATTTTGGTTAATCTCAACAACCATTATAAGTTGTCGATTTGTTTAATGTTTCACAAAGATAATCTAAAATATTTTAAAAGTATGGAATTTTCAATAAATTTTGAAAGTTAGGATTAAATTTTAAGAACCATTAACATATTAGTGGTTCAAAATGCTCTTTTATCTTGCCAAACAAAGGTAATCAACAGCCATCTTCTTATCTGTTAAAGCAATGCTAAAAGGTACAGTGCGTCTTCCGACAGACTATTTAACCTGAAGCTAACTAATTAAACAATTTGTCAAGGGCTTCTGCCAACTTACGGTCTTTGCTGGTAATGGTATTTCCTTCATCATGTGTGGTCAATTTTATGGTTACCTTATTCCATACATTGCTCCAGTTCGGATGGTGATTGTGTTGTTCAATAATCATTGCTGCTCTGGTCATAAATCCAAAAGCCTCATTAAAATCTTTGAACTCAAAAGTTTTGACCAATTCATTGTTTTCTTCTTTCCACATGTTTTTAAGATTTCTATTGAAAATTAAGTATTACATACTCATTAAAAATATTGAGATTTCTGGTTTTTTATAAAAGCATTGTTGCTATAGTGAGTTTCTTTTATTGAAATTTGTTCGTTTGCTAACTTCCTTCTTTTGATAAAAATCGAATATTCCGTTTCAAACCTTCAAATTTGGTCCGCTTTACAGCCGATTGTTTAAAAATAATTTGAAAGACTTCTTCTGTCAATTCAGTCCATTCATTTTGTTTCATAGACAACAAATCTGAGTGAGGTTCAAATGCGGGTTCTTCGTGTCTTTTGGCAAAACGATTCCAAGGACATACTTCCTGACAAACATCACAACCAAACATCCAATTATCCATTTTATCCTGAAATTCTGTAGGCAGTTCCTCTTTGAGTTCTATGGTCAAATAAGAAATACAACGACTTCCGTCGACTACCTGATTGGCTACAATTGCCTGAGTCGGACAAGCATCTATACAACGAGTGCAAGTTCCACAATAATCGGTCATTGGTCCATCTGGAATCAATTCTAAATCTAAAATCAATTCCGCTAAAAAGAAATAGGAACCGCCTTCTCTATTTAACAACAAACTGTGTTTACCAATCCAGCCCAAACCACTTTTTTCGGCCCAAGCTCTTTCCATTACGGGAGCCGAATCCACAAAACATCGTCCATCTACTTCTCCAATTTCTTCTTGAATGGTATGAATGAATGCTATTAATTTTTTTTTGATGATTTTATGATAATCCTTCCCATAAGCATATTTAGAAATTTTAGGTGCTTTTTTGTCTTCTTGAACGTCTTCGGTATAATAATTATAAAGTAAAGAAACGACTGACTTTGCACCAGGCACCAAAAGGGTAGGGTCAAGCCGTTTGTCAAAATGATTCGCCATATAACCCATTTTTCCCTGGTAATCACGCTTCAGCCATTCTTCAACCAAAGGTGCTTCTTTTTCAAGAAAACCCGCTTTTGAAATACCCACAAAATCAAAGCCCAAACGCTGTGCTGTTTGTTTGATAAACTGGGTGTTTTGAGTTATTTGATTATTGGTAGACAATGGATGTTTTTTAAATTTGTGTTAATGATTATTGTGCGTTCTTTCTAACAAACATATAAACGACCAATCCTACAACCATAGTCAATGGCGGAAAAAACGGTTCGCCAGCATTGATATGTGTATAAGTAGCTCCCAACATTAACCCAATAAGACCTGCTGATGCCAAATACCAAATACGGGGAATTAGTAATCCTATGGCACCAAGTATTTCTAATACCCCAATCAACATCATAAAACGTTCACCATAGCCCCATTTCTCAAAATTGTTTGTCATTTCGGGCACGCCAGTAACTTTGTCGATTCCTACTTTTACAAACATAGCAGCCAATGCGATTGCTATAATCCAGCCAATGATTCTTGTACCGTTTTTTTTCATAATGGAGAAATAGTTTTTGTTCAAATATAGGTAATAAGTTTTATTGAAAGCTTATTCAAGCCCACCAAATAAATCATCCAAAATAGCTTTGTCGTTTGCTGGATTCTCAATAATATTGATTACTTGGTTTGTTTCTTTTTCCATCTCCCACCACAACTCTTTTTCTTTAAAATATTGTAGTAATCTTTCATAAATAGGATGATGATTTAATACAAAAGGACAACCCACCAAAATCAATAATTCCTTGGCACGAGTAAGTGCAACATTTAGCTTACGGTCGATGGTGTTGGTGTCGTCGGCGACGACCAGAAAATCCATTTCTCGGCTGTGGTTGACAGCAAAAGAAACCAGAATAACGGAACGCTGTCCACCCTGATATCGTTCTACCGTATCAATGGTAACCGCATTGTCTTCCCCCTTTAGCTTTTGTCGAATTTTACCTATTTGCGCCCGATAAGGAGTAATGACGCCAATATCTTCTGGCTCATAAAATTCCCTCAATTGATTGATGAGTTGCGCAATGGTGTTTGCCTCCCAAGGATGTACTTTTGAATCGGCAGCAGCAGGCGAGGGAATGAACAGTCGTCTTTTTTGTGCCAAGAGTTTCAAGAAAGGCGAAGTAGTGGCTTTTAAGGCTTTGGGCTGCGGTAAGGTTTGTATGGCTTCATTGATGACCTTTAATCTGTTTTGGTAAAAAGCGACATTGGGAAAGTCCTGAACCAGCAAATGCATACGTCCTTGTTCTTGTAGCATTTCAGAAGCATCCCAACCGTTTTTATCCGATAGTTTTACCAATCTTTCAAAGAGTGAATTATTAAGAAAATGTAGACCAATCTCTTGTAAGTTTTCATCTTCAACAGCAATGGGCGATGCACTTTGTACGACTACAGCGGGCAATTGTTTTTCATCTCCAATGAGAATGAATTTTTTCACCCTACTCAGTATTCCAGTTACTTGTGGTTCTAAAAGTTGAGAAGCTTCATCGACTATGGCTGTTGTAAAATGCAAATGATCAAACAATTCCCAATGACTTTGTATGCCCAATACAGTGGAAACGTAAACGGGACAATTGTGCCAGATTTGTTTTACTTCATTAATGCTTTTACCAGTAATTTTTTTACTTAATAATGCTTCTGGATATTCAGTAGTGTTTGAATTTCCCAAACGAGAAAAATTAATCACAGGATCTATACTCTTTAGAGATTTGCAAATTTCATCAACAGCTCTATTGGTATAGGCAAGAAGCAGTATTTTTTCTTCTGGATTTTTGAGTAATTGCCAAACAATTTCTCGTAGTACAAAGCTGGTTTTTCCAGTTCCTGGCGGACCTTGTAGTAAATAATAGTTGTTAGAAGACAGCGCTTTGGTAACCAACTGTTGTTGCCACATAGTAAGCGGACCAAAAAACTGATCGATGGTAAAATTCTCTTTAAAAGAAGGAGGATTTAATCCCAATAGTAAATTTCTTTTGGCTTTGGGTGCCGTAATGAATTGCATCATAGAAGCATACATCGCATCAAACGATCGATCGATGTGTTCCCTTTCCAATACCCAGTTTTCATATTTGTTAAAATAGGCATTTTCTATATGAGGATTGTATGCAGTAATAACGACTTCATTAGGGGTTATTTTACGTACACTTGCCTTAATTATTTGATGGCGTGTTGGTCTTAGTGAACCATCGTCTTCTTGCGGATAAATCAAGACCATGTCTCCTTTCCTAAAAACAGAAACAGAGAGTGTTTTGTCGGATTTGTTTAAGTGAATTTTTTTGAAACTCGATAAATCATTTTCAGGAGCATCAATTTTATTAAAAGTAAGATTGCTCAAAATAGCAAACCGTTTTTCTTTTTCACTTAAAGTATGATTCCATAAAGAAGAAAAACCAGATCGCAACAATTGATTGCCTCCTACTTTTGTGGCTCTTTTTTCTTTGGAAATAAAACGGATGAATTCGTCAAAATAATTTTTTTCTAGAGGCGAAAGATTATCTCTTAGGTAGGCAAAGGTTTTTAATAAAACATGTTCATTGTCCCACATATATTTATTGATATTCTCGGCTCGAACAGCATCCAATAATCTTCCTGGATTGTTACAAAGTCGATACTCTAGTGCAACAATTCCGTTGCGGAGTTTTAGAATGTTTTGTTGGCTTTTGGCATCATTGGTGACATTCCGAAATGGGCTGTACTGAGCCTTGGGGTTGGAGTATAAAATGGCACTGCTCCCTGTTTGATTGGGATGAATGGTATTCAACAAAAGGTTATAGCAAATGGCTTGGGCAGCATCGGCCTGATTGGTTGGGCTGCCATAAGCGATGGGGTCTTTACTGGTTTTTAACTCTATAATATCGTGTCTGTTGGGCTGTTCTGGATATTCAACCAAAACGTCAAGTCTTCCTCGTATTCCATAAATCTCTGAAATAAAAGTAGGCTCTACTCTTAGGGTGTTTTTTTTGTATTTGGGTAAAAATTGATTTTGTAAAGTAGCAAAATGAGGAACGAGTTCTCTCTTTAGCTTTTCTATTTCGTCTTCATTTAAAAAAAGAGCAATAGAAGGTTTGGCTTGAAGATAGTTTTGTATGAGTTGGTCTGGCGTAATGGGAATTTCGGCTATTAGATAATCTAAATAATCGTTGACCACACTACCACGAAGAAAATAGTAATTGGGTGGTGAAATCTCGAATTTTTTACAAATATAAACCCTCGAATCTGGTCCTCCTTTACAATAACCTTGACGGATGGTGGTTGCATCAAAAAGATAATCTGGGTCCAATACGACTTGTGATTCAGTAGTCGTAGAAAAAATGGGAATGTTTTTTACAGTAGATTCATCGGCAACCGCTTCCGCTTCATCAATCGGTTCGTCTTGAAAATATTTTTTTTCCCTGATGATTTTTACAAAATTAACCCTAGAATAATTCCAAATCAAAGAATGCAAGTATTGAAAAGGTTCCCATACTGCAATTTTTAAATCACCAAATCGAGGCGAATGGCAAAACAAAATAAAGTAATTCTTTTGACCATCTTTTGTTTTTAGTAAGTCTCCTTTTCTAACAATGGTTGCGTCTAAAATACTTAACTCATTGGGCGGTTCTTCATAATTTATGAAACTGTTTTCTCCCTGCTCTTCTACAAAATTAGCCAATGTTTCAGGCAATTCTGTTTCACTACAAAAAGCCACACTTTGAATTAAGGCTTCTAAAGCATAAATGAAATTCATACTCAATTTATCGGCAGGAGTGGGTATCTTTTTCTTTTTTACCACAAAACCAATAAACTTCAATCGCTTTGCAATTGGGTAAGGCAACTGATAATGATTAATCACATAAACCGTTCGCTGATAATCGCTCCCAAAAAACATACCTGAAGACATACAACAAGTCACCAAAAAGCTTTGATAGACCTCTGCCAATCGATCAATTTTTGTAGAAATTTCCTCTTCTTCAATTGTAATAAGATGGGTACAAATGGTATAAGCGTAGTCACTAAAAGCAGAAGTGATGATGGGGTTGTTCAATGAATGAATGTTGAATGAATGAATGAATATGATTTAATGTGAATTTGGGATATTGGAAATTTTAGTTTTTTAAAATCAAGGCATCGTGCATCAAGCATCGTACATCAAGCATCGTGCATCAAGCATCGTGCATCAAACACCTAAGCAACTTCTCGACCACACTTTTTGCAGAATACAGAATCCTTATCCAACCCATCGGCATCACAGTAAGGGCAAGATATTGTTTGAATTTCAGATATTTCAAAAGAATGCAAATCATTGTCTGAACTGACCAATTCAGCGGTAACAATTCCAGTTGGTACTGCAATAATACCATAACCCATAATCATAATAAAAGCAGCCAGTGCTTGTCCAAGAGGTGTTTGAGGTGAAATGTCACCATATCCAACAGTTGTTAAAGTAACGATTGCCCAATAGATGCTCCTTGGAATACTCGTAAAACCAGCATCGTCGCCTTCTATCATATACATCATTGTTCCAAGAATGATGGAGCAAGTCATAACCGCAGCCAAAAAAACAGTAATTTTTTTACGACTGTTGGTCACAGCATCCCAAATCAAAGAGCCTTCAATTAAAAACTGAGACATCTTTAGAATTCTAAAGACCCGCAGTAATCTAAGTGCACGAATGGTTGTCAGATAATGAGTAGAAAAATCAAAAAGAGTTAGAAAAGTTGGAACAATAGAGACCAAATCAATGATGCCATAAGTACTGGTAATATAACTCCATTTGCGATCAGTACTGTAAATCCTAAGAACATATTCTATGGTAAAAAGAATGGTCAAAATCCATTCAGCAGACCTCAATAAATCGTGAAACCTTAAATCAATTGTCTTTACACTTTCCAACATGACCAAAACAACACTGATACTGATCAGTACCAATAGGGTAACATCAAATGCCTTACTGGCAGGAGTGTCATGTCGGAAGATGATGTCTTCCAATGTTTTTCTAAAAGGTTTTTTGGTTTTTTCTATGGGTTGATTGGACATAATAGCGAATCTGGTGCCAACAGTTATGTTTAAGCGATAATTAAATTTACTGTTAGAACTTGTTGGAACTTTGTCATTTTGTCATTTGAGTTTGAAAAATTACTTTAGGTAAAAGCCCAAAACTTACGTTAACAATACAAAAATACTTTATAGTTTCTTAAAAGTGTCTTATATTTTGGAATCATTGTAAAGGCTTTTAACAAACTAATGTAATTTTGTAGAAAAATTTATTAAAAACATTAAATTAACATACAATATGTCATATTCAAATTTAGAACCAGAAGATTTCAAAAAAAAGCTAGAGAGTAATAAAGAAATTGTTCTATTAGATGTACGTACTCCAGTTGAAGCCAAAATTAATCGAATAGAAGGCGCAACCCTCATAAATTTTAACAAACAAGAAGAATTTGTAGAAGGTATTAGTGGCTTAGATAAAACCAAGGGGTATTGTATTTATTGCCGAAGTGGCAACCGAAGTGGTCAAGCCTGTAACTATATGGCACAGCTGGGCTTTGGCGAACTGTACAATCTAGATGGCGGCATGATGGCTTGGGAGATGGAATATCCAGAAGATTGATATCAATAAAATCACGATATCTCGCACGCTCTTAATCCCGAATTTACATCAAGATAAAGTTACTATGCAAGAAGAAGAAAAAGAACTCGAATTAAAATGGCAGCGATTGCTCTATAAATTGAAGCCCACTTTTAAGCGGAAACCCAATTTGCAGTCCATCCTATTTTTAATTGGTATCCAAGAATTGGGACAGCTGGATCGAAGTTTTACCAAAGAGGAAAAAGAAGACCTAATGCACATCGCTACTTGCAAATTGCTTAGTTTTGAGGGTTTTTTCCAGTATACTGGAGTCGATGAAGAAGGGTGGCCGCACTACGACCGAACCCACATTGAACTGCCTGGAACGCTGAGCGAACAAGAAATCTTACTAAAAAAACAAATCATTAATTATATTCAAAATGACTAGATTTATATTAACAACAATCGTATTGTTTACGGCTGTTCTTTTTTCATCATGTGAACCCAAAGAGCCAATGGTACTTATCAAAACCAATAAAGGAGACATTAAAATCAAACTTTACAACGAAACGCCTCAACATAGAGACAACTTTATAAAATTGGTTGAAACAGGTTATTTAGATAGTACTTTGTTTCACAGAGTGATCCCCGAATTCATGATTCAGGGAGGCGATCCTGATTCTAAAACAGCTGAACGTGGACAGCGTTTGGGGCAAGGTGGTCCCGATTATACCATTCCAGCTGAATTCAGTGATACGTTGTTCCACAGAAAGGGGGCTTTGTCGGCTGCTCGTAAACCAGATCAAGTAAATCCAAAACAAGCTTCTTCAGGCAGTCAATTTTATTTGGTGGTTGGTAAAACATACACCGATGCCGAATTGGACCAAGTGCAAAGTGGTTCTTTGAGCCGAATTGGTCGAACAATGACTCCAGAACAACGTGAAGTATATAAAACAGAGGGAGGAACGCCTTTCTTAGATGGCGGCTACACTGTTTTTGGTGAAGTAGTTGAAGGAATTGACTTAGCAGTAGAAATCTCTCAAATGGCACGTGACAGATCAGATCGCCCCAATGAAGATGTACGTATGCTTTCTCTAGAAATAACAAAGTAAAAAGTGTTAAGCTCAAGTGTCAAGTTCAAGTAACTTGACACTTGAGCTTATGTTTGTTCTTTGATCTTAAATAAAACAAATGAACCCAGAAACACTTCACAACTTTATCCAAAAACGCCAATCTGTTTATCCTCGTGATTTTAATGATCAGCCCATTTCAAAAGCAATCATAGAGGACATTATAGCACAAGGAGACCGAGCACCAACCCATAGGTTGACAGAACCTTGGCGTTTTCATATAATGCACAAAGAATCTTCAAGAGCTGCTTTGTCTGATTTTTTGGCTGCGAAGTATAAAGCATTGTTTGTTGGAGAGAAATTCAAGCAAAAGAAATACGATAAGTTTTCAAATGTTGGAAAACAATCGGCTTGCATCATTGCCATTTGTATGCAGCGAGATTTAGAAGAAAGGGTTCCTGAATGGGAAGAAGTGGCTGCTACTGCTATGGCTGTTCAGAATATGTGGCTTTCTTGTACCGCTTATGGAATCGGTTGTTATTGGAGTTCGCCTGCTTTGATAAAATATATGGATGAATTCTTAGATTTGGCTGAAGGAGAACGTTGTTTGGGCTTTTTATATATGGGTTATTTTGATCGTGAAATTCCTTTGAGTCGCCGTAAACCCTTAAATGAAAAGGTAAAATGGAGGACATAAAAAAAAAGATAAAAAAAACATTGTTTTTTTAGTTGAAAAATTTGCTCTTTTAAAAAGAGTTCATGTATCTTTGTGTTCCTTTTGAGAAAATGCGAAAGTAGCTCAGCTGGTAGAGCACAACCTTGCCAAGGTTGGGGTCGCGGGTTCGAATCCCGTCTTTCGCTCCACAAATGCTCTTCTTTTTATTTAGGAGAGCATTTTTATTAGGTAGCTTTAACTGCCTATAAACAAACGGCTGCCCGGATGGTGGAATTGGTAGACACGCTGGACTTAAAATCCAGTGACCATTGCGGTCGTGTGGGTTCAAGTCCCACTCCGGGTACATAAAAAATTAACCTTGCAGGTCTTTGACTTGCAAGGTTTTTTTTATACCATTTTTATATTCAAATTAAGCGAATCATCAAGTGTCGCTCCTTTTCTTTTGATACCTCATTGCCATGTTGTACTTTTAGGACTAGTTTAAATAATTATGGAAAAAATCTTAGCTAAAATTTCTGGTGTTGGGGGCTTTTTACCCGAAGACAAATTAACAAATGCCGATTTGGAGAAAATGGTGGACACCAATGATGAATGGATCCGTTCTCGTACAGGCATCATTGAAAGAAGAATCCTCAAAACGCCTGGACTCGCTACTTCTGATCTGGGAGCTGGAGCAGTAAAAAACCTATTGGAGCATACCAATACCGACATTGGTGAAGTTGACCTCATTATTTGTGCAACGGTAACGCCCGATATGTTCTTTCCTTCAACAGCCAATCTCATTTCTTATAAAGTAGGTGGAGGCGAAATACCCAGTTTTGATATAACTGCCGCTTGTTCAGGTTTTATTTATGCGCTTCAGGTCGGTAAACAATTTATAGAAGCGGGAACTTACAAAAAAGTGATAGTGGTTGGAGCAGATAAAATGTCTTCAATTACTGATTATACCGATAGAAATACTTGTATTCTTTTTGGTGATGGTGCAGGAGCAGTATTGTTGGAACAATCGGAGGACGACTGTGGTATTCGAGACGTGAAAATCTATAGTGATGGTAGTGGAAGTAAAAGTTTGTATATGCCTGCTGGAGGTTCACTTAATCCTGCAACAGCAGAAACAGTAAGGAACAAACAACATTATTTATACCAAGATGGAAAATCCGTATTCAAGGTAGCAGTCAAAAAAATGGCGGATGTTACGGTTGAAATTATGGAACGAAACAATCTAAAAGGGGAAGATATTAAGTGGTTGGTTCCACATCAAGCAAATAAAAGAATTATTGATGCAACTGCTCGTCGAATGAATGTGACAGATGATAAGGTGATGATCAACATTCAGAAGTATGGCAATACCACTGCCGCAACCATTCCATTATGTCTATGGGATTGGCAAAGTCAATTGAACAAGGGCGAAAATATTGTATTGGCGGCATTTGGTGGAGGCTATACGTGGGGTGGTGCTTACCTGAAATGGGCGTACTAATTTCTTAAAATCTTTTCGCATCTCAATATGAATCCAGACAACCGAGTTATTGCCCACCTCGACTTAGATGCTTTCTTTGTCTCCTGTGTTCGTCTTACAGATTCTTCTCTCAACAATATTCCCTTAATCATTGGTGGACATTCTCAAAGAGGTGTGGTTTCCTCTTGTTCGTATGAAGCCAGAAAATATGGGGTGCGTTCTGCAATGCCTGTTGTAAAAGCAATCAAATTATGTCCTCAAGCCAAAGTGGTTAAAGGCGATATGGCTTTGTTTACCCAAAAATCTAAGGAAGTAACAGCCATTCTAAAACAGGCTGCCCCCATCTTGGAAAAATCGAGTATCGATGAATTCTTTCTCGACCTAACAGGGATGGAACGTTATTTTGGCTGCGAAAAATGGACAATCGAATTGGTTGAACGCATCACAAAAGAAACAGGATTGCCGATTAGTTTTGGACTCTCTATTAATAAAACGGTGGCAAAAATTGCTACTGGTGAAGGTAAGCCACTTGGAAGGGTTTCTATCCCTAAAGATAAGGTCAATGCTTTTTTGGCTCCTCTGAGCGTTCGTAAAATCCCTATGTTGGGTGAAAAAAGTTATCAGAAGTTATCGAAACTAGGCATTCACCTCATTGGAGATTTGGCAGCGCTGACCCAAGATGAAGTCGTTCATTTATTTGGTAAAAATGGAAAGGCTCTTTGGAAAAAGGCAAATGGTATGGACAACCGTCCTGTCAGCCCATACACCGAACGCAAATCCATTTCAACGGAGCGAACTTTTTCTAAGGACATAACCGATAAAGCTGTTTTAAAGTCTATATTGCTTGGCATGATTGAAAAGTTGGCGTTTCAACTGCGAAAAGAAGAAAAACATTGTTCAACGCTTGCAGTAAAAATCAGGTATGAAGATTTTGAAACCCACTCCA
>ENA-ORXT01003742-ORXT01003742.1-marine-metagenome-genome-assembly--contig:-NODE-3742-length-16395-cov-3.168158_pt1 | contig 16395 bp, 17 predicted proteins | sample MGYA00237868_ERZ511482 | MGnify/ENA metagenome assembly ERZ511482 | reverse complement strand
ATGGGTTGGCAAAATATTCATGCCGGGGCTACCAATAAAGTAACCCACAAAGGTGTGCGCAGGTCGCTCAAATAATTCTTGCGGCGTGCCAATTTGCACCACATAACCGTCGTACATCATCACCACCTGATCAGCGAAGGTGAGCGCTTCGGTTTGATCATGCGTTACATAAATCATGGTATTATTCACGCGATGGTGCAACGCTTTAAGTTGCATGCGTAATAGCCACTTTAAGTGCGGATCAATCACGGTTAGTGGCTCGTCAAATAATATGGCCGCCACGTTTTCCCGAACCAAGCCGCGGCCTAATGAGATTTTTTGTTTAGCATCTGCCGTTAAGCCGCGTGCTTTAAACTTCAAAACGTCGGTCATCTCAAGCATTTCAGCGATATGCATGACCCGTTCTTTTACCAAATCTTCACTGCGACCCCGGTTACGCAGTGGGAATGCTAGGTTGTCATAAACGGTCATCGTGTCGTAAACCACTGGGAACTGAAACACTTGCGCAATGTGGCGCTCTTCCGTGGGAAGATCGGTGACATCAATGCCGTCAAACAACACTTGCCCGTCACTTGGGTGCAACAGGCCAGAGATGATATTGAGCAAGGTGGTTTTACCGCAACCCGATGAGCCAAGCAGGGCGTAGGCTTTGCCATCTTCCCAGACATGGTCGATCTTCTTCAGGGCATAATCGCCGTCACCCGCTGGATTGGGGTAGTAGCTATGCGCCAGGTTTTTTAAGTGAATTTCAGCCATTAATTCACTCCACCGTTAGGTGCAATCACCAGTTGACCTGAAGCATCAAACACATAGACTTTTGATGGATCAACATAAAGAGACAACTTAGTTTCCGGCGGAATGTCATGGATGCCGTGAGTCAGGCAAACCCAGCGACTATCTCCATGCTGGAGGTGAATAAAGCTTTCCGAGCCGGTTATCTCAACCACATTGACCTCGCCAGTAAAACTCATCGCTTCTGTGTCTGGCTTCTCCAGCAAGGTGTGGTTAGGGCGAAACCCAAGGGTGTAATTCGCATCGGGTAAATTTGCTAACGCACCCATTGCAGGGATGTTTTGGTTTTCACCAAACTGTATTTGCTGACCTTGCTTGTTTAGCGATAGGTAATTCATCGGTGGATCAGAGAAGACTTGCGCCGTTCTCATATCAACGGGCTGTCGATAAACATCTAGCGTCGGAGCAAACTGAGTAATTCTGCCTTCATGCATCGTAGCTGTGTTACCACCTAAGAGTAGCGCTTCTGTGGGCTCGGTTGTAGCGTAGACAAATACCGCACCAGACTCAGTGAAAATGCGCGGCAATTCCTGGCGAAGCTCTTCACGTAGTTTGTAGTCCAAATTAGCCAAAGGCTCATCCAGCAAGACTAGTTCAGCATCTTTAACTAATGCTCGAGCCAGAGCGCAACGCTGCTGTTGGCCACCGGACAGTTCCAGTGGTTTGCGTTTGAGCATGTCGTTTAGTTTGAGTAAATCGGCAGCTTCATCAACCCGCTTTTTGATGGTTGTCTTATCTAATCCACGAACTTTGAGAGGGGAGGCGATGTTTTCATAAACGGAGAGAGAGGGGTAATTAATGAATTGCTGGTAGACCATAGCGACATTGCGCTTTTGCACAGCTTGGCCGGTGACGTCTTTATTATTCCAGAGTACACGGCCTGTCGCAGGGACATCCAGGCCCGCCATAATGCGCATTAGGCTGGTTTTTCCAGATAGAGTTGGGCCGAGTAATACATTCAGACTGCCACGCTCAAGAGTCAGGTCAGTCGTGTATATATGGGTATCACGACCTGCAACCTTGGAAACCTGCTCCAGAGATAAACTCATTTAATCCTCTCCTCCATGCTTAATTTATTTTATTCTAAGATATGGAACTTTTACTCTAGCCTATATATAGAAATATTACTGACTAAATTATATTCAGCTGGTAACGTTTTAGGTGGGTTCACTATCTTTGTAAAAGTTTGCCATGTCAATATATGTTAGTTGTTTTGAGACGTAGCTGATGTTGCAGGCATCCGGTTTCGGAGTGTCCTATCAACTGAAGAAATCGCTAATTTAGGTGTCAATGGCTAAAAGTCAGACTAGTTTTGGCTTGCCAGTACGTGAGTAGCCTTTTACTATACCAAACAGTGTTCAGCTGTCGTTCAGATTTGAAGTTCTCTAAGCATTTCAACGGCAATCAATAAGCAAGTTTTATTTTGAACCCCATCGTTCAATTGACTTGTATCATTTAATTAGTGTCAGGTACTTGGTTTGGAATTAATTTCGCTGGTCATCGGTATTGCAGGTTTCTTGTTTGGGTTGTTCATGTACCTGAAGAATAGATCGTCGCGCGAAATGACCGTGATCTACTCTGCTCAACTGTTGAAAGCAAAAAGTGGTCAAGGCGTTGAGATGCTATATCTTGGCGAGCCGGTAACCGACCTGATTCGCTACGACATCACGGTATTTAATAGCGGTAGCCAAGAAATTCGTTTAGGTGACTTTAAGTCTGGATTGAAGTTGAGTTTTGAAAACATGGGTATCGTCTCGCAAACGCCCGGATTTGGTAGTCCGAATGTCAAGCCGCAGTACACAGTAAACCCTGAAAACATCGATATTGAATTCGGGTTTATGAAGCCGAATGAGCATATGACATTTGAAGTGCTTGCCGGTGGCAGGAGCACCGACCTAACGCCGCCTGTTTGTGATTCGCAACTCAGCAATGACCGAATTGTAAAAATCCATGAGCAGGTATTTGATGAGGCGTCCCGCAACAGCAAATACGATGGCTTGGTTAAGCATTTGAGTGTGGCAATGGCGGCATTATGTATAGGCCTCGTGTTGTTTGGCGTCGCACTCTTTAGTAAGTACCAAGCTTTTTTTGCAGGCAAAGAATTGGCGATACGAGAGCAGCTAGCAGTATTGCTGAGAGTGGAGTCCTTGCCGTGGTTTTTCTTATTTATTATCTCAATGGTTCTGCTGTTTTTTGCCTATGAATCAGCAAAAGTCATTGCGCCAAAATTTCGCCGTTATAAATTCGAACAATTAATCCATAATAGGGAATAATAGTCACTTCACAACAAAGTGGTTTTGGTATGTTCGATAAAGAAAACCTTCATAAAAGTTTGGCAGAATTAGGTATTAATCAGGCGGGAGATATTTTCTCTCAGCTAGCAACGGCTTATCGAGAAACCTCACGCTACTATCATACTGACCAGCATGTGTCTGAGTGCTTAAAGCACTTTTCTCTATATCGTGAACAAGCACAGCACCCCGCCGAGATTGAAGTCGCCATTTGGTTTCACGATGCTATCTATGACACTACGAAGCCAGATAATGAAGAACAAAGTGCCGAATGGGCAAGGCGCTACCTTATAGATGCTTCGGTTAACTCAGATACTGTCAGTCGCATTGTGGAAATGATCATCGCGACCAAAACGCATCAATCTGAAACAGCAGATTCTGCTTTAATGGTCGATATTGATTTAGGGATTTTAGGTGCAAGCACTGATGCATTTGAAGCCTACGATGCTGCCATTCGTAAGGAATTTCACTGGGTTCCTACTGTCCAATATTGCTTAGGAAGGTCGCAAGTGTTGTCATCGTTTTTAAAGCGCGAGACGATTTATCAAACAAAAGCAATGCGTCATCTCTATGAGGCACAGGCTAGAAAAAACCTCTCGCAAAAAATCGAACAACTAACAACACATCAGTCAGCCAGTTAACAAAAATGCCTAAAAGCAACTGTCAATTTTTTGAATGCTTATGGCAATTGACTGAGTCCAACAGTCAGCTTGTGAGGTGAGCCAATGATAAGCTTTAGAGCAGCAAAACAATCAAGTCATCCATCAAATAATTTACCGAGCAACCTCGGTAACGGCCACATTGAAACCCTAATCCCCTATATATTCAGGCCGACAAAAACGCAAGCATACGAGCGTGAACGAATCGATACACCGGATAATGATTTCCTGGATCTGGATTGGGTCAAAAACGGACATAAACAACTAGTCATTGTCTCTCACGGTTTGGAGTCCAGTTCCCATGCCAAATACGTGCAGGGAATTGCTGACCACCTGAGGCGGCACGACTTTGATATTCTCGCCTGGAACTATCGCGGCTGTTCTGGTGAGCTAAACCGCACGATAAAATACTACCACTCCGGCGCTAGCTATGACTTAGCCACAGTCGTCGACCACGTCTTAGAAAATACCGACTATGAAACAATCTACCTAGTGGGGTTCAGCTTAGGTGGTAATCTAACGCTGAAATACGTCGGTGAAGAATCGCGTAAATTAAGTAAGAAAATTAAAGCAGTCTGCGCCTTCTCAACACCTTGTTATCTGAAGACAGCGAGTTACGAACTGGCATCAGGTTTTAATAAAATCTACACTCAAAATTTCGTTGGCACCCTAAGACAAAAGGTCTATGACAAAGAAGCGTTGCTCAAAGAAAATGGCTTTGATACGTCGGTCGTTAAAAAATTGAAAGACCTACCTTCATTCGATGACTTTTTCACCGCACCACTGCACGGTTATAAAGATGCCGATGATTATTACGAGCAATGCAGCTCAAAGTATTTTCTGAAAGACATCCAGATTCCAACCCTAATAGTCAATGCCGCCAACGACCCGTTTCTATCCAAGGAATGCTACCCCTTTGAGGAAGCAGCAGAAAATCCATACGTAGATTTAGAAGTGCCCCAGCACGGTGGGCATGTCGGTTTCTACCAACGCTCCAAAGGCAATGTAATGTGGTCGGAAGAAAGAATCCTAAGCTTCCTGCAAAGCCAAAAACGCCGTCAATAATACCCGCAGAATAAAGTGCCAGCGGCTGGGTGTTTGATTCAGCGAATCATTTCAGCGGAACGCTGAGTGAGCGAATCGAACACCCGGCCGCTGGCACGATCTTAATTCTCACCATTATTAAGTTTCAGCTTAAACCCCTCATGACTAGCCCTAAAACCCAAGTTCTCATAAAAACGAATAGCATCAACTCGCTGTTTATCAGAAGTCAGCTGCACAATATGGCACTGCCTTTGTTTAGCCCGCTCAATCGCCCATTCAAAAAACTGAGTCCCAAGCCCTCTGCCCCGAAACTCCCTCTTAATCCGAACCCCCTCAATCAAGCACCGCCACGAACCCTTATATGTTAAATAAGGAATAAACGTGAGCTGCAACATCCCAACAATCTCACCTCCAGACTCAACTACGGTTAGTTCATTATTAACATCATTCTGAATATGCCGCATTGCGGTTAGATAACAAGGATTCACTGGTATTCGATGATCCTCCCGAAGTTTCCCCAAGGAGTCATCCGATAGCATTTGGATCAATACCGGAATATCCGTTTCAGTAGCTTGCCGATAATGTAAGTTCATTCAAATCTTCCTCTGAGTCTCTCTGATTGTTTGACTTTTGAGCCGTACTCGATAACTATGAGTCTACTATCAGAATTGCTCTGAAACACAGACATAAATCAATGCAGGATAAGGATATCTATAATGGCTAACTATAGTTCAATTTTTGGGGTGGTTGTCGCAACAAGCTTGCTGCTGTCTGCGTGTATAGGGCGGCAAGGTGTTGGTCAGACAGGGATTGCCGGGGAGCAAGCCGTCGCTGGGCAGGGAATAAGGGGTGCTCAACAAAATAGCGGCAATCAGCGTAGAGGGATATTTGGCCAGCAATCAAGATCTCCGGAAAGTATGGAGCCCGTTCCGAAGCTTGCGGGGGAACCGGAAGAAAAGGAAATAACCGCTAAAGAGCGTTTTGCCGGGGCTGTAGCCGCACATAATGTCGTGAGATCTAAAAAGAACTTAGCGGGTCTCATTTGGTCGGACACGCTGGCAAACTATGCTCAGGAGTGGGCTGACAATCTGGCTAAAGTCAATAATTGCCAGCTAAACCATAGGCCCACCAGCGGCCCAATGAAGCAAGAATATGGCGAGAACTTGTGGTGGGGTGATGCAGATGTCTGGTCGGATGGCACACGTAAATTACAAGCAGCGACTATCGAAAGTGTGGTAGGGAGTTGGGCCGCTGAGGTTGCTCATTACAACTACGAGGAGAATAGTTGCCTACCCGGCAAAGAGTGCAGCAACTACACGCAAATCATGTGGCAAGATACCACCAGTGTTGGCTGTGGATTCCAGCAGTGCTCGGATAAGTCACAGGTCTGGGTTTGTAATTACAACCCACCGGGTAACTTTATCGGCGATAAGCCGTATTAATTTACCAGATGAATTTTCATATAAATTCAGAAATATAAACACGGCTTAAAGAAAGCGGGGGTCATATCGATCCCCGTTTTTGTTGTGTGACTTATTTCTTCTTTAGCAAGCCTAAAACAAGATTTACAATGGCAAACAAGCAGCCACCGCCAGCCACTGGCTTAGGGCAACTGACACGCACTGTTGTACTTGTCCTGAACGGTTCACGATGGCTCGTGCCTATCCCTAAAATACTCATGCATTGCTGTCTTAATTCTTCAGTAAACTCTGCACTGGTCGTAGCACCAATGGTAGTTAAATGCCTTGCGACCCTCTGAGTTCCATCGGCTTCATTCGCTGAATCGTGTTTTAACCAAGCTTTGACAACCGGCACCTTATTTGAAAGGTCCTTGAGAATGCTCTCGGCATGGTTAGTGATCGCCGGATCTATCGAGGCATCAGATTTTTCAGTTGTTCCATCACTCGCGACAAGGGCGAATTTTGGATTATTAATGGTCAGTATGTACGGGCCAACCGGCAGGTCGTTGTAAGCAATAACCCCATTGCTATCAGTCGCTCCGTTATAAATATGTTCTGGGCTGAAGAATAGGGTGTAAGGAAGCAGGGGAACGGCTTGGTTTGTCTCAGCGCAGATAACAGAGGCATCGACAAAGGCAATGGTGACTCTATTGCTTAATTGCTCAGGTTCTAATAAGAACTTCAGCATCAAGTCACGCCGCTCATTAAATAGTGCGATATCTGTCAATGGATCGACACTGCCGTTCATAATGGCAAGCCGTTTCATCGCGAAACTACGAATGGCGGTAAACTCTAAGTCTACTAAGCGCACATCATCAGCGGAGCCATTTTCTAAGGCTTCAAGTGCTGGTACCAGAAATCCTGCTCCAATTTTTTTCTGTTCATCACTGACTTGCCCCAACGGATTATCTGCCGCACGACCTTTAGTAAATTCTTGGGTGCGAAGCGTAAGCCACTCCTCTAACTGCTTAGCGCCAAACGGGTCATGCTGCTTGTATTGGCTAAGTGTCAGGGAGCTGTAGTCAGCGAGATAACGGTGATAATCGAAATCTCTTAGGCCAATGGCGAGCTTCAGCATGGTATCGGGAATCAAATGTCTGGCATCATCGATCTCTAATGGATGTCGGTCGCCCTGCAGATCGATCAGAACATTATCGTGAGCTTCGACCTCACCATACTCCAATGATTTTCGTGCGTCGCACTTAGCAAATGAAAGAATGCTTACCACACCATCATCAGCCATATTGCCGCCGATACGGGCAGGATATAAGCTGATGGTCGGTCGTTGGCCACCCGGTAATTCCCTAAGCGTATTGCCACAGATCTTGCCGCCATCCAGCAACCCAGAAATAGCGATAGCATGTGCACCGCAAGTGCCTATATCATTATTGCTGATGGTAAGGTTGCGCTGCAATCCGTCGCTGGCAAATATACCTTGTAAAGGGCCAAAGGGCGCGCTGATTTCACAGCCAGAGATGGTGGTGTTTTCTAAAATTGCCCCAGCCATTTGATCGGCAAGGCGCACATAGACTCCATCTATAGTGTCAAAAATCGGTGGCGGAATTAGCTGCACGGCATCGCGATGCGCATCTGTATAGCTTCGATTATCAATGATCTTAAGGTCTTCAACCCGTACATTGTGCTGCCAAACACGCAGCGCATCAGTCTGATGCTCCCCGGTTAATTCAATGTCTTGCTTGCCTTTAAAAACAAAGGATTCAGTATCGTCTGCCGGGATATCCTGACCGAGATTATCAAGCAGCGATTGCCAATTCGTACAGCTGGATTTGCAGGTCTCGCCGTCCATAACATAGAGGCATTCATTTTGTTTTTCAGGTGGTGTCAGGTAGATATCATTGTTTTCTTCAAGTCGGGCAATTAGTGCCGGGTGTTCTGCAATGACCTTAAGTGCATCGTCTGCTCGTTTGCTGTAGTTCTCGAAATTTGTTTTGGCTGTTGCAATTTTCTTTTCTAGATCAGCCTGAGGATTTTCAGGGTCACGCAATGCCTCTAAATTTTCAATGTAGTTAGGCAAGTAATGGGGGCTGTCTGGTAGTAAATATTTATTAGTTTGGGTTATTGCCTCATTCGCTTTCTGTAGCTGTCTGGCGTGATGGTTGTATTGAGTGTGAGTCTTCATTAACTGATTTTCCATTCCTAGTTTATCCATAACGATTGCAATTTCCACAGGTGGCTTATTTTATACACTTGTACTGGCGTAATCACTAATCATCGGTGTTCAGGTTTCAGAGAAATGTTTGCTATGATGTCCTATTCCTGATGTCTGGTTATAAAATATTCGAATAGTATTCACATGGACTGTAAAGTGAGTGGGTATAAGTATATTGTGCTTGAATATGGAGCAAGCAGTGTTGCGCTGGCGACTGATGTCAATTTAATTAAACCAGAACCAGCTTCGCACCTACTAAATCAATAGACTTTTAAGAGAAGGCGAATATTTGAACATTGCAATGTGGTCGGGCCCGCGCAATTTATCAACTGCTATGATGGTGAGCTTTGCTCAGCGTCAGGATTGTGCTGTGGCAGATGAGCCTTTTTATGCTGCCTACTTACGGGAAACAGGTCTAAAGCATCCTATGTATCAAGCGATAATTGATCACGGTGAGACTGATGATGAGGTGGTTGCCGATTTCTGCACCGGCCCTGTTCCAAATGGTAAAGCGGTTTTTTATCAGAAGCATATGACTCAGCACATGATTCCTCAGTTTGATCGGGAGTGGATGAGAAAAGTCGTCAATGTGTTTTTAATCCGTGATCCAGTGCACGTCATCGCTAGCTATAATATTAAACGAGAAAATCCTAAGCTAACCGATATTGGTGTTGTTGAGCAGTCAGAAATATTTGAACAAGTTTGGCAGCTTACTGGGGAGTCACCGCTGGTCATTGATAGCGCCGATATACTTGCAAATCCGGAACGCATGCTTAGAAATCTCTGTACTGCTTTGGATTTAGAGTTTGATCATCGAATGTTGAAATGGCCTCGGGGCCCCAGAGCGTATGATGGCATCTGGGCGAAGCACTGGTATGGAGCCGTTTGGGAAAGCACCGGATTTGGCCCGCCTGGTACTGCCCAACCAACCCTGCCGAAGGCATTACAATCCTTAGCTAATGAATCTCAGTATTATTTTAATAAATTAAAAATTCATGCACTTCCGCTGCTGGATTGAACGGTGATCGTGATAATTATGCCTTCTATCCTACTAAAACGAATATTACCGCTGTTCTGTCAACCAGAACAACGGTATGACGTTTACTGTGTACATTGGTTCAGAAAATATCGCTTGGGAATCTGTAAAGTTTTTAATGGATGATTTTCTAGCCAGTGTTGAACAGCAAGCTTATCGAATAGCTTTCATGGCTTTGTCGGATCACGATGAAGCTTTGGATGTGGTGCAGGATGCGATGATCAGCTTGGTGACAAAATATCGTGATAGGCCTGAGTCCGAATGGCGGACGCTGTTTTTCTCGATACTGCACAACCGAATGACAGACAGTCATAGAAAAAATACAAGAAAGCGTAAGCTATTTGGCTGGTTCGATCGAAGTGATGACAGTAATGAAATTGAAGCGATGGAACGAGTAGAGGGTGATGCAGGTCTACAGCCCGGACAGTCGCTACAAGATGATGAGACGATGACTTCGATAGAAAGTGCAGTGCAAGGTCTTCCTCTACGCCAGCAAGAAGCGTTTATGCTTCGTATGGTTGAGGGTTTCGATACCAATGAAACTGCCAAGATAATGGGGTGCTCAGCCGGTAGTGTGAAAACACATCTATCACGCGCGCTGGGTGCATTGAAGGAGGTTCTGGATGAGTATTATGAACCGTTTTGATAAAAATGATGACGAATTAGTTAGGGATGAACCTTGGATTCCAGTAGTTGCTGAGCAGTTGCGCCAGCCGCTTGATCCTTCTGTTTCTGCTCAATTAAGGGCAGCACGTCGTATTGCTTTGAATCAGCCAGTTAGTGATAGCAAGCCCAAGTTGCCGATATTTTTTCTTTGGGGTGTGCCGACTTTAGCTAGTGTTTTTGCTATAGTACTGTCGTTTGGCCTCTGGCAAGAGCCTGATAATGATATTCTACCTATAGAGAAAGCTGAAATTGCTGCCTTAGAAGACTTATCCATAATCAAAGCCTCAGATGATTTGGAATTTTATCAGAACTTGGAGTTATTACTTTGGATGGAGCAAGTAGATAATGGTCTTACCAAAGGCTAGCAGGTTACTTTTGATGCTAATGTTATTGAGTTCATCATCTTTGGTTTACGCTGCCGATGAGGCCGTTAGTGATGAAGAGATTGATATTGAGCTCCTCGAATTTCTGGGTGACACCGCCGGGTTAGAATCCCTTGGGGTAGATTTGGATAGTTTACTGGGGTTAGAGTTAGATGATTCATTAGAGTTAGATGACTCGCCCGGCTCCAACCAAGCACAAGTAGGAGGTAATTATGAAAATTAAATTCCTCACTGTGCAATTACTCACTTTTTGCCTGCTGGCCATTACGTTCCCGGTACTCGCAGCTGACAAAGCGCCAACCTGGGGGCAGTTAGATAAGTCTCAGCAAGCTGCACTTAAAAGCCTGGCCCCTAGATGGAATAGTCTGCCAGAAAGTAGGCGTTCATCCATAGTTAAAGGTTTATCACAGCTAAAAGGGATGAGCAAAAAGGAAAAAGCGAAAGCAAAGCAAAGACTCGCAAAATGGAAAGAATTATCTCAGGCTGAAAAGATAAAACTACGCAGGCAATTTCTGAGTTTCCAGCGGTTAACGCCTGCTCAAAAGAAGGTCTTGCGTGATAACTATAAACGTTTCCTGGCATTGTCAAAAGATAAGAAAGAATTACTCAAACGACGCTATGAATTAGATAAGTCGGAGCTTGCGGATAGGAAAGCTCTGGAAGAAATGGGTCGTGATAGTCAGTCGTTACCGCGGGTTGTGCCTACCCCACCTAGAATCCAAGAAGAACCGGTTGTTCCAGCTGCACCTGCAACGCCAAGGGTAGAGCAAACACCCGCTGTTCCAGCTGCACCTGCAACGCCAAGGGTAGAGCAAACACCGGCTGTTCCACCCGCACCTGCAACGCCAAGAGTAGAGCAAGCACCAGCTGCACCTGCAACGCCAAGGGTAGAGCAAGCACCGGCTGTTCCAGCTGCACCCGCAACACCTAAGGTTGAAGCGGCGCCTGCTCAGCCCGTAGATTCAGATGCAAAAGATGAAGCGAGCCCAAATGTAAAATCGCCAGCGATTAGAAAATAATAACGGCAACAGTTGCGAAAAGCGTCGCGATACTAAGAAATGATTGGATCAGTTATTTTTGTGGGTGTTCACGAATTAGTATTTGTGTGATTTCACGAACACCTTCTGTAGTCTTGAGTGTGTTTGATAAAACATCTGGTATTGAAAACCAAGCAGCATCTGCAGCATCGTCCCCAGCTACGGGGTGGCCCTTTTGATACCTGCAGTGCACAACGGCTAGCATGTAGTGAAATGCAACCGATCCATCATCAGCTTGGTGGATTAGATCTATATTGGTTAGGTAACGAATGGGTTCAGCTACGACGCTGGTCTCTTCATACAATTCACGAACTGCACACTCAAGTCCGGTTTCACCAAGTTCAACGTGTCCGCCAGGGAATCCCCACAAACCAGCATTTGGATTCTTTTTACGTTTAACAAGAAGCACAAGATTTTCGTGAAGAACAACTGCAACCGCACCCAGTTTGGGGGAATCAGACATTATTATTCAGAGAGCTGATATTAGTCATTGGCACTATTGTCATCCGCAGGGGTGTAAGCTTTTTCAAATTTTTCTTGTGAAATAGCATAGGCGTCAGTTCCGTTTTTGTTGTTTGAGACGAGGTAGTCGCCGGCATGATAAGCTGTCTTTCCCTCTTTTGTTTTCACAAATCCGTCTTTCTCTGCTTGCCCAGCCCAGATCGGAGCCGTCTTTGCGAATTGTCCGGGAGCAATCTCGGTATAGGTTTTGGCAAAGCTTTCTTGGTCGACAGTGTAACACTCACCGCTATTATTGATTAACCAATCTCCGGCTTTGCAGTGCTGCTCGCCACCCCATTTGGTGTAACAAAAACCACTGGTTTCCAGGCTAAGTTGAACGCCTGTAACGATTTGACTCTCTGCTTTTTTATATTGCTTTCGCTTCATTTTTGTCAGCCATTTGAGACTTTAGTGATTAGTTCAGTCGTTATACTAGCTGATTGGATTTATGAAATTACTTTCAGACGAATCTGCTTGTTTCTCCGAACTGAAGTTTCTTTCTCGCCATTGAGCGTTTTCTTTAATAATGATCGACTCGATGCGATTAACAAAATGACTGAATGAATCTTTTTCGTTATAAGGAGCTGATCCTGTAAGGAATAGATACTTTTCGAACTTTAGCATTTCAGCCGTTGTTCGATAATCGACCCACTGGTCACGAAACTGGTACATCGACAAAACGCCCGCTGCAACGGCTGCTATTGCACCAAGGCAGGCAACTGCAATACGAACTTTAACATCGCCTGATGACAAGGCCAAAATAGGAATCGCTGAAGTAGCGACCAGGGCAATAATTTGCCAGCGGTAGTGCCAGATTTTATTAGTAGCACTTTTCTGGTTGTACCACGCCAATTGCTCGTCAACCCGGTCTTTAATGTAAGCGTCCGGTGACATGCTTGACCAATTATTAAGCTTATTTGAATCGCTCATCCGATCTACTCTATAGACTTTTGCGGATCAAAGTTGACCCATCATAGAATTATAATAGAAGCTTGATGCAACGAAGGCAATTCTTATCAAGAGAGTTCTTTTAAATCAGTTGTTTAGAGTGAGTAATTGTAACTTCTCATAATCCACAGGCAAGAGGCTAATTTTTCCTCTACAATCTTGCAATGAATTCAACCCGCCCCACTCTTCCACCACTACCAGACAATGAACGAACGCCGCTCATTGATGCTTTGCTTGAGCTGATTCAGTGGCAATCAGAGCGCATTGCTGATTTGGAAGATGAGATTCAGTCCCTGAAGAAAACAACGAAGAAGCCAAAATTTAAGTCCAGCAAGATGGATCAGGAAACAGAGCCCGCTCAGGATCAGGAAAATGAGGATGCTGAGAAAGATAAACCGCACAAAAAACAGCGCATCCGCCGCAAAAAGAAGATGACGTTACCCATTCATGAGGAGCAGGTTATCCAACCGGATGTGCTGCCAACCGGCAGTCGCTTCAAAGGGTATCGGGACGTTATTGTGCAAGACCTTATTATCAGGCCACACAATGTGCGTTACCGTTTAGCTCAATATGAAACCCCACAAGGGTCCTATATCACAGGGACACTCCCATCAGGCATTCGGGGTAAGTACTGGGGTAGCACGCTTCACAGCTACATTTTATATCAGTATCACCACCAACATGTCACCCAGCCCTTATTGCTGGAACAGCTACATGACTTGGGCATTAACCTGTCCAGTGGCCAACTCAATAATCTGATCATCGAACAGCTGGATGATTTTCATGCTGAAAAGGATAGACTGTTGGCGGCTGGCCTCCGGCACTCAGGCCACATTCATACGGATGACACGGGTGCCCGCCATGCGGGCAAGACGGGTTATTGCACTCACATTGGCAATGAACTGTTCGCGTGGTTCAAGAGTACAGAATCCAAAAGCCGCATTAACTTCCTGAGCTTATTACAGCAAGAAAAACAGCACCATTACGTCTTTAGTGCAGCCGCTCTGGAGTATATGGCGCAGCAGAAGCTGCCGCGTTATGTGCAGACCCAACTTGAAGGATCTCACTTTACTGGCGATAACAAAGAGGCGTTGACACACTGGCTGGTAGCGCAAGGAATCACAGGGGCTCGTCATCAAAAGATCATCATTGAGGGCGCGTTGATCGGTGGCCTGTTAAAGCAAGGCATGCCAGCGAATATGGCGGTAATCAGTGATGATGCGGGGCAATTCAACGTCTTTGATCATGCGCTGTGCTGGATCCACGCTGAACGCCTGATCCACCGCTTGATTCCGCTGAATGATCAACACAAAGCCGCGGTTAAGTGGGTGCGTTCACAGGTTTGGGCTATTTACAAAGACCTCAAAGCGTACAAATTATCGCCCAATGCAAAGCTGAAGCAACAGATCAGGGAAGACTTCATTCACCTGTTTCAAACCCGAACGACTTATGAAACGCTGAATCAGTTACTGAAACGCCTTGGCAAGAATGAGCATGAATTGCTCCGGGTGCTGGATCGTCCGGAACTTCCCTTGCACAATAATCTGAGTGAACGGGATATTCGGGATTACGTGAAGAAGCGAAAAATCAGTGGCAGCACCCGCAGTGAGAACGGGCGGAAGTGCCGGGATACCTTTGCGAGTTTGAAAAAGACCTGCCGAAAACACGGCCTCTCATTCTGGGAATTCCTGAAGGACAGAACGTCAGAAGGCAAAACGATTCCGCCAATGGCTGAGCTAATTCAGAAAGCTGCCTGTGGATTATGAGAAGTTACACTGCCCGTTTACAAAGGATTGAAATAATTAACAATTTAGCCAAAATAAAGCTTGCAATTAAGCCAGAAAAATTTTCAAAAATGTCTGTTTTATAACCTGTAAAATAGACATCATTATGCCTGACAACCAAGCCCTAATAGACTATATCACTGAACATTGCACTCACAGCATGAACCGGGCACTAGCCGCAGAACGGCATCCTCTGTGGAAACGTCACTGTCCTGAAGTCACCGATAGTGATTTTATCCGCCTTGGCATACTACGATGTATTAGTGCGGTCGATAGTGGTCGCCATTTCTTGCAAACAGCCAATGATATCCATCAAGAACGGATCCCGGTCTCAAGCTATTTCAATCACTTAAAATCGGCCCGCCGCGCCAATATGCTTAAAGCCGTCGAGCAACAAAGCTATCAACTTCATTGTGACACGCTAAGCGCTCATGGCATTGATTACCTCAGCAGTTTCCCGGAACTGGATGGCTACACGGTAGAAGCGGCGGATGGTCATTTTATCGATCATGCCTGCCACACTGAAAAAAACGCCAGTGGAACCGCCTATGCGGCCGGTTTCATTTATGCCCTTAATCTCAGGAACGGCTTGATCAACCCACTGTGTACCGTCACTAATGGTACCCGACGGAGTCAGGAAATACCGGTATTACGAAAGCACATTGAGAAAAACAATCCGCCTCAACATCAGGATCAGAAACGGCTCTATGTCTACGATAAAGCCGTCACCGATTATGTCTGGTGGAATCGTCAAAAGGGTCATAACAATTATATGATTTCAATGTTGAAAGAAAATTCATCCGCGATGCTGGTCGGTGAGATCCCATTCGACAAGGAGCACGGGATTAACGTGGGCATTGAGGGTTACGATCGATATAAAAACGATCAAGGCATTCTGTTTAGTGTGGTCACCTATTGTGACCCGGAAACCAAACGTCGCTATTGGTTCATCACGACGCTCCCTGAGTCCGTCAAGCCAGGCACCATTGCGATCCTGTACTTTAAGCGCTGGACGATTGAAAAAGCCTTCAACAACAGCAAAAGTAATCTTAAGGAAACCAAGGCGTGGTCTCCCAATACCCATGCTCTCAACAGTCAAATGCGTTTCACGGCCATGAGTTATAACTTTATGCGGGTGTTTGAAGAGCTCTCAAAAAGGCATGACCCGGACTTGATCCACCCCGCCGACAAAAAGTATACGAAAGCACTGGAAAAAAGACAACGCGTGGCCAGCAAGCTGGGCTATTTTGTCAATCCCTTGTTATTCCAGCCGCGTATTGCACGTATAAGCTCCTATACCATTCGGGCGGCTCAAAATGCCATAATCACGGGAAAACGGTGGCAAAGCTTTATGAAAGAGCTGGTAGATCAGTTAATTCCAAGGGTTGATCTAATGAAGGAACGCTGATGATATCATACCAAAGCATGGGGTAAGTGTCGTCCAAGAAACTGTTATTGGGGTTCTCGAGAGGGAACCCCAGTTGGAGGAGGGGCGAAGACCAACCGAATAAAAACTATTTATAAACAAGGATTTGCCGATAAGAAACTACAGATATTTAAAATAAGTGGCGGTCGGCGTTTATTTGTTCATTTCACAAATGTATTCAAAGATAAAAGCGGTCGT
>ENA-ORXT01003741-ORXT01003741.1-marine-metagenome-genome-assembly--contig:-NODE-3741-length-16396-cov-4.062933_pt1 | contig 16396 bp, 11 predicted proteins | sample MGYA00237868_ERZ511482 | MGnify/ENA metagenome assembly ERZ511482 | reverse complement strand
ACTAATCCACCAGAACCTGCGCCAATGACCAGCAAGTTGTAATCAAAACTTTCCGGCTTGTCGTAATCGGCCAGTACTTTGTTGGCACGGATTTTATTCATAACTTTTTTAGCAATCACAGGAAAAACTCCAAGTAAGGCAAAGGCGATTAATAAACTAGGTGAGAGGATGCTGGATAACGAATCAATCTGAGCCAATTGCGTACCGGCATAAACAAAAACGGCCGTGCCCGCTAGCATCCCAAGCTGACTTACCCAAGCAAAGGTGATTGTTTTTAGCTTGGTAAAGCCCATCAAAATATTGACAAGAAAGAATGGAAACAACGGCACTAAGCGCATGGCGAAAAGGTATAAGGGCCCTTCTTTCTCGACCCCTTCATTAATCGTTTTAAGTTTATTGGAATAGCGCTCTTGTAAAGAATCGCGAAATAAATACCTGGCCACTAAGAACGCTAAGGTTGCGCCAATGGTACTGGCAAATGATACGATGATGACGCCCGTGATTAAGCCAAACAATGCCCCAGCGAGCACCGTCATAATCGCAGCGCCCGGTAGCGATAATGCAGCCATGGCCACATAGACTATGAAGAACATTAACAACGTCAAGACGGTGTTTTGCTGATAATACTCGTTAAACGCTTGCTGCTTTTCTTTGATGAAATCCAGCGAGAAATATTGCTGAAGATCAAAAACGAAAAATGAAATAAATAAGATAGCGATAACGCCAATCAGGAGGATTTTTTTATTCATAGGTACGGTCAACTTATAAGCAGGTGTGTAAGTGAACTATCATACGCGATCCTAACTTACTCAGATGCTTAAATTAATGAATAAAGTAATTCCCCAATGCATTGATTGATGGGCGAGCATGCTGATTCAACTGTAATTTATCCTCGCTTCAAAAGCGCAATCCTTGCACATAACGTAGCCAGTCATGCTCTAAACGCTCCATCGAGGAGTAGCCGCTTAGCGTTAAAAGCGTGTCGATACCTGTTGGGTCAGAGGCCACATTAGCACCAAATTGACGGTAATAGCGACCCAGCAAATCGCGTGATTGCAGGTATAGCATTAAGTAGCGAGCCTGTGCGTAATAGATTGCACGGTTTGGACCTAAAAACGCTTGACGATTTGTTTTCATCATCGTTTGAAGCGACGGTAACGCATCGGCTTTAATCGCTGCCACAAGGCCTCTAAGACGCCAATTAGGATAGCCAAATATTTTTCCATCTTCATAAAAAGATTGCTCATAAAGCGATGCCAACCCTTCGTTAAACCACAGCGGACTGCGAGGAAAGTTCGCTTCAATATACGGATGAATTAGCTCATGAGTCAATGTGCCACCCCCTGAGGCAATATTCATCACCATACGTTTTTGCTCAGGAAAATAATACCCATAACCCGTGTCAGGTGAAACGCCCCACAGTGACTGATTATATTGAAGAAAACTGGCAAGATCTTTGAATAGCCAGATTTGCACGACATCAGCAGGGTCTTTTTCAAAATACATAGATTTAACAGCCGCCTGCGTGCGCTGAATACGACGTTTCCAACGCTCAAGCTTTGTTTGACTCATATTGCCAGTAATTACATAGGGATAGCTCACCGCGATGGTAAAGTCTTTTGTCTGTGGATTGTCACGAATGTGATTAATTGATCGGTTCACTGACGCTTGCTGCCGAGCCGGTCGTGCTGATAACGCCAACTTGTTTAACGACTCTGTGCCTAACGCACTGACGTCTGCTTGTTCGAATCTACCACTAGCACACCCCGATAAACTTAGTATCGATAAAATCATAAAACTAGCGGCGATCAGCCCTCTTTGCCTTTTCATTACACCTCCCCTATTGAAAAGGGTGAACAATAGTCGCTGAGCCCCTTTAAATAATTATAAACTTTGCGCCTATTAGTTTGTGGCAAATGTCCATGAGCGCTCATCGCCTTTTAATGACTCTAAACGCACGTCATACCCCCAAAGGCGCCTGAGATGCTTCAGCACTTCTGTTGTTTCGTTATTTAGCGGACGGCCATTGTGCTGATGGTGCCTTAATGTCAACGACCGGTCGCCACGAATGTCAACATTGTGCACCTGAATATCAGGCTCATTTGCACTAAGGTTGTATTGTTGTGATAAGACCTCACGTACACGCCGATAGCCCTCGTCATTGTGAATGGCAGTCACGTCTATTGTCGACTTAGTCTCGTTATCCTCCAGCGCAAAAAAGCGGAATTTACGAATAACAGTGGGTGACAGGTACTGCTCTATAAAGCTCTCATCACGATAGTTTTTCATCGCGTAATGCAAAGTCTCCAACCAATCCCCACCTGCAATGTCAGGAAACCAGTGTTTATCCTCCTCAGTGGGCGCCTCACACATTCGGCGAATGTCCGTCATCATAGCAAACCCTAGCGCATAGGGATTGATACCTGAGTAGTAAGGACTATCGAACTCAGGCTGAGCCACAACGTTCGTGTGTGATGTTAAAAATTCCATCATGAAAGCATCTGTTACTAAGCCTTCATCATACATTTCATTGAGGATGGTGTAGTGCCAAAAGGTAGCCCACCCCTCGTTCATAACCTGCGTCTGCCGCTGCGGGTAAAAGTACTGGGCCATTTTTCGCACGATTCGCACAATCTCACGCTGCCAAATCTCAAGATGTGGTGCGCTTTTTTCAACAAAATAGAGAATATTTTCCTGAGGATCTTCTGGAAAATTAACCCGTTTCGGCTCGTCAATTGGTTTATGTGTCTCTGGAATTGTGCGCCACAGATCATTTAAATGCGTTTGAATGTAATGCTCACGTTCTTTTTGCCTAATACGCTCCTCATCAGCTGAGATAGGCGATGGGCGCTGGTACCGGTCAACTCCATAGTTCATTAGCGCATGACAGGAATCAAGAATAGACTCTACCGCATCTACCCCATGGCGCTCTTCACACGTTGCAATGTAGTGTTTAGCGAAGACGAGGTAGTCGATAATCGCCTCTGCGTCAGTCCACGTTCGAAATAAATAGTTTCCTTTAAAAAAAGAATTGTGTCCGTAGCAGGCATGCGCAATGACCAGTGCCTGCATCGTCATAGAATTCTCTTCCATCAAATAGGCAATGCACGGATCAGAATTGATAACGATCTCATAGGCTAACCCCATCCGACCGCGCGTGTAGTTTTTTTCTGTTGAAACGTATTTTTTTCCATAGGTCCAATGATGATAGCTCACCGGCATACCCACAGAGGCGTAAGCGTCCATCATTTGATCTGAGCGAATCACTTCGATCTGATTGGGATATGTATCCAGCTTAAATTTCTCTTTAGCAATACGTGCAATCTCGTGATCATACTTTTCTAACAGTTCGAACGTCCAATCAGGCCCGGTAGAAATAGGTGTTCGTTGACTCATCATTTTACACCTCGCTCAAATAGTTGGCGAAACACAGGGTAGATTTGTGAATTATCTTGCACCGCCTTTAAATCAAAACGGTCGCTAAACAGCCCTTTTTGTATGGCTTTATAGCTGTACCAAAGTTCTTGAGGTGGGCGCTTGCCAATTTCGATGTATGAGTAATGCTGTACGCAAGGCAAAATTTTCTCATTGAGCAGCTCCACACAGCGCTCAGTGTCACCCTGCCAATTGTCACCGTCCGATGCCTGAGCCGCATAGATATTCCACTGACTTGGTGAATACCGCTCGCTGATAATTTCATCCATCAGCGTTAACGCGCTTGAGACAACGGTTCCACCGGTTTCGCGAGAGTAGAAGAAATCGTGCTCATTTACCTCGGACGCTGTGTTGTGATGACGGATAAACACCAAATCAATCTTTTCATAGTTGCGTTTAAGGAAAAGATACAACAGAAAAAAGAAGCGTTTTGCCGTGTCTTTAATGTCTTCGGTCATTGAACCTGACACGTCCATCAAACAAAACATCACCGCTTTGGGTGACGGCTGCGGTAACTTAACGGTCAGGTTGTACTTAAGATCAAACTCATCGATGTAAGGTATGGCATTAAGCTTTCGCGATAACACCTCAATTTCAGCTAAAATTTCAGCTTTGCGTAAGCTTTGCTCATCGCTTAATGGCGCGATTAACGCTTCAAGCTCCAAACGCAGCGCTTTGCGCAGGCGACGCTTTTTACCGCCCAATGCAATTTTCCTTGCGTGGGCGCTTTTTAGAGAACGAACAATATTTAACTGACTGGGGCTACCGGCTTCGCTATAGCCTGCGCGTACCATCTTATATTCACTACTATCGGCCAATTGGCGCTTCACCATATTGGGCAGCGCTAAGTCTTCGAACATGAACGCTAAAAACTCTTCTTGAGAGATCTGAAACACAAATTCATCATCCCCCTCCCCTGAATCAGTAGCGTCACCTTCCCCAGCCCCACCGCCTTCAGATTGCGGAGGACGCTGAATTTTATCACCCGTTGCAAACTCTTTGTTACCGGTTAAGACAAAGTTACGCTCCCCACCTTGCCCGTGGCCAAAGACCGGCTCGTTAACATCTTCACGAGGAATACTCACATCTTCGCCTCGGTCCATATCGGTGATACTTCGCCGACCAATAGCTTCTGAGACTGATTTTTTAATTTGCTTGCGGTAACGCCGTAAAAACCGCTGACGATTAACCGTGTTCTTATTTTTACTGTTCAGACGTCGATCAATTATGTATGGCATAAGCCCCTCATACGCTTTCAGTCAGAGTCTAACTTGTTAATAAACACAAAATATCACTCAGATTATTGCGACTTCCTGACCCGTAAATACCATTCGGCCAATAGGCGAACCTGCTTATCGGTGTAGCCACGCGCCACCATGCGATTGACAAAATTGTCGTGTTTTCGCTGCTCATCGGTTGATGATTTAGCGCTAAATGAAATCACCGGCAGCAGCTCTTCGGTGCTTGAAAACATTTTCTTCTCAATGACGCGGCGCAATTTCTCATAGCTTGTCCAGTCAGGATTCTTACCTTCGTGGTTCGCCCGTGCGCGCAAGACAAAATTGACCACTTCATGACGAAAGTCTTTTGGATTGCTAATGCCCGCAGCCTTTTCAATTTTTTCTAAATCAGAATTGAGTGCGTTACGATCAAGCAATTCGCCAGTTTCAGGGTCACGGTACTCTTGATCCTGAATCCAAAAATCAGCGTAAGTCACATAGCGGTCAAACAAGTTTTGTCCGTACTCGGCATAAGACTCCAAATAAGCCGTTTGTATTTCTTTACCGATGAACTGAACATAGCGTGGGCTTAAAAATTCTTTGATATAGCCCATGTAACGATCTTGTACCTCTTCACTGAACTGCTCACGCTCAATCTGTCTTTCTAACACATACATCAAGTGCACCGGATTAGCGGCAATTTCGGTCGAGTCAAAGTTAAAGACTTTCGATAAAATCTTAAATGCAAAGCGTGTAGAAATGCCGTTCATTCCTTCATCGACACCCGCAGCGTCTTTGTACTCCTGCATAGTCTTCGCTTTTGGGTCGATGTCTTTGAGGGTTTCACCGTCATAGATACGCATTTTAGAGAAAATACTCGAATTTTCAGGCTCTTTAAGGCGCGACAAGACCGAAAACTCTGCCAGCATTTTTAACGTATCAGGAGCGCAAGGCGCATTAGACAGTGAACTGTTTTGCATGAGTTTTTCATAAATTTTAATCTCTTCGCTCAAACGAAGGCAGTACGGCACTTTGATAATTGATACACGATCAATAAACGCCTCGTTGTTTCTATCATTTTTAAAGGTTTGCCATTCAGATTCATTGGAGTGCGCCAAAATGACGCCGTTAAACGGAATCGCCCCAATACTTTCAGTGCCGTTATAATTCCCCTCCTGAGTGGCCGTCAGCAGCGGATGCAGCACCTTTATCGGTGCTTTAAACATCTCTACGAACTCCATCAAACCCTGATTAGCCATACACAAGCCACCAGAATAGCTATAGGCGTCCGTATCGTGCTGCGGGAAATCTTCTAGTTTTCTAATATCAACCTTACCAACTAAGGATGAGATATCCTGGTTGTTTTCATCACCCGGCTCTGTTTTTGAAATGGCCGTCTGATTTAAGATCGATGGATGCCGTTTGACTACCGTGAACTGGCTAACATCCCCGCCAAATTCACGCAGCCGCTTAGCCGCCCACGGTGACATAATCGTATTGAGGTAACGTTTTGGAATACCATAATCTTCCTCAAGAATAACAGCATCTTCAGTGCCAAATAAACCAAGGGGAGATTCATTAATGGGTGAGCCTTTAATGCAATAAATTGGCTGCTTTTCCATCAAAGCCTTTAAGGATTCAGCAAGCGATGACTTACCGCCACCCACAGGGCCTAATAGATACAGTACCTGCTTATTTTCTTCCAAACCTTGCGCTGCGTGTCTAAAGAAAGCCACGATTTGCTCAATGCTATCTTCCATGCCATAAAAGTCAGCAAAAGCCGGATAGCGCTTAATCACTTTATTCATAAAAATCCGACTGAGACGCGGATCTTTTGCCGTATCGATGACCTCAGGCTCACCAATGGCGTGTAGCATGCGCTCGGCCGCGGTTGCATAAGTCTTAGGCTCTTTTTTACATAGATCGAGAAACTCTGTCAGGGAAAACTCTTCTTCCTTAAAAGACTCGTAACGTGATTGATAATGATCAAATATGCTCATTCTATATACCACCAAATTGTAGGCTGAAATTCTTTTTATTTTGAGAAAGCCTATTGCGCAAACAAACTGCGCCTATAGACCTTATCCTTATGTGCCAGCTAGCCTAAATATGATGTTCGGATGCGTAAATTGAGCTTGAAATTGTGCCTTACATCCAGTTAGGCTTGATTGTTTTATAGCGCTAGTAGCGTGCAAAAAACAACCAAAACCTGATCAACGGGCCAGCTATATTTCTTTTCAGTCAGGCTAGTTTAAACCTTATGTGTTAATTTTTGACCCGAGTTAGGCAGATTGGTTTCGCCAAAGGTCTAGTAAAGCCGACTAACGTGGCCGATACGTCATTATCTATCAATATTCTGGCGAATATCTTAACAAGGATGATATGAGTATAAAGAGGTTACAGTAAATTCACTAGTTACCGTAATGTAGGAAGATATAGCTTGCACTGCGAAAAGCAGTTATTGAATTGGTAGCGGGGGTAGGATTCGAACCTACGACCTTCGGGTTATGAGCCCGACGAGCTGCCTGACTGCTCCACCCCGCACCAGAAAGAGAGCGCATTATAGGGAGAGCCTTACACGGTTGCAAGCCCTCATTTTGATTTAATTAAATTAGCGCTGAAACCATATTAAACCGCTAAATCAACTAGCAACTCAATCCCCCGGTACTTAATTAACGCGTGCTGTTTAACTATATCGGCCTGTTTGGGTAATAGGTTGAATTGTCGCTCCCCCGGGTTTTGAAACCCTTCAGGGATGGCATCTTGTTTGAGGATGGCCGTCGCGATTTCTGACCAGGTTTTATCCTCTGAGAAATAGCTAAAGTTATACTGCGTACCGGCGGTGTGGGTTGAGAAAATTGCATTTTGCAGCTCAATGGCCCCTGGGTCTAAAATTTCTTGAGCCAATACGCTAGGCGATGACACATCCACAATGGTATCTGCATTGACAATCCTAAACAGTAAGTCATCTTTGCGTACCTTTTCGATAATGGCGCGCATCTCGGGCCGTAGGCGCTCCGCAACCGCGCAGATCGAGGTAGATAAATCATCTGACTCAACCAATGCAGAATCATTGGCTAAAATGAGTATAGTTGAAGCCGTGGCGAGCCCCGCTTTTTTCAGCACATCACTATCTGAGGCTACGCCTTTAACAAAGTCGACATTCTCAGAGGTCATCCATGCCGGTTTTTCGTCTATCCTATTATTGGCACACACGATTCCAGCGTGAGCAAAGCGCGGATCATTGCGCAATTCAGTGACAATATTACGTACCTTTTCATCGCTAGGATAACCCGCAATAATCAAATCCACCTGACCTTTCATAGCTATCAATCCTTTTTTGCGCCTAGAGCCCACCTCAACCATAAACTCTGTCACCTTAGCTAAAAACAAACCCAGTAAGGCGATACCAATAATCATGTAAAACGTAACAAATAATTTTCCAAGATCGGTTTTTGGTGAAACATCACCATACCCCACCGTGGTGGCGGTGGTGACTAAAAAATAATAAGTATCGAACAAGGAGAGCTCTTCAACCAGCCACATGTACAAAGCAAATAAGAGCGATGCCAATAAGAAAAATAGCAATAATCGCTTGTTCTCTTTTAACAAAGGCGTCGCTTGTAAGCGCTTAATGGTATCAACCCAAAAAAACATACTATTCGCCCGACACGGCCAAACTTGCAAAACGAATCGAGGGCATTAACGCGGTGCGTTGCCAGTTCCAGACGCATTGATCACCAATACACTGAATGTGGTTTAGCATTTTGTAAAAATTACCTGCAACCGTGACGCCTCGAACCGGCTGCACTCGCTCACCGTCGCGGCAAAGAAAACCTGAAACACCCAAACTAAAATCACCTGAAATGGCATTAGCACCCGAGTGAAGCCCCGCCATGCTCGTCACTTCTAAGTACTCGCCTGCATAGATTTCAGCGGCGCTCGCCTGACCTTGCTCCATGACTAGTTGGTGTAAACCTAAGCCTAGCGTTGAGCGTGAACCTCTAGAGGCATGCCCTGTGGTGGTGAGGCCAAAATGATTTGCAGTAACGCTGTTATGCATCAAGGTGTTTAACGTACCCTCAACGATAAAAGCGGTGCCTTTAGTCGCTGTGCCTTCATCATCAAACAGAGCATAGCCAAAGCCATCCATTAGCAATGGTTTATCGCTTAAGCTTAGGCGGCTATCTGTCACTGTCTCACCTAGTTTATCGCGCCAAGGGTTAATACCCTCTTTGGCCGCCTTTCCAGATAACACCATTGAAAAGACACCAAACAGCTGCTCTTGGCACTCACAATCAAAAATTACATCGTAATGGTTAGAGGCGATAGGTTTGCCGTCTAACAAATCAAGGCTAGCGCTAGCCACCGTTTCAATCAGCTCAGGCACATTAAGCTGGCCCGTCAGGCGGCTCATTTGCCCTGACCCTTCCATCGAATTTTTCTCACCGTCTTCGGCCAGTGCGTAGCCGTAGGCATAAACCATGCGCTGTTTAGCCGCGGCGCTTAAACCCGCAGATGAGAATAAATAACGACTGCTTGAAACGTCCGAAAAACCATTATAAGGCACACTTTTAATGAGCGATTTGCCTAGCAAGCCTTGTTCTAGCTGCAACACCATATCAATTTGCTGGTCAACGGTTGCCAAATCTTCTGGACAAAAAATACTATCGTCACTCACTAACTGCTGCTGTGAGTCTAAAATTTTCTCGTTAGGCTCAGCGTCTGAAAACGTAGCATTTTGCAGTGCCTGATCAACCATCCACCGCAGCGAATCATCATCACTCGCCTCACTATACGCAATACCCACATGATCATCTTTAATCACGCGTACACCAAAGCTTTGCGTGTTGCTAACCGTATGCTCCTCAAGCTTACCGTCACTTGCTTTTAGTGAAAGCGATTCGGCGGCAATAATAATTAAATCAGCCTCAGCTCCTGCGTCTCTAACACGATTGAACACTTGCTCACTTGCCAATTTTAATCCGTTATCGATTGATTGTGCTTGAGCCATTAGGCATTCCCTCCCACCAAAATATCATCCACTTTAAGCGCAGGCTGTCCCACGGTGGTGGGTATAGCACCACTGACAGACCCACACATACCACAGGCTAGGGCAAAGTCTTTACCGACCATGCTGATCTCTTTAAGTACGGCAGGACCAGTGCTGATTAAGGTTGCCGCTTTGACGGGGTATTGAATTTTGCCATTTTCGACATAGTAACCTTCTGTCACCGCAAAATTGAACTCACCCGTCCCCGGCTGTACAGAACCACCCCCCATATGAGAGGCGTAAATGCCCTTATCGATTGAGGCGATCATGTCATCCATATCGCTATCGCCTGCTTCAATGAAGGTATTGCGCATGCGTGAGGCGGGGGCAAAACGGTATGACTGACGCCGCCCTGAACCGCTGCGCGGATAGCCTGTTTTTTCACTGCCCATGCGGTCTACTAAGAAGTTAGTGAGTTTGCCGTCTTTGATCAACTGGGTACGTTGGGTTGGCATGCCTTCATCATCGATATTGATAGAGCCCCACTCGTTGCTCATTAACCCCTCATCCACAGCGTTAACGACCGAACTTGCAATCATTTCGCCCATTTGATCATGAAAAACCGACGCTTTCTTAGCCACCGAAGTTGTCTCTAGCAAATGACCGCAGGCCTCATGAAATATAACCCCGCCAAAGCCGTTCCCAATAACAACCGGCATACGCCCTGATGGGCAAGGCTTAGCACTTAAATTGACTAAAGCCTGACGTGAGGCTTCCTCACCGGTATATTCAGCATTCATCTTGCCGTTAAGCTCCCAACCCAATAAACCGCCATCGTTCCAACCGCCGGTTGCTTGCTCAGTTCCGTCAGATGCAATGGACGTTAGGCCCGCTCTTATGTAATTACGCGTATCGGTCGTGTGCAAGCCCTCACTATTAAAAATTTCTATCGCTTGCTCGCGCTGCATGCAGTAGCCGCGCGTTTGCGTAATGCTTTCACTCACCGCACGAGCAATTGCATCGGCTTTAAGTAAATATTCCACCTTGCTATCAATAGCCGCATCTTTACTTAGAACAATTTGTGACGGGTGACGATCCTCAAACACTCTAAAATCAAACGCCACACTCTCGTTTAAGCGGTCGCGCCTGTCGCGTGCGGCCAAGTTTGACGCAATGCGCTTAAGACCTTCAGCATCTGTCTGATTGGTGTAGCCATAAAGTACTTTGCCACCAAATACCATGCGCAGGCCAATGCCAAAATCAATCCCCGAGTCAACTGATTTAACTTTTTCGCTAATAGTATTGAGTGATGAGGTGAGATGCTTCTCAACAAATAATTCGGCAAAGTCAGCGCCAAGTGACAATGCATGGTCAATAACAGATTGTGCAGTAGTGGGATTTAACATCCGATAGGACTCCTCTCGTTATTTTGTTCATATTTAGCACATGATTATAAAGAAAAAGGCGCGTAGAAAATACATTCCACGCGCCTAAAAACTTCATTATTTACGCCAGCTTAGTCGCTACTATAGCGCATTTTTAATGGTTCAAGCGATATCACCTACAGTGTGTTACTTCATTACAATTTCTGGCCCCATAAAGGTATTGGGCAAGAACGTCGACAGCCATGGGATGTAAGTGACCATTATTAGGAAAATGAACAGAATCGACAGGAACGGCAATGCCGCTTTTACCACCGACATCATCGGCATACCGGCCACTCCGCTCGTCACAAATAGATTCAACCCCACCGGCGGCGTAATCATTCCAATTTCCATATTCACCACCATAATGATACCTAGGTGAATAGGGTCAATCCCTAACTCCATTGCAATGGGAAATACCAACGGCGCTACGATAACCAATAGACCCGACGGCTCCATAAACTGACCACCGATAAGCAAAATCACGTTAACCACTACTAAGAACATCACCGGCCCAAGCCCTGCCGCTAACATAGCATTGGTAATCTGCTGCGGGATTTGCTCATCTGTTAACACGTGCTTTAAGATTAGTGCATTGGCAATAATAAACAACAAAGTGATCGTTAACTTACCGGCGTCAAATAACGTCTTGCGCGTGTCTTTATGAAATAGCGCGGGGATAAAATAAACAAGCGTTTCAAGTAGGTATTTTGGTAAGTTAACAAAGAACTCTTTAAGCGATGTCGCTTTAGCTTTACCCGCAAGCGGCCCCATGTCGCGATAAATAAACGTGGCGATAAAAAACGAATAAACCGCCGCCACCGCTGCTGCCTCCGTCGGGGTAAAGACTCCCCCGTAAATGCCGCCCAAAATAATCACAATCAAAAACAAACCCCAGCCGGCCTCTGTTCCTGATGCCAATATTTCCCTAAAGCCTGCAAATTCCCCTTTTGGCATGTTACGGATTCTGGCAATTACATAAATTGCAATCATCAGCATCAGTCCAGCCATTAACCCTGGGATCACCCCTGCTAAGAACATACGACCAACCGACACATCAACCGAGGAGGCGTACACCACCATAACGATCGATGGCGGAATAAGAATACCGAGCGTTCCTGCGTTACAAATAACCCCCGCGGCGAACTCTTTGGTATAGCCCACCTTGCGCATACCTGCGATAACAATTCCACCAATTGCCACAACAGTCGCGGGTGAAGACCCTGAAAGCGCTGCGAACATCATGCAAGCAAACACACCTGCAATGGCTAAGCCACCATGAAAGTGACCAACACAGGCAATCGAAAAACGAATAATTCTTTTAGCGACTCCACCGGTTGACATAAAGCTTGACGCTAAAATGAAAAACGGAATCGCCAGTAACGTATAATGCCCCGCCATCGCCTGAAATAGGGTCTGGGCGATAGAGGCCAACGAGGTGTCGGACAATACCAACAAAAATATCATCGAACTAAAACCTAAGGCAACGGCAATAGGCACACCGAGCAATAGCAGACCAATGATTAACGCAAATAAGATTGCAACATCCATTACTTAACTCCCTCATTACGCGCCGCAGCCATTTCTTCAATCGCCTCTTCCACTTCGTGGCTGGCGATTAGGCCTTTAGACTCACCTGAATAAACTCTCATGGTTGCTTGTATCAACCTGAACAATAACAAAGCCACACCAATGGGAAGGATTATGTAAGGCACAAGCAGAGGCAGCTTTTCATACGCTTCACCGTCATTGAGTAGCGGCTCAAGAAAGCGCAAAAAATCGGGCATAGGGATGTCATCCCCTTCGTACCAGCTTTGATTAACAAAATCAGTTTGAAGCCCCGTTGGGAACCAACTCCCCGTCGTGCCCGGCAGGCCAACAAAGTTTGCAAAAAAATCCCAACTCCCTTTGAGCAGTAAAAAAGCATAGGACAGACAAACGCCCGCAGCCATTAGTGCTACCAAACGCCTTAGCGAGGGAGAGAAATAATTAATCAGTGCGTCAACACCAATATGCGCCGTCACTTTAACGCAGTAGCTCATACCAAAGAGCACCAGCCAAGCAAATAGAAACGATGTCGCCTCCAAGCCCCAGATAACCCCCGTATCAAAACCATAACGCAGGATAACGTTGATAAACGTGATAAGGGTCATTAACCCTAATATCAGCGCTATCATATTTTCTTCAAAGGAATTAACCCAGCGACTCAGCGTGCTTTGGGATTCCAGATGATCGGCAGAACTCATTGATTGCCTCTCCTGTTTCGATTAATCGTATTGGAAAAAACAAATATCCCCGAGCAAGTCGGGGATATCATCACAGCAGCGACACAGTCAGTTAAGCCTTAGCACCACTGCGATACCAACATCTTACTTAGCCACTTCAGCATTAATAGCTTGAGCCGCTGCAATGTTCTCAGCACCAACATCGCCTTCAAACTGAGCCCATACCGGCTTCATAGTCTTAACCCATTCAGCTTTTTGCTCTGGCGTTAGCTGACGAATTTCGCCACCTGCAGCAACAATCGCCGCTTTTGCTTCTTGGTTGACTTTGTACGCTTCACCGTTTCTTGCCTCTGTAACTTCAGCAATGATTTTCAAAAACTGTGCGCGGTCATCTTCGTTAAGTGATTTTAAGAACTTAGTTGAGGTCACCAGCAAATAGTCGATGATGCCGTGATTGGTTTCAGTCGTGCCGTCTTGCACTTCAAAAAACTTCTTACCAAAGATGTTTGACCACGTGTTTTCTTGTCCATCCACAACGCCTGTTTGTAATGCGCCGTACACTTCAGAGAATGCCATTGGCTGCGGACTTGCACCCATCGCTGACATTTGTGCTTTTAGTACGTCAGAAGACTGTACGCGAAACTTCAAGCCTTTTGCGTCAGTAGGCAGCATGAGTGCTTTGTTAGCCGACATCTGCTTCATACCGTTATGCCAAAAAGCTAAGCCTTGAAGACCACGCTTTTGCATATCATCTTTCATCGTCTGGCCTGTTTCTGAAAGCTGAAACTTATTTACCGCTTCCATATTGGTGAACATGAAAGGCAGGTCAAAGATACGGTATTTTTTAGTAAACTTTTCAAACTTAGACAAGCTTGGCGCCGCTAAGTGAACATCGCCACCCAACATCGCTTTTAATACATCGTTATCGTTATAAAGCGTTGAGTTAGGAAAGACTTCCATACAAAGCTTGCCATTCATTTCTTCGTTGACACGCTTCTCAAGCAACGATGCAGCAATACCCTTAGGGTGCTTATCGGTATTAGTAACGTGAGCAAATTTGATTTTAGTTTCACCAGCGTCACAGGCAGCGAATGCCGCTGAACTGCTTACCATCACTACGCTTGCGATCGTTGCGGCTAATAGAGTCTTACGCATTTGATTTCTCCTCAAACTATTTAGTATATTGATGTTTCGACTAGTCCCGAAACTAAAACCATGTTAACAACTCTTACCTCAATCAGAAAGCATAACCACCCCCGCACAACCACTTAAGCCTTAAGTCATTGTAATTTAAGATAAAATAGACCTCTGATTGAGTTTTTAAAATAACAACCTGCCTAACTTAAGGGTAGATACCTACTCACTTAGAAAAAACCTGTGTTTCAATTCCTACACATCTCACTTAATATTTACTTGTTCAGTCACTGTTGACGTGGATACCGTGTTTTTGAATTTTATCGTAAAGCGTTTTTCTTGAAACCCCCAGCTGCTCATACGTGGCCTTGAGGCTACCTTGCTGCTGCTCAATCGTCTGCTGGATAATCTGTTTCTCAAACGCTGCCATTCTATTGGCCAGATTCTTTTGATCCTCACCTAACGTTGTTTGCGCGTCTAACACACTGTGAGGCGAGTCCAACGCATAAGCCACGGCAACGTTTTGTAACTCGCGCACGTTACCCGGCCAATCGTGCACCATTAAACGACTGAGTGTTTCAATTGAGAGGATTTTTGATTCTCGGTGATAACGCTCACTGGCCACTGTGACAAAATGCTGAAAGAGTAGCGAGATATCATCACGCCTATCCCGAAGCGGAGGCACATTAAGGCTCAATACATTAAGGCGATAATATAAATCCTCACGAAAATTGCCTTGACTAACCGCCTCTAACAAATCCACTTTTGAGGCAGCAACGACCCTGACATCAACCGGTATCTCAAGATTAGCACCCAGCTTCACCACTACTCTATCTTGCAATACCCGTAACAGCTTTATCTGCAGTTCTAGTGGCATGCTTTCAATTTCATCTAAAAACAGCGTCCCGCCATCTGCATGCTCAAACTTACCTACCCGGTCCGTTGATGCGCCTTCAAACGCTCCAGCAACATGCCCAAATAGCTCACTCTCGATCATATTGGCAGGCAGGCTGCCACAGTTTATCGCCACAAACCGGTGTTCTGCGCGGCTGCTGTAACCGTGTAAGCTACGGGCAATTAAATCTTTACCCACCCCTGTTTCACCACTAATCAACACATCAACATTGATATCGCAAAGGTCAGTAATTTGCTCGCGAAGCCCAACCATTGCCACGTTGGCACCTAATAATTTTTGCTCCAGCGCATCGTCAATTTTAAGTGCCGCTTTAAGTTTGCGGTTCTCAATTAACAAACGTCGCTTTTCTAATGCACGACGAGCCGCATCAACCAACACATCGGCAGGAAACGGCTTTTCAATAAAATCATACGCCCCATCTCGCATCGCTTGCACTGCCATTGGCACATCGGCATGACCGCTAATTAAAATGACCGGGATATCCACATCTACATTAAGAATTTCATTCATTAACGACAAACCGTCCATACCTGGCATGCGAATATCACTAATAACAATGCCGTCCCAGTCAATGCCTAGCTCATCTAAAACACCCGCCGCCTCTGGAAAACTTCTGACCGCTAACCCTGCTAGCTCCAGTGACTGAGTACAGGCTTGACGCAAGTGCTTTTCATCTTCCACTAAGATAATTTCCTGCGACAGTAATGACGAGTTCAAGTGGTCTCCTTGTTCAATATAACGGTGAAACTAGCGCCACCCGCTACGTTGTTCTTAATTACAAGCTCACCGCCAAATTGATCAACGATGCCATAAGTCAGTGACAGCCCAAGGCCCATGCCCTCACCCACCGGTTTAGTGGAGTAAAACGGGTCTAACACATGCCCGATCATCGCTTCAGGAATGCCCTCCCCAGAGTCGATAATTTCTGTCGATACTTTATCAGACGCTTGTGACACTAAAATGGTTAATGACTTTTTCTCAGTGTTTTTCATAGAGTCCAGCGCGTTACCAATGATGTTGATAAACACTTGCTCCAAGCGAACCTCACC
>ENA-ORXT01003736-ORXT01003736.1-marine-metagenome-genome-assembly--contig:-NODE-3736-length-16404-cov-3.143382_pt1 | contig 16404 bp, 16 predicted proteins | sample MGYA00237868_ERZ511482 | MGnify/ENA metagenome assembly ERZ511482 | reverse complement strand
CGGCTCCGCCAAACTTGAGATTGGACTAACTGGTTATCCACTGTTTATGTTAAATGTTTTGTGAACGTTTACTTATATTTATTATGATTTATAAAATAGCTTAAAGTTTATACACGAGCTATGCAAGTTTTCGTTGCGTTGTATTACTATTCTACTTGGTTTTTTTGTACTATTTATCTTTATGGCAGTAATATCCCTTCTGCCCCTATAGGTATGACAGCAAGGTCAAAATTATCGTAGGATATATTTTAGTTAGACATTTTATTTTAGGAGACGCGTTGTGATAGAACCTCTATTGCTGGGGATTGTATTAGGTTTAGTCTTTATTACGTTGGCAGGATTGTTTTTTGCGGCTTATATGCAATACAAACGCGGTAATCAACTAGGCATAGACTAAACATTAAAGTTTATTAATATAACAAAATTAATAATAAATATGTACTAAAAACGAGGAAGGCATTAGCTTTCCTTGTCTTTTTTGAATCTATGTATCATCAGTCTTTATTTACTAGTTTGAGCAAAACTAGAGATAAAATCCAGCTTATAATCAACTATCCCTACTTGCTGAATATAAGCTTCTCTACAGTCAGCTTTAGTAACTAAATCTATTTCTAAGTAGTTTAATGGCTTAACTATCAGACGCTGCCACCATTCAATTGCAGTAATGCCAGAATCGACTTCTATGCCTTCCCAATACATTTCAGGATAAATACTATCAACTTGACTAGGTTCTAAACGGTATAGGTCTAAATGATATAAAGGCAGACGACCATCTACGTATTCATTAATCAGGGTAAAAGTAGGACTAACTATTGACTCTTCAATGTTTAATCCTTCACCAATGCCCTGAACTAAAGTTGTTTTTCCAGCACCCAAATCACCAGAAAGGAAGATTACACTACCCTTCGGTAAATATTTTCCGAGCAAGTAACCCAATCGTTGAGTTTCAGAAGAATCAGGCAAAAATATAGTTAACATTCAAAAATCCTTATGGAGTAAGAACTACAGCAAAATATAGGCTAAAAATATTTCTAGTTGTGAAAAAAGTTCATCAAACTTTTACACAATTGAAAGACACTCCACATATTTTCTTTATGTTGAGTTGGTACATTATAAATAAGCCAAGTAACTTTAAGTCGGGAATAGCAGAGTAACTCGAATTGATTAAATTCTTTTGTTTTGCTGCTCCCTTATCTCTTTAAATCACAACCAATATTCCATTGATCTCGGGAAAACTATCTACACAAAACAATTTCCCTAGTATCAAATCTTCTAACTGTTAATGTTTAGTTAGTCAAATGTTTGAGTTTGCTCGATAACATAATCAACCACATCTTCAAAGCTGTTGTTTTTCTGATATACATTTAGCTGTCGCTGTGCGCCATTTCCCTGTTCGAGTATTTTTTGTACTGAAGTAGAAATAGTTTCCCAATCGCCAAACTTTTCTAGGGCTGGACGCAAATAGTTGATAAATTGATTAACTAAGTCTTTAGCTGGAACTTGAGCTTTATCAGTAACATCAATCAAGCTCTCTGTTAAACCATAACGCGCTGCACACCATTGAGCCGCCTCAGATAATTCCGATCGCACTATATTTATTGGAGCATCATTGATTACTTCTTGATAACCTGTCCAAACCAACCCACGGACTAAACCAGTAATGGTCACCGCTTCTTCTACGGTCATGCAGATATCGGTAACGCGAAATTCGATGGTGGGAAAGTTCTCTGATAAACGAATATCCCAGTAGATGTTAGTCGCATCTTGAATTACGCCGACAGAAATTAAATCCTCAATTATGGCTTGATATTCTGACTCATCTGAAAAGCTCGGTGGCAGTCCCGTCATGGGTAATCTACTCCACATCTCGGTACGATAGCTAGCGTAGCCTGTTTTTCGACCCAGCCAAAAAGGAGAATTAGCCGAAAGTGCCAGTAATATGGGTAGCCAGATCCGAACGCGATTAATCACCTGTAAGGCGATCGCGCGATCGCTCAAGCCAATATGAACGTGATTGCCAAAAATAACTAATTCGCGAATCAGCTGTTTATATTCTGACTCTAAATTTTGATAACGAGTCTTGGGAGTGATTTTTTGTTCGCGCCAGTCAGAAAAAGGATGAGTCCCCGCAGCAGCGATCGCCTTACCTGATACTTTCGCCGCATTGATTACAGCTTGACGACAGCGAGTTAATTCTTGACGCACTTGAGATAAAGATTCACATACTACCGTAGCAATTTCGACCTGAGAGAGATACATTTCTGGCTGAATAACATCTTTTCCTAGCTCTAAATTATCTCTGATATAGCCAATTATCTGCTTTGATTTGCCGCAAAGCTCTCTCGTTTGAGGATCGATAATTTGATACTCTTCTTCCACGCCGATCGTAAATTCTTCAGATTCATTCATTTGGTTTTTATTGGGAATGATGGCTACGTATCTAAAGTTTAGTAATTTCTACGCCAAATAAAGCCAAATATCAAGATAGGATTACATATGAGATATCTTATGTTATGAATATAATCCCTAAGATAGATTTAAATTTATTCGACTAAGTTGGCTATTTGATTTTTATACTCAAATATCTAATCTTATTTTCCGCTTTATTTAATTTTAATAGCTTTTGATTATGGTCTTAATCGCAAAGGAAACCATCCAACAACAGGCAAATAGACTTCTAGAAAAATCAATTATCTACTACAAAGAGCAGGCTGTTGGAGCAGTGGCAGCAACAGACTCCGAAAGAGATGCACTAAACTACGACCAGTGTTTTATTCGCGATTTTATCCCCGCAGCTTTAGTATTTTTGCTCCAAGGTAAGACGGATATTGTCTACAACTTTTTGCTCGAAACCGTTAGTTTGCAGAAGCAAAAAAGGCGCATCGATTGCTATCAACCCCCTACAGGCTTGATGCCCGCTAGCTTCAAAGTGGAATCAAAAGGAGACAGTCAATACCTCCATGCTGATTTTGGCGACAAGGCTATTGGTCGAGTAACTCCTATCGATTCTTGTCTTTGGTGGATTATCTTACTCAGAGCTTATGTAAAAGCAACGGGGGATCGAGATTTGGCTCATAGCGATAGCTTTCAAGAAGCTCTCACCTTTATTCTAGAAATCTGTTTAGGTCCTCAGTTTGAAATGACCCCTACTCTACTTGTCCCCGATGGTGCGTGTATGATCGATCGCCCCATGGGATTAAGTGGACACCCTTTAGAAATACAGTCTTTGTTTTATATGGCTTTGCGGGCTGCCCGTGAGATGCTGGTTAAAAATAATGATGGTCAAGTTTTAACTGATAAAATTAATAACCGTTTGGGTAGTTTAAATTTTCATCTGCGGGATTATTACTGGCTAGATCTTAAAAAACTCAATCAAATTCACCGCTACGAAGCAGAGCAGTTTGGCGAGTCGGTAGTAAATAAATTCAATATCTATCCCGAATCAATACCTTCCTGGCTGACAGAATGGATGCCCGACCAAGGAGGTTATTTAGCAGGAAATTTAGGACCAGGTAAAATGGATTTTCGCTTTTTTGCTCTGGGTAACTTAACCGCAATTATGGGGTCGCTGACCACAGAAAAGCAGTCAGAGGATATATTAAACCTAATTGAGCATCGCTGGGCTGATTTGGTGGGTAAAATGCCGATGAAGCTATGTTATCCAGCCATTGAAGGCTTGACTTGGAAAATTGTTACGGGTTGCGACCCTAAAAATACTCCTTGGTCTTATCACAATGGCGGTAGCTGGCCCGTATTGTTGTGGATGATGATGGCTGCTTGTCAGAAAATGGGTCGGGAAGACTTAGCAGATAGAGCGATGGAGATCGCTGAAATATCCTTGATGGAAGATGAATGGCCTGAATATTATGATGGTAAAAATGGTCGTTTGATTGGTAAATCTTCTCGTAAATTTCAAACTTGGACAATTGCAGGATGGCTATTGGCAAAACTATTAAGAGAAAATCCCAACTGTCTCAATTATGTCTGTTTCGAAGAGGATACAGAAGCGATCGCCTGCACCATATAATTCAGCTTTTTGTGGCGACACAAAAGCCCGTTTTTATAAATCAATTGATTTTAAACCACCTAATATCAGCACCTAAACTTGAATTGCCTGTATAAATGAAATATTAGGGCGTGTCATCAATTAGAAAAAAAGAGCTAACTATCACTAACGTTCAAAAAAACTACACTTTCAACAATTCATTGATAATTAAGCGATCGCTCTTTAATAGAGTGTTAAGACTGCTTTTTTTTTCCGATTTGATGAATTTTACTCAACTAGTTCGCGAGAAGTTTACTTTTTGTTCGCTAGATTACAAAAGTCAATCTTAAAAAAATCTTCCGTTAACAAATTAAATTGTTATACAGGTTTTTTTTGTCCTAAACTGGGATATATATGAAATATGCCTAAATTAAGTTTTATTCGGGTTTACTCCCATATAAATTAATGCTTATCGCCCAATATCAAGCTCAAAAGTAGTTGGTCGTAGTCATTTCTGCGGGTTTATTCATCTAGATATATGTTGCGCTCTAAATTGATGTCGTAGCAGTATATTGCGCTGGTTATTTTAACCAACAGTCACAGTTGATTTTCGTCTTTGTTGGGCGAAAAAATCTGTGGCGACTAAATATATTTAAGTTTTTATAGGAAAAAAATTATATGGAATCTCATGGAAAATATGTTAGAGACCGCTTATCTATCTTCGTAGATGGCAATAATATGTTCTATGCTCAACAAAAAAACGGTTGGTTTTTTGACCCTAGAAGAGTATTAGAATATTTCACCAAAGATCCAACAGTAGTGTTGATTAATGCTTTTTGGTATACGGGTTTAAAGGATGCTCAAGATCAAAGAGGCTTTCGAGATGCTTTGATTAGCTTGGGCTACACAGTAAGAACTAAGATACTCAAGGAATATTATGATGATGCTTCTGGTCGCTATTCTCAAAAAGCGAATCTGGACATAGAAATTGTCGTAGATATGTTCAACACCGTAGAACAATATGACCGCGTAATTTTGTTTAGCGGTGACGGAGATTTTGAACGGGCGATAGAACTATTGCGCTCTAAAAATACTCATATTACCGTGGTTTCTACAGAGGGCATGATTGCCAGAGAACTACGCAACGCTACAGACCGCTATATAGATTTGAATGATGTAAGGGGTCATATAGAGAAAAGTGACTTTTGAATTAATAGATGATTGACCACTATTTAGAAAGCGATCGCTTTTAACGTTAAATTATTAACCTGATTTGGCCAGAAAGCGATCGCTTTTTTATTATGTTGCGTAAAGCTTGGCTTCTCAGAACCATTTGGCTAAATGATGCAGAACATGATGTTAATGTACCTACATTAACCAATTGCTTATTGAACAAGTAAAGAATTCCATTCGGGAGGTGTAGGACATTCAAAGCTCAAGATCCTCGGGGATCGCGGATGAACAAACGATAATTGATAGGCGTGAAGGTAATAACCACAATCTCCTGGGACGGGTATAGCTGCTTGCTTTTCTTTTATAGGTGCAAAAGTTCCTCCTACTATGTACAAAGGATCGCCCAAAAGAGGGTAACCTACTGCTGCCAGATGGATTCTAATTTGATGGGGACGACCAGTAAAAATGGTAGCTTCTAGCAAAGTATAATTGTCGTAACGCTGAATAACTTTGCTTTCACTATGGGCATGTTTGCCTTGAGTTGCGCCGTAGATATAGCCTAGTAATGGATGGGGAATCTTACCAATAGGCTGTTTGATAGTTAGGCGATCGCAGATGGAGTTTCCCTGCACTAGAACACGATAAACTTTATTAAGTTGGGAAATGCCTTGTTCTGTAGTATTGTGGCGCATTTGAGCCGAAAGATTAGACTTAGCTAATTGCGATCGCCCTAACAAAAGTATCCCAGATGTACCTCTGCCTAAACGATGTATGGGAGTAGGAGGATCCTGGGGATATTTTAATTTCAATTGCCCCAACAAAGTATGTTCTAGAAACCCGCCTCCTGGTATTACAGGCAAACCAGAAGGTTTATTGATTACAAGTAAGTCCGAATCTTCGTATAATATCTCAAACTTTAAAGGAACTTGGGGTTCATTCCAAGACTGACGATAATATTCAAGACTATTTCCTGCTTGAACAATTGTTTGGGGACTAGTAGTAAATTGATTGAGTAATACTCGACCAGATTCAATCCTGTCTTGCCATTGACTTTGGTTAGAGTGACGATATTTTCTGGTGTAATAACTTAGTATCGTTTGTCCCGCATCTATGGCTTTAACCTGTTCGCGGTAAATCCAACCTTGATTCATCCCTTATTTTTTATCCCTTATCCTTCATTCTTTGTCTCTTATCCCTTAAGTCATTCGCCCCAGTCTAGAAAACGTTCCATGTTGAAATAAGTTACACCATCTACTTGAGAAATAAGGGCATCGGGTTTATCCGCGCTAGAAAGCTTAACGGGCCCACTGGCAGCCCAGACACGACGGTCTAAAATTTTGAGTAATGTTTGATTGGCATCCGTACCTGGCTTAAAGGTTACGAGAAGTCCGTTAGGTAAGCAAGAACCTCCTTTATATGCTGCTACACAAAGAACAGGCAGATTATTCATTGTCTCGGCTTTAATATATTTGAGCGTTCCGTTGTTGTGGAATGTTTTGAATCGACTGGAGACTATTTGACAACGCTGTTCTGGGGAAAAAGGAGGGGGGAAAGAGCGATCCGTCCATCTAATTAAGGGGATCGAACCTCTTTCTGTGAGTACAGTTGTAGACATCTGATTGGTGTCGCAGGCGAAGCGATCCTGAACTTGAGATACGGCAGGCTTTACCTCAGTTAGGATCGCACCAGCAATTAAGCTCAGTCCAAGAATAGTCTGGGTTAATATATTTCGTTTCATGATTCTGCTCACAGATGTAGTTATGCTGTAAATATAAATATAAAAAAGTAAATAACTATATATTATTCAATTGTACTATTAGAGTATTATTTTATAAATAATCTTTAATGTTCCTTCCACTCAACTTTTTATGATTAAATATTACTCCAGAACCATTAGTTAAAGTGTCGTGGTCAACAATTTTAACCGTAATACTTTTAGCTAAATCTCTAATCTCTCTGTGATTCAAAGGCTGACTTAAGACTTGATTAGGCTTCAAAGAAAAAGCTGTAATAGAACAAGTAATAAATAGCATTGCTAATAGCTTTTTATACAAATTCATAGTTTGATATTTAGTTTTAAATTTAAAAGTTATTATAGATAGATTATGAAGCTTTATACTGGTTTTTTCAGGTTTATAATCTGGCAAACAGAATATATTTCATAAATTGCTACAATTTTAACAAAGCAAAAAGCGATCGCCTTTGTTCTTTAAATGGAGTTTATTTCTTACTTTTTGCTCCTCACCCCTTTAAACTATGTCTATTGCCGATGACCAAGATGAAGACCTACTTTTACAGCAAGATATATTAGACAGTCGCCCTTTTTCAATTGCCGAAGCTATTGGTAGAGAAGGAGGTACGTTTCTTAAAGGAGAATCTACCGTCCCCAAGTTAGTTCAGGTAATTACCGCCATTAATACGTTTGTAGATCGCAATCTCCGCGACCCTTCTGCTTCACTCCAGGCTATTCTTCATGAATGGATCAAAGTAGATCCTAGAGTTAGTAAATATAAAGAGACTCCTTTGGCAGCTTTAGAGGAAATCTTGCAATCTATTTTAGATAATCCCAATTTGCTTTATGAACTAGTCAGACAAGTAGATATAAAATGGGGTGAAATGTACGGTGAACGTCCTTATTTTCAGCAACCAGGACAGCCACCCGACCCCAGAGATGAATATACCCATGAATCTGTCAGACAAGACTTGCAAAATTTATCGATTAGATTAAAAAATCATATAAAACTTGCAAGATAATGACTCTTTATTAATAACTGATGTTACGCAGTAACTAATCTGTGACTATCAGGGACTGGGGACTGGGGACTGGGGACTGGGAAACATGTAGATCCCTAATCCCTAATAATCATCCTGGCTAACGAATCGTACGTAACATCAGTTAATAATCAGTAATCAGTAATCAGTAATCAGTAATCAGTAATCATTCTGTCAATACATCGTTAATCGCAAATTCAGAAGCAGCTAAAACAAAGACAGTAGAGGGTAAATTAGTTACTCTTGCTTGAAGTTTTTCATAGTATTCTGTGAAGTTTTCCGATGGCTCTGCCATACCTAAAAAGATTAAATCGGCATTGCGGGAAGATTGTTCGAGTATTTCATCAAAAGGACGACCTTCAGCAATTATTACCTTGGGTATAACGTCAATACGCAAATCTTTACTAAGTTCTTCTAGATTATCCTTAGCAGCAGCAGCAGCATTTTGATCGGGAACAACCAATTTTATGTAAATTCTGGCATTGCGCCAATTAATATCAGTTCTTAGTAAATATGCAAGCAATAACATTAAGCTACCGTTAGACTGCATTCCACCCCACCAGACATCAATATTGCGCCGAAAACCAAAACCTGACAATTGATTTTCATGAAAAATAACCAAATTTCTTTTACTTTCATGAATTTCGGCGATCGCATTACAAAAGCTTTCTCTGCGTTCTGCCTGTTCGCTATCTCCCATAACGATAGTATTCGGCACTAAAGGACCTAAACCGTAGGTTTCTACTAAACGTACCGCGCCTTCAAAAGGATCTGCTGCCGTAACGACTCTGACTAAAGCTTTAACTCCCCTTTTTTGCAGATATTCACGGATAGTTTTCTCCAGACTAAGCTGTTGCTTGAGGTCACGAGAACCACTAGGCAATACGCTAGAAACAGTCATGAGGCTACGATTATGGCTAAACCCGTCGGCTAATTCAATCAAAGACCAGCGTTTTCGGGGCGCACCAGATAAAACCAGAATATGAGGTCGCCAGTTTTTAGTATCGTCTTGTTCTTCTATTTGGAAAATACCTTGACTAATTAATGCCATCCACATGCCACGACGAACATCACCCCAGGTAGTCTCTAATTCTCTTCGCTGTAGCCATACATAAATACCTAAAACAATTACCGCAGCACACACGGTGGCAAAGGCATCAATTAAGAACATTACTCCTAAACAGCCAATTGCACCTAGAAGAGATAAAGACCAGTGGACTCGAAAGCTAGGGCGAAAAGAGGGACTCTGTAGAAAACCTTCAATAGCAGCCGAAACGTTTAACACCAAATAGGTTGTTAAGAAGAACATCGTTAGGATGGGCGCAATTAAGTTCAAGTCACCGACGCAGACTGCTGCGATCGCAATTGCCAAACTAACCCATGTACCGTTACGGGGTTCATCATCTTTACCGTGTCCCTTACCTAAAAAGCTAAACAAAGGAGGTAATACTCCATCTCTGGCCAGTGCCTGTAATACTCTAGGCGCGCCTAAAATACTGCCAATTGCACTACTAAGGGTTGCACCCCAAACTCCCAGTAACATAGTGAAGCCAAAGCCTCTTAGGGCAGTTTCCTGCATTACAAAGACATCTGAATCAATCAGGTTAGCAGAATCTGCTCGCATCGCCATAAAAACAGGCAGAATCATATAAATGACATAACCCGCTCCTACTGCTGCCAATGTACCCGTAGGTAAAGATTTTACGGGATCTTTTAAATCCCCTGACATATTGACCCCTGCCATAATTCCTGTAACCGCAGGAAAGAACACCGCAAACACCGTCCAGAAAGGTAGGGCTGTATCAGGTGGTGCAGACAACATCTGGGGTTCAACACCAGGCAAAGGACTACCCAGCGCAAACATTAACAAAGAAAGAACGATCGCCGCCATAATAAAATACTGGGCTTTGATCGCTACTTCAGCCGAGGTGACAGCTAAAATACCAACTAGAACAGTAATAATTAGGGCTACATAAGTCTGGTTTAAACCAAAATTCTGAAAATTGATACTTAAACCAAAAATGTCTATTTTAGCTCTGACTAAACTTTCGGCAAAACCAATGGTGTAGAGTGCTACAGAAACAGCTTGGGCAAAATAAAGGGAGATGCCCACTGCGCCACCAGTCTCAATACCGAGAGAGCGACTAATCATATAGTATGCACCACCTGCTCTGACTACTTTATCAGTAGCGATCGCACATACCGATAAAGCTGTCAGAAAAGTGATGGCAGTAGATATGGTAACAATTACTAATGTGCCAATTAATCCAGCATTGCCTACCACCCAGCCGAAGCGGAGGTACATAATGACCCCCAAGATGGTTAAAATCGAAGGAGTAAAAACGCCACCAAATGTACCCAAACCCGAAGCCTGGGGAGGCGGTGAGACAGTAGATACAGAATTAGGATCGGGGGATGATTTCACTTTTGAATAGATGCTTTTTTGATTAGAGCTTGCTTATTATTACAGATTAAAAACTATCCGTTGTGATTATACCTTCAGTTTTTGCTGGTGATGAAAGATTTAAAAAATCGGTGGTAATATAATAGTTTGAAGTTTAAATATATCCAGACAATCTAGACAAAACTAATATGACTCTGACTCAACAGCGCAAGCAAGAATTAATGACAGAATATCAAGTTCATGAAACTGATACTGGTTCTGCCGATTTACAGATTGCTGTTTTAACCGAAAGAATTAATCAGTTAACTACCCATCTAAAAGCCAACAAAAAAGATCACTCTTCTCGTCGCGGCTTGCTTAAAATGATTGGTCGTCGTAAAGGTCTTTTAGCTTATGTACAAAGAGAAGACTTTGAACGCTATCAAAAATTGATTGCTCGTCTTGGTATCCGTCGTTAAGTACTGGACAAATTCATGCCATCAGATTCTAAGCGGGGTCGATTACCATTTGAACCCCGCAATAAAAAAAATAAAAACAACAGCGATTCTGAGGAAGTTTCATCACCAAAATCAGACGCTTCAGCTAAAAAGCCCAAGCAAGTAGCCTCTGCTGCTAAGAGCAAAAAAAAGCAAAAGGCTAGCTCTAGAAATTCTCGCCAGAATTCTAATCTTTCAGCAATTCCTGATGTCGTTAGCAAACGCATGGGCAAACGGATGGCAGTATTCTGTGGTATTCCGTCTACATTAGGAATGTCGTCTCTGTTTATCTTTTATTGGCTCAAAATCAAAGATATTGTAGAGTTACCTCCTTATGCTGCCTTTGCTGTTTCCTTCGGGTTTTTAGGTTTAGGCGTTTTGGGCTTGAGCTATGGTCTTTTTTCTGCCTGTTGGGACGAGGATCGCGCAGGTACTCTTATGGGTTTTGATGAGTTCAAGGTCAATTTGGGAAGAACTAAAGATGCTTGGAAGGCATCAAAAGAAGCAAATGGCTGATTGATAGTGGATAATTGAAGATTATTATCAGTAGGATAAATATAGCGATCTCGTCCATCGATTAGCTACCCAAATATTTAGGTTTGAGAGGTTTTTCTTTTACTTGATTCTCTATAACTTCTAAGCGGTAAGCCATAGCTGTTGGACGAGAAGAAACAATGTTGCTTAGGTGATTACGCTGTCGCGTACCCTTCGGATCGCCAACAAAGTGTAAAGCAACTCCATCATCAGTGGCATAACCGTCGCTTATTAGTCCCTGGGATAATAACTGATGATAAGCAGGTCTTCTCTTTGCTTCACCATTATAGTGAGGACAATTACTACCAGGGAGAAAGCCAAGACATTTTAAAGGCGTATATTTTCCTGGTATGGAATCTGTTAATCCTTCTTCAAACCAACAGATAGAACCCGCACTTAAGCCACATAAAATTACACCTTGTGACCAAGCTTCTCGAAGAATATCATCTAGTTCCCATTCTTTCCACAGGGCAATTAGGCTTTTGGTATTTCCTCCACCCACATAAATAATATCTTGTTCGAGAATAAAGCTTTTTAGATCGGCAGTATGGGGTTTAAACAAGGATAAATGAGATAGTGTGGCAGGTCTAGGTGTAAAATGCTGATAAAATCTGGCAATATACTCTTCAGAATCTCCGCTAGCTGTAGCCAGAAAACAAACTTTAGGTTCTTTTTTGTTAGACAAATTATAAATGTACCAATCCAACAAAGGATTATCTGGTTCCATTCCCCATCCTCCTCCACCCATAGCGACTATATGTCTTGGGAGTGATTGTTCTAACATTATCTAAGTACCTGTAATTTTTAGCTTGCAATTGATATATCAAACACATTCAAGATAACAATTACGATCGCCTTGCTCCATTTTGTAAAAAAATTTACTAATATTATTGATAGAGTAATCTACTCAAACAATAGGGGTTATTAAACATGATTGTAGTAATGAAAGTCGGTTCTCCAGAGCAAGAAATTCAGAGAATAGAAGCAGAATTACAGGAATGGGGACTAACGCCCGAAAAGATTGTCGGCAAACATAAAATCGTCATGGGTTTAGTAGGAGAAACAGCATCTCTAGATCCTATGCAGCTTAAAGAAATTAGCCCTTGGATTGAAAACGTCTTACGGGTAGAAAAACCCTATAAGAAAACTAGCCTAGATTATCGCAATGGCGAACACAGCAACGTCACTGTATCTACTCCTAGTGGTGATGTTACCTTCGGACAAAATCATCCTGTAGTGGTCATTTCTGGCCCCTGCTCGGTAGAAAATGAAGAGATGATTATTGAGACAGCCAAGGCAGTAAAGGCTGCTGGAGCGAGTTTTTTGCGGGGTGGGGCATATAAACCCCGTACAAGCCCCTATTCTTTTCAAGGTCATGGAGAAAGTGCTTTAGAATTATTAGCTGCTGCCAGAGACGCTAGCGGATTAGGAATTATCACCGAGGTAATGGATACTGCCGATGTGGAGAAAGTGTCGGAAGTGGCAGACATTGTGCAAGTAGGGGCGAGAAACATGCAAAACTTCCCTTTACTTAAAAAAGTAGGCGCACAGGATAAACCAGTCTTTCTTAAGCGGGGGATGTCGGCAACTATTGATGATTGGTTAATGGCAGCAGAATATATTTTGGCTGCGGGTAATTCCAACGTGATTTTATGCGAGCGCGGTATTCGTACTTTTGACCGCAAATATGTCCGTAATACTATAGATTTGGCAGTAATACCCGTCCTACGTTCGTTAACTCACTTACCCATCGCCATCGATCCTAGTCATGGTACGGGAGTAGCTAAATATGTCTTGCCCATGGCAAAAGCTGCGATCGCAGCGGGAACAGATTCTTTGATGATTGAAGTTCACCCCAATCCTGCAAAAGCTCTTTCTGATGGACCTCAATCTTTAACTTTTAAAGATTTTGAGCATTTAATGGGAGAATTAAGCGTGATGGGTAATGCTGTTGGTCGTTGGTCAAAATCGACCGTAAGCATTTAATAATTACTAATTTTCGACAGATAATTATGAAAGATACGCCAAATGAACCCTCTTCCAATGCCAATTCTGAACTAGAATTATCCCAGCAAAAAGCAACTCCTCTGCGCTGTTTGTTTGCTTCATTTTTCTCAGGAGCGATCGCTTATTGTTCGTATTTGCTACTCAACTCTATAGTGCAAACCTACGCAACTAAAGCGGTGACTTCTAATAATCCCATAGTCATTAATTTGACTGCTGCGGTAAGAACTATGGTGATGGGCATTGTAGCATTGGGAACGGGAGTTTTTGGTGTAGTTGCGATCGGTATCTTTCTTTTAGGAATTCAATTAACATTGCAAAGCTTCAAAAAGGCATGAACTAAAAGTTTGAAAAATGGATTGTTGAATTCAAGTATTAATAGTGTTTTTGTGAAAAAATACTAAGTAAAGTAAGATAATGTCGTCATAATTATTATTTGTCTATTCAGTAAATCAATGTGGAAATACTGAATACAACAATAAGAAATATAGTAATTCTTCTCTACTGAAAATATATATTGTCGGTTAAAACAGATTTGTCAACATTTGATGACTAAATAAACTTGAGAACAAATTAATAGAAGTAGTTCAAAGAAAAGTTTTTAAAGATTATCCGTAATTTAAGTCATCAGAAAAAAGCTGTTGAGTACTATCTCAACTCTGTTTATATATGTTTTCCTCTATCTTTCAGTCTAAAATAAATTCTTCAAATAAGAAGTCAAGATCGACTGTATTTCATTTTTCTCCCTATTGGATAGCCTGCATTCCTCTAGTTGCAATTATTCTAATCACTTGGAATACAGCAGCAATGGCTCAAGATGCTCAACCTTTAACTTTAGAAGGCGTTCAAGGCGCATTGAATTCAACTTGGATCTTAGCAGCAGCAATTCTAGTTATCTTTATGAATGCAGGATTTGCGATGCTAGAGGCAGGATTTTGCCGTCGTAAGAACGTAGTTAATGTTCTATCCAAAAACTTACTAGTATTTGCCCTAACCACCGTGGCATTTTGGTCAATCGGTTTTGCCATCATGTTTAGTGGTGTTGATAGTCCTTTTGCGGGCAATGAAGGCTTTTTCTTGAGTGCCAGGAGTCCTGCTACATATGGGCTAGAAGCTTATCCCAAAGGATTGCCTGTGTCTGTTTTCTTTTTATATCAGGCTGCATTTGCTGGTACTGCTGCGACAATTGTATCGGGTGCAGTGGCGGAGAGAATTCAATTTGTTAGTTATGCAATGTTTAGTCTATTGTTAACTGCGATCGCTTATCCTATTGTTGGGCATTGGGTTTTTACCGAAAATGGCTGGCTGGCTGCTCAAGGATTTCACGATTTTGCTGGTTCAACCGTGGTTCACTCCGTGGGGGGATGGGCTGCTTTAATCGGTGCGATAATTCTTGGTCCTAGAAAAGGCAAATACCAAGAAGATGGTCGAGCCAACCCCATGCCTGGTCATAATATGAGTTTAGCTACTTTGGGATGCTTCATTCTCTGGATTGGTTGGTTTGGCTTCAATGGTGGTTCAGAACTTGCTGCTAACGAAGCAGTTCCCTTCGTTGTCCTTAATAGTAACCTTGCTGCAATGGCTGGTGCTTTGACTGCCACCCTTACTAGTTGGCTAAAAGACGATCAGCCTGACCTATCGATGATGATTAACGGTATTTTAGCAGGTTTCGTTAGTGTCACAGCAGGTTGCTATGTGGTGGACTATTTTGGCGCAGTAATTGTTGGCTCAATTGGCGGGATCTTGGTAGTATTCGCCACATCCATTTTAGAAAGCCTCAAAATTGATGACCCTGTAGGAGCAGTCCCAGTACATTTAGTTTGCGGTATCTGGGGAACTTTAGCTGTAGGTTTGTTTGCCAATCCTAAAAACATACTACAGAAAGGTTTAGACAATCCTATATCTGGATTAGTCTATAGCGGTAAATTAGACCAAATAATAGCTCAAATGACAGGAATTTTGGCAGTAGGGGCATTTATAGTTATCTTCAGTGCTGCTGCTTGGTTTTTCGTCAAATTAGTTTTTGGTTTGAGAGTGCCTGAAAAAGCAGAATTAGATGGCTTGGATATCAGCGAACATGGTATGGAAGCTTATCACGGTTTTGTAAATGAAACTGAGATATTTGGTAATAGTGTCAATTCTGATGCTTGAAGCAGCTATAAGCTGCAGGCTCTAAGCCAATATCGTCACACCCCTGTTGATCAACAGGGTTTTTTTATGGTTGAGTTCTGGTAGATATTTCACTGTTTAGATGATTGGTTTATGCCAAACTACCGAATAACGCCAAAACAAATGTCTTCTCACTCTTGCTCCATTCAACGAGTTTTGATAAATTTCCTGTGCTTGAGACAAATTCAAATATTTATCAGTCCGAAGATGTTCCTTCATCGCTTCTGCTGCTTCGATAGAAATTTCAAACTGTCTATTTTTAGTTTTAAGAAACCACCAATTGAGAGGAACAGCAATACAGTCATATAAAGTATCTTTGATATTTTGATGTTCCAGTAAGTCTAGAATTATCAGCACACCTCCAGGTTTTAAAGTAGCTTTTAATTTTGGCAGTAAATCTTCTAAAGATAAATGATGGACGGTGGCGATAGAGACAAGTGCGTCAAAAGATTCTGAAGGAAATTTCCATGTGGAAATATCAGCAACTTGATAATCAATATTGTTAAAATGCTTCGATCTCTGCCTCGCTATCTCGATACTTTTGGGAGACAAATCTATTGCCAAAACTCGATCGCTTTGTTTGGCTAAACAACGAGAGAACTTACCTACGCCGCAACCAAGGTCAAGAATTTCTTTACTGTAATTAGGTAGCTGCTTGAGTAAGAATTGGTGATAGTGGTTATTATGATCCCACTCATCTCGATCGCATAGAGCCAGGCGATCGAAATCATGCTGAATTTTCTGGGTTATATTTTGGTTCATGTTAAAAGAACTAGATATCGCCAGCTTTATCGTTCGGTAATGGGTGTGACTTCTCCTACATCTGTACCCGTAGGGTCAGTGTAGGAGAAGTCACTAATTACTCAAGCTAAAAAAACAGAAGAAAG
>ENA-ORXT01003735-ORXT01003735.1-marine-metagenome-genome-assembly--contig:-NODE-3735-length-16410-cov-32.079042_pt1 | contig 16410 bp, 10 predicted proteins | sample MGYA00237868_ERZ511482 | MGnify/ENA metagenome assembly ERZ511482 | reverse complement strand
TGTGCGGCTTTCAAAAAATCCTTAGACAAAAAAAATACTTCGCATTATGGGACATCTTATTTAATTTCTTTCACTTATTAAGCTGCAAAGCAAACGTAGTCTGAACATTAGACTTTATTTAGTTTTTTTATTGAAAAGCCCAAAGTGCAACATTCATCAAAGCACCTCCCTGACGGTTGATAGCTGCATCAAGATTGTCGGCATTTGTTTCTGATTCCGAAATCGGATAGATGTAGCGTTTTGGAATAGCACCGCCTGGGTTGAGACCATTATCGCCTGTTGGTGAAGGTGTCAAACTTGGGTAGCCTGTTCTGCGGTAGTTTGCCCACGATTGGTGGAAAGCCTGACCGTAGTAAGCTGTGTATGCTTCACTAATGATGGTTTCATGCTTGTTAGAAGAAGCATCATAAGCAGCATCTAAGGCAGCGATATAGTCTGTACCATCAATGCTGAGGTGTGCCATATTGGTGGTAACAGCTGCCAATAAAGCAGTTTTGGCAGCATCATCATTGCCAGCCATCAATTCCAATTCGGCTTCGATGAATTGCAATTCTTCCAAAGAAATCAATGGAATAGTTGAGTTGTTTTGTGCCCAGTAAAGTATCCCATCATTGCCATCATCAAAGTACAGATAATCATCACCACTAGATTTCATGTAAGCACTTTGACGTGGGTCATTAGCTGCTTCCATTTTTGCTGCAAAACGACTATCAATTATCAACGTATTTGGTCTTTCTGTACCAAATTTAGCCAATGGATTATTGTCCGTTTGAGCAGTACCCCAAGTCAATTCAGGTTGAGCATCAGTAGATTGGAAAGCACTATTTCTAATAATATCCAAAATAGTGGTAGCAGCGCTCGGATTACGCTTGATGGTTTGCATCAAGTAACGTGCTTTGAGGGCTTGTGCCGTAGCTATCCACGCAGCAGTATCGCCGCGATAAATTAGGTCATCAGAACCTGGTGTAATCAAGCCGCCATCTTGCGATAGGTCGCTCATAGCTTCGTCGAGAAGTGATTGTACGTTTGAATATATCTGCTCTTGTGTATCATACGAAGGCTTCAAATTATCAAGTCCTTGTAGTGCATCAGAGAAAGGGATATCGCCAAAGTAAGAAGTCGCATCAGCATATCCGATTGCCAATAAGATTTTGGCAATACCAGCATAGTGTGGTGCATTTTCAACAGCCGCTTTATCTATCATCAATTGCGCACTACGAAGGCTACCTGCATACAAGCCGGTTCTCCAGTAGTTGTTGAATGTAACATCAGGAAGTACATAATCAGTATATGCAACTTGCTGGGCGTCAAAGCCTTCAAATTGTTGCATAATAATACCTGCAACACGGGGAGGCTCTGCACCTTGGTTAAAAATGGTTTGTGTGATTGTCCCCGGCAATATGAGGCTGAGTTCCACGTCCGTTGGTCGAGTAGGGTCGATATTGATTTCTTCCAAGCTTTCGCAAGCGGAGAAAATAAGCAAACCTACCAACAATATAGATTTTATAATATTATTCATTTTATCAAGTTGAAGTTTAAGTTTATAATAGATTTAAACTTAATTTTTGATTTTTAATTAAGTACACTGTTTTATAAATTTATTTACATTTTTTGACGTTTATTTTGAAATGAATCGAATCAAAAATGACGCGAATACTCACTGTATTTAAGGATTTTTTGGTGAAGAGTCATTTTAAAAGAAATACTCAAAAAAGTAAATAAATTTGTGAAACAGTGTATTAAGGAACGACGCAAAAATAAATTCAGATTTTGACTTGTTCTTTTTCTCTTTTTCTGTCCCAATAGCTATCGGGATAAAACTCGTTATACGCAGTTTTTACGCTTTAAAAAGGAAAAAAATAACGACGTCAAAAAACTTAATTTATTTATCCCTCGTTCTTAAAATGTAGCTCTCAATGCTATGTTATAGCTTTTGGTGTTTGGCATATTAAAATATTCCAAACCAATACCGTTTGAAGCACCTGTCAAATTCGTTTCAGGGTCAATGCCCGGAAAGTCAGTTGTCAACCAAAGGTTTCTACCTGTCAAGGTCAATGAAAGGTTTTCAAATGGCAATCCTTCTGTCATTTTTGAAGGTACATCATAGCCTATTGAAAGTTCTCTCAAACGAATCCATGAGGTATCATAAATACTTGCTTCGCTTAAGCCTCCAAATCCGTAACGTACCCAGTAGTTGGCACCCAAGCCATCATTGGCACTTGCCAAAGCAACCGCAGTGTTGTTAGGTGTACCTTCTTCGGTCACTCCTTCAAAAACAACAATTTCATCACGCTTTTCGCCTGTCAATTCAGAAACACCGAAGTAGTTCATGATACCACAAGTACCACACCACATATCACCACCTTTGCGGATATCGAGCAATGCGCCGATTCTCAAGCCGTCCATGATGGTAAACGTATTACGCAGACCTGCTGTCCAATCTGGATTTGGATCACCGTAAACTTGTGTACCCGTAGCCTGTAAGGGCCAACCGCTCGCACCGATAATGAGTTCACCATCATCATTGCGTTGATACCCCGAACCGAAGATAGCACCATAAGGCTCCCCAACTACTACACGAGAAGAAGTAGAAGTAAAACCAGCCAGGAAGATATTTTCAACACCATCAGCAAGTTTTTCTACTGTATTTTCGATTTGCGTAAAATTCAAATCAATATCCCAACGGAAAGCGTTGTTTCTCAATTTGACCGGTGTACCATAAGCTACAATCTCGATACCTTTACTACTGATAACACCAGCATTTTGAACAATACTCGTGTATCCTGTTGTTGCAGGTAATTGTACCGCAATGATTTGGTCTTTAGATTCTTGGTCGAAGTAAGTAAAGTCAAAGCCTAAACGGTCTTTAAAGAATTTAAATTCTGCTCCCAACTCAAGCGTGGTAGTGGTTTCAGGAGTGATATTGGGGTTACCCAATTGCTCATCACGCTCAAATCCACTGACTGAAAATGCAGGAAATTCTATTCCACCAATAAAACCATCACCACCAGAGAATGCCGGATTGAAGTAATTGATAGTAGAATAAATGAAGGCATCGTTACCTACTTTACCATAAGAAGCTCTCAATTTACCGTATTGTAAGAAACTGTTGTTTGGCAAATCCAATAACTCTGTAAATGCAAAACCCATACTTGCAGAGTAAGATTGAAAAGCATTATTGTCCACAGGCAGTGTAGAAGACCAGTCATTACGACCTGTTAGGTTCAAGAATAAGTAATCAGAATAACTCAAATCCGCTGTAGCAAAAGCTGCAATAATTCTTTTTCGCCCAAAACTTTCACCAGTAGTTACATCGATGGCATTGCTGATGTGGTAAAAATCGCTTACCGCGAGTGTTGTACCATCTGAAAACTGGGTCGCCGAACGTGAATCAAACAAGTTTTGACCAAGTGTAACACTTACTCCAAATTTGTCAGAAATCTGTGGCGAGAGTGTCAATAGAAGATCAGAGTTCAAGTCGCGATTTTCTTGGAACGACTGCGAAACCGCACCCGGACTTCTTCCCGGATTGATGTCGAAGGCATTGTTACGACGGTCAGTATAGTGGTCAAGACCTATTTTATAACTCATTCTAGCCCAATCCGTGAATTGGTAAGATGCCGAAGCGTAACCAATAATACGATTTACATTATCTCTAAATGGGTTTTTATTGGCAGTCCAATATGGATTGTCATAAACACCTGCACGGTAAGAACGCTGCGAGCCATCAGGATTGACATAAGTATCTACATCATCGGCAGCATCTCTACCTTCTTTTCCGTTGCCATTGTCAAATGTAGGTGTAGTACGCAACAAACCAAGCATTACACCCTGAATGTTAGAACCTCTTTGAATGCGATTACCGCCTGAATTAATATAGTTTGCAGAGAGTCCAATGTCAAGTTTATCTGTTATCTTCGAATTGGTTGTCAATTTGAATGTATTTCTCTCGAAAGTCGCATTAGGTACGATACCATTTGAAGACAAGCGACCACCTGAAATATAGTAAGTATTCTTATCCGAACCACCTTGTACAGAGACATTCAAATCGTAAGTATTACCTGTATCGAAAAAGGTAAATGGATCATATGCCTGAGCAGCCTGACCATTACCTGTACCTTCTGGTACTAAGCTACCATTTGAGTTGAAAAAGTAGTCAGAATTACCGTCATACTCCAATGATGATATTGCAGGACCCCAACTAAAACCTTCCGTGGTTTCAGGTCCACGGTAGATATTGACACCACCTGAAGGACGCCCCTGTGCAAATTCACTTTGACGATTAGGCAATTTATTGACTTGGTCAATAGAGTAAGCAGCCGAAACGGTCACTCTTGCATCACCAGATACTCCTTTTTTGGTCGTAATGATAACTGCACCGTTGGCAGCACGTACACCATAAAGGGCAGTTGCGGCAGCACCTTTGAGTATGGTCATATCTTCGATATCATTCGGATTGATATCAATGGCACGGTTAGATTGGTCTACACCATCTACATCGTTGCCCGACTCACTATTGCTGATAGGTACACCATCTACAACAAATAGAGGGTCGTTGCCACCGTTGATAGAAGTACTACCGCGTATGCGAATGTTTGCGGAAGCCCCCGGTGAACCCGAAGAGCTACCTACTGTGACACCTGCTACTTTGGAGCTGAGTGCTGTTACAAGGTTGGTTTCTCTCGAACCCAAGATTTCGTCGGAATCTACATTTTGCGCCGAATAACCGAGCGAACGTCTATTGGCTTCAAGCCCTACGGCAGTAACGATGACTTCGTCAAGGAGTTCTCCTTCTGACATCGTAAAATTAAGGCTATTGGAGTCACTCAATGCCAATTTCATATCGCCATACCCTGTGTAAGCTACGACGAGAGTAGTTCCACCTTCCGGTACTTTGAGTGTGTAATTGCCATCAATATCTGTAGTAGTACCCACGGTAGTACCTTCTACAAATACGTTGGCAAACGGCAATGGTGAGCCGCTTTCATCTGTCACGGTTCCTGAAACGGTGCGCTGTGCAAAAGCTATACTTATGCACATGAGCATCATTGCAAAAACTAAAGTAAGATGTTTCATACGTTATTAAATTGATTTTTGATTAAGAAATTAAGACTTTATAATTATATAACATTTAGTTCTTATATGTCTTAGTATCAAGAACAAAATAAATGTATATTCTCAACTTGTTCTTTTTCTTATATGTTAAATCTCCCTTACGTAGCTCGGCTATGCATGTCAAATTTAGCCAAACATATAAAAAAAATAACTTCTTCATTTGGGGTAGATTATTTTCTTCCTCTTCCCTAAGATGTCCCATAATGCGAAGTATTTTTTTTCCTCCCTAATCACAAATATGGCTACCTTATTTTTCATTGACCATCAAAAATAAGGCTTTCTTTTGATTTTATTAACTTTTCATTAACTAATTAATAATAAAAGTTTGGAAAACGGTGAGTAAGTGACATAAAAAACGGCTATCGGAAAACCCAATAGCCGTCTATTTTTCTTCAAAAATGTTTTGAAATTAGCAATTACAACAATTATTTTGCTGCAAATTAACATTTCTATCTACATCTCGCTGTGGAAGGGGCCAAACAGCATCGCAAGCATCGTAACCAATTGGTCCGAGTACTTCCTCTGCCTTACCACGACGACGCAAATCAATCAAACGTTGAGGTCCTTCAAAGGCAAACTCTGTAAAACGTTCTTTCAAAATAGTATCTACGTAGTTGTCCGCATCCAATGTAATTTCAGCTAATCCAGCGCGAGTTCTGACTTGATTGAAGTAGGTGCTTGCTGTGTCAAAATCACCTTGTTCGGCAGCAGCTTCGGCAGCGATTAAGACCATTTCAGCATGGCGGATAAAATAAATCGGGTCAGTTGCAACACCGGCATTAGCTGCTTCAAAACTTGGATATTTCAAACCATAAGGCAGCGTAAATGAACTTGAATCAATCGTAGCTGCGAATCGAGCATCACCTGGCTCAAAGGCAGCTATCAATGCAGTACTAGGACCAATGGAATATCTACCGCCCAAATCGTCAGTGCCATAAAAGAAACCTAATGAGTTACCATCATTTGTAGTGAAATTAAGCGAATAAATTTGGTCGCTGAGATAAGGCACGGTCGTCAGGTCAAATCCTGCACCCAGTACGCTTTCAGCTTTTGATTGTGCTTCTGCCCAATTGCCCTGATACAAGGCAACGCGCGCCAATAAAGCATTTGCGGATTGCTGGCTCGCTCTAAAAGTGGAGTTGGGAGCAGTGAGATTCGTCACAGCATCATTGAGGTCTGTTTTGATTTGGTTGTAAATTTCGTCTTTTGAACTAATCACTACATTCAATACGTCTCCGACATCTACAGTTGGGACGAGTACAAGCGGAACATCCTGCCAGAGTGTAACCAGATGTAGATAACACATGGCGCGAAGAAATTTTGCTTCAGCTACAATGTTATTTTTTTCGGCATCCGTGAAGCCGTCTTCGCTCACGCCCGGTACGAGCGCGATGACGTTATTGCCAACATTGATGACTTCATACAAGTCCGAAAACACAGTAGCCATCGTACTATTAGCAGGAAAAACGTTCAAGTTGCCAAATTCCAGACGAGTCGGAAATGTACCCGTAGCATTGGCTTCGTCAGAGAAAAATTGTGGCAATGCCAACCATCCGTCGAAGACCAAATCAGCATCTTGCACTTCACTATATACACCATTGAGGGCAGCTTTTGCAGAGGCCTCGGTGGTGATGGCAGTTTCAGTCGGAATAGAATTGATGGGAGATATATCTTCCAAATCTGCACACGAAAATAGACTAAGTGATATAGTCGCAATTAGTATTAAAAAATTATTTATTTTCATAATTATGTTTTATAATTGTTTGATTGTAAAATTGTGTTATTTCACAATATCATACAATCAAAACATTGAGATAATTAAAATATATTAGTTCATTCTTCTTTGTACTATGCTTTTCGTTCGTCAGGTAAGAGCATGTTTTTTATATCATAATTAGCATTTACATAAATAAAAATACGTTTGTAATTATTTGATTTTTACATTGAAGAACAAACGTGACTAGTCTGATATTTTAAAAACATTTAACGAGTTGACTTAGAACGAAGTACAAACAATAAAGTCAGAATCCAACATTAATCCCGAACACTAGTGAACGTGCTTGTGGGAAGGTTAAGAAATCAGTACCGAGTGCGGTGTTGCTACCATCAAAAATATTGACTTCGGGGTCGAAGCCTGAATATTTTGTAAAGGTCAATAGGTTAAAACTACTCATGTAAATTCTCGCTCTACGAACACCGATATTTTCAGTAACATCTGTCGGAAGTGTGTAGCCCAATGTGAGGGTTTTGAGGCGAATATAATCGCCATCTTCTACAAAGCGGTCAGAATTTCGGCGGTTGTTGTTCGGGTCATCTCTAATGAGGCGTGGAATATCTGTTTGATCGCCATCTTGTTGCCATCTGTTTTCCCAAGCATTGCGTGAGGGCGCGAATACGCTGTTCATCCCTTCTGTAAATGCAAGGTTGTTGTTATAGATTTGGAAGCCTGTGGCAAATTGGAAGAAGAAGTTGAGGTCAACGCCGTAGAAATTGAGTTGATTTCTAATTCCTCCCGTAAAATCAGGCAATGCCTTGCCGATGTACGTTCTGTCGTCATCATTGATAATGTTGTCGGGTCCGAGATCGTCGGCAGTACCCAAAATATTATCCTCGCCTGCGCCGCCTCCGATGTCTTGGAATCGAATATCGCCGGGCGAGGCAGTGGCTTGGGTAGCATGGGCGTCAATTTCTCCTTGATTTTGGAAAATGCCGTCAGTGACGTGTCCGAAGAAGCTACCAAGTGGGCGTCCTTCTGCAATTCTATTGGCAAAACCTGCGTCAAAAGGAATCCCATCTACAAGTGTGACCACTTCATTTTTCAAATAGCCTACTGTCAGTGTAGTGGACCATGAGAAGTTATCTTTCTGAATATTGGTAGAGTTCAGCGATAAATCTACTCCGGTGTTTTTCATTTCACCGACATTCTGCAAAACAGTTGTGAAACCTGAAGTCGTTGGAATGGGTTTGTCCAATAACAAATCTTCGGTATTCTTGATGTAGTAGTCAACACTACCTCCAAATCTGCCGTTCAAAATACTGAAATCCAAACCTACATTTGTTTGAGTCGTTGTTTCCCATTTCAGATCAGGATTACCCAGTTGAGATGGTCGAGTGCCGGGTATGTCTTGATAATTCGCGCCACCTCCATACAATTGGAGGGAGGCAAAATTGCCAAAAGTATTATTACCTGTTTGTCCCCATCCTACACGGAGTTTGAGGAGGTCAAAGGCACCGCCTTTCATGAAGTTTTCTTCCGAGATATTCCATCCTGTGGATACACCGGGGAAAAAGCCCCACTTGTTGTTGATAAATCTAGACGAACCATCGGCACGGAAAGTACCTGCTAAATAGTATTTGTTGGAAAAATTATAATTGAAGCTCCCGAAGTAGGATTGGATATTATCTCCTGTAAAGCCACCATTGGTCGTAACAGGCGTAGCTCCTGAAGAAAGTCCGGTAAACTCATCCGTTGGAAAATCTACTGTTTCAGTATAAGTGCTGTTAATTACATCCTCCTGAAAACTTGCTCCTGCAACAATTTGGACATTATTTCTAGCGAAGGATTTATTGAAAATTAAAGTATTTTCATTGATAAATCGTTCGTTTTTGATGCCTGCATCTATGCGGCGTCCGGTAGCAGAAGATTGGAGGGTACGTGGTTCGTAGATTCTTTCATTTGAGTCAATAAAATCCGTACCCAAGGAAGATTTTAAGGTCAAGAAATCTGTGATATTCCACTTGCCGAATACACTGCCTGTAAATCGTCCTCTGATGATATTATTTTGATAATCCGTCACCGCAGCAACTGCATTTTCAATACCAAAAGCAGAACCCCAACTTCCATCGTCATTTCTGATAGGAACGGCAGGAGGAATAAGCAGAGAAGCACCAAGTACACCATAAATATTGTTGTCATTTTGCACTTGGTCGGTGTTTGAGCGATTGTAGCCCATGTTCATACCGAAGCTCAATTTTTCAGAAATCAGGTGATCCACATTCAAACGCCCAGAGAAACGCTCAAAGCCTGAACTTTTGATAATGCCCATTTCATCTTTCAAACCCAAAGAAGCATATATCTTGGTCGTCTCTGAACCACCGGAAATACCAACGCTGTATTCTTGCTGTGGTGCAGTTTGGAATACTTCATCTTGCCAGACAGAGTTCGCGTTGCCGATAGGTCCGATTAGATTGTCTTGTACCGCTTGCCACGAACGCTCCAAACCGAGTTGGTCGAGTAGTGGTCCCCATAATTCGACAGAGTATTGCTGGTATTCATCACCTGTAATCGCGTCGATTTTTTGTGGCAGCCAAGCATTTCCATAGGCTGCATTGAGGTTAACTTTTGTTTCGCCTGCTTTACCGCGCTTAGTCGTAATGAGGACAACGCCATTGGCAGCTCGCGAACCGTACATGGCAGCTGTAGAGGCATCTTTGAGGACTTCGATGGATTGGATGTCGTCCGGATTGAGGTCGGAGATAACAGAAAGATTACTTCCACCGATATCAGCTTGTGAAAAATCAAAATTGTCGCCGGAAATAATCGGTACACCATCTACGACATAAAGCGGTTGATTGGAGGCAGAAATGGAGGTTCTACCTCGCACGTTTACATCAATACCGCCACCGGGTTTACCAGAGTTTTTAGTAACATTGACGCCTGCCGCCGTTCCCTGCAAAGCAGTTTCGAGGCTCGGAAGCGGTACATCTTCGATATCTTCGGCTGATATGGAAGATACTGCTCCGGTGATGTCTTTCCGCTTTTGCGGCGCATAACCTATCAGGGTGACGGTTTCGAGAGAAACTCCCGGAATAAGGCTCGCGCTGATGTCTCCTTCATCGCCGATGGCCTGTTTGTAATCTTGATACCCAACATAGGATATCACAAGATTACCGCCTTCAGCTGGCGCTTCGAGTGTGTAATTGCCGTCAATATCGGTGGTAGTACCGATAGTCGTTCCTTCAATAGAAACGTTGACGAATGGCAAAGACTCACCATTTTCATCTGTGATTGTTCCCGTAACAGTACGCTGCGCCATGACTGTAGTAAAGCCTGCCAGCAATATTGCGAAAACTAATAAAAAATGTTTCATACGTTTAATAGATTGATTCTTGTTGAAAGAAATTAAATAAATTGTTTCATAATGCGCCGTAATCTTTCTTCTAAGTATCTACTGAAATAAGGATTTTTTTAGTTCAATTTATGAAAATTAAATTTTTTATATTATTTAAATTTAAACAAATACAAAAATTTAATATTATAATTTAATTAAAAAATTCCTTTTTAGTGAAGCCTTTTAAAAAAGTCATTGCATCTCGGCTGAGCCGAGACGGAATTATTTTTGTGCTTTTTAGAAGGAGAAAGAACAAGCATAATGGCACAAGTTATTTATTTTCTTTCGTTTGGTTAAAAAATAAGATTAAAAGTAGTCCATTTGTTCTTTTTCCTTTATATTTTACCAAATTCTCCTTATCCCGAATGCTTTCGGGATAAGGAGAATTTATTGAAACATATAAGAAAAAGAACAAGTCAGACGGGTAGGTTATTTCTTTCGCCTTTCCTAAATTGCCTTTTAAACAGAAAGCTGCCTATCCTTCAATAAAATGATGGAACTATTATAAAAAAGTTTGTGTTGGTAAGTCGAGACGAAATAATCTTTTTTGAGGCTTACGATGAGCCAAATTACAACATTTAAATACTTAATGCAAGTACTCAAACAAACTTTATAGCAAATTAGCAATAAAAGTGTTATAATTTTCTTAATTACAAAAAAGGCTCAAATGGTTGATTGTTAAGTATTTAAGTTATTTTTAAGTAAAAATTGAAAGTTGACAAATTTTTATGTGTTAAAATGTCAAGTCAATACGCCCAAGTCAGATAAATTGCCCCCCAAGTGAAGCCACCGCCAAATGCAGTAAGTACGATTTTATCGCCTTTTTTGAATTTATCTTCCCATTCCCACAAGCAAAGTGGAATAGTACCGCTTGTCGTATTTCCGTATTTTTCAATATTGATGACTACCTTTTCGGGCTTTATGCTAACCATACTTCCTACTGCGCTCAAAATACGCTTATTAGCTTGATGCGGTACAAGCCAATCCAAACTTTCAACATCAAGGTCATTTCTTTTGAGTACCGCTTTGATAGCCGAAGACATGCTCTTCACCGCCGCCTTAAATACCGGCGCGCCATCCTGAAATACATAATGCTCCTTTGCTGCCACTGTTTCTGCTGTAGCCGGATGCACCGAACCACCTGCTTTTTGGTGCAAATATGCTCGTCCCGAACCATCGCTGTACAAAGCCGAATCGTGTATAGCATCTTCATCTTTAGCCGCTTCGAGCAACACTGCGCCACCACCATCGCCAAAAATGATACAAGTCCGCCTGTCTTCATAATCAATAATCGAAGACATTTTGTCCGCTCCTACTACGATTATCTTTTTGTGTGTGCCTGATTCTATGAATTTCGCCGCCGTTGTGAGTGCAAATATAAAGCCCGAACACGCTGCATTGAGGTCAAAACCAAAAGCATTGATCGCGCCTATTTTGTCACAAATTACATTAGCTGTCGCCGGAAATTGCATGTCGGGTGTCGTCGTAGCACAGAGTAAAAAATCAATTTCTTTGGCATCTGTTCCGGTCTTTTCTAATAAACCCTTGACCGCCTCCACGCCGATGTCGGAAGTTCCCAAACCCTCTCCTTTCAAGATTCGGCGTTCTTTGATACCCGTACGCGAAACTATCCACTCATCGTTGGTATCAACTATCTTTTCGAGTTTGGCATTCGTCAATCTAAATTCAGGTACCCATGCGTGTACGCCCGTGATAGCGGCTCGTATTTTTGACATAGTTATTTGTCTATCAGTATGTTGGTGTAATATTATGTGTACGTATTTTTCGCTCTGCGAAAAAATGGTTTCGGTTTTTTTTAAAATAGATTACAAGGTAGAAAAAAATGTATGATACTATGAGTAAATTTAAAAAAAGAAAATCCAAGTACCAAAAAAGAAAACTTAAATTACAAAATCCAAGTACCAAATTCTGAGGTATTTTTGTACGATTCATTCCGATTTAAATCTATTTCAATGACACTTGTTTACGACCCGCCCACTCGCAAAACGAGAATTGACTATCTCGGATGTACTATGTATTGTCATCTTTATAAAGGTATAAGACCTGAATCATTGGAATGTAAGGGAAGACGAAAAAAATAATCTACCCGTCTGAATTGTTCTTTTTCTTATATGTTTCACTAAATCTTCCTTACGTAGCTCGGCTATGCGCGTCAAATTTAGCCAAACATATAAAAAAAATAACTTCTTCATTTGGGGTAGATTATTTTCTTCCTCTTCCCTAAAGTTATATCCGGGTGTAAGCCTCAGAAAAAAATCTGTTTATCAAAAAGGAATAGCTACATTTAAGCGAAAAATTGGAAATGCAGACGAAAATACGCCTTTTTGTGTAGTTGTAGTTTGTCAAGACAGGTGGATTGGGGATGAAGATTACCTGCAAGACTACTCAATAATTGTATCTGTATCACATGAATCGAATGTTGAGCTATACGCTAAAGTAAGAGCCAAGAATCAAGTTCAGCAACGAGTTCGTACCTAAACCTCATTCAAATCAAACTGCAATCTCGCCAAATTACTCACAAAATAAATCATATCTTGCTTTCATCGTCGAAAATCACTATATTTGACCTATGAATACAGCCAAACAAATCAAGTCAGAAATACAATATCTACTTACTAAAGTGGAAGATGTAACGGCATTGGAAGTGATACGGCAAGAGTTGGAGATTATTCATCGTAAAAATGATAACACGCCCACTTTCATGGAAGCCGTCACGCCCATACGTGAAGACGTGACACTCAAACAACTCATGACAGAACAAAATTATACGCCGTGTACTTACGAAGAATTTCGGGAAGCCGCAGATAAAGTCAATTGGGGAGAGGCTTCTCTGGAGGAATTATTGGTGGCAATTTAATAACTCGATTTGGATAAAACAGTTAAATTTAAACGTTAAAAAAGTATTAAAAATTAACAAAAAAGTGATATTTTTCTTAACTTTGTAGTGTTTCGTTCAAGAAAGTTAACCAATTTGGTTTTAAAAAATAAATATTCTTCAAATGAAAAGCGAATACATAAGAAAGATGTTTCGTGCCTTTGCTAAAAAAGACAATGGGTTGTTCATTGATGTGGCAAAAGAAATTATCGTTGAAGAAGAACGGAAAAATCATATACATCTTGCTAAAGACCTCAAAAATATTATTTCTGAAGTAGGGGGGAACGGTTATATTAACGGTAATGGTAATCATAAAAGAATAAAAAAAACTATCCCTATTCCTAGAGATAATGAAAAAGGTTTTCCTTTACTTGAAATTAAAGATAGTCATCATTATAGTTGGGACGACTTAATATTAGATGAAACAACTATTGCTTACCTTCATCAAATAATAGAAGAATATACAAATAAAGAATTATTAAATTCTTACGGACTCCAACCTAAACAAAAACTCCTATTCTGTGGTCCTCCGGGTACAGGAAAAACATTGAGTGCATACGTTATAAGTTCATTACTTGATATTCCCTTAGTATTAGTCAGATTTGACTCTATAATATCTTCCTTTCTTGGTGAAACAGGATCTAACATTAAGAAAATATTTGATTTTATCTCTAATGGAACATGGGTTGTTCTATTTGACGAATTTGATGTGATAGGTAAACATAGGGACGATCCCCATGAGCATGGAGAGATAAAACGTGTGGTTAATAATTTCATGCAAATTCTGGATAGCTATCATGGAGACAGCCTACTCATATCTATAACAAATCACCACCAGTTATTAGATTCAGGGTTGTGGAGGCGATTTGACGAAATAATTCCATATCATTTACCAACTTCAAAAGAGAGAAGGTTACTTTTTGAAAAAGGGTTGCGAGTAGTAAAAAAGAGTCCAAAACTAAAACTTGATAAATATATTGCTATCACAGAAGGGGCATCTTCGTATGATATAATTTCGATATGCAAAGAAGCAATTCGTCTTATGATTTTGGGAGGAAAAAAAGAAATTTTAGTTTCAATTATGGATAAGGCAATCAAAAAATATAAAATTAGAAAAAAACTAGAAACTCATAAAAATGGAAAATAATTATCCTCACTTAGAACTTACCTTCAATAATTCAGATTACGACCGAGCAAAAAGAGCCACACCATCAAATTTCTCACCGAGAGGTAAGGGAGATAAAGGAAAGTTTTATCAGACGGAGATAAAACAATTCAATGAAATAAAAGCTGCCCACGAAGAGTTAAAGAAAGAAATTGGGGAGTTCATTGACCCCAATTTTATTTTCAAAATAGAATACAAAGACAAAATCCATGAAGACACATTTAGAAAACAGCTACGTTCAATGGGTATTGAAGTATTGGCAACCTCACCTGACAAATCTGGATTTTGGGTAGTTACTTCAGAGGACATTGACCTGTCAGCCTACAAGAGTAAGTTAAAAGAGTATTCCGAAGAAACTAAACAATATGATTTTTTCAATGCAATGGAAGGGATTCGAGATATTCCGCCGAATGAAAAAATTGGAGATTTATTGCGAGAGAATCCAATACAAAAAGATGAGTCAGTTTACGTTGATGTTGAAGTCTGGCGAATGGAAGAAGACAAGCTGGAGACTTTCATTGAAAGCCTTGAAAACCAAATGTCAAGTCTGGATTCTCGAATTACCGACAAATTAATCACGCGAGATTTTTGCTTATTGAGAGTACAGCTAAATCAAGCTGGCTTTGACACCCTACTAAAGCTAAAAGAGATAGCCCAAATAGATAGACTTCCTGCACCTTATATTTCCTATCCCATGATAGGGACTTCAATAGATAATACAAATTTAATTAATAACATCAAGGACGATAGCGTTGGCATTGCTGTCTTAGATTCAGGAATTACATCTAATCACCCATTATTTGAAGGGGCTGTTGGTGATAGTACCTCATTTATAGATAAAAAATATACGAATATTTCAACACCTGCCCCTTTAGATGTAGCCGGACATGGTACAATGGTAGCAGGAATAGCTCTTTATGAAGATATTGCTGAATGTCTGAAAAATAACGGTACTTTTGAACAGACACTTCGTATCTATTCGGGTAAAGTAATGTATGCTGAAGAGTCTAACGGAGGTACAATTACAAGGTATGACGAGGAAAAACTATTAGAACATCAGTTGCTTGAAGCTGTGGAGTATTTTACCGATAATTATCCTAATTGTAGAGTCTTTAACTTGTCTTTTGGCAACCGCAACAAAAAAATGTTTAGTGGAAAAAGACAATTTAATTTGGCAGCATTGATAGATACCTTATCAAAAGAGAAGAAAATAGTTTTTGTTGTTAGTGCAGGAAATAACTACAATTATGATATTGAAGATTATCCAAATTATTTCACGGAAGGTACAGAAGAAACAAAGATAATTGACCCTGCATCTGCGGCTTTGGCAATTACTGTTGGAGCCATAGCGCAGGAGTTTGGCTCTACTCTCAGACCAGATGACATTACCTTTCCAGTAGCAAAAGAGAATTTCCCCTCTCCATTTACAAGAACAGGACCTGGCTTATCTGGCATGATAAAACCCGAGGTGGTTGAATATGGTGGCAATGAATTTTTCAAGACGAATGCCCACACTGCAAATGACCCGAGTAAAAAAATAATTTCTCTTAATTCAAGTTTCATAAAAGACCAGCGGTTGTTCACAGTTGATGTTGGGACAAGTTATAGTGCGCCAAAAGTCGCTCACCAAATAGCTAAAATTTGGAATCAATACCCTAGCTTTTCTCCAAATATGGTGAAAGCATTATTGCTTGCTTCATGTGAAATACCTAAAATGAAACCAGATGAATTTCGAAGTATAAATTTAAAGACTAGTTCGGAAGCCCAAAAAATACACAACATTTACGGATATGGTAAACCTAACACCAATCGGGCATTATACTCCAATGATAAATTTATTGTACTTTCTGGTGACAACAAAGTAAAGCTAGACGGCATCCATATATACTCCTTTTATTTGCCAAAAGAATTTATAGAACTGAATGGTAATAAATCTATTTCAATGACACTTGTTTACGACCCGCCCACTCGCAAAACGAGAATTGACTATCTCGGATGTACTATGTATTGTCATCTTTATAAAGGTATAAGACCTGAATCATTGGAATGTAAGGGAAGACGAAAAAAATAATCTACCCGTCTGAATTGTTCTTTTTCTTATATGTTTCACTAAATCTTCCTTA
>ENA-ORXT01003734-ORXT01003734.1-marine-metagenome-genome-assembly--contig:-NODE-3734-length-16414-cov-3.752831_pt1 | contig 16414 bp, 10 predicted proteins | sample MGYA00237868_ERZ511482 | MGnify/ENA metagenome assembly ERZ511482 | reverse complement strand
CCCCGAGTAAATGCCGAGCGACCGCAGGGAGCCGAGGTATGCATCGAGGGGCATCCGTGCATCTCGTGATACACACACGCGTAGGTACGATCTATCAGGTATCAATCGGATGGGGGCAAGCCCCGTCCGTACCTATTTGGTATGGGAGACATATAGTTTCCCATCATAGTAACTGATTTCCCAGGGTGCCTCTCCCTCTGAATTTTCCCCCAGGTTCACGACCCAGAACTTCGTATCGGGCACAGTTTCAAAAGCAACACCTTCTGCTTCCATCAAATTACGGGCAATAACGACTGCCTGACCAGCACTAAGGCCCGAAAAGATAAAGCGGGATGTTATCGTTCCGTGATAATCGGATATGGCCGCCACTACCCTGACGTCCGGAGTAATCGCTTTTACGTAAATTGATTCATACAGATACAGCGGCATAGTGGGAAAGCCATCGAGTACGGGTTCTGCTCCTAGTTTAGTGCGTACAAAATCTTCCAGATTCCCCGTCGTATCTCTAACCTGAAAGGGCGACACCCAGGCGTCAAAAACCCAGCCCCGGCCCGGATCAGACCCAATGAAGACCCAGCTTCCAGGCAGGCCGGTAATGGTATCAATAACTGGATCAACTCCGGGAATGCCCCCTAGTGCTTGCCCGTAAGCCAGTGTGCCCACTACTGATGAATCCAAACTGGGAGCTTTATGGATAAGCAGGCCATTGCGATCATTAGCGTAGAGATACGGCCGAATCACTGTCGGGTCATACCACTGATCGAAGGCCCGGTTGAGGGCCTCGTGCAGGATGGTGTTGTGGTCTTCGGCGGGCAGGTGGAGAAAGGTAGCGTCCGTTCGGTCTTCCAGCAGTTGGGCGAGCTTGCGGGAGCCGTTAACCATAACGGGGTATTCGGTGCCGGCGGAGAGGAAGACGCGCTGGGGGAGATCCGTCAGGGCTGCCGTCAGTGAATCCATTTGTTGGTAGAGCCCTTCGCGGTCCCACCAGAGGGAGGGGCTGATGATGATGTAGTCGTCGTAATGGCCCGGATATTTGAGCAGCACCTCGGTGGCCAGCAGGCCGGCCAGGGACTGGCCGATGAGGGTGCTATAGTTGGTGGTCCGGAAGGTAGTTTCGGTCCATTGGGGAAGCTCTTTCTGGAGGAAACGGATGAAGTTGGCGGAGCCGCCGGTGGTTGGGAAGTCGGCCCGGTCACGCGGGTCGGAGCTGGGGTAAGTCATGTCCCGCTTACGGTCGGTGTTGGCGATGCCGACGAGGATAACCGGCGGCATCATCCCGTGGTCTTCGTAGTAGCGGACGAGGCCGGCGACGTGGAAGAAGTCTTCGCTCACCGCACCGTCGAGGAGGTAGATAACGGGGTATTTCTTAATTGTAGAATCAGCATACTCGCGGGGCAACAAGACGTTGAGCAGCCGGTCTTCGGCCAGCGTTGACGACGGTAGCTTATACTGCTGCCCGAAGGTGACGGGATTTTGGGCGCGGACGCAGGTGCAGAGGAGGGTTAGAAAAAGCAGGGTTAAGTAGCTTCGCATACGGTGGGCTAGGTTAAAATCCGGAGAGCAATAATTTTAGCCCTTAAGTTAACGTTTTGGGCCTACACCAAATTACAAAACCCATGTTACGTCCCCTGCTTCTATTAGCCTTCCTTTGCACCTGCGGCAGCGCCCCACTAGGCGCTCAATTGACGCTCGGCCTTGAAGGCGGTATTGGCTACGGCACCCTGAACCATAGGCCCACCATTCCTGACCCCACCTTTGAGCCAACGGCGGAAGAAAAAATCCGTGCTGTCGGAGGAGACGCCCTGGCGCTGCACATTGGATACGCTCCTGCCGACAAAAAACTCCACTACAGTCTGCGCCTGCAATACCTCAGCCGGGGCTACCAACACATTGTCGTCGAACGCTCGCCCAACTTCGTCCTTTTTCAGGATTTACTAACCTCCGAAGTAAAGTTCCTGGATTTTCTCCCCGGCATTCATTACAACATCAATCGTCAATTGAGTTTTGAAGCTGGCCCCTATTTCTCCGTAGCACTCAGCGAAAAGAACGCCGGCACCATTATGAGCAGCGGGCAGCGGCTTCGCCGCCCAGACTACGGCATACACCTGCGCGGCCGTTACCAATTCGGAAGATTCTACGCCTGGGTGCAATTTCAGCAGAGCCTGCAACCTTTCGATTATTCAGTTTTTGACGTGAATTATCCCAACGTTCGCGCTATCCCCAACCCCAGCCCGGTGAGTGTTGCCATGTGGGGAATTGGGTATCAGATTATTCGTTAGACAAGTGTATTTCTTAACTCGTTCCCGGAGGGAACCTGCATCCGGAGGCAAGGTCGCTTCGCGACTGATTTATTCGCGCGGAGATCGCAGAGCGAAGGAGAATAAGGAGAGGGTGCTGCCCCCAGCTGCGCAGCAGCGTGCCCCACAACAGCGGCAGCCACTACCAGACTACATGACTACCTGACTACTTCGCCTCCCCACTCCACCGCAAAAACGCCTTCAGGAAACCTTCCAGGTCCCCGTCCAGTACCGCATCCGTCTGTGAAGTCTGCCAGCCGGTCCGGTGGTCTTTCACGCGACGATCATCAAGTACGTAGCTACGGATCTGGCTTCCCCACTCGTTGGCCGTTTTGCCCGCTTCTACCTCATCGCGCTCGGCCTGCTGCTCTTTCAGCTTCAGTTCATAGATGCGGCTACGGAGCATCTTCATGGCCCGGTCGCGGTTCTTATGCTGCGAGCGTTCGTCCTGGCATTCAGCGACGATGCCCGTTGGGGCGTGGGTAACGCGGACGGCAGATTCGGTCTTGTTGACGTGCTGCCCACCCGCGCCGCTGGCGCGGAAGGTATCCCAGCTCAAATCCGCCGGATTAATCTCCACCTCGATGGTGTCGTCCACCAGCGGGTGTACAAACACGGAGGCGAAGCTCGTCTGCCGTTTGCCCTGGGCGTTGAACGGACTGATGCGTACCAGCCGGTGTACACCATTTTCGCCCTTCATCATGCCGTAGGCGAAATCGCCCTGGATTTCCATAGTGGCGGATTTGATGCCCGCCGCATCTCCATCCTGCCGGCTGGCCATGCTCACCTTATAGCCAGCGTTCTTCTCGCAGTACATCGTGAACATGCGCAGCAGCATCTCGGCCCAGTCGTTGGCCTCGGTGCCTCCGGCACCGGCGTTAATTTCCAGGATGCAGCCCAATTCATCTTCGGGGCGGTTGAGGGTAGCTCTGAACTCAGCATCATCGAGCACGGCTACCGTTTCCTCATAGCGGCGTTCAACCTCTTCTTCGCTCCCCTCCCCTTCTTTCAGGAATTCCTGCAACACTTCCAGATCGTCCACCCGGTCAGCCACCACCTGGTATTGCTTCACCCAGCCTTTATTACTCTGTAGTTGCTTCATCACCGCTTCGGCGGCCTTACTGTCGTTCCAGAAGTCCGGGTCCAGGCTCTTTTGGGTAAGGTCTTCAATCACAAAGCTCCGCTTCTCCACATCGAGGTAACCCCTTAGCAGGGCGAGGCGGTCTTTAAGCTCTTTGAGTTGGTCTGAAGTCATGATAGTTTCGTTGAAAGGCCGGCGCGCGAAAGTACAGTATTTGAAAATAGAATCAGAGATAAACGACGTGTACTGCTTCTCTTCTGAAAACAAAGAGGCCCAAGTCGCGCAAGCGAAATGGGCCTCTTTGTTTTCAGAAGAGAAGTAGTGACTACTTACCTTTCATGAATTCGTCGATCTTGTCTTTGTGGACCATTACCTCCTTGTAGGAGTACTTGCCCGTTACAGGATCCTTTACGGACTGTACGACTTTGATAAAATCGCGGCCGGAGCCAGCGTTGGCAGCACGTTGGCCGGTCCGGGAGTTCTTTGATACTTTAGCCATTGCAGAATTATTTGTCTATCCTTAACGACAATTGCCGCAGCGGATAAGTTCAATTATTACTTAATTTCCCGGTGAACAGTCACCTTACGCAGAATTGGGTTGTACTTCTTCAGTTCAACGCGGTCCGGAGAGTTCTTCCGGTTCTTCTGGGTAACGTAACGGCTGGTGCCGGGCTGTCCGCTGGTCTTGTGCTCAGTGCACTCGAGAATGATGAGGTTGCGGTTACCTTTACTTTTCTTAGCCATAATATTGTTCTTTAAAATTTTGGCTGGCTCTGAGTCAGCCGAAGAAACGTAAGCTCCACGACTAGCGTCAGTGGAGCTTACGTTTCTCCGGCTGACCCAGCCAAAATTTCAAAGAAAAGGGAACTTAAGTCTCTTTGGTGAAGAGATTCGTTTTATTTCAGCTTAACACCGGTTTCGATGCCTTTGCTCTCCAGCTTCTTAACGTAAGCGTAAACACCAAGCTTGTTGATGGTCCGCATTGCAGAAGTGGAGATACGAAGAGTAATAAACTTACCCAATTCAGGAACGAAGAACTTCTTCTTCTGAATGTTGGGAACGAAACGGCGCTTCGTCTTCCGGTTAGAGTGGGAGACGTTGTTGCCGCTAATTGGCTTCTTACCCGTGAGTTTACAAACTTTAGACATCGTTACATACGTTATTCGGCACGAATGCCGGGAACAAAAAGGCAGACCGAAGTCTGCCCGATGTGACCGCGTCAGGATTCGAACCTGAAACCTCTTGATTCGTAGTCAAGTGCTCTATCCAGTTGAGCTACGCAGCCATTCTTCTTCCGAAGCGGGTGCAAAGGTAATTCTTGTTTTGGGAATACGCAACAAGTAAGAAAAGATTTTCTTCTTTTTTGTTGGTGCCTCACCCTCAGGAGTCTGACTTATTTATTCCTACCGATGATTACCACTCCAAGGATTACCAGCCCTGCGCCGATTCCCTGTACCAGGTTCAGGCTTTCATTGAGCACGAAATATTCCAGCACGATGGTAGCGACAGGCCCGATGGCGCCGAGAATAGCCGCATCTCCCGCACCAATGCGTCGTACCCCTTCGGTCACCATATAACTGGGGATGACGGTACAAAAAACCGCCAGCACCGCTCCGTAGACGTACAAACCAGGCTCCAGCCCAAAAAGCGTATTGTCAGAAACGTATACATGTAGCAAGACCGCCAGGCTGGCAGCTACCAACGCCAGTGAGGTAAACCGTACCGTGCCTAAGCGCGGGGCAAAACGCCCGCTGCCAATCACATAAAAGCTGTAGAGAAAAGCGCTCAAAAAAACCAGGCTCGCACCCAGTGCGGTGTAATTTCCAATTGAAAAGTCCGATCCGCTAAAGGCCAGCCCGATGCCTGCGTAGCAAATCCCCGTAGCCAGCCACTGAACGGGCTTAATGGGAGTACCAAACATCAATCGTTGCAGAAGAAGCACCATCGTTGGATAAACAAAAAGAATCAGCCGTTCCATACCCGCGCTGAGGTACTGCAGGCCAAGAAAATCGGTATAGCTCGCTACGTAGTAACCAAAGATGCCAAGCGTCACGATCACGATAAAATCCCGCAGGCTAAGCGGTCCGTGCGTCTCTGTACGTTCCCGCCGAAACCATGCGATCAATAAAAACAAGGGCAATGCGAAGGCCATTCGCAGGCCCAGTAGGGTAATGCTCGTCACCTCATATTGGTAGGCCAGTTTGATGACGATGGCCTTGCAGGAAAAAAGGATGGCACCCAGGAGCATTAGGCCTACGCCGATTTGGCGGTTGCGGACTTCAGCATCGGTAGCATCCGCCGGAGGGTGGGGCTTTAACATGGGTTAAGCGATTCATACAAAGGTCGTTTTCCCGGCTTTAGCTAATTGGGTAATCGTTGGTTGAATTACGATGGGGAAGGTTTTGGGCGGCGTGTAGAGAAATGATTAACGGGGAGATTTTATTGGAACGCACTCCCCACTCCACTCAAGTGTACCTCCAGAATAGCTCTGGTTATGGCTACATATAATAGTGAACGTTCCCGTTCATCATGCGCTTCCTGTTCTCCTTCTGTCCAATTACCATAGCTTGAAGGGTGGAAGGGGAACGTACTATCGCTAATATCTGCGAGAAAAACAATTTTAAACTCAAGTCCTTTCAAATTATGTAAGGTTGAAAGACGAATACCACCGTCTTCATTTCCCGTCGGAATTCGGCCTTCGGTCAGGTCATAGTATGGAATACCTGCCTGATGTAATGCTTTCCGGAACGGCTTCGTGCTCGTTCGACGTCGGGTAGCAATGCAAATTTCCGGAGCTTCAATAGCTTTCCCTTCGTCGTCTGTAGAGATGTAACTTTTGAGTCGTTTAATCAATGCGGCAACTTCTTCCTCTTTGGCTTGAAATACGTCATAAGTTGGTTCATGACCTTTTCGTAAACTAACGTAACCGTTCAGTTGCTCAACACCATCCTCAAAATCGCTAAAGTCGATCCCACGGATAACATTGACCCCGGCTTGCCTTATTCGCTCCGTAGTGCGATAATTTATTTTCAGCCGTTGACTCCGTCGACCCCGAATGTTTATCCCCGCTTCTGTAAATACTATCCGTCGGCCGTAAATTTTTTGTAAAGGGTCACCTACCAGAAATATGTCATTAGCACCTTCAGCTACTGAAGCACGTAAAAGGCGTAAGTGAACATTACTAAAGTCCTGTAACTCATCAGCGATAACGTGACTAAATGGTTTTTGCTCAAGATCATCGTAAAAGCTAGCTAAGAGATTATAAATCTCATAGAGGTCATGATATCCCTGCCTGTTTTTCTCCGCCTCATAGGCCCTTACTAATTCCCAGATAGCCATTTTGTCTTTACGACTCACCCGCCGTTGACGACCTCGGCGTGAAGCACTAAAGTAAGCAGCTTTCTCCTTGATGTTTTGGTGTAATAGTACCTCACGGTACTCGTTGTCTAAGAAGTCCGGAGAATAGGACGATATCCGAAAATCTGTTACCTCTCGCCATAGCTCTAAAGCTGTTTTACTTCCAGGGAAGTTCAAAATTTTTCCACCTGCGATCAATCCTGCTTCTCGTGCAGATTCAACAACAAAAGCATCAATACTCCGGAGGTGAACTACCCCTGGATCGCAACCCAGTGCCTCCAACTCTTTTTCCAGGTTTTGACTCAGCGCTTTAGTGTATGTCGTAAAAAGCAAAGGCTGTTCTTTGCTGATTTCGCCGCGCTGTTCCAATACCCGGGCACGGTGGAGAGCTGCTACGGTTTTACCCGTTCCCGCTCCTCCCGTAATCTTAATTGGTCCTTTAAACTGTCCTTCAACCAATTTTCGTTGGCTGGGATGCAAAAAGATGCGCCACTTGGCCACCTTTCCGCTCAGCATTTCATTGAGCAGGTCATCATCCGTCAGTTCAAAGAAACTACGTTGGTTGTTAGCACTTTGTTCCTGTGCTTCACGCGATTCGGCTTTTGACTTTCCGGCGTCCACTTCTCTTAGAATAGTATCGTATTCAGCACCTTCCAGTAACATGGACAGGTTCTCTAAGGCTTCAATCGGTAAGTAATCATATAATTGTTCCAGGTCTTCTGCGTTGCTTATTTGGCGAACGGATGGTAAGAGGACGGCGGGTATACCGATGGCAAGGAGCTCCTGATTGTCTTGTGTAAAGACGGATGAAGGCCTGGAAACTTCAGCAGGCCCTGCCTGTGTTGCGACAGGCATATCTATCTCCTCCGCTGAAGGAATGGTATAAACCTGATAACTCTCCGTATTCTCATTCCAATCAAAAACTTTACGGCTAGCCCATGCCATTGCCTCATCATGGTTGCCCACGTGCAACAGGTGATAAGTCGTTCCTGTTTTTGGAGCACGGATGATGGCCCGGTATTTTTTATTAATCCTGGCAGTGCGTAACTGAGCGTCAGCAAAAGTGCTGATGGGCTCTAAATGAATACCACTACTTTTACTATTCTCCCGGAATTTTCGAATAAACTCAGGGATCTTTTTTTGAACATCACGGGGAAGGGTGAAAATGGTATCCCAAGCTTTATCGTAGACTGCTAAGTGGTTCATAATTCGTCAGGATTAAGGGTTTCGGGTGTATGGAGGGTGTAGCCTTGGCTCCGGAAATAATCCGCGTCAATTTCAGAGAGAGGGTCGACTGCTATCTTTGTATTTATAGACCCGAGAATGGCTTCCGCCATTACCTCACCTCGCTGATTTAGTAAAGCAAAACCACCCTCAAGTTCTCTTCTTTCCAGCTTGCCACCAGCAAAAATTGCTTTTACTATTTCATGATAGGGAGGATCATAATAGGTAAGTATTGTCTCCAGTTCAGTTGTGTCATTATGGACTACGGGCTCTGCGGGCAATGCGTCTGGAGTAACATACACCAGACTTATGGATGCGCCCAAACCACTACCTATGCTTTTTAATTCCGCGGCACCTTCACTTACCAGCTGCAACATATTAAAGAGGCGCCAGAACAAATACCAGCTTTCTTTATCATAACCAAGTGATGGGTCCGCTTCTGATGCCGCCGTCAGGCGGAAGTAAAGACCATTATTTACCAAACGGGAAAAAACAAGGGCTTTGAACTTGTCGGAATAAAAGGAAGGCACCTCGTCCAACCAGGCTACCGTGTCTTCTTTGGGTTGTTTTACGGCAGAAAAAGCGCCGACCATCGCCTTACCCTCTACGATCAAAGTACAATCTTTGGGGTTAAAGTTATTTGCCAAAGCACTACGTTGCATGGTGCTGAGGTAGGCGATAACGGCTGACCGCATCACCTCAGGCTTCAGGCCATGTTCCAGCCACCACCTCAGGCGGCCAAAGTTAGTCTTCTCATTCCCAAAGGAGCCTAGACCTTGTTTGCCAGGAAGAGACAGTAGGGTTCTTCTTTCCTTATTGTCCGGCGGGAATGCTGTTGCCAGTTCATCCGAAGTGTCCTTCTTTTTCGATTTGGTTTCCATCCCTAATGCTCGCTCCGCATCCGCGACGTCAGGGAAACTCAGCGTCCAGCTTAGGTACTGGCCGGATTTTGCGATGGCGTGCCGACGGGCTACGTCACCGGAGAAGCGGGGCTGATGCTGGGAAGCATGATAAGCCCAGCCATCCATAAAACACGGCACCTGCGTCCGCGCCGCAATCTCTTCATAATCCAGATCAACTCCATTTTCGGTGGCAGCCTTTAAGCGGATTAAATGATCCGCCTCCGTGTATAAACCGACGTTTTGGGCCTGACCTAAACTGAACTGCGGGATGACATCGTAAACGTACAGGCAATTCTCCCCTGTGTACGTCAGTTCGTAGTGCATCACCCCATCGACGTTTATTTCTTTATAGTCCCAGCCCTTATCCTCCTTACGGGCCAAAGTGCGGAACAAGCGTATGAACCGGCGCTCCAGCTCGCTTTCCTCAATCTGGCTATTGCTACCAATGGCTTTGAGGCTTGACATCGTCTCCCAATCATTACAGGCCGCCAGAATCCGTCCAAAAAGCACCTCCGTTTCTGATCGGCTCAGCTCATGGCTGAAATGCTGGGTAGCGTAAGAAAAAATACAATGATAACAGCCATCGAGCCCCCGGTCCTGGCAACTGCATCCCTTAATTTGTTTATAGGCAAGTTTCAATACCTCGGTGATATTTTCTGGAGTAAACAGCTTTGACAAATAGCCCGTACCGCCTGGAATATTGTCAAGCATAATCAGGTAAACATCAAAGCGATTGGTCTCCGCATTGTATTCCCGATGGTCGTACAGGTCAATATGCTGGGGGTTACCTCCATAGAAATGGCGTAACCCCAGGTAAATGCCAGCCATGAACATCCCGATGTGTTCCTCCGTCTCGAATTCCTGTACCGGAAGCAGTAGTTTGAGTACTTCTGACTGCAATTCCCGCAATAGGAAAAGCTCCTTCATCACTTCGTCCTGCGCGCCGCTGTAGGCGTGCTCCCGATGGCGGCAATAAGGGTAATGATAATCTTCGGCGGTCTTAATCTTTCGTGCGTCTTCCTCTTTCCGGAGGTGTAAGGTGGATTTTCCGCACTGCTTGCAAGTGATGTATCCTGCTCCGTTAACTCGTGTACCGGCGATCTCTAGCGAACGGCCCTTCTGTTGGTGGTTGAGGTGGCCGGCATTGACCTCCCGCATGAGCACTCGGGTCCGGTATTCTACCCCAAAGGGAATATCCCGGAGGGCAAAAGCCCCCCGGCTTTCACTAGCCTTGAAATCAAAATGACGGGAGATCAAATGTCCGCCACGTTCCCGCTCTTCTTTTTTGTCGCTAATGGTTGCCTTATCCCGCTTGGCGGTCGCTTTAACTTCCCGCAGACGGTAAAACCCGTGGAGGTTGTGGACCGATCCAAAACTTGGGTCGCTGCAAACGGGGCAAATTTGTGCCCCAATTTCAGTGGCGGGCTGCAAGTTGTCGCAGTTGCCGCAAAAACGGTATTCCTCATAGACTTCTTCCCAGTCAGAGGTGTTGATTCCGGTAACGGGCAGCCGCCAGCCCTGGGTGTAGAATTGGCTCCCCGGCACCAACTCTCGCAGCGCTGATTTTGCGGAGCGAACCGTTTCAATGACGATGGGCACAAACTCCGGAGGGCCGTCTTCTTTTCGCAGCATCGTCATGATCTCCCCACTCATCGTCACGCCCGTCTCCGGGAAGGCGTAGTTAGGGAGGAGTCCGAAATTAGTCAGCTGCTCCAGTGTCTGGCGGTCTTCCACCTTACGGCGAGCCGCACGCAGGCTGCGGATCTGCCGGTTAAACTCCTTGAAGGCTTCGTCCTCCTTTCCATATTTTCCACTGTCGATCTCTTCCTGGGCAGACTCTCCACTACGAGATAAGGCCAGAAGATCGTCGACCAATTGGCGAAAACAACGCGCAATCCGCTGTTCCAGATGACCTTTTTCGAGGTAATCTTCCAGTTCCACAAAAGTAGACGGTTCAATTTCGTCTTCCGTATAGCCCGCCCGAAAGCGGGTTAGTAGATTGGTCCCCTCCGTACTGATGAAGGATTGCAGGCGGTTAGGAAACCACTCCGGATCATTCAAGCGGTCGGGATACAATCTCACGTCTTTCAGACGGGGAGGAATGGCGTTTCTGTCGGGGTCTTTCGCCGACCAACAATCAATCAGGTAGGCCAGAAAATGCCGTTTGATGATCTCCTTTGCGGAAAGAAAACAACCAGGGGTGTGCACCTTGCCCGCCATCATTTCCTGGGGCTCTTCGAAATAGAAGAGATCGTGGCTCTTAGCGCCAGCGATATTGATGACGAGCGCCGAGCCGGTTTTACGGCCAGCCCGTCCTACACGCTGCAGAAAATTGGAGGGCAAGGGAGGTACACCGTTGAGCATCGCGACGTTCAGGTCACCAATGTCAATACCCATCTCCAGGGTGGCCGTAGCCACCAGCGCGTTGAGTGAATCGGTATTAGGGCGGTTTTTAAAGTCAAATTCTTTGCTTTCCCGATCAGCCCGATCAAGCAGACCGGTATGGTCGGTAGCATAAATCCGTGGTGCCCGCCGGCGATTATAGACGGCCCGATAGTAATTGGGGGTATTGGCCGTGTCCACCGCATACTGCCCGGTACAACCATAGCTGATGCAGGGCATATCTACCATCGTTTCGTCCGATGGAAAGATGGTCTGTCGGTCATTGCACTTCAAACATTCCACGGCACCTGCGTCCGCGCCCACCAAAATAACTTCCGGAAGCAAACAGTAATTCGTACCTTCTTTACCGGCCTTAGCATCAACAATACCTACCCGCTCCAGGGTAGGGAAAAGCTGTTGATACAATTCATTGATGGCCGCACTCGTGTCCGCAGCAAGCGGGAAACAACGGCGGAGCCAGGCATGATACCAGTTGCGCTGATTAGTATAAGTGCTATCCAGCGGAAGGTCGCCCCGCAATGGGCCGGTCACCACTGGCCGGGGAAAACGCGCGCGCGGTCCGTAAGTAGGATTCAGGAAATGACGCCGATCCCGGGTGTGGTTCAGGTTCCACTGGGTCGCTCCCTCCGTGCGGTATTTGTTCAGAAAGGGATGACTCACCGCGCCCCGTTGCCGCATCCGTAACAGGATTCCCGTCAGAAAATGCCGGAAGCTATCTGCCGTAACGCCGTTCATGGCGTTGTCTGACAGCCATTCCTGCATCAGGGGCAGCACCTGACCCAATCGCTGTGGATCAATCCTGACGGCACAGGTTCCTGTTTTTTCCAGCGTACGGCCTACTGTTGCATTATAACCGAATTCTGACGCTATCTGCCAGTCAATGGCCTGGTCAAATTCATTCAGGAAATGCCGCTTGTAGTGACTGCCATCTTCTTCGAGGTAGTCCCGCGGATGCTCCTTGCCCCGTAGGCGCGCCGGAAAAAACTGATGGACGTAAGCTTCCGTTCCTTCGCCGGGGTACTCCTGATCCAGAATGCCCAGCCAGGTACTGGAAAAAGTTTGTTGCAGGCTCGCCAGCGTTGGGTTTCGCTGGTTGTTCTTAACCGCCGTTTGCAGCGCCGTGCGAAAACTGAAGTTGTAATTTCTGTTCTGAATGAAGCCCGCCTGGTGAGCAGCGTCCTGCACCGAGTTGGTGAAGGCCAGCACTTTGCGGTCCCGTTCTTTCGCCTCGTCCAGCTCAGTGGCCAGCACCTGACCGGTGATAATGCTGGCCAGGGTAGCCGTTCGGCCACCGACGATGCTCACCCCGTTGGTACTGTTGCAGCGCGGGCAGTTATGACTGCTCCGGTGCTCATCATACTTGCGGCAGGCAGTTACCGGCACCAGCCCCTCGCGCTCCGTACCGTAATGGGTCAGGGTCTCCGGATCGACGAAGACGAATAATTCTTCCGTCGGCTCGTATTGACGCTCTTCCCGCTCAATCGCTTTATCCATGATAAACATGACGGTGTTGTCAAAGCCGAAGTATTTATCGTAAATAATCGAAGCGTCCGTGATGAAACGTTCCTGACTTCCTGCTTTGGCGGAGAGCCAGCCATTTTCACCACAATCCCGGCAATTCCACATGGGCAGGGCGGCCACCTTACGCGTTTCTTTTGTCCGGCCGGGTAAGCGCCAACGGAAGCGCGGTTCGGGCGCCATTTCTCTTACGATGCCACTCAGTTCCCGCAACCACAACTGTACTTGAATGGCGAACAAAGGGCGCTTGTCAGCATCCGTCGACAGGTCCGCCAGGCTTAGCAAGCTGTAGACCAGGTCTTTCTGTACTGTCGGGCTTAGCTGGTCAAAGGCCGGGAAGCGCAGGGACAGCTTTTGCAGTAATTCCGGAATACCTACGGGGGCGCGGACGCAGGATGCAATGAGGGTTTTAAAGAGCAAGGAGCCCCTCAGCCAATCCCCGACTTCGGCGGGGCTAGCCCGCTGGTCTATTCCCCACAGCTCACGCTGCCGGTTGATGAAGGCCTGGAAAGTCTCGTCTTTTTGAAACTGAAGCACGCCGGGCCGGAAACCCTCCGGTAGCAGTGCGTGATGGTCTTCGTCGTTAAAGAAGTCTTCAACTTTTTGTCGGGTTTCTCCAATAATCGCCTCCGGCGTGAATGCCTCCCCGAAAATCTTTCCGGCGTACTGGCAAAGCAGATCAATACCCTGTTCTCCTTCCCCGACGGTGGCACTGGTGCCTACCGGACAAAGTTGGCCCCGCTCCATCGAGAACTTCAACTTCAGGCGACGAATCAGATTCGCCACGTCGCTGCCCTGCGCACCATCGTAGGTATGCAACTCATCCAGCACCAGGAACCGCAGCAGCCCCGGATCGGCCAGATTAAGGTTCCACAGCCGCTGGTATTTGGACCGCATGAGCACGTAGTCCAGCATCTTAAAGTTTGTCAGCAGAATATCCGGAGGGCTGTTCAGGATGGTCTCCCGGTCCTCGATGACGTGGTCCCGCCCCATCATGGTGGACCGCTGACGATCGTTCATCCCCTGCCCAATCAGCAGCCCGACGGATAATTTAGCCCCCTTTAGCGCCGGCCTTTCATAGATGGCCTCAGCGAAACGTGTCGCCTGATCCGTCGCCAAAGCATTCATCGGGTACAGGATGATGGCCTTGATGCCGGGGCGGGCTTTATTTTGCAAAGCGTAGTCCAGTAGCGGAAACAAAAACGCCTCCGTTTTACCTGACCCCGTACCGGTCGTCAGGATCGTTGGCTGAGGCTGGTGACCGTCCCTAGTATTCAAACGGTGAAAAGCCCGCAACTGGTGGTCGTAAGGCGGAAACCCCAGCTTCACCCCCAAGGGCGACTCGCTCTCACTTTCCGCCTTCTTGAACGGTAATTTTACTGATAAGTACGGCCCTTTGAACATCCCTCCCTGCTCCTGGGCGATGAATTCGTGGAAGGCCGTTGCCGTCTCCTTGCTCCGAAAAGGATAGGTCGCCTCGAAATAGGCTTTGATGGAGGCGGTGGCTTCTCGGGAGAGGTGGGGGGGGAGCATTAATTGGGCTTAGGCGAGTATCACTTTTAGGTCCGTAAGTTAGGCAGAATCGGGGTAACTTTTCAGGCAGGCTAGAGAACGGACAGGGCAATCGCAAGATTCGACTTCAACGAGCGCTACATTAAAAAACGCTTAGCGTTTTCAATAGCCCTCCCCTGTGGGGAGGGTTGGGAGGGAATTTTATGCCACCGTAGTCTTCATTTCCGCATACTTCTTGAAAAACACCGGCACCGTCTCAATACCTTTATAAAAGTTCCAAACGCCGAAGTGTTCATTGGGGCTGTGCAGCCCGTCCGTGTCAAAGCCGAAGCCCATCAGGATGGTTTCAACTTCGAGTACTTCCTTGAAGGCGGCAACGATGGGGATGGACCCACCTTCGTACATCGGTACGGGCTCTTCGCCGAAGGTTTCGACCATGGCGGCGGCGGCGGCCCGGTATTCAACGGTATCCGTGGGCGTCACGTAGGGGTTGCCGCCGTGGTGCGGGTGTACCTCCACCTTCACGCTGGGCGGAGCGATGGACTTGAAGTGCGCCGTGAACAGCTCCGTGATTTTCTCATAGTTCTGCTGGCTCACCAGACGCATACTGATCTTGGCGTTCGCAACGGCGGGGATGATCGTCTTGGAGCCTTCCTCCGTGAAGCCGCCCCAAATGCCGTTGCAGTCGAGCGTTGGCAGAATGCCCGTGCGCTCATAAGTGTGGTAGCCTTCTTCGCCTTCAAGGCCAAACACACCGGGGCTATCCATATACTCCTGCTCGTTGAAGGGGGCGTTGCGCATCATGTCGCGGTCGCGGTCGGAGGGGAAGACGACGTCGTCGTAAAAACCGGGGATGGTGATGTGCTTCTTGTCGTCCTTCAGCGTGGCAATCATCTCACAGAGTGTATTGATGGGGTTGGCCACGGCACCGCCGAAGAGGCCGGAGTGCATGTCCGCCCGGGCGCTGGTCACCTTCACGTCCAGGTAAGTGAGACCCCGCAGACCAACCGTGATGCTGGGGTGCTTCTTGCTCAGCAGGCTGGTGTCAGAAATCAGGATGACGTCCGACTTCAGCATATCCTTATACTTCTTGATAAAAGGCAGCAGATTGGGGCTGCCAATCTCTTCTTCGCCCTCGATCATGAACTTGACGTTGCAGGGCAGGTTGTCGGTCTTGATCATCGTCTCCACGGCTTTGACGTGGATGAACATCTGTCCTTTGTCGTCCGTCGTGCCCCGGCCAAAGATGGCCCCGTCGGGGTGAATCTTTGTTTTCTTGATCACGGGCTCGAAGGGCTCGCTGTTCCACTCATCGAGCGGGGCGGCGGGCTGTACGTCGTAGTGACCATAGACGAGGATGGTGGGCAGCGCGGGGTCGATGATCTTCTCGGCGCACACGATGGGGTGACCATCGGTGGGGTAGAGGGTGGCTTTGTCAAGACCGGCGCGCACCAGGTACTCCTGTACCTGTACGGCACAGGCGTGGGTGTCGTCATCATGCTTCTTATCCGTACTGACGCTGGGAATGCGTAGCAGGGTGAAGAGCTCGTCCATGAAGCGGTCGCGGTGGTCGTTGAGGTAGGCTGTCGTTGTCATGGCGCGAAGATAATGTTTTTGTGGCGCGGACGCAGGTGCAAGGCAAGGTCTTTTAAAGGCAAGGTTTTGGGTGGAGGACCTCCAGGTCCGACCGCGAACGGGGCCGCAGGCTCCCGGAGCGGGTACTAGCGGTAGCGGTGCCTGTGGCAGGTGTTACCCGGGCAAAGTCGCTGCGCTCCCTTGCCCGGCTCGACGCATAGCGTCTCGACCAGAGACGGTCATTTGGTTGAAAGAGCTCGAGCCTCGAGTGTGAATAGCCGCGAAGGCCACCTCTCAGCTTCTCCTGACTTCCCCAGCACCTGCGTTCGCGCCAAAAAAGCGCCGGCACCAACGAATCCTCATTCATTTACCCTCCCCTCAATCGCCGTCTCAATCCGCGTCTGCAACCGGGAGGCGTCCAGGTTTCGGGAATCCAGCTCCACCGCCCGATCGGCGTGTTGCTTTGCCAGTTGCAGGCTACCCATCGCAAAGTAAACGTCGGCGTAAACGGCTTGAGGCTTAGGCCAGTCATCGTCCCGATCCAG